>Ga0307380_10012413_pt1 | contig 10603 bp, 8 predicted proteins | sample UN3MG_FD_202239 | JGI IMG/M metagenome (GOLD analysis project Ga0307380, IMG submission 202239) | Soil microbial communities from Risofladan, Vaasa, Finland - UN-3 | ecosystem: Environmental > Terrestrial > Soil > Coastal area > Acid sulfate soil | place: Finland: Risofladan, Vaasa | collected... | reverse complement strand
TCGGCGTCGTCGTCGTCGTCGTCGTCCAAATCACTTTCAATGACTCGACGGCTTCGTTTCTTGGCGACAGACGACGACGACGACAGCGACGCCGGCGCCGACGACGCTGGTGCGCGCGGCGGCGGGACCTCGACAATGTCAGGGTCAACGGGCACGCCGGGTTGCTCCAGCGACGGCGCCGCTGCCGCCGCCGCCGCCGCCGCCGCCGCAGAGCGCGCCAGCAGCGCGAGTGTAAAGGAATGGCCAATTTGCAGCATGCGCGGCAGCGCGGGCGAGTGTGTGGCCGCGGCGTAGCTCAGGTACAGCAACGACTGTGCTCGCGTCGGCGACACGTCGCCGCGCTCGACGGCCGCGTACAGCGAGCGCAACGTATGATCGTGCACGTAGTCGGGCATGATATGGCCGAGCGCCGTGCGCACGTAGTGCTCGCCGTCGGCGAGCAGCTCGAGCGAGCAGCTGCCGTGCTTGATGAGCGCGCGCCAGACGGCGTACTTGCCGCGCTCGAGCGCCGCGAGCGCGAACGTGGTGCGCTCGGCCGCCGTCATGGGCACGCGCAGCGCGAGCGCCGATGTCAGGCGCGACGTCGAGTCGGCCTCGAGCGCGTCGCGCAGCGTGTGCATCACCTCGTCGCCGGCGACCGCGTCGAACCAGCGGCGAAAGCGCGGCATCGCGAGCGCGCGCTCGAGCACGTCGGCCGCGTTCGCGACGCGGTAGCGCGCGTACATGACGCGCGCGAGCGCGCGGCCCTCCTCGTCGCTGAGCCGCTCAATGTCGTCGAGCCGGTGCATGACGTACGTGCACAGACTCAGGTTCTCGCTGCGCACCCGCAGCTCGGCCACGTCAATGTCGGCGACGGTCAGCAGTACCTCGTCTGTCGGCACGAGCGGCTCATCGGCGGCGGCCGACGACGACGACGACGACGACGACGACGACGACGACGACGACGACATGGGCTGGTTGTTGCTGCAAAGGCGAGCATGTGCGACCGACCGTGCAGCAGCCATGAGCACTGCGCTTGCAGCAACGTTGCCGATTGTCGACGTTGCGCGCGAACTCGAGCCGTCGCTCGTCGGCGAGCCGTGCTGGAGCACGCTCGCTGCCGCACTCGCCTTTGCCGTGGCCGACGATGAGTCGTCTGCCGACGACGAGAGCGACGACGACGACGACGACGACGACGGGTTTGCGCACCGCGAGCACCTGCTCGCATGCACGCACGCGAACGCGGCACGCGTTCGCGTCCTGCTCGTCGCCGCGCTGCTGCTCGCGCCGACGGTCAGCCTCGATGTCGTGTACGTGGCGCCGACGCGCGCGTCGGCGAGCGCCTTTTTGCGTCGCGTGCGCGCGCGCCTGCTGCTCGAACCCGATCGCCAGCCGGCGCCGCTCATTACCAGCGCCTGCTACCTCGAGCTCGGCTCCGCGTCGCTCGCCGTGCTCGTTGCCGGCGGCAGCGCGGTGCATCGCGCGTGCACCGCGCACGTGGTGATCGTTGACGCGGCGACGCTTGCCGCGCAGCCGGCGCTGCAGTCGGCGCTCGACGGCATGTGTGCGGTGGCGCGCACTAAAGTAATTGTCTTGGCGTAGCGTGGAATGTGCCATGCCGATTATGCTTTATCTATCGGCGAGCGGCTGTCGCAACCGCGCACACATGCTTCGATGCGATGCGCGTTGCTTGCGCTGACACTCGGGCGAGCAGTAGAAGGTTACCTCGCAGCCGCCGCACAGCAGCAAGTGACGCGCGCTCTCGTCGGCACCGCAGTGCTCGCACACGACGCAATAGTGTGCCGCGCGCTCGAGCGCGCCGCGAACGTCGACGCTGATGATCGCCACGCTCGTCGTCCCCATGACGCGCACGAGGACGCGCACTCGTTCACCGGCAGCAGCCGGTTGCTCGCTCAGAGACGGTGTCTGCCGGAAAACAACATCTTCGTGGTGCGCACTGAGCGGCCCCACGAAGGCTATCTCTGGCTGCTCGTCGGCTGGCACGCGCAGGCAGACATCTACCGCGCCGGCTTTCTGCGCAACGCACGTTGGTGCGCCAACGCGCTCGGCGTACGCGTGCACGGCGGACTCGAGCACGTCGGCAACGAACAGAGCGTTGAACGACGCCAGCAACGAGCTCGGCAGCAACAGCAGCAGCGGTTCCACGAGCGTGCCTGCGGCGGCATGCTGCGCGCTCATGTGCGCGACGTGCGGCGCAAACGTCGCTCGTTCGCCGGTGCGCAAAGCCAGCAACGCGAGTGCGACGTTCAGGCGCGCGTCAGCGCTCGACCCGTGCAGCACAATATTGCTCATCGCGCGGTGAGTCCCTCAACGCGTTGAGGATCGTCCGCGTTCACTCGCTACAGCAGCCCCAACTCGCGCTCGAGGTCGCGCAGCGGCGTCGTCGAGGCGGCCGGCGTCGCAGGCCCGGCCAGCGGTGCGACGTGTACCGCCGCCGGCGCCACGCCAAGATCCACGGCAACGTCGTCGACGTTCGCCGCGCCGAGCGCCGTCGGCGAGGCGGCGGCCGCGAGCAGCGCGTCAATTTCCGCATCGAGCGCCGCGCGCTCGTCGTCGCCGGCCGCCTCGGCCTCGCGCACCGGCGCGCCCGCGAGCGAGGCGCGCGGCAGCAGCGGCCGCGTGAGTTCCCGCGCCAGGCCGTCGGCCTCGCGCACGCCAAGGCGCATGTCGGCAACGCTCTCGCGCACCGCGTCGACGTCGACGTTGCCGCGCACCGCCGCCATGAGCGCGGCGCCGTCGGCGACGCTCGACGCGACGTTCGCCGACAGCGCGACAATGTCAATGGCCGCACGCTGCTCCTCGAGCTGCCGCACAAAATCGCCGAGCACGACGGCCTTCTTGTCGAGCACATGCCGTGCCTGCAGGTGCTTGCGCGCCTCGTCCTTCCTGCCTGCGTGCGCGGCCGTTGTTGCCGCAAGCACGACGCGCTCGCGCTCGCGCTCGACGTTCGCGAGCTGCTGCCGCATCGCCGCTGTTTTCGAGGCGAGCTCGCGCAGCCGCGCCTCGCGCGCCCGCACGTCGGCGCGCGCCGGTGTCGGCGCCGCGTCCTCGCCCGTGAGCCAACGACGCATGGCGAGCGCGACGATGTCGCTGCCGTTGGTCCCCGCGCGTCGGCACCAACCATGCCCAAGGCCAAGCGCGCGCGTGCCGACGACGACGACGACGATGCTGCGCGCCGCGCCGCGTACCGCGAAGTCAACGTCGGCGGCGTCATGTACCCGTACCTCGTTACCGAGCTCACGGCGCTGCCGCCGTGCCTGCTGCGCGCGGCGCTCGTCGACAACGTCGCCGCGACGCCGCTCGACGGCGACGGCTGGCCGTTCATTGCCGCCGACGGCGACGCGTTCGGCGCCGTGTTCACGGCGCTGCGCGAAGGCGGCGGCGCGGTGCTCGTTGCCAGCGACGCCGAGCGCGTCACCGCAGAGCGCGCAATCGAGCGCTTCCTCGGCACGAACGTGTACGTCGTCGAGACGGCGCTCGAGCACGCGATACGTGCCCGCGCGGGTTTCGTCGAGCTTGCCGCGAGCATCGAGTCGGCCGTCGACGGCTTCGCGCGCATGCTCGAGCGCTCGCGCGGCCGCGAGTTCAAGACGATCAAGCGTCGCGGCGCCGACGTGGTCGTCGAGAAGCCGTTCGTGCGCACGCAGGCCGACACGCACTTTGAGCTGCGCTTCGCTGCCGAGAACAGCCGCGCGGTGCTCGCCGTGTGCGTGCCGGCGCTCGAGCTCGAGCCCTCGGACACGGCGCCGTACACGACGACTGCCTATGGCTACTTGCTTGATGGCGTGCGTTCGGGCACGGCGCGCGCGGCGCTCGGCCGCGTGCTTGGCCGCGCGCTTCGCGGCAGCGTGCTTGTGGTGCAGCGTGCCGACGCGCGCTCGGCCGACTTCATTGTGCCCGACGACGAGGACGTCGACGACGTGACCGTCGTGGGCGTGCAAACGTATCTGCGCATTGAGTGGCGCACGGGCGCGCACCTGTTCGAGCGTCTGGCCGCGGCGCGCGCCATGCAACTTGCCGCCGAGGCTGCGGCGGCGGCGGCGCGCGAACCCAGTCCGCCGCCGCCGCCGCCGTCGTCGTCGTCGTCGCCGGGCTTGCCGCCGCCGCCGCCGCCGCCGACGACGCACGTGCTGCAGTGAAGCGTGTCGTGCACCAACGCTGCCGTCGTCGTGTCGGCACTTGCGCGACTCGGCACTGCCTCAGTTGCAGCCAGCGTTGCTGCAGCGGTGCGTGCAGCCGCCGACGCGCTGCCGCTCGCGCCGACCACGGACTTGACGTTGGCCGACGACGCGGCATTCGCTCGCGCGCTCGACGCGCTCGATGCGAGCGCGCGCGTCGCGTTCTACGTGCGTGGCGAGCGGCTCGTGTACGTCGAGCACTCGGAGCGCGCGTACCTTGTCGAGTGCGCGCCGCCGCACCGCGTCGTCGGCCTGCCGTCGTCGGCGCGACGCTGGCCCAGGTCGGCCGATGCTGCGCCGTCGGCGGCGGCGGCGGCGGCGGCATGGCGATGCACGCTCGCGCGCTACACGACGGGCGAGGAGCGGTACGTGCTGCTTGCCGACGTTGGCGCGCCCGTCGTCGGCGAGCGCTGCGTGCTCATTGACGAGGTGCTCGGCGCGCTCGTCGAGCCGTACACGACGTGCCGGTGCGCGCAGTTCATTGCCGCCGCGCTCGTGCCCGACGTGCTCGATGCGATGCCGGTGCTCGGCATGACGGTGCACCAGACGCGCGCCGACGACGGCAGCGACGGCGCGCGCTACGTGCTCGAGACGCACGGCGAGCAGACGGAGCGGGCACGCGCGCTCGTGCGTGCGCTCGCTACTGCGTAAAGTGCACGCGCTCCGCAATCGTGTCGTCGCTCGCCGGCACGCCGAGCAACTGGAATGCCCGAGCACTGCTCCCACATGCGGCGACAAGCGCGGCGGTGAGCGCCGAGAGCGACTCGGCGTACTCGCCCTGCTCGTACGTGAGCGCCGAGGCCAGCAACGCCGCAACGAGCGGGCCGGCCGCTTCCGTGAACGCCAGCGGCACCGTCGAGCGCCGCAGCCAGAGCGACGAGAGCGTGCGCTCGAGCGAGAGCGCCGCCGTGCGCACGAGCGCCATGTGCTCGCGGGCCGCGGCGCCGTCGTGCGCCTCGGCGAGCGCGACAATGAACGCGCGATACTCCGAGTCGAGCGTGTGCATGTCGCTGCGCAGCTCGGTGCCCTCGCCGAAACGCGTAATGATCTCGTTGACGGCGGCGCGCAGCGCTTCCGCCGCGGCCTCGGCGGCGCGCGAGCGCGAGTGTTTCGCGCGCGACAACGTTTCGCGCGCGTACTCGCGTGCCGCGAGCACGAAAGCGGCCCATTCGCGTTCCCATGTCATGCGCGCGCGCGAGCGCCGAGCGTTGGTCGCGGCGGGATAGCGCGCGCGCGCGCGCGCGCGCCTCACCGACGGACGCCGCCGCTGCCATGCAACGCACGTTCGTGCACGCGCGCGCCACCGCGCTGTCCGAGTCGGACGTGCGCGCGGCAGCCGCGTTCGCGGCACGCACCGTCGCGTTCCTCGACCTCGCGTGCCCCCACGAGCGCGCAGCGTACGGCTTCGCGTGCCGCATGCTCGAGTCGCTCGTGCGCGACAAGCGCGCGCGGCCGCAGAGCCGCACACGGCGTCGTCTCATGCTCGCCGACCGGTTTCGTGCCAAGCGCTTCCGAGCGACGGGCGGCGATCCCGCGTACGCGCCGTCGCCGGCTGGCACGCGCGCGCGCACCGCGTCCTCGGCCGAGGACGCGGTGCTCGTCGTGACGGCGCCGGCCGCGGCGGCCGCGGCGCGCACACTGCACATGGGCCGCTCGCTCGGCTACCTGCTGTACACGATGCTGTTGCGCGCCTCGTTCGCGCCGTCGCAACAGCCGAGCGTGCTGATGCTGCCGCGCTTTCTCGCGCGCGCGCTCGCGGCAACGAGCGTGCCGGTGCGCTCGGTGCAGAGCGCCGCTGGCTGCGCCATGGCACGTGACTCGGCGCTCGCCGCGTCGATTGCGCGCGTGCTGCTCGACGTCGACAATTTGCGGCTGTGCGCGACGCAAATGCCCGCGTACACGTCGCTGGCTGCAGCGGCGCCGCCGCGCATGGCGCCGCGCGAGCGCACGATCGTCGGCCGCCTCGTCGCTGGCCGCCGCGGCGGCGCCGCCGCCGTCACGGCGTCCTTCGACGAGCCGTACGCGCATCCGGTCATGGACTCGACTGTGCGCGCACTGCTGCTCGCGCGCGCGCTCGCCGACGCCTCGGTGCTCGACGACGCGATGCTCGACGAGCCGGCCGGCACGGCGACGTACGCGCTCACCATGACGTCGGCGCGCGTCGAGCAGCTGTACGCGACGCTGCTCGACGAGTCGGCGGCGCCGCGCGACGTGCGCATGCCCGCCATGGCCGTCGGCACGGCGGCCGTCTGGGCCGAGGGCCGTCGGCGGCTCGAGGCGCTGCTGCTGCGCGCACGGCGGCTGCGTCGTGCCGGCGACACCGGCTCGCCGGCCGTCGCCGCCAACGAGCCGCGGCGCGAACTGTTCTTTGCGCGCGTCTTCAACGCGCTGCTCGCCGATCGCGTTGCTGGCTCAGCCGATGCGGCGGCGTGGCTGCGGCGACTCGACGTGCGCCTCGTCGTCGCACGCACCGCGACGACGACCGAGTTCGAGCTCGCGCTCGTGCGCGAGCTCGCCGCCGCGCTCGTCCACGCGCCGCACATGCTGCGCATGCTGCACTCGTCGTCGGGCGTGCGTACGCCCACGGCGCTGAGCGCCCGCGTGCTCGCGCACGGCGCCGGCACGTGTGCGCCCGTCGCCGAGTTCTCGGTCGCTGCCGGCGCCGTGTTCACGGCCGAGTGCGTGCGTGCGTACACGGCGCGGCACGGCGCCGCCGACGTGGCGCATCTCGTGCTCGAGCTCGACGACGCGCGCGCCTCCGTGCACGACGTGCTCGCGACGCTCAATGCCGCGTGCACGCGAGCCGAGCAGCGCAACGAGTTCGTGGTGGCGCTCGCGCCGCCGCCGCCGCCGCCGGCCGCCGCTGACGACGACGTGCCGCGCCGACTTGCGCTCGCACTGCCGCGCGACGTCTATGCGACGCTGCTTGGCGCACGCGCGCCTGCGGTGCCTAATGTCGGTGAGGCGGCCGCCGAGGCGCTCGAGGCCTTCGATGCCGAGCAGTCGTCCGACGAGCCAGCGTGGCGGCGCGCGGCGACAGCGCTGGCCGAGGCACGCACGGCACTGTTCGCGCGCGAGCGCTTCACGCGCGAACTCGATCGCCGCGGCACCTACGACTCGTACGGCTACGTGCACGCCGCCGCGATGCGCCTCAATCGCATCGCGGCGGCCGCCGCGCGCGGCTCGCTCGCGACGCTCGTGGACGCGGTGCACGCCATGGTGTGCGGCGTGCACGCCGAGCTCGGCCTCGCGCTCGCGCTCGCGCTCGAGCCTCGCGGCACGTGCGTGTTCGTGCGCATGCGCGCGTCGGCGCGGCGCGGCGACGTGCCGCCGGGCGTGCCCGAGGCGTTCTGGCGCGCGGCCTTTGATCACGCGTACGACGCGAAGACGCAGAAGGCCGAGGCGACGGCGCTCGCTACCTCGCGCAAACGCGGCGCCGCCGTGCTCGCCGCCGACGTGCCGTCTGCTGAGGCCGAGTCGTCGAGCGACGACGACGACGACTCGTCGCTCGACTCTGACGACGCCGAGCTCGCGGCACTGAACGCGCGCGCCCGTGCGCTCGGGCGTGCCGCCGCCGTGCGCGAGGCACGTTCACGGACGCGCACCGAGCTCGTTGAGGCGCGCACGCCGCTGCCCTCGCCAACGCTCGGCTACGCGCCCGACGCGCCCGGCGCCGAGCCGACGCTGGTGCGCGCGCTCGTGCGCACGTACGTGTCGGCCGTCGGCTACCAGGCGCATCTCGTGTACGTCGACGGCGTGCTCAACGACTCGTCGCTCGACGCCGAGCACGTGCTCGCCGCGCTCGCGGCGGTGCGCGTGTCGACGTACTCGCAGCGCCTGCAGCTCGCGCTCGTCGCCGTGCCGCCGCCGCTCGCGGCCGCACTCGACGGCCGGCGGCCGCACGCGTGCGCGCCGCTCGACGCGGCGAGCCGCGCGGCGCTCGACGGCCGACGCCAGCCGATTACCTTTGCGCTGCTGCTGCGCGTGCACGCGGCCGTCGCGGCGTGGGCGCGGCGCGCCGAAGACGGCGGCAGCAGCCGGCCGACGTTGGCCGCGGCCGTCGCAGCGGCGCTCGCGCCGCCGCCGCCGTCGCGCGCGCCGGCGCGCGCGCCAGCGTTCGAGCGACTCGCGCTCGTGCGCTCGAGCATGTGCATGCACGCCGCCGCGAGCGGCGGCTCGCGCCCGCTCGTCGAGCGCGTGGGCGTGTACCCGCGCGTGCTCTTCTCGGCGACGAACGCCGGCTTCCTCGACGAGACGCTCGTGAATCTGAGGTACGTGGGCGCGCCGTGAACGCGGTGCGCGCGATATAAAGTTCGTGCGCGCGCGCGCGCTCGACTCTCGCATGAGCACCGCCGCGCCGCGCACCAAGGTCGGCGCCGTGCACAAGGACCTCATGCACGAGGCCGAGCGCACGGCGCTCAAGCTGCCGATTGCGCGACTGCTCGAGAAGTACAAGTCGACGAGCGGCGCGCCGTCGGCACTGATCGCCGTGCACCTCGCGCCGAACGCCGCCAAGACGGCGCGCGGCTCGCTCACGGGCTACGTGGCGGCCATTGCCGGCACCGCGCCCGCCGCCGGCATCGTCGCCGAGTCGCTCGGCACCGGCACGACCTGGTTCCGCGTCAAGCACGCCGACGGCCATGCAATTGACGACACGGAGCTCGAGCGCTCCTTTGAGCCCGTGGACGCGGCGGCGCTCGCAGGCAAGCGCGTCCAGGTGGTGACGGGCCTCGAGTATCCCGAGTACGTGCACTACCTCGTCGTGCACGGCAACGCGGAGCGCGACGCCGCGACGCTCGTCGGCGACGTGCTCGCGTCAGGCGCGAGCGTTGCGGACGTTGTCGACGGCGCGCTCGCCGATCGCTACAAGTCGCTGCTTGCCGCCTCGCAGGAGTCGCGCGTGCGCGCCGCCGAGACGTTCATGCGCGCGCACAAGCTCGTGCGCGTCTCGGAGGCCGACGGCGCCGAGCCGGTGGCGCACGCGCACTCGGACTTTCTCGTCAAGAGCGAGGCGCTCACGGACGCGGCTACGGCGGCGGCGACGGCCGAGGGCCGGCACGACGCCAAGCCCGTGTACCTCGCGTACTCGAACGTGTACGACTGCGCGAACTCGCAAGCGGGCGTCGCGGTGTGGCGCGGCCCTGTCGCGGGCTACATGCTGTTCGCGGCGCCGCCCACCGCCATCAAGACGACAACGTCGCGCGCCTGGTCGAACGCTGCGCCCACCTCGCGCACCGAGCGCTCGGCGCGTCACTTCAGCATGATGCCCGCCGATACGGGCGTGTACACGGGCGCGCCGGGGCGCACGCCCGATCGGCACAAGGGCACGAGCGCGGTCATTGCGAACGTTGCGGCGCGCCGCGTCAAGTGGTCGGGCGCGGTGCGCTCCTACAATCCCGCGTCCGAGGTCGTGCTGCACTCGGCCGAGGACGCGCACGTGCTGCGCACGCTCGCCGAGCTCGGCGCGGCGCCCGGCTCGCCGGTCAAGGCGAAGATTTACGAGGCCGTTGTCACGCAGTTGCCGGCGCTCGAGACGGCGAACATGTCGCTCGGCGCGCTCGTCGACGTTGCGGCCAAGGCGCGCGAGACGACGCTGCCCGTCGACACGAACTCGCTGCTGCGCATGCTCTCGGCCTGGCCCGCGGCCGCGAACTACACGCTCGCCGAGCTCTTTGCCAAGACGAGCGGCGCCGTCACGACCACGCCCGTTTCACTACTGCGCGCCATTGCCGCGCACACGAGCACAAGCAAGGCGTCGGCGGAGCGCCGCGCGGGCTCGCCGGCGGACGTGCAGCACCCAGTGCTCTCGGGCGCCGACGAGTTGCTCGCGCGCGACGCTGCCGCCGAGGAAGAGGCGGCTGGCGCCGCCGAGGAGGCGGCTGCGGCCGCGGAGGCCGCTGCCAAGAACGACGCAAATCTGTCCTTTGACGCGCCGGCGCTTGGCGACGACGACGACGACGACGGCGCGGCCGCGTACACGCAGCAACGCCAGTCGGCGAGCGTCGAGGCGGCGTACGCGTAAATACACGGAGCGCCAGTGTCGTCGCCGACGCGTGCTCGAGAGTCGCGAGTCGCGGCATGCATGTGGCTGTTCGTCGAACGTTCGTCGAAAATTGAACTGCCGGCGGAGCACCGCCGACGCCGAGCCGGCACCTCCTCGCTGAGCCGCCCATGGACACACCGTCATTTGGTATCCGAGCCGAGCGCATGTCAGTCGGGCATGGTCGGCCCGGGATACCAAATGACGGTGTGTCCATGGGCGCCTCAGCGAGGGCTAGGCTGCGAGTCGCATGCATGCGCGAGCAGCCCGTCCATGCCAACATGTGATCTATGCGGGTCGTCGCTCTGCTGAGTTTCCATCTGTATTTTTTCGTCCCAAATTTTCGAGTTGAGGACGAACATTGGCCGCCGGCCTACCCCGCTGA
>Ga0307380_10012412_pt1 | contig 10604 bp, 13 predicted proteins | sample UN3MG_FD_202239 | JGI IMG/M metagenome (GOLD analysis project Ga0307380, IMG submission 202239) | Soil microbial communities from Risofladan, Vaasa, Finland - UN-3 | ecosystem: Environmental > Terrestrial > Soil > Coastal area > Acid sulfate soil | place: Finland: Risofladan, Vaasa | collected... | reverse complement strand
ATAATTATCTTATGTATTGCTGTTTGTCGCCTTTACCCTGGGGGATCACAGCATAAGTTCCTTGTGTCTTTCCCCTGGGGTAATCCCCAGGGGGAAAGTACAAGGAAAAAATCAGCTGGTATTATTTTTTGATGGTATAAGTTTTTTTATGGGAATGAGGAAATATAAGGCTTTCCCATTTATATTTATCGATCGTGAAAAATAATCTTATGAATTTATATGATTTCAGGTTCCTCAAATATTTTATTAAAGGAACCTAGCTCCGGAGCTCCGGAGCTGAGATATAAAAAAAAGCCCCGGCTTTGGAGGATGTAGCCGGGGCAATCCGCAAGATATGGAAAGGGGGGATGCGGTAGATGACTTTTTAAGTCACTGTGATTTGATCCTTTGCGGTGAATACGGTGCCTGGATCGAATTCAGGACTTAAGGGCCGCCACATGATCGACATATAATCCAAGGTCGTCCAGTTGGCAAAGCGCGGGGTTGTGATTACAGCAGTTTGAGGCGTGGCCTCTACTGCGATAATCGAAGTCGCCGTAACTCCATCACATAACCGATATTGACCCGACTTGACGCTTGTAACTCCTGACGGTAGGCTTGCGGTAATGTAGATCGCCCAATTCTTGTTGGTAATAACTGCGGCGCTATGCGCGAATACGATCGTCAAAGTTGTTGCGCCGGTGGCGTATGCCACACTGGTCAGAGAAGTGGCGACGAAGTCAGCGGTATCCGTTGGAGGATCGTCGGATATTGCTTCTCCTGCGATCAGGCGGTAACTGTTGATTCTCACATACGCGGAGATTTCGGGGATTTGATAATCCGTGCCTTTCCAGGTTGAAGGATTAAGGGCGGCGTATGCGGCCCATGCTGCTTTCTGGACCAGACTGATCGATTGGAAAGCCTGGGCGCATTGGGTCAGGATGTTCCTGATAAGAACCTGATCGGTGCTTTGCGGATTCCGGGGAATCGCATATTGTCTGGCGATATTGACACCTCTCCAGTTGCTTAATACTATTCCTCGTCCTTTGGAGAGAGATCCAGACATTTCCTTTATCGGAGCGTCTAAAAGTACTTTCATTGTGATTCACTTCCTTTCAAAATTTGTAGATGAGATATATTACAAAAAGCGCGCTTTTGTACCTATATTTAAGCTATATAAATTTATTCCTCCGGCCGTCCAAATCGATTTAGCAACCAGATAATATGAGTAAGGAGCCTCAATTGTGAATTCGATCATGTCTAAATCATTTAGAAAAACAGTTGCTGCCCCAGCAGGTTTTAAAAATTGCTCCTCATCAATGATGGTTGTAAAATTATAATCTAATGCTTGGTCATTGCGTTTAAGGCCTATTGTTTTAATTCCGTCACCTGCAATATTGGATCCCCATTTTACAGAAATTGAAGATATTATTGATCCGGCCTGTAATGGGATACAGAACCAGTACCATGTATCTTCGGTATTACAATATAGGCCTGAGGCTGATCTATCTTGTATCCACCAACCAGGGGCAAAGCCGTCGTATTGACCTTTATCGATTAGGCCATATGACCTTATTTCTTCTATTCCTACAGGAATCATGATTAATATATCCTTCCCTCGGTATTCAGGAACCAACCAAGAATTGTTATTTCAGTTGCGTCAGGGATAGAGGTGACGATTTCCAACATGTAGCAGAGTTGATCTTGTAAATCAAAAGCGTCTGCCATTTCAAGATATTTTGTTTGGTGGCCGTATGTTAAGTCATATTCCCATGAATTGATTTCGGTGAATTCGTTTATTGTCGCTGTGGAATCGAATGAAAGGAATCGTAATGTAATTTTATTATTATTGCCTCCCGATTTTACCCTGGCGCCAAAAATCCTGACTGAAGTGCCTTCGGCGTACGGGATGCGATATAAAAGGCGTTGCTGGGTTTGGTATGTTGTAAGGGCTCTTTGGTTATAAGTATCATTTGCAAAAAATCCGCCTTGTCCTGGGTTACAGCGATTCATCCCGGCACCGTCTGAGGTTGCCGGGAACCATTCGTTTAAATCTCCGTGACTATACATAAATCCATAACTCCCTAAGTGAACATTACTATGATATATGGGATGTGGAAAAAAATCTTCATCGAATATTCGGGTTTCAACTTTTAAAATCATATCGTATTGCAATAATTCTTCGTATCTCGTAATGGGAATAATTGAATTTCCGTATGTACCGGAAAGAACAGGAAAACTCTGAGGATCGTGTCCGGAAGCAAGATAATAGTGTGTGACTCCCTCAAGGTTCGTACCTTCCGCGATCGGCTTCGCTACTTTCACCAAGCAGCGACAATGTTCATTATGAAGAGAACTGTACCTGATGCGAATCTGGGCAAAATTCATTTTAGGTATCCAACTCCATCCTTCCCGACATTCCGCTTTTCGAGGTGCTTTAACCGTTGGAGGGTTTACGTTCCAGAATCCACCGGCTAATCTCCTGTAATAATTCACAAATAGAAAAGCACTGTACGCGGTATATGTTCGGACTTTTGGATTGATCTGATAATTCCAGGCATTCGAAAAATCCAACCAGGCTTGTTGATCCCAGGGGTCTAAATTTCCCCATATTTGGGCATTATCTTCTTGAATCGATCGCGCGATATTGAAGGAAAGATTGTTGGTGTTGTCGGGTACCGCATAGGCTCGAATGATCTGCTTTTCTCCCAGGGGATAATAAATCAATTCATTTGTCGATCGGTCTGTACCGCTTAGAGTTTTTATGGGAGTTATGTTTGTAGTTTTCATTTCGTTTTAAGGAAAATTACTGCTTTAAAATCCATCCTTTACCAAAGATAGAATTGAAGGAATATATCACGCCTTTTATTATCAACCTGGCGACCTGGGGCGCGAAAATCTGAAACAGAGGATTGAGCAAAAATCCGGCGACTTTGACCCGCTTAATTTCGGGTAAAATATCGGTTAAAACTCCCTCCTCTTTTTCGGGTCCATCGAGACCCAAAAGTTCATGTTTTTTGATCGAATTTGTCAATTTCTCGAAAAGCGGAATTTTTATCATAATTTTCTCCCCTCAAAAAAAGTTGTAGTAAGGCGATAAATGGCGTTTAAAGCCATTTAGAGGATAATAAATCATTTTTGAGGGGATCAGGTCAAGTTTAATCATCAAGCGGATCCTGGGGCATTAAACGGCTTGTTTGTTTTTGAAAAATGGACTTTTGGAAAAATTATAGTAACTCCCTGGGAGTTTGAGAGTAAGAAGGGGGTTTTTTTGGTAAAAGATGACAAACTGGTACCAGGGGGATTTTCGAGAAAAAACAAAATCAAGGGGTTCTTATGTAGACTTTAGCGGATGCTACCAGGATAAAAGTGTCGATCGACGGCCAGGGGGCCTCGATCTTTTTTCCTGGGTCTTTGCTATGAGTCATCCGGGGTTTTCTTGATTTTTTTTCAAAATCACCGGGAAATAAGGGGTTCCCGGGAAGGCATACTAAGAAAGGGGGTTGACCTGGTGTTCCGACTTCGTTGTTTAGAATTTAAACGAAGATGTAATAAGAAAAGTATCTTGAAAAATAGTTGAAAATAAATCTTGACGTAGTAAGATGAACTAAGATAACAGGAAAGTATAAGATTAACCTGGGGGATTTGGAGGAAAAATATCTGGTTTTCCCCTGGGGAAAAATAACAAGACAAATTTGAAAGGGGGTGTTCAAAATGTTGAAAGAAAAAACGGTGCCGGAAATCGATGTCAGGATAAATCTTATGTATCAAAAGTTCAATAGGATGCAGTCAAATTTGCTGTTGTATCTGTATTCCATGTCAGTCGTTCTTAAGGAATTAAATGAGAGAAAGTATCTTAATCAAAAAGGGCGAAGGATTTTTAAAGAATCATGTACACATATCAGATACAAAATTGATGAATTTGAATTAGAATTTAAAAATCAATTTGAAAAGGGGGCGTAGGATTATGGGAGTCTTTGATTCAGATGATACCTCGGGAAAAAGAAGGGCCGTGATTTTAAAAATTCTCACAAAATGTCAAGATGACCTGACGCACATGGTTCAAGAGTTGAAATCTGTGAAGGACTTCATGAGTGGGGGATTTAATATGTCTTTAGAGTGGCTTCAAATATTTGGAGAGACTCGAAAAGTCCTTGGAAAAGAGCTTCAAGCAATTGGAGTTTTAATAGGTCAAGAGATTAAAAAGGGAGGAAAATTTGATGTATAATAAGGGTTCTTCTAAAATTGATCGTGTCCGGAGGTCACCTGGTAGGGTGCAGGACCCGGGCCGGGGGTGTGGGGGGGACGGATTTACGGAAATTACGGAAGAAAAGGGGGAACAGTCGTTTGATATTCAGAGAGTGGCGATATTGCGGCAATTGAATAAATGTTTAATCGATATGGATAAAGTCTCTCGTGTTTTAAAGTGTATTATAGATGATTTTGAGGAAGGAACTGACCCGGATTTGTCCAGGGCTTTATTCATTAAAAGTGCGGGAGTCGAGATTGGATTGGCTTTGAACTCAATAGCTAAGTTGCTTAAAATGAATTTCAAAAAGGGGGCGTAGGATTATGGATCATAAACAGTTTAAAACTGTAATCGCGGAGGAAATTGAATTGTTGAGAAAAAACATCGATGCCCTGAATCCGGTGATAAATGATGTAGGTCAGAATCTGATAATGCTCGATGATGTTCTGAGCGAGATCAGAGCCAGTAAGGTGAAACTGATCTACACACTTGGACGGCTGAATGAAATAGCGCCGGGTTGTATCGATTCGAAATCCAAGAGGATCGATAGAATAATAATGAAAATAGAACAGGGGGTTTATCCTGATGGTAAGAAAAGCAGTTAGGATTGAGGTTATGCGAACGACGTATGCTACTTACATTCGTCAAAAAATTTATTGCGGGAAGGAAACTTGTACGAAGTGCCCGCATGGGCCTTATTGGTACGCGTTTATTTTAATTCGAAAAATAAACGCGGATGGTACAGAGCAAACAAGACAGGTTGCGAAGTACATTGGAAAAGATTTCAAAATGCTTCCGGGGGATCCGGGGAAGATGCGTGAAGAGTGGAAAAAGAGGGATATTTGGGTTCCTCCGATTACATAGTTTATGTGTCGATTTACGAAAAAATGAAAGGGGTTGTCTTATGCTGATATAAAACCCGCATATTATGCAGGTTTCTTACATTACCTTGACTAGGCTGGGTGGCCGAAGGGCCATCCGGCCTTTATTTTATTACATCTTACTCTATATATCAGAGTTATCCACAGACTTATCCACAGGTTTATCCACAGGGTAAAGACATTTATCCACAATTTGTCCACAGGTGCCCACATCGGGAAAATAAGGGTCGGAGCGAATTGAAACGTTTCGAGTCTTATGAGTAGTCCATCTTATAGTATTACATACTATATCTAGCTATCTAGCTTCTTATACGTATTTCTCTCTTCGAGAGAAATAACAAGAACTTGGAAAGCCAATAAAATCAGTGATCCGCAAAAAAAAAGGGGGACGGACGTGCGGGCGGTCCGCTTGCGGTCCGCTCGCCTCCTCGAGGAGGCCCAAAGCCCGGGGCGCGCCGACAGGCGCGCGCGTGTTTGCGCTCGATGCGCATCGAGGACGCAAGAGGTCGATTAATCGCAGTCCTGAAAGGACTTCAGAACCTTCTTTTCATTTGATCCTTTCCGATGATCTCAGGCTTGCCCCGCTCCATCCCCTGTTCCCCCTCGAATTTTTACGATGGAGCCATGAAAAAAAAAGATTACTTGCCCCCATGATGTGCCGGGCAAGTAAACTTTTTTTATGGCGAAATCCAGACCCGGAGTTTCGGACTTCGGAACGAAGTCCGGAGCTCCGGGGCTCTGTATTATATTTAAATGGCGGCGTGGCCGCCTGGCTCGCTGCTTGCTCCCAATAGCGTTGGCTAAATGCCGGAAAATTTTTCCGGCATGGCAACGCGGGTATTGCAAGCAGCGTGACAGGCGGACGCGGGGGGGAAGGGCGGGGGAGGGGGTGAGGGTGGGGAGCCAAAAAAAACCGGCTGAACTACCGATTCCAGATATCTGATATAGATTTGTTCAGCCGGATCCAAAATGTTTTTTTTTGGCGAGTGGGACGGATTCCTTTATTTTCGGAGCAAATGCCCGGAGAAAAACAGAAATGCCGGCGCATCAGAAAAAGTACAGGGCATTTAGGCCGGATCGATCCGGGCGGCTTCGAAAATGGAGGGCGGGATGTTTCCCCCTTGCTGAATCATCGTTGGTAGGGGAAACATGGAACGTACCGATTCGCAAGCATGACTAAAAGTTCTCATACCGTTTAAATCATGCTTTCGAAGCGGTCGCCCTCCCTACGCACTGCGTTGAGTAGTAGAATTAATAGGGATTTGATAAGATTTCGCGTGATGGCCATGGGCGCCGCTCCGGGGTTCCTGCGTCCAGCAGAAAAAACACGATGTCGCTGTCAAATGAAAGCGGAGTGTTGGATCAATCCGGCATCCGGAAAAACCGCCCAGCTACTTAAAGCATATCAAAAATAAATCGATAAGCATATCAAGAAGCGATATTTCGGATACCGATAAAACCCATGGAGAGCGCGGACGCCCTCGCCAAGCACTTCGACCGAACGCACGCTTGCGGGAGAGAGGGAGAACCAGCGCCGGCAGCGTCCAGAAACACAGAGAGCCACTCCAAGAAATAGCTTGATACGCCCCAGATGCCCCCGCGCCTGACAAAGGACTTTAGGGGCGCAAGCCCCGCCGGTGCGCACAGCTGCCCGGGGAACCAGAGGGGCAGATTGCGCAGGCAATAGGAAAAAGATAAGAGCTTGCAGGGTCAAACCGAAAGAATGAATAAACCGGATTCCTGCGGAACTGCCCCGAATTCCCCGGGCATCGCGGAAAACAAAACGATGATCGATATTTGATTTTCTTCTTCATCGCGATCGGACAAACAATAGTCGATGTTGGTTTTCCCTTTCCCTTTCCCCTTTCCTTCCCCTTCCTTTCTTCTTCTTCTCTGATACAATTCGGTTTATTATTCTTATGTAAGTCAAGTTTGGCGATCGCCAGGTTCCGGAACAAAACAGAATGAGGAAATATAAGGGTCTCCGGGCATCAAGAAAAAAAAGAGAAAAATTATCTTATGTATTGCTGTTTATTTTCCTTCCTTTCAAAATCAATATCTTATGGCAGTCAATTTCCGGATACCTGGAAGACCTGGTGGAAACAGAATGAGGAAATATAAGGGTTTCCCGAGACAGAAAAAAAAGAGAAAATAATTATCTTATGTATTGCTGTTTGTCGCCTTTACCCTGGGGGATCACAGCATAAGTTCCTTGTGTCTTTCCCCTGGGGTAATCCCCAGGGGGAAAGTACAAGGAAAAAATCAGCTGGTATTATTTCTTGATGGAATAAGAGATTTGTGGAGAGTGAGGAAATATAAAGGTTTCCTCGCTGTGTTCCTGGATCGTGGAAAATTATCTTATGGAAAGCCTTAAATTTGGGTTCTCTAAATACTTTAATTAAGGAACCCGATCTGTGATGTTATTCTGTGGGATATAAAAAGCGCCCTGGGTAGGGGGAAACTACCCAGGGCAATCAGGAGAGATATGGAGGAGTCGGGAAAAGTGGGTTTAAGTTACCGTCACTTGAAGCAACTCTTCGTAAAGTGTTCCGATGTCGAACAATGGGGAAAAAGGAACTACTTTTATTCCCATGAAATCGTCATCAACCCAGTCCATAAAACGCGGCGTTAAAATTTCGATCGTCTGCGGTGTGACCGTAACGTCAATGATTGAACCTGCCGCGACTCCATCCGCTAAAACGTAATCGTTCTTGCGGACTTTCCGAACTGCCGACGGCATGGAGCGAGTGATGTAGAGTCCCCAGTGTTTATTGGTAACGACGGCGGCCGTATGCGTTACAATAAAGGAGAGTGTGGTCGTGCCCGATACATAACCCAACGTCTCAATATTGGTGGCGAGGAAATCGCAGGTGTCTGTCGGTGGGGTATCGCTTATGGCTTCACCCGCGATGAGTCGGTAAATGTTGACGGACACGAACGCGGATATTTCCGGGATCGTGAAAGGCTTTGTCAGGAAGTGGCGCGGATGAAGCGCGGCATAAGCCGCCCAGGATGATTTATTCTCAAGAGTAATCTCCTGGAAGGCTTGGGCGCATTGTGCCAGAAGGTTCCTTATCGCTGATTGATTCAGCGAGTTTGGATTTGTCGGGGCTACCCACTTTCTCGCGCATTGAATACCGCGATATTCGAAACCAACAATTCCTGGCTGTTTCGACATGGCGCCATGTATAGACTCAACAGGGAAAGTAAGTCCAAGTTTCATATTATTTTGCTCCTTTCTGCTTTCGCGAGATCATAGGTTTCTAAGTCTTGTACTGATATTTAAACTCATAAGCATTGAATAACCTGCACTGACGATTGAAGTAATTTCCAGATACCATGAATACTGCTGATCTATGGTAAAAGGGTCTATGGGGATAGAGGAGACTTGAATTTCGGGATCCATGGCCGCCCTTATGAACACTTGGAAGTCTTGAACTACGGACATATCATAAGTTGCTGCCGTTTCATCTCTTTTTAGAAGTCGGGTTTTGATACCGTTGCCAGTGTTAGAGCCTGACCATTTTACTGATACAAGTTCGATGTTTGTCCCTGGCGATTCTTCAAAATTATAAATAAATAAAGTGCCATTGGTCGTGCTCGTTAATCCCCAGGGTTCCGGCCAGTTTTCCCACCACTTCCCCAAGAAATTATCATATTGGCTGCGTCCGTAAAGGCCATGACATTTTTTTACTAAAGACCCTTGCTCATACATTTTTACAAACTCCTATACTCGGTATGAACTCCATACCCTTTTAATGTGATTTTCCCAAATTCCCATATATGCGCGAAAACCCGAAGAAAATATGATCTACCATTAGCAAGGATTAAGTCTGCCTCAAGTCCTAACTCAAGAATTTGAGTTGTGGCGGTCAGTTCGTAAAGGTTTGTGGCAACCTCGAGGTACGGAGTTTCGGGAATTCCCGGATTAAAACTCATTAGTGAAAAATCTAACGTATTAAACGCCGTGTCGGATTTTACGCATAACCAGAAACGGGAAACTACGCTCCCGGCGTTGTAGGGTATAGGGAATAAGGCGTGAGAATCGTTTAACCTGGTACAGAGTGAAAGAGAGTCGGATGTTGTGTCGATCGTGAAACCTCCATCTACAGGGGATGCACCAAGAAGAGGAGCTCCGGAGCTGATAGCGGCGAACCATTCAAAGACCGTACCTGTTGAATAAATCATAGTTAATATTGCCTTTCTTCTGAATGAACACCGAAGCCTTTTAATGTGATCTTCCCGAATTCCGATATATTTGCCTTCACCCTTAAGAAATATGACTGGTTTGATGTAAAGGTATAATTGCTGGTTAGAGATAATTCAATTATCTGAGAACTTGCAGAGAGGGAATAATTTTGTGTAGCTATCTCGATATAAGGGTTTTCCGGCGTGCCTGGTTGAAATCGATTGAAAGAGAAATCAATTGAATTAAAAGCCGTGTCGGATTTTACGCATAACCAAAAACGCTTTACAACTGTTCCGATTCCGTAAGGAATCTTGAATTGTGCAAAGCATCCGTCTTTTCTCGTGCTTAGGGAATAATGATCTTCAGTCGTGTCTATATGAAAGCCTTCATCTGCGGGGGATGCACAAAGTACCGCAGCTCCGGAACTCGCAGCGTGGAACCATTCAAAGATCGTACCTTTTGAGATAATAAATTTATTCTTTTCGATGCGGATTCTCTGAGTGTGGTCATTATGGGGAAAGAAGTCCGCATCGATTACTTTAGAAGTTATTACAACATAGGAATATTCGATGTATAATTCAGTATAGCTTGTATTTGTAATGGCCATCAAGCCAACACCAGGCCAGAATTTAGGAACGCTTAGGGCGTTACTTCCATTGATTAATCTGTGTTCCGTGCTTAGTGGAATCTTTGTTTCTGATGGGGCGGGCTTGGCTGTTTTTATAAGGAAACGCGATTGTTCTTTTATCGCTGTTGTAAGCCCTACGAAAATTAAGGATCCACCTGATTGAACAGAGGGTGACCAAATATTTGTGACGTTAAGTTGTTTGTGATTTTTGACTTTTGGGGGCGTGGTCTGTGCTTCGAGTCCGGCTAAACGTCTGTAGTAATTCACCGCAAGGAATGAGGAATAAGGGTTGTATGTGGCGTATTTGCTTGAGATATGTAAATTCCAAGCGTCAGAGAAGATTTGCCAAAGTCTTTGAGTGGCCGGGTCCAAGTCCGGCCAAATCGCGGAGTTTAGAACTTGCCAGGATTTGGCATTATTAAAGTGTGAGTTTTGAGAATTATCTGGCTGAGAGAATGCGCGGCTACATTGAATATCTCTGTTAGGGTAATATATGAGGCTCCGGTCGGGGATCGATGCGCCGGACATTATGTCAATCGGGAATTTGTTTGAGTGTTTCAATTACTTCCTCTCTACTTTTGTAATCCAGTTTCTCCCGAAAAGTTTATTGAATGAAAAAATAGTGGTACGGATCAGGATTTTTCCAAACATCGGAATAAGGCGTTTGTAAATCGGTTT
>Ga0307380_10012409_pt1 | contig 10606 bp, 9 predicted proteins | sample UN3MG_FD_202239 | JGI IMG/M metagenome (GOLD analysis project Ga0307380, IMG submission 202239) | Soil microbial communities from Risofladan, Vaasa, Finland - UN-3 | ecosystem: Environmental > Terrestrial > Soil > Coastal area > Acid sulfate soil | place: Finland: Risofladan, Vaasa | collected... | reverse complement strand
TGAAGAGTTCCGATTACTGTTCGATATACTTCCAGCACCCATCGTTCGGGATTTAGCTGTACTATCTCGGCGCCCTCATATCTTGGTTTTGTAATGTACTTTTCCAGGTCCCATATTCTGACACCACTGGATATACCGGTGATATAGATTGCGAATTTGAGATACATTGACCACGCCCGGCTTATTTGGTCTGAAATAATACGGATGAGGATATTGTTGATGGACCTGTTGAAAATCAGGACAACAATGGACGATACCACAAACGCAATCACAAACGTGACAATCAAAAGTGTGATAAACATTTTTTTCTCCTTTCATTCTTGTATACATTAATATATTAGCTATAAACTCAAAAAATTATTGGCGATCGAGCAACATTTTTTCTGTAAATTCCTGTTTGTCTGAATCCGCAAATTCGCCTTCGTTCTCAATTCCGCATTCATAACCAAATACCTTTTTGCATCTTCATTTGTCCTCAGCAACCATGTCAAGGATTAATGCTCTCTTTTAATAAATATATTAATGCGGATGTTCTTTTTCAAACCGTTCAACTTCTTCTTCTGTAAGTGGTTCCTTTTTCATCAATTCTTGAATAGCTTCAAGCGTGCCTAGTTTTGGCTCAAACATTTTCGCCATCTCAAGTGTAACATCTACTACCTCAACATCGGAAGCTAAATAAACAATTTCCCATTTACTGACAATCAAATCTACGCCTGTCCGCTTAGCAACTTCCGGTATTCTCTCCTCAATTACTTTTAATAAATCATGCACAGGAGTTGTACTAAACACTTGTTTGTGTTTCTTGAGTGCGTGCCGCTGCATCTTCTTTTCCAGTTCTTGGGCTTTTTTGACATCACCCTTCGCTTCTGCTTCTTTTTTCTGTCTCTCTAACTTCGGCATGAAATCGTCACCATATTGGCTATGTGTATAAGCCATTGGTATTGCTCGGCTATCATACACTCCAACCCGCACTAACGTCTTTTTCTCACCAGCCACAGCCAATGACCACACTACCAAAATAGCAACCACACACACCAAACAAATCGTAATTCTTTTCTTTTCCATTTCTTTCTCCTTTCAAAACACTTTTTATATATACTGTTAATATACGAACTAATCTTTCAAAAAAACTCTTTCAAGGGTCTCTATTTACTTTTGACTTTTATTATACTTATTAAAATCAGTTTAGCCTGTTTCGGATTTTTTCGAGTACTGTTATTAATTTTTTCTGTTCGGCTGACCCCGTAGAGGTCATCATTTTTTTGACGAGTTTGGCATACATAGGCTCGGCTTTTGCAAGGAGTTTTCTTCCTTTGCCGGTCATTTTTACAATATTATACCTTCTGTCATTTTCTGCATCTGTTCGAACAACCAGTCCGGCCTTTTCCATCCGGTCTATCAATGAGGTGATATTCGCCCGGTTGACAAGCATCATATCACTTAGCTGAACCTGACTGAGGCCCTCTTCAGGGCCACTTTGGTAGTACAGAAGCATCAAAACATTAAACTGCACATCAGTCAGGCCGAAAGTTCGAAAGAATTCGGAGGCCTGCTTTTTTATGAGCGAGGCCGTATAGTAAATATTGAGTACAGCCTCGTGTTCCAGTACGGTAAAACCTTTCTTTAAGCCAAGTTCCTGCTTAAGAGCCATATAACTCCTCTATATACAAGTATATTGTTTATATATAAACTATACACATACTAACTAAATTGTCAAGGACTTTTTTGAAAAAATTTGAAAAAATTTATAAAGTCAGTCTTAAAAACAATAGACGCTAAAGCAGTATTTGATGTAAATCCTTATTATACAAGATGATATGACAGCAATATCTTGCGTGCGCAAGGTTGATTTTTAAGGATTGAATTTACGCGAATTCGCGAGGTTTCAAGGATTCGGATTAATGTTTTTTATTTCTGCCCACGAAGGTATACTAACCGGCAAAACGGCGGATGGGTGAACTTGTCCGAATTACTGCTGCTCGGTAAAGGTACGCGAGATTCCAAATTTCTTTATCTTTCGATAAAGGGTCGCTTCACTCAAACCAAGATGTCCGGCGGCCTGAAGGATTGAGCCTGAAGTTAATTCAAGAGCATGAAGAATCAAACGACGTTCCATTTCCTGAATCGAGGGGATAATTTTTTCCGGCTTTTCATCGGTTTTAGCATCGATAAGAGAAACTTCACAAGAGATTTTTTCGGTTACTTCAGGGGGCAGCATTTCGGCAGTGAGTTCGGCAGCGTTATTGGTAATAACAATCTGGTCGATTAGATGTTCAAGCTGACGAACATTGCCGGGCCAGTCGTAAGTCTCAAGCCGTTGGGCGGCTTCGGATGAAATGGAGGACATATTCCTGCCATATCTGGCGGCTGCAATGTCGAGGAAATAGCGCGTCAATAAAGCAATGTCGCCGGGTCGCTGTTTCAACGGAACAAGGTCGATACTCACGACACTGAGACGATAATAGAAGTCTTCCCGGAGTTTGTTTTTTTGTATTTGTTGGGCCGGGTTACGATTGGTGGCTGCTATCACCCTGACGTCAACGGTCTTTGAAGATTTGGCGCCGACCCGCTGCACTTCATGGTCCTGAAGAAAGCGAAGGAGTTTGGCCTGAACGTTGTAATCCATTTCGCAGATTTCGTCCAAAAACAATGTTCCGCCATTTGCCTGCTCGCAGAAACCGATATGCTGCTGATGCGCACCGGTGAAGGCGCCTTTTTCGTGACCGAACAAAGCACTCTCAATGAGTTCATGTGGAATGGCAGGTGCATTGACGGCGACAAATGGGCCGGTTGAGCGGCGGCTGCATTCGTGAATTGCAAGGGCTGCGAGTTCCTTACCGGTTCCGGTCTGGCCGAGAAGCAATACGGAGGCATCGGTAGGAGCGACAGTTTCAATAAGTCGATAAGCCTTTCGTATCGGTTCGCTGCGGCCAATCATACCGTGAAAATCGGTGCGAAGTGCAGCATGCTGGAAGGCCTTTACCTGAAGCGAAAGGCAAAGGTGTTTGACGGCCTTGTCAACTTCAATTCGTAGCCGGTCAAAATCGAGCGGTTTGCAGATGAAGTCATAGGCCCCGCTTTTAAGGCTTCTTACGGCAGTCTCTATTGTAGCGTTGGCTGTAATCATAATAACCGGCACAGACGGGAAGCGATGTTTTAATCTCGGCACGAGGGCGGTACCGTCACAGTCGCTTAATTGCACGTCAAGAAGAATAATACTCGGGATTACCTGTTCGAGCTGCTTCCACATTTCGACTGAATCGGTCGCCTGGCAGTGAGTATATCCCCATTTTAGAACGTGATGCTCGATAATGCTCAACAAGTGAGGGTCATCATCCACTGTTAAAATAACCGGTACGGGGTCAGTCATCTGTAAGCCTTTCGGAGTCATCCACGGAGGAATGTGTTAATGAATTCAGCCGGCCGGCGTGGAGTTGAACAAGTCGTCCAAGCTCGTCTATTATATCAGAAACTGCTTTTGGCTTTTGCGTGTCGGCTGTGCGCTGGAGTTGGGCGGCACTTTCGGAAATGTCGTCAAGACGGTAGGTTGCAGAGGTGCCTTTGATACGATGTGCGTGTTTTTTGATGGTGGCGTAGTCTTTCTGCTTGAGAATTGTTTTGAGTTCGTCGAGCTGTCGCGGCAGGTCGTTCAAATACTCGGCGGTAAGATGCTCCCAGGTCTGCCGACGAGTAGGCTTAGGCTGAGGGGGTTGATTTGAAGATAAATCCAAATTTTTCTCATCGTCCGACATTGTCTCCGCTGTCTCCTAATAGCAAGTTTATCGGCACAAAATCGCAACGTTTAAAATAACCGCAATTAGTCTATTCAACAAACATAGAACTGTCAAGTGAATATATGCAGTAAACAGAGGCCAAGAGGCCTTTCGGTGGTGACATCGGGCTTTGAGAATATATTCAGAACATCTGAATCCCGGAAAAAGGCAAAGAGCGAGCTTATGGTATGAGAAAAATCAAAATGTCCAAATTTTCTCAATTTGCGAATCAAAGTGAGAATTGGCAGTCTCTCAGGCCCTATAAAAAGCTAAAAAAGCCAATTACTATGCAGGTACACAGTTTGCTAAGAGTTAAGTATAGTAAGCCGGCAAAATAAGAAGAGATATAAAACAGCAGGAAAGATGTAAGAGTTTTGGCTTGTCTGGTTGTGTGTTTCTGGAAGGTTATAAAAGAACCGAAAGTAAAAAGATGTTGATACTGAACCGGAAAAACAAACTAACGAACAAACAAGGCTGGTATCGGGCCTTGATAAAGATAAATGATGTTTCGTATGAGAGCTCTTTCTCTTCCTGCTGGGTTTGCGGTGGTCAAAATAAAGTTGTCACCGGGCCCAGCATGCAAACTGGCACGGATTTGCCGTGATAACGATAAATAGCAAGTGAATACGCAGGAGATTGACGATGAGCGCCGGGAAGACGCTAAAACGCAGGGACATACTAACAACAGGCCAAGTATCCAAAATCTGTAATGTTGCTCCTCGCACAGTGTGCCGATGGTTCGATAGTGGTAAACTGCGGGGTTATCGTATACCCGGCAGCAAAGACCGCCGAATACCACTTTCCGGACTGATGCGGTTTATGAAAGCACATAATATGCCTATGGAAATGCCTGGTTCAAAACAGTAAAGACAGAACGAAACAGCTTCGGCTGTAAGGGTGATGAAACCGGAGGAGGGACGTGGAATCTTAAGTATGTAGTCGTAACTCTTGGAGGATGAAACAATGGCCGGCATAGACCAAAACAACAAGGCGCAGAGCCTGACCCGTCTTTTGAAACGCCTTAATCATGGTGAAGATCCCAACGTACTTCGTAAAGAGGCCAACCAGCTCGTAACGCATGTCGGTCCCAAGGATATTGCCTTGGCCGAACAGAATCTTATCAACGACGGCTATTCAACACAACTGGTGCAGCAATTGTCTGCAACGCTTATGCTGATGGGAATATTCAGGGAGCAAAGCGCAAATCTAAAAAACCAGCTGGCAGCCAACCATATTCTGCGGAGGATAATGGTTGAACACGATATGATTCGATGCTTGCTGGCCGACCTTGACGAGATTGTAGAGACCATTGGATATCTGGATGACCTGACCGACGTCAGTCTGGAATTTCGCAAACTCTGTTATACCATCGAGTACCTCAGAGAAACGAAAGAACACATCGAACGTGAAGAAGACATCATTTTTCCATATCTGAAAAAACACATCTGGATGCGCCTTTGTCAGGCCATTCAGGGTGAACATATCTACCTGAGAACCGAAATCGATAACCTCTTCGAGTTGCTCGTTTTGTTTAACAATATCAGTTTTGAGGAGTTTAAAGCCAGACTTATCACCATTGTCCAAAATTTTACTGCGATAATGCGGGAACACCTTTGCCAGGAAGATAACATACTTTATCCAATTGCCCTCGGAGTCATTAACGATGTTACTTTCTGGGAGAAGATGAAAGCAGTCTGCGATGAGATAGGCTACCACGGCATTAGGCTGTAAACATAGAATTTAACGGAAAGGAACAGAAATGATTATGCCCATAATCAAATTACGGCCGAAACGAATCATCATCGATGTTGATACTCAGAAGCACTTTTTCTTAGACAGTGGTGTAAACTGTGTTCAAAACCACCGGTGCGTTCTCTCCAATATCCGAAGGGTTATTGCGTGGGCACGGCTGAAGAATATCCCTATGGTTTCCACCGTTCAGATTTATTCCGACAGAGATTCGTATCGAAATTTCTGCATTGCGGGCAACGATGGACAAAGAAAAATTCGTTACACCGTTCGTAACAGGCACACGAGTCTGGCTGCCACAGACAGCACTGATTTGCCTGTCGGGATACTGGATGATTATGACCAGGTCATACTGCACAAACGCTGTTTCGACCCGTTCGAGGAGCCACGAGCGGACAGAATGCTCAGTGAATTGCAGGCTGATGAGCTTATCGTGTTCGGCGCGGCGCTCGAAGAGGCGGTAAAAGCCACGGCGCTGGGTCTTTTGGCAAGAAGAAAAAATGTGACGCTGCTGGTCGATGCCACCGGCTCATTCGACAGTACCGCAGCCAGGACCGCCCTGAGGTATATATGGGCAAAGGGGGCTAAGCTTATCTATACCAAGACACTTTTGGGCTCTTCCTGCCTTCGTCTGGTCGGAATGTCCGGTTATAATCGGGTTAGAGAGCGTATTACAGGTTAACCCCCTTTCAGCTATCAGGATGGGAGAAACTGCAATTTTAGCCTGTTTTTTCACATTATATATTTGACATTCAGGGTTGGGGGAGTGTATAATAGAGTGTTCAAACTGAGTGATTTTATTGTCTTCTGACAAAGATTAAAAAAATTAGCACTGTCGTTAGCTCGTGTTTTTTCGTATTACAGGCGGTGATGTGTAATTCTTTTTCGCACAATGGCTTATGATAAAGAGGAGGTGTGCCAGGTCATTTTAGCACAGTAAATATTCCCAATATGTGTATGACAGGTCAGATACACGAGGAATGATATGGAAGACATACAGCAGAAGGCCCAACAGGCAAAGCAGCGTGCCGTAGAGAAATTAAACTCAATAAAAACTCAGCGGTTACAGGCACACGAGCAACAATTAAAGGCCGCCAATCAACAACTACAGGCTCGGGAACAACAATTAGAGGCTGCTAATCAGCAACTCCAGGCACACGAACAACAGTTGAAAGCCGCCAACCAGCAGCTTCAGGCACATGAACAACAGTTACAAGCCGCTAATGAACAACTAAAGGCGCGTGAACAGCAATTAATCAGCGCCAACCAGCAGCTTCGCGCACATGAACAACAATTAAAAGCCGCCAATCAACAAATGCAGGCACGCGAACAGCAGTTACAAGCTGCCAACCAACAGTTACGTGCCAGTGAACAACAACTTAAAGCAGCTAATCAACAGCTTATCGCTAGCAACAAGCAGTTGAGGGCTGTTGAGAAACAAATAAGAGAAGAACAAGAGCGAAGGCAAAAATACTTTAACCTTGCCGGCACTATTATGATTGTAATCAATCCAGATCAAAAAGTTGACCTTATTAACCAAAAAGGATGTGAAATTCTTGATTACAAAGAAGAAGAGATTGTCGGCAATAACTGGTTTGACTGTTTTCTTCCGGAGAGAGTTCGTGAAAAAACAAGATTGACTTTTGATCGGTTACTGGCAGGGACAGCAGATTTAATGGAATATAATGTGAATCCGGTTTTGACCAAGAACGGAGAAGAAAGGATTATCGAATGGCATAATGCATCTATTACCGATTCGCAAGGCAATATTATTGAGGTTCTTGCTTCCGGAATTGATGTAACTGAACGCAAACGTGCACAAGAAGCTTTAGCTTGTTCAGAGGCCATCTACCGCAAGACAATAGAAAATGCGCAGGGAGTTCCTTACCAGTTGAATTTTGCAGATAATAAATATGCTTTTATGGGTACAGGAGTAGAGGAACTGGTCGGCATTGCAGCAGAAGATTTGACGTTAGATAAATTAAAAGCACTTTCGGAGGGGTTAGTAATTCACGACCTTTGTGGATACGAAACGGAACAAGCCTACTGTGAGGCATTTGAGACCGGCAAACTGGACCGCTTTAAGGCAGATGTCCGGTTTCACACCCCACAAGGTGAAGTAAAATGGTTCAGTGACTGCTCTTTGCTTGTCCGTAACGAGAAAACCGGTGAGGTAACCGGCTGTATCGGCATTTTACAGGATATCACGGAGCGCAAGAGGGTGGAAAAACTGCTGCAAAAAGCCAAAGAAGAGGCGGAATCGGCTAACAGAGCCAAGAGTCAGTTTCTTGCCAATATGAGCCATGAAATCCGAACGCCAATGAATGCAATAATCGGTATGTCGAAAACACTTCGGGAATACAGCGCCAATAACCTCAGCGATAAACAACTTGAAGGCTTAGAGATTATATATCGAAGCGGGCAGAGATTGCTGTTGCTGATTAATGACATCCTCGACCTTTCGAAGATTGAGGCAGGCAAGATGGAAGTAAGCTTAAGGGCTTTTTCTCTTGACGCACTGATAGCAACGATACGGAGTATGGTCAAAACGCTTTGCGGTGACAACAACGAGATAGAGTTCCTGGTTCAAAAAAGTGATTCGGTGCCCGGTACCATAATCTCGGATGCTCAAAAACTGCATGATATTTTTACAAATATCATAAGCAACGCAGTTAAATTCACCGACAAGGGGGAAATTGTACTAAAGATAGATGTCGAGCAAAATCGATTGTGTTTCAAAGTTTCAGATACCGGTATCGGAATAAGCAAAGATGATGTCGAACACATTTTCGAGGAATTCACCCAGGTTGACAGCTCTACCACGAGAAAATATCAGGGAACCGGTCTCGGTCTGGCTATTTGCAAGAAAATGGTGGAACTGCTGGGCGGTGAAATAAAAGCTGAAAGCGAACTCGGCAAGGGTACAACCATTATGTTTTACATCCCCTTAAAATCCGAGCAAATTTTACCTGACGACTATGTTACCGAACCGCTGGAGTACGAAGCTCGAAAAAGTGAATTAGTTCGAAGGCATTATGAGAGCGGTTTTGACTCGCGCACTCCGGAGAACCCCGCAAAAATACTGATAGCTGAAGACGATAAATTCGGCAGGGCCGCACTAGAAATGATGCTTGAGCACAAATACCACCTTATATTCGCCGAAGATGGCAAAGAGGCGGTTGAGAAATACTTTACGGTTTCGCCGGATGTAGTTTTGATGGATATTATGATGCCGGTTATGGACGGCTATCAGGCTTTCGATGAAATAATCAAAAATCGCTCAAAACAGACTGTTCCGATTATAGCCCTTACGGCCAAAGCAATGATAGACGACCGGGAAGAACTGCTGGCGTATGGGTTTACGGATTATATTTCCAAGCCGATAAATGATGAATCCCTCATTAAGATAATCGAAAAGCACCTGGCAAAGCAAAAATCCAAATAAATCCAAACCCGATTAATGGGGGCAAAGGCCCAATAAACCACAGTCAATTGATGGACATAAAACCCCGTCCTCATAAAACGGCGACTATTTTTGACGTTTAAAGTGGGAAAAATTTACAAAAAACTTGAAATTCGCCGATTTTTTTGCATAATTTGAACTTTCTGACTTAAAAAAACGTAAAAAAACTGCATTTTTTGCACCGTCTTGACAGATGCACTTAAATTTGGCAGGTTTTTAAAGGAGAGATTTTTTATGGCGACAGATGTAAAACAAATAGGAGAATTAGTTCAACAGAAAAGCGAATTCGTCCGGGTACTTTTCGGGGAGATGGAAAAAGTAATTGTGGGGCAGCGCTATATGTTAGAGCGGATGCTGGTCGGGCTGTTGGCCAACGGGCATATACTGCTTGAAGGTGTGCCGGGGCTTGCCAAGACTATGGCTGTTACTATTCTGTCACGGGTGATAGATGCCGCTTTTCGGAGAATCCAGTTTACGCCGGACCTTCTGCCGGCTGATTTGATAGGGACACAAATTTACCGTCAGTCGGACGGGCAATTTTTTACGCGTAAAGGGCCGATTTTTGCCAATATCATATTGGCCGATGAAATCAACAGGGCACCTGCAAAAGTACAAAGCGCACTGCTGGAGGCGATGCAGGAAAGACAGGTTTCGATAGGCGAGGAGACTTTTCCATTGCCCAAACCTTTTCTGGTGCTTGCCACACAAAATCCGATTGAGCAGGAGGGGACCTATCCGCTGCCGGAGGCACAATTGGACAGGTTTATGCTGAAACTTAAAATCGACTATCCGAACAAAACCGAGGAGCGGGAAATTCTTGAAAGAATGGCTGTTACTGACAAGAAGTTTGATATAAAGGCTGTTATCAGTCCTGACGATATTTCGGAAGTGAGAGGAGTTGTGGATGAAATTTATATCGACGAGAAGATTAAAGATTACATCGTCGATATAGTCTGCGCCACAAGAGAGCCGGAGAAATACGGGATAGAATTGGGGAACTTTATAAGCTATGGGGCGTCGCCGCGAGCGACGATTTATCTTGCGGTGGCTGCAAAGGCACACGCATTCATTCAGCAACGAGGCTATGTTACTCCTCAGGACGTCAAAAGCATCGGGGCCGATATTCTTCGGCACAGGGTTATTGTCAGCTATGAGGCTGAGGCTGAAGATAAAACCAGCGAAGATATTATAAAGACGATTTTTGACAATATTGAAGTACCGTAAGATAGTTTTGAGTTGAGGAACCGCTTCGCGGAACTTGTCTTGAAAACAGAGAGGTTTTGATTTTTGTAAAATTATTGATGTCGTACGGAGAAGTTATGTTTTTCTAAGAGTGTAAATGGGAAGTATCAACTTAATTGTTACCGGCACAGAAGTTCCCGAACCGGCCATGCTCTTACTGCTCGGCCTCGGCGGCCTTACTTTGCTGGGAAGACACCGAGCATAAAAATGAAGAAGAAATCATTAGCACTAGTTATGGCTCTTGGAATTATGTCATCGGCCAATGGATTGACGGTTAGGCTATCGACGTTGTCCCGATCGTAGTTGGAGGTTTTAATGGCCACTCCAGTTCTCATAGTTTACGCTACCTGTGATTTTCTGTCAATATCTGATTCTTCAT
>Ga0307380_10012408_pt1 | contig 10606 bp, 9 predicted proteins | sample UN3MG_FD_202239 | JGI IMG/M metagenome (GOLD analysis project Ga0307380, IMG submission 202239) | Soil microbial communities from Risofladan, Vaasa, Finland - UN-3 | ecosystem: Environmental > Terrestrial > Soil > Coastal area > Acid sulfate soil | place: Finland: Risofladan, Vaasa | collected... | reverse complement strand
AGGGATGGCGATGGACGCGGAGTTTGATCAGCGGACCCGGTGTGTCAAGCTGGAACCGGGGAAGACGGCGACGGTGGCGATGTTGTTACAGAGTGAAGACTGCGACAAGGTTCGAGTCGTAGTACAGGACCCGGCGACCGATGCGGTTCTGGCCCAATCGAACGATATTCCTGTAAAGCTAGGGATTTGAAAATGGCAGACAAAGATGTACCCGCAAGAGATGCGTTGGATGATAAGGCTAATCGAGTTTTCTCGGGTAAGGTCGTTCGCAAGGACCTCGTTCGGAAGGTTAAGGTTGGTGCAAATGTACCGGTCTTTGTTCTGGAGTTCCTGCTAACTATATCCGCTCTGATGAAGCGACCAGGGCCCAAAGCAAGGTAAAGGAAGAGGGACGCTACTCCTTCATCGACAAGGTCAAAGTCCGCCTGGTGGACTCGGATTATTGGGCGGAGGGCGTCAACTTCGGCGACCGCTTTCTTCATATCCCAGCGAACTACATACGTGATTACGAACGGTTGCTGATGGGCGGTATCTGGGCCCAGATCGACGTGCGTTTCGAGTACGACGAGGAAAATAAGGGCAAGCATCCCTTCTGGATCGACAAGCTGTCGCCTATTCAGATAGCTGCCTTCGATCTTGACGAGTACCGACGACTTCGGCGAGAGTTCACTGCTGACGAGTGGGTGGATCTGTTGATCCGCAGTATGGGATATGAGCCGTCAGGCATGGAACGTCGCCTGAAGCTACTGTTTCTACTTCGACTCATTCCGTTTACCGAGCAGAACTACAATATCGTTGAGCTTGGTCCCCGGGGAACGGGCAAGTCGTATGCTGTTCAGGAACTTTCACCCTATGGAGCGCTGCTGACTGGCCCCACGACCGTCGCCAATATGTTCGGACACATGAGCGGCAAGCACAAAGGCATGGTCTCTATCTGGGACGTAGTGGCCTTTGACGAGGTAGCTGACCTCCAGAAGATGCCGAAGGAAGTCATCACGACGCTCAAGACGTATTGCGAATCCGGTACGTTCCAGAGAGGTAAGGAGGCGGACAGGGGCGAGGCCAGTATCGCCATGTTCGGCAACACGAACCAGCCCGTCGATGTAATGGTCCAGACCGGACACTTGTTCGCACCGATGCCCGACGTGATCCGCGACGATATGGCCTTCATCGATCGAATCCACTTCTACCTCCCGGGTTGGGAAGTGCCCAAGATGCGGAACGATCTGTTCAGCGACCATTATGGGTTCGTGGTGGACTATTTGGCAGAAGCGCTACGATCACTCCGGAAGCATAACTTTACAGAGATCATCGACCACTACTTCTCACTCGGTGGTCATCTGAACGCTCGTGACCGCAAGGCTGTCCGCAAGACGGTCTCCGGATTGATGAAGATCATCTATCCGCACGGCGAGCCATCCGTTCAAGAACTTCAGGAGATCCTGGAGCTTGCTATCGAAGGGCGGCGGCGCGTCAAGGAACAACTCAAGAAAATGGGCTCCTTTGAATATTACCACACATCTTTCAGCTACCAGGTCACTGAGACAGGTGAGGAGTGCTTCGTTGGCATTCCGGAACAAGGCGGTCGAGATTTGATCGCCACAGACCCACTTGCCCCGGGTTCGGCCTATGCCGCAGCAGTCAGTGATGATGGCACTGTCGGCCTCTACCGGATCGAGGTCAGCGTGTCGGCAGGAACAGGAAAGCTTAAGACAGCCGGAGGCGTCAGCGGCGCTATGAAGGAATCCATCAACCGAGCCTTTGGTTACATTAGTGCACACAAAGTGGAGTTTGGCCTGGGGAGCCAAGTCGATAATTCCGATTTCCACGTCGAAGTGATTAACCTCCTGAACAATAAGGTGGCCGCAGAGCTTGGTATCGGCTTTTTCGTCGCTGTATTTTCAGCCCTTCGCAAGAGTCCCGTGACTGCCGGGACGCTTGTTCTCGGGGACATGAGTATCCAGGGCAATATCAAGCGAGTGCGATCTCTGATCGAACCGCTCCAAATTGCAATGGATAATGGGGCCAAACGTGCCCTGATCCCTATCGAGAACAAGAGAGATTTCCTGGAGGTCAGTGGGGACATTGTCGAGCAGGTCGATCCTGTGTTTTATAGCGAACCAAAGGCCGCTGCATTCAAAGCGTTGGGACTCGTATGACCGCTTACTGTATAAAATATCTACGTTATTGGGAAATTTAACAGAGATATATCAGAAAAATAGATGTTCCGCGTGGTTTGATTTGGCTTAGGGCAGGAATATTGGTGTTAGATGTGTGTGTAATTAAGAAATTAATATAACATGTCCGATTTTCTTAAACAACTTGAAAAAAAGGTAAAGCAACAGCTTATTAGTCAACGTGTTGGTTTTTTATTAGGTGCTGGTTCGTCATATCTCAACAATAAGGGATATCCACTGGCAATCGAACTTTGGAGTCTGATAAGCGAGCATGTTCCTGAAGACGAGCGAGCCGATATACAAAATAAGATAGATGAGGGAGCAGGCGGTTTAGAACAAGCCTTAGACTTGTTGGATAATGGCGGTGTTAATGAAACACCTCACCGTCATAGCGTTACAAAAGCTATTGCTGAGCATTTTAGAACTCTTAAGCCCCCACTTGATATTCATTCAGAATTTCTATCACGTCTCTCAAAACGGACTGAGCCGATAGTTCCTATTTTTTCTCTGAATTATGATCCGCTATTAGAAAGAGCCGCAGAATCAAAAATGATACATTTGATAGATGGTTTCCAAGGCTATGAATATGCTTACTTTGCCCCAAATGTTTTTCAAAAACGTGTTGGGGCCGTTCAAAAAGGATATCGTGGACTTCAATTGCGGTTAGATACAGGTATAATCCATTTGTTCAAACTTCACGGGTCCATTGGTTGGTATGAACGTTCTCCCAATGACATCCGGCGATGTGGTTTCAGTTCCGAAATACCTTCCGGTACAAGGCGATTGATGATACCCCCGCAGTATCGTAAAGCAACTGATACAATGACTCTGCCTTATTCATCTTTATGGTCTGAATTTCGGGGGATGTTGCGGCAAGGTCCTTTCCTGATCAACCGGTTGGTTTCAATTGGCTACGGAATGTGCGATGAACATGTGAATTCCGTTATTGAGAATGGATTAGCACGTACAGACTTCACTTTAATGATTTTTGCTTTAGAACTTGAAAACGAGGCATTCCAAAGATGGAGCAGCAAGAAAAACACAATTATTGTGACGAATAGCCGTTGTTTTTTTGATGGTGAAACAGGGCCAGGTCACCCAGACTTATGGGATTTTGAAAAACTAAGCCAGGAGGTATAAGCTCATGCCAGAACAATCAAGTACTCTCATAGGTCACGTTATTGATATACAAGGCAACATTCTAACAGCGTCGCTCATTGAGGATGAACAAGGCAGGCCCCCAAAAGTTACCATAGGTGACGAAGATATCCTTGTAGGTCAGCTCGGGTCATATGTGTCAGTTATTCAAGGAAATATCAAAATTCTTGCCCTCATTACTCGAATGACCGAACAGGAAAAACTACCGCCTCTGACTCAGGGCGATTCAAGCGCCGATTCGATACGTCTATCATATGCTCAACGCATCGTAAACCTCGTGCCCATTGGATCGATCAAAGAAGATGGTGTATTTGAACGTGGCGTAAGTACATATCCGACAACAGGGGCAGAAGTACATGCAGTAGGTTCAAGTGATATTGATGTAATGTTTTCGAAATTTCGGTCTAAGCAATATGATGTTGGAAATCTTTCTTCGCATCCAACATTAACAGTTTGTCTCGATCCCACATCGCTTTTTGGCCGCCATTTTACAATACTTGGCCAGACAGGGGCGGGAAAATCATGGACCGTTGCAAATCTCGTTCAAAGGGCTGTGGCCGTTATGCCAAAAGCACATATTATAATCTTGGATTTACATGGGGAATATTCATGGACCGATGATGATAACAATCGTCATTCAGCATTTGATGACAGTATATTTCGATATGTTGACGCTCGTCAATTAGAGATTCCATATTGGCTAATGACCTTTCTAGAGTTGTGTGACCTTCTTATCGACAGAACAGAATTTTCTGCACATAATCAACTCGCAGTATTTCGTGATGCCGTAAATGATTTGAAAGCAATAGAGGGCAAAGCCCTCGGCTTGAAAAGAACAACTCTTGATACCCCGATATTTTTTGATCTTATGAAACTGCGTGAGATCGTCGACTCAAAAAATGGATTGGTGCTAAATCCTAAGACAGGTAACATGATAAAAGGAACTCTTACAGGCGCCTTTGATAACTTTCTTATGCGTTTAGATAGCCGTCTTGAGGATAATCGCTATGATTTCTTGCTCAAACCAAAAGTACGAATCTCATCTGACACACTTTCTTTACTTCTTCGCGATTTCGTAGGACTTGGCAACCCTAAGCGGCCTGTAACAGTAATTGACTTAAGTTCAGTTCCATTTGATGTTAGACCTACGGTTTCAGCACAAATCGGACGGCTTGCCTTCGAGTTTAATTACTGGAATCCGCAGTATCGAGAATTTCCACTTCTCCTTATATGTGAGGAGGCTCATGCATATATCCCAAGAGAATCACAGTCCCAATTTGCTGGTTCTCGTAAATCTATGGAACGAATTGCAAAAGAAGGTCGCAAATATGGAGTCGGGTTGGGTGTTGTAAGCCAGCGACCTCATGAAGTATCTGAGACTGTTCTGGCTCAATGTGGCACCTTCCTATGTCTTCGAATTACAAATCCAAGCGATCAGAATTATGTGAGAAGCTTAGTTCCGGAATCGGAGCGTGATCTTGTTGATATTCTTGCTGGTCTTGGTAGAGGCGAAGCTATGGCATTAGGAGAGGCAGTTCCTCTTCCAACTCGATTACAGTTTTATAAACCGAATCCAAAGCCAAACAGTGAAGATATTGATTTTTATTCCAAGTGGAAAGATGGCCCAGATGATATTAATGTTGATGAAATTGTAAATCGTTGGCGCCGCCAAGAGAGGTGAAGTTAATTCATAAATTGGGGCTCTAAATGGCCGCCAATCCAATTCCGCCACCGGGGAAAAAATGGCAAATAAAAAACATCTCAGGATTTTAAGAGAAGGTGTAGAAGCTTGGAACAAATGGCGAAGACAATACCCTGATATTGAACCTGACCTTTGCGGAGTGTGCCTCAGTGGGATAAACCTTAAAGGAATAAACCTCCGTAAGGCGGACCTCTGCGAAACCAAATTTCATAGGGTGAATCTTAGCAAAGCTAATCTCAGCGAGACGGATCTCAGTGGTGCAGACCTCAGCAAACCTATACGAGCCTGATTCGGCACTGGCTGGCCTCTCGTTTGGCAATGTATTTTCTGGCCGATCAGACAACTCAGCTCCGGGGGGAAAAATCCGCAGATCACACTGGAGCAGGTCGCCGATGTGGCGAATACGCTGGCATGGAAGATAAGATACCTCAACACTGTAATCTGGTTTACTTGTTTGCGAATACTATCATAGATGCTGACGTGCTGCTAGTGACTGTTACTAATGTTGAGACTCGTGCAATTCTACGTGTGGCTGAAAAGGTGGCAGGTAAATACCAAGAAATGCATTATCGATTTTGTGGCAATTTTGTGGCAGTTTTAGTTCCAAAACAGTTCTGAAACCAGTTCCAAGCCAGTTCAAAAACAGTGTCTAAGTCCTTACATAGCCTTTAGTAAGCTCTATATTGACAAGGTGTTAGAAAAGCCTGGTCCCTGCTCGACACGCAGGAGGTCGTTGGTTCAAGTCCAATACCGCCCATTTCCCAAACCTTTGTAATTAAAAGGTTTGTGGAAAATCATCTCTGCGTCATTCCTCTCGGCAAATCCTATGCTACACTTATAACTACACTTTTGGAAGCATTCGGGGGGCAAGTTTCATGCCGAGAAGCGGACTGATCAGCTAATCGGGAAAAGGATGCTGCGATTCAAGTCATCTTTGATTTCCTAAAAGCCGCACCCAGGAGCATCAGAAACTCTGGAGTAATCCATTTTATATTTGCATCGGGGATTCACAGCCCGTACAATAATTATTCAGTGAATAGGCGGCGACAGTATATGTTTATAATAAATGTGCCGGCGGCATCTGTTGCGGCAAAGCCCGGCGACATCCCGGGCAGAGTATTTTACGCCGGCTTGTTGGCAGTTTAACCTGATTTGAGAGTGATACATGCTCAGAACTATTACAAATAAGCGCACAAGTCACAAGTTTCTCTGCACGCTCGTGCTTCTTTGCTCGTTCGCAATTTGCAGGGCGGACAGAATTGTCCTCAAAGAAGGGCAGGTTATAACCGGTAAGATAATTCTGGAAAAGCAGACGCAGTTGTACATCGATATCGGCATATCGGTCCTGACGATTCCAAAGGACAAGATACTCGAATACAAGTACGGCGAGGCTACCGAAACCCAGGACGCTGATGCCAATAACGCGGACACCGAAGCCGCGTTGCAGCCTGTCGATAACGCGCCCGACCGGCTGTACAAAACCGCCAATCTTAAAAAAACAACGATCGAAAAATCCGTGGACAAAGTCTCAGAGGCGGTTGTCAAAATCTCGTCTCCGGGCGGCACCGGCTCAGGATTTTTCATCAACGAAGACGGATTCCTGATAACCAACTATCACGTAGTAGAAAAGGAAACCAGGATCGAAGTTACGGTGTTCCGAAAAGCGAAGAACGGCTTTGAAACAAAAAAATTCAAAAAGGTCAAAATAGAAGCCATCAATCCCTTTGTTGACCTGGCCCTGCTGAAGGTCGAGGAGCTCGGCGACACGAAGCTCCCATTCGTTTATCTCGGTGATATCAGCCGCATCAATACGGGCGAAGAGGTCTTCGCAATCGGCAATCCGCTCGGGCTCGAAAGAACCGTTACCAACGGCGTCATCAGCACGAAAAACAGGGCCTTCGAAGGACTTCTGTATATACAAACCAACGCCGATATAAATCCGGGCAATTCCGGCGGCCCGCTGTTCAATCTGGCCGGTGAGGTCATCGGCGTAACCAATATGGGATATATATTCGCCGGCGGACTCGGCTTTGCCATCCCGGTCAACTACGTCAAACATTTCATAGAAAACCGCGATGCTTTCACCTACGACAAAGATAATCCCAACTCCGGCTACAAATACATCCAGCCCGACCGAAGACGAAACAAAGCCAGGCCCGAATTCCCCGGAAAAAAAGATTGAGTCGAATTTGTATGCTGGTGCTAATTTTCGCGACGCTTACGTCGAGTTTGAGATCGAAGACTCGGTATTGGGTGTAAAAATGCTACATCGGACTCAGAGGCCAATTGTGTTCGGCTATATCTCGGACTTTAGTAAAACAGCAGTCTCTAACTCGCCCGTCGCGCGGCGTCTCCCGGCCTTCACTTTGGTCGAGCTGCTGGTTGTTATCGCGATTATCGCACTTCTCATGGCGCTTTTGCAGCCGGTGCTTTCTCTGGCCCGGGAAAAATCTCGGGAAGTGACCTGCCTGAATAATCTCAAGCAGCTTCAGACCTGTGCGAAACTTTATTCGCTCGATAATGACGACTTCCTGCTGCCGAACCGATACGTATATCTGCTCGATACCAGAGGTACCGCGCCCGGCTTCAGCGACAAAATGACATGGTGTTCCGGCCTGGCGCCTTTCGATACAACCACCGAAAATATCGAGCGCGGCCTGCTCTTTCGTTACAACAAATCAACCGACATCTACCGGTGCCCATCCGACAAGTCGCGCGTGCAAACACCGGAAGGGCAAACGCTGAATATCCGGCGGACACGCAGCTACAACCTGAGCCAATCCATCAACGGCTTGCCGTATGGCGGCAAGACAGACTACGTCCCGGGCTTCGCCACCGAATCCGAAATCGACGATCCGTCGCCGGCGGAGCTGTTATTCTTCGTTGATGTCCACGAGCAGAGCATTTACGATTCCCACTTCGGCATCCCGCCCCGGGGTTGGGGATCGGGCGGGGAGCAGCCGAGATGGTGGGACCTGCCCGCCGGCCGGCACTCGCAGGGGGGCAACTTCTCTTTCGCCGACGGCCACGTCGAGCACTGGCGGTGGGATAAGCCTAAAATCTTCACCGAGTTCGGCCAGCTCGTCCGGCAGGATGGCGAAATTGCGGACTTCCAAAGAGTACAGCGAGGCGTCAGATCCGCTGCACAATAAACTGCCCGGCATGGTTTAAGCCGGAGCACAATTACTGCACAGACTTCATTTCTGAATCGGCGCTTCTTCGCCTATTTTTTCGATATTCTGACGATAGGATATTTTCAAGCCGCTGTTATCGGCCTGCACCCACCTGACTGTCAATCCCGGGTCTTCACTCTCGGGCCATTGTAACTGAGACCATGTTTCATCCGTCACTCTGACGTGATAAAGCGGAACGAATAATCGGGACCATACCGGCACATACCAATTCAGATGAAGATGGCCTGCATAATTCGTATCCACGTTGTCCTTATAGTCGTTGAGGAAGCTCTTTATCGTGTCCATCTCGCTTTCCGAATATACAAACCGGTCCGCAAATTCGAATCCGGTGTTAAACATCCCGATATGCGTCATAATGACTATGTTCTCATTTTTGGATTTGGGGCATCGTTCGATATCGTTTTTGAACCAGGGCCAGCTACCGCCTGTGAAATCATGAAGCTCGCCGCCCTGGCCGCCGGCTTTCCTGGAATTGAAATCAGGACACACGAAATGACAGCCCTTATAATCGAAGGAGAAATTCTGAAGATATTTGCCTGCAACAGGAGTAGGGGCCTTTCGCCAATTGTCGAGAATCCCGGAGAGGGTATTAAAGTGCGGCCCGAAGACCTCCTGAAACTCCTTCTCACACCCGGCCTGAACTTCATTATCACCTATGAGGGGAATGTAAGTAATTCCGTTATTGCTGAGGCGGTCGAGGATTTTCTTTGCCGTGCCGAGATTTCGATTGCTTCGGGAGCCGCCCCATGCAATATCTCCCAATACGAAAGTCAGTTCTATATCTTTACTTTCCTTATTGCCGATGATCCAGTCAACCGCAGTCTCGAACTTAGCTCTGTGATCCGGATTCCCGTCGATATGCGGATCCGCAATGATGGCAAATGAAAACGTCTCGCCATACGCCGGACAGACAGCCGGAACAACCGCACATAACAGCAGCAGTGCAAGGTGCTTCGAAAACCACGTTTTTTTATCCGCCGTGGGCGGGATCAAGGTCTCCGGCACTATTCTCGGGCCTCATTTATACTATCGTAATACAGTTATTCAGATTGGCGATTTCTGCTGATATTAACATACCCGGCTTCGATATGCAGACAAAAAGATTGAATTTCAAGATGGATGTGGTATTGTTCGAGTCAAGGAAAAGTGAACAAAACGAAAACGCCGGCATAGCCATGAAAATTTATCGGCTCAGCGAATAGGCAGGGAATATTATGAGCAAAGGATTATCATCACACAATCCCGAAAGCGTATCGATTGTTTTGTGCGGGCAGGCCGGCCAGGGCATCCAGACGGTCGAGCACCTCCTGACGCGAATCTTCAAACTCGCCGGATATAACGTATTCGCGACAAAAGAGTACATGTCTCGCATTCGCGGGGGAATGAACTCCACCAGCATCCGGATAGGCTCGGGGCCGGTCCGCGCCGCCGTCAGCACAATCGACATTCTTGTTCCTCTGAACAACGGCGCCTTGCGGCACGTCGAGCGCAACATTTCCAGCCGGACGGTCATCCTGGCGGACAAAGAAATTATCGGCGAGGATATTGCCCAAACTAAGCATAAGTTTGTCGATGTTCCCTTTACCGGGACGGCGGCGGAAATCGGCGATAAGATTTATTCCAATGTCGTTGCCGTCGGGACTATAGCCGGTATCTTCGGAGTCGAACTGACAATGGCAGGCAAATACGTAGAGAAGTTTTTCTCCGCCAAGTCCGCAGATATAGTGCAAAAAAACCTCGCCGCGTTGAAGAAGGGCTTCGAGTTCGGCGCCGGCCTGGCCAGGTCCTCTAAAATTAATTTTAATATTGTCGGTGGCACCGGCGTCGAAGACCAGGTCCTTCTGAACGGGGGCGAAGCAGTGGCCCTTGGTGCCGTCGCCGGAGGCTGCAATTTCATCGCCTCCTACCCGATGTCACCGTCAACGAGTGTGCTGGCGTTTCTTGCTAAAAACGCCAGAACTTTCGGCATTATCGCCGAGCAGGCCGAAGACGAGATAGCCGCGATTAACATGGGGCTCGGTGCGTGGTACGCCGGCGCGCGGGCGATGGCGACAACATCCGGCGGCGGTTTTGCCCTGATGACCGAAGGCGTAAGTCTGGCCGGTATAATGGAGAGCCCGATGGTAGTCCATCTGGCCCAGAGGCCGGGCCCGGCCACCGGGCTGCCCACGCGGACCGAACAGGCCGACCTGGAGCTTGCCCTTTATGCCGGGCACGGTGAGTTCCCGCGAATCATTTTCGCCCCCGGAAAAATCGAAGACGCCTTCAGCCTGACGCAGAGAGCATTCAATCTGGCCGACAAATATCAGGTGCCGGTCTTTATTCTCACCGACCAGTATTTCATGGATTCATACTACAATACCATTGCTCCCGAG
>Ga0307380_10012405_pt1 | contig 10607 bp, 3 predicted proteins | sample UN3MG_FD_202239 | JGI IMG/M metagenome (GOLD analysis project Ga0307380, IMG submission 202239) | Soil microbial communities from Risofladan, Vaasa, Finland - UN-3 | ecosystem: Environmental > Terrestrial > Soil > Coastal area > Acid sulfate soil | place: Finland: Risofladan, Vaasa | collected... | reverse complement strand
CTCCGTGACCTCTGCCTTCGAACCGGACGATCACATCCTACCATGCCCGTCAAGCGACTTTTGCAACGGACTGCTAGCACTACTCCGTTAAGTTCCTCTTGACAATGTCGCGAGGGTTGGTCATTCTTGTAGGGCATGAAGGCAAGGAAGCTTCACAGACTACAGCGGGCTCTGGCGCGGTTCATGGATGGAGTGACGCCGGAGATGGGTCGGCGTGACCGTCGGCAGTGGGCGGTGACCTATGTCCGAGGGCTGCTGCTGGACGGGCAGCGCAAGAGCGTTGAGCCGATGGCCAAACGTCTGCAGGCCGTCGACGGCCAGTTGGGTGATTACGAGCAATCGCTCCAACAGTTCCTCAGTCAGAGTCCTTGGGACGAGCGCCCGGTCCGTGATCGCCTGGCACGCTGGGTGGCGGACCGCCTGACCCGCAAGCGGAGCGCCTCCCGTCCAGCCGGGCCAGACGGCTTTCTGATCATTGACGACACCGGCTTTCCCAAGCAGGGCCGGTACTCGGTTGGTGTAGCCCGGCAGTACAGCGGTACGCTGGGCAAGGTGGGCAACTGCCAGGTGGCGGTGGCCCTGTACTGTGCCGGCTCGACGGGGCTGGGCTATGGCCTGGACGCGGAGTTGTACCTGCCGGAAGTCTGGTCGCGAGATCGGCTGCGTTGTGCCGCCGCGGGCGTGCCCGAGAACGTAGGCTGTCGGGCCAAGTGGCAGTTGGCCTTGGACATGCTGCGTCGGGCCGGGGCCAACGGGCTGAGCGGCGTGGTGTTGGCCGACAGCTTGTACGGTAGTGTGACCAAGTTTCGGCAGGCGTTGGACGCCGAAAGCTGGACGTACTGTGTGGGTGTGGACCGGACGCTGAAGGTGATCGCGGCAGACGCTGATCTGGGGCTGGTTCCGCCGAGAAAGAGGACCGGTCGTCCGCCTACGCGACCTGCGAAGGTGCGGGCCGGGGCCCGCTCGCCCTCGGTTCGACAATGGGCCGAGTTGCATGCGGCGGATTTTCGGAAGGTCACCTGGCGTCCGGGCAGCAAAGGCCGGCTGTCGTCGCGTTTCGCCGCTTGGCGTGTGCGGCCGGCGCACCAGCTCTCGGCGGGGCGCCTGCCGTTGGCCGCTTGCTGGCTGCTGGCGGAATGGCCGGCGGGCGAGGAGGCGCCGACGAAGTACTTCTTCTCTAATCTGCCGGGGACGACCACGCTAAAGAGGCTTGTCACGGTGGCCAAGAGCCGCTGGATGATCGAGCAGAGCTACCAGCAGATGAAGAACGAACTGGGGCTCGACCATTTCGAAGGCCGCTCCTGGTGCGGTTGGCATCACCACGTGACCCTGGTGTTCCTGGCCTGGGCGTTTCTGCAAACCCAGCGGACGCCGCCCAAAGGGGGGCTCCGCACTGGACGCTGCCGCAGATCCGGGCCGCGTTGCAGCAACTCCTGCTCTGCTGGGACGGCGTCTGCGTGACCTGCGGCCGGCCGCTCGCCGGGCGTCTCGGCGTCCGCCAAACTCGCGGCCCACCGCAAGCACGAATACACTTAACGGAGTAGTACTAGCAGGTCACTAAGAAACTCGTTTTGTCGCTGAGGGCTCCTGCCCTGCCTGCCAAGAAACGCGTCCAATGGACGGTTTCCTGCAAACGGCCTGCGGGGACGCAGGCCGCTGCCGCGTTGTTTAGCGTCCTGCTAGTCCATCTTCAGGCTGCCGTACTCCTTGCGCCAGCGATAGTAGGTCTGTCGCCCACGACCCGGTCCACCGCCTTCCGCAATCCCTTGGCCCCGTCGATCACACACAACAACCCGGCCTCGATCTTCAGCCCGCGATCCACCAAGCTGCCCAGAAAGGCCGAGCAAGCCCGTTCGTTCTCCGTCGCGGTCTGCACGAAGCCCAAAACCACCTTCTGACCCTCCAGAGTGACGCCCAGGGCGATGACCATCTGGTCGTCGCCGAAGGTCTTGCCGTCCAGAAACAGGGCCACCAGGTCGTAGGCCGATAGGTCCCGCTCGGTCAGCTCAGCCAACTTCTTGGCGCTGGCCCGCTTGAAGCGACGCGACAGCGACGAGGCCGCCAATCCGAAAGTCTCCGCCGCCGGATCCACGCAGGCCTCGTAGTCGCGACAGGACAGGCCTTTGAGCAGTTTGCGTAACGCGGCCTCTTCCGCGCGTCGCGGACGCCCCAAAGCCTGGTACGAGGCCAGCGGAACTTCCTGCCTGCGGCCCAGGTCGCGAACCCGGGGGACCGTCACCGCCACCTTGTGGTCGCCCAGGTAGACCGATCCGGGCTGTCGGCCCCACCGGGCATAGTTGCCTTCGCCCCCGTCGCGGCTGTAGCGTGCTCCGACCAACGAGACCACCTCCTGCTGGAGCAGCTCGTTGACCGCCTCCAGACCGATGGGAATCAGGGCTTGGATGAGCTCCGCCCGGGCATCGATGGCCGGCGCCTCCGCCCCAGCCGCCGTCGCGCCAGCCTTCCGTCGGCCCTTGCCATTCGATCCAATCTGTACGACACTTCTCATGACACGGCTCCTTGTCTGATGGATTCTGAAAACCACCGTCATTCATGGAGCCGTTCGTCTTGAATTTCAACTAAAAATAGCACACACCCGACGGCAAACCGCTTCCTGCTCATCGATCTGACCTCCACCATCCATGGTCCAGCAGCGAGAATCTACCACTCTCAACCTGGACCGGAATCTGGGGGGTCAGGTCACTGGAGCTTGACTTTGCTCCGGCCGCCCGATAGGTTGGTAGCGCTGGCGCAGGTTGGGGCGCAGGCGATGGCCGAAGAATGGACGGGACGGACGCTGCGGAACACAGTGAGCAGATGTTCCGCCCCATCGAAGATGCACCTAGGTTCACATAGTATCTGTCAGCTCTTTGGGCTCTGGCGGTGGCTTTACATGCGCGGCTGAATGCCTGCTTGGGCGTCGTAGCCTGCCGTGGCTGCGAATCCCTCATGGGCAACGCGATCGCAACAGCGCGGCCAGTGCGGCACAGCCGCGACGTACATTCACGGCCAAGTAGCCGGATGGTTAGGGTTGTGCGCTATGCGATAACAGTAGGAGTCGATGTAATGAAACTGAGGCATGCGGGCTCGTACGCTGTAGGTGTGTGTGTTACAATCCTTCTCCTAGTTCTTGTGAGTGGGAAGGGGCAGGGTGCAAATGAGCGTAGGTTCTCTGTCATTCAGACGGGCACGCCGGTGCCGGCGGCCTCCACGATCAGCGGCGGTGCGACATCGACGGCGGAGCGGCATCCTTCTGCGCCTGAGGCCATGGTCGAGCCGCTTGAGGCAGGCGTGGTGGAAGAGGGCGACGCGGACGCAGTGCAGTTGGCTCATGGAGCGCCCTTTGGAACTGCAGTGCATCTGGGAACCTCGGCGCCGGCGAGGCCAACGGATACTTCATCCAACCTCTCCAGCTTGGCGCATGCGATCGATCTTTCGGACTTTACGAAAGAGGGCGATCGGGTGGAGGCCGAGTTGGCGGATGGAGGGTTGGATTCTCGCGCAGACCTTCTGGCGATGTACGGTCGCTCGTCAGCAGCGTCGGGACGCTTCGATCTGGCGGCCGCTGCATATGCGATGTTCCTGACCGAGTTCGGGACGAAGCACCTGTACAGTTCCAGGATCGCGATGCGCTTTGCTGATTGTCTGGCTCCGCTGAACCTTAACTCGATTGACATCATTCATACCGCCGAAGGCCCGGAGTTCAGCCCTCAGTGGCGAATGGGGTATGGGCCAAGCCCCGAACGGCTGCAACAGGCCGTCGCTGCTTATGAAAGCGCCGCCCGACTGGCGAATCATCCGGCAGGGGTCGGCCGGGCACTTCTCAGGATGGGATGGGTCTATCGAGCATTGGATGACTGGCAAGCTTCCACCGAAGCCTGGGACCGTTGCTCCGCAGAAGCTGCCGGAGCCAAGTCGACGGTCGATGCTCTCTGGTTAGCCGCGGAGAACCTGGCCTGGACCGGCCATCCCGCCGCGGCCGCTGACCGGCTGCGTCGATTCGCCGCCGCCAATCCGCATGACGCACGATCGCAGACGGCTTCGGATCGTGCCGAGACGCTCGAGCCCGAAGCGCGCCGGACTGGCGAGTGGCTTGATGATCCAGTCGCGTCCCTCTTGAAGGAGCAGCAGGAGCGGGTCGAGAGCCATACGCCCACGGCCATCTATCGCAGCGTCATGCGCTGGCTCCAGAACCTGGGCGTGGAGAAGGCACTGCTTGAAGTCAATCAGTGGGTCGTTGCGCAGGAAAGCTGGCCTCCGCTGACGCCCATTGAAGCCCATTATGGGGCATTGGCCCACCTGCTTTCGATGGCCGACTCTGACGACTCCGCCAGAGCCGAGGCTGTCAGTCGATCACAGCAAGTTATGGCCTTGGCGCGGGGTATTGATTGGGATGTACCCGCAGCGATCGATTGTCCCCCTCTGTCGAACGGCATGCGTCGATGCGCCCTCGCTGATCAGATACTTAAAGACATAAGCGCTAGGGTGCACGAGTCGAGCAAGTGGGCACCGTGCCTTTTGAGTGAGCGCGTTCAACCGCTCCTTAACGGCGGCGACCAACAACGTGCCGAGGTCCTGTTTCGCACGTTGATGGAGACGTATCCTCGTTCCAGATATGCAGGACGGTTTACTGAGAGCTTCACGGCGCACGCGTGACTATGGAGAACTAGAGATGACCACTTACCCTTTGATCCGCATATTCCTGACGCTTGCAATGGTCGCGTGGGCCACCGGCACGGCGAACGCGCAAATCGCTTCATACTCAGGTGACGGAGTCCTCAATGCACCGTACCGTGGGACGATCAACGCGCTGCGCGGGTGCTCGGCCGACATGCCATACGGCGAGGTGCAAAGCTGGGTGGAACCAACCGGTACCCTGCAGATCGACCCTACGTGGAGCATCCGCGTCTGGCACGATGCTGCGGGGGGTGACCCGTGGGATCGGAGCGTGCTGAGACTGTACCACGACTTTGACGCTGCTGGTACGGAAATCGATCTGACCGACAATACTTCTTGGGAAACCGCGGAGTTTCTCCCAAGCGAGTCCGTCCTGCGCCTGTCGCTCAAGGCCATTGGCATTAAAACGCTCGCGTCCAAGACCTTTAGGATCACTTTCAATTACAGACTTCAGGGTGGAAGCTTCAACGATTACACACGCCAATTCGTGGTGGCGCCATCAACCGGATCATTTTGTGACCTGCCCGGCGAGCGCGAGGCTTTCCACTACGGCACACCGGTGCTGGATGTCTCCGTGGGAGGGGCGCGGCTGGTAGTTCCAATCGGGCAAACGGCCAACTTCATCGGTGCAGCCTTCTCGGCCCGGGAGAATAAGCTGGGCCCCCTGCAGGTTCTCGATGCGTACAACGTTCTTTTGCCCGGCGCAGCCGAGACAATCTGGCTGCAGGACGAGAGTCAATTTCGGCTGTTTTCGGGCGATGCTGACAAGCCCGATTGGGGAACGCCGTGGCCGGGGTACCTCCGCGGATTCTATTGTCGAGACAACGCGGTGAGCCCCGCCGACGAGCAGTCGGATACCTTCGGCCCGGACGGCACACACTATGATTCGGAAGATGACCCCGCTTGGCACTACAACGTCAATGGCTCCAGACAGTTCCATAGGATTCGACCACCAGGACAGGCGTCAGACGATGCGCCTACCCAGGTCCGCACGTTCAGCGGCTCCGGAAACAGCCGAAAGGTAACCAGGATCAGCGATCAGGCGGCGTCGGCAAACTGGATTGATCTGAACCGCGAAACCGCTGGTGTCGTGCGGGTGACGACATCGGACGGCAGGGGCTGGAATATCGAGTACAACGATGCTGAGGGAGGCTACATCACGGCCGTGATCCCGGATAGCGGCAAGGGCGCGCGCAAGTTCACGTGGAGCGCCCGCCCACAATGGGGCGGGCGAGTCACGGAAGTCAGAGATGGCAGCGACAACGTCCTTTACAAGTTCACGTATACGGATGCCCAGAACGGCGATCTGCTAACCGAGCAGCACTACATCGAAGATGAAGGCGCGCTGCGGGTGGTGGTCGAGCACGAGATTGTTGATGAGAGCCTTCGTCGGCGAAAGGAGTACACGGCGGAGGGCAACTTCCGGCAGTACGATTTCGCCTATGACTCCGGGGCAACGCCCAACCCGCTGAACCATCGCCTGGCCAGCATCACCGCCTATTCGGACCTGAACGGGACAGGCACCGAGTACACGACCACTTTCACGCATGACGTGGACAACGCAGACGGCACGATGGTTATCACCCGGGTGGACCTTCCGGACGGCACTTGGCTCGATCATGAGTACGACTCGCACGTAGGCGCCGCAACGGTCGACTGTGGCCTTCGTACGAAGACTACGCACGTCAATAGCAGCGGCGCGGACCTTGTGACCTATGACGTGGATTATGAGTTCTTCTACGAGGACGCCGGCACAAGACTGTTTCTCCTGCCGCGGATGGTGAAGGAGCGCGACGGTCGTGGCACGATGTCGGAAGTCACCTACGACTACGAGGACGGCGGATCGCCCGACGACGGAGAGAGGACCAATCTACTCCTCAGCAGGAGCGGGCCGACCATCACGCTCGGGTATTCCGGCACCCGGACGCCGGAGACCAGGTACACGTACGACCCGAATGACAAGGTGCTGGTCCGTCAGGAAACTCGCTACGCTTCTGGGCCCACGGACCTCCGCAAGGTCAGTTTCCGCTACGACGAGCTGTTGCGGCTGACCGAGGAAATCGTTGACACCAACGGGCTGGACCTGGTGACCGAGTACCTGTATTGCGATGCCGCCGACACGCAGGACCGGATAACCATCGATCCCGACGGGTACTGGACCAGGACGATGTACGACAACGATGGCCGAGTCACGTCGTCCAGAAGGTATCTCGACGCGCTGACCAACGGCATTTCGGACGCGTGCAACCCGCCTGAGCCCTCTGGCTACTACGAGGTGGGACGCGAGTACGACAGCGACGGCCGGCTGCACCATCTGACCGTAGACAACAAGGATCAGGACGGCGCGGACCTCACGCCGGCCACGATCACCACGCAATCCAGCTACGACCGCTTGGGCCGTCTGACGCTTCGCGTGACCGATCCGGGCGACGTCGGGACAGAAGCGAACTTCAACTACAACTGGCTGGGTGAAGTCAAGCGCGAGTATGACTCGTCCGGCCGCGGCGTGGAGCGGACGTACGAGGGTTGCGGCCTCGTCGAGACCGAGATCCCCCTGATCCACGATGGAACCGACGATGGCACACCGGACGCCAACCTGGCCACCAGTGTCACCTACGACGCCAACGGGCGGCTGGAGACGATCACCGGACCCACGGGGGCGGTTGCCAGGAAGGTGTACGACGACTTCGGCCGCCTCATGCAGGACGTGCGCGTGCCGTCCGGCGGCCCGGTGACGAATAACGCCACTGTGTATGCGTACGACGATGCCGGCAACGTTACCCGCACGACCGTGCGCGACGATGTCACGATCGGCCAGCCGGACACCGGAAGTGTGATCTCGGACACGACGGCGCAGTACGACGAGGGCGGATTCAACTTCGATGTGCGGCTGCGACTCGACGCCGGGGCGGACGGGCTTGATGACCCTCTCCTGGAGCGCATGTTCGACTGGGCCGGCAACGTGATCGAAGAGCGCTCGACGGGTGATGCCACCGTGGGCGACGGCGTCGTCACGACACAGTATGACGACGCCAACCGGGTCGAGTTTGTGCTGGATTCCGAGGATGGCGAGACGCATTTCGTTCGGGACGGCCGGGGGAACGTGCTGGACCGCGAGGTCAAGCTCAACGCCGCAGAGGACGCAACCACGACCACAGTCTATGACGCTCTGAGCCGGGCGACCCGTACCACTGATCCCCCGGACCAGCACTCCAACCGCCACTATCGCGATCGGGCTTACGATTCGCGGGGCAATCTCCTGCGCGAGACTGTAATGGACACGTCGCCCACCCCTCCCGGCGGCAAGCCGGAGCAGATGGCCAGCGTCCACGCCTACGACAACGCCGGACGGCGGTCCCGTAGCGTAGTTCTCGCCGACGCCGCCACGACCGGCCTGGATCCTGAAGATGCCGATGAAACCGTCAATCGAGTCGTCGGTTACGACTACGATGACGACGGCCGGCTGCTCTTTACCTACAGATACAACAACGAAGTGAGCCAGGTTCTGGTGACGGAGACGACCTACGACGCGGTCGGCCGGATCGATGTCGTCACCGACCCGTCGGGTAGCTCAGTGGACGACGAATACGCGGTGGACGGGCTTTTGGATCAGAGGATTGAAAACGACGGCGTCGGGCCGCGGACGTTCAAGTTCTTCTACGACGGCCACGACCGCGTGTCGACGCACGGGGCCCTGGGCACGCCTAACCTGTATACGAAGTTCGAGTACGACGCGCTGGACCGGCAGACCGTGGTCACCGATCCGAAGGGCATCAAGACTAGGAACGAGTACGACCTGGTCGGCTGGCTGGGGGAGCTGTACGAGGACTACGAGGGCGCGCTCGAACGGCATACAGTCTTCACGCACAACCTCCTGAGCCAGCTAATCGAGCGGAACATCATCAACAAGGACAGCGGCGGGGGATCGCCCACTCCGCAGAAGACCACGTATCGATGCGACAGCATGGGCCGTCAGACGCGGGCGGTCTATCCCGACGCACCTACGGGCGACCACAGCGATCCAGAAATGTGTGGCGATTGCGTCCGCGCGGATTACGACTTCGCCGGGCGGATGACCACACGCACCGACCAGCGGGATTCGGAGATGCAAACGTCTGGGCTCTCCTTCTACTACGATGCGCGCAGCCTGCTCATAGAGCGCCAGTACGACAGCGGACCTGATGCGCCGACGGACCGGTTCGATTACGATGCTCTCGGGCGGATAACGCTTGCCCAGCGGGGCACGGAGGCGGATGCGGACTCCGTGTCGAGTTGTGTCATGGCCTACGACGATTTCGGCAACCTCACGTCCGCTACGCAGGCGATCGGCGGGGCGGGCGCGTTGACCGTGGGCTACGGCCACGATCAAGCCGGCAACCGTACGCGGATGACCTACCCGGGCGGGGAAGAGCTGGTCTATACGCCCACGGCGATCAACCAGGTGAATGCCGTGACGCTCGACGGCAGCCCGCTGCTGGACTATCAGTACGCTGGCCGGATGCTGGACAAGCGGCGGACGACGACCGCGGAGGCCGGCGGCACGACCGTGTATGAGGTGGACCTGGGCTACGACGACCACCGGCGGATCAACGGGATCACCAACAGCCTGGAGACGTTGGCCCGGGGGACCGAAGTCATCGCGGGCTACGTCTTCACCCACGACGACAGCGGCAACCCGCTGAGCCAGACGGCTGACGGCATGCCCGACTTCGCCGGTGATGACCGGGGCTTCAGCGTCGATCGGCTCGACCGGCTGACGGGTACGGATTACAATGAGACCCGTACGAGCGAGGAGTCTACGTTGGACCTGCTCGGCAACCGCGAGTCGCACACCAACCGGAAGGCTGAGACCACGGTGTACGGCCCGGTCAACCCGGCCAACGAGTACGCCGACGTCGCCGGCCAGCCGGTCATGTATGACGAGGCGGGGAACCTGGCTGTCGATGAGGATGGCCGACAGTACGCCTACGACGGACACAACCGCCTCACCCAGGTCAAGGCCGCGGACGAGACGGTGCTGGCCAACTACGCCTACGACGCCCTGGGCCGGCGGATTATCTTCGAAGACCCGGTGGCCGGCATGACCACGCGGTACTACTACGACGGCCAGAGCGTGATCGAGGAGCGGGACGGTTCCGGGCTGCGGGCCGGTGAACGTCTGCGTTACCTGGTGAACGGCCCCCAGTTCATCGACGAGCGGGTGGCCACGTATGACGACGCGGCCGGCGCGTTCACCTACTACCTGATGAACCAGAACTTCTCGATCGCCGGCACCGGCAACGCGGACGGGTCGGTCATCGAGCGGCTGGACTACTCGTCGGGCGGAGATTTTGGCGACGGCGGCCCAGCGCCGGGCCCCTACTACTTCGACGCCGACGAGGACGGGGACGTGGACCTGGCCGACTATGTCGATTTCAATGCGTGCTTCCTCGGGCCGGGCGCCGACCTCGGCCGCATCTGCGATCTGCACGACTGGCAGGGCGACTTCGACGTGGACGCGGCCGATCACGCGGCGTTTCAGTACTGTTTCAGCGGCCAGGGCGGGACGCCGCCGGCCGTTTGTTTGCTGAGCGAGGGGTTCTGTCCGGTCTACTACTTCGACGGTGACTCCGACGGCGACGTGGACGACGCCGACTACGCCGGCCTGTTCACGTGCATGTTGGGCCCGGACGTCGATCGGGCGGCCGGCTGCTCGATGCACGACCGCGATGCGGATTACGACGTGGACTTGAATGATGCGGCCGGGTTCACTGCGTGCTTCAGCGGTGACGGCTGGGCTCCGGACGGCGCCTGCTGCCAGCCGGCCCGGTATTACCACGACGCCGATTTCGATGGTGACGTGGACCTGCTGGACTCGGGGAGCTTCTCGGCCTGCTTCAGTCCGGGCACTGAGGGAACCCCCGAATGCCTGTATCCGCACGACTTCGACG
>Ga0307380_10012403_pt1 | contig 10608 bp, 8 predicted proteins | sample UN3MG_FD_202239 | JGI IMG/M metagenome (GOLD analysis project Ga0307380, IMG submission 202239) | Soil microbial communities from Risofladan, Vaasa, Finland - UN-3 | ecosystem: Environmental > Terrestrial > Soil > Coastal area > Acid sulfate soil | place: Finland: Risofladan, Vaasa | collected... | reverse complement strand
CTTTTATCAAAAAGGTGAAGTTGCAACCTGTGCGTATGTGCGGATGGACACGCGCAATGGGCGCTATCATTATCCCTCGATCGGGGTTGCAACCTGTGCGTATGTGCGGATGGACACTCGTCAAACGCCATCATCTTGACCCCGCACTTCTGGTTGCAACCTATGCGTGTGTGCGGATGCCCGATGTGATGACTAACAAAGCGCTATACAGACACAAACGAACCGGCGATTTATTCGCCATCGAAACCGACGAGACTGGCAAAGTTGTCTCCACAAGCGGCCCGCTTTTGAGCAAAGACCTGAACCCGGAAGCGTTGGATTATGACAGCTACTGGGACCCCGATATAAAGGCCAATATCGACGGCTTTGAATTGCTTTCGCAGGCGCAGTACAGGGAGCTTCTGAAACAAACCGGCTTCTTCGTTCAGGAATCGCAACGCTCCATTTTTAGTGAACTCAATCGCCGTAAAGATTAGAGTGACTGATAAATCCAATAAAGCTTAACCAAGAAACGAGGTGGCAAAGAATGAAGAACGCTAAGATTATTTTGATAATTCTGATTTTGTCACTGGCGGTGGTGGTTTCTCTTCAGAATAAACAGGAAGTGGAAACGAAATTTCTTTTCACGACGATAACGATGCCACGTGTGCTGCTTCTTCTCTCAACGTTTGCGCTCGGATTCTTTGTAGGGCTAATCACAGCGAGCCTAATTCGCAGAAAATCAGGCAAATCAAAGGGATAAGTCACATAGTCGCCCTCTGATACTCCCCACCTATATCGCCACCGTCGCCAACGAGGGAAAATGGCAGACAAATCTTGCTTATTGAGGCCAAAATCCTTAGAATGACGAGCATGGAAAAGAGGCCAAGTCAAGCAGATCGCGACTTACACGAACAAGTAGCAATCCCGATGTCAGGAAATCGCTATGGCGAAACCAAGAAAACCAAGTGTCAAGCGTAGACCAGGGCCGACCGGTACGGACGAACAGGCTGAAACGAGGGCGATACAAAACTGGCTGCGGGTTATGGATAAGCCCCTGGCCAAAGAGAAGGGAGACAGAAAGGATGCGGAGCCAAGAGATGAATGAGGCCACACCAACGAGCAGAAGCTTTTGTGCGGCGGCTGGCCGATAGAATATCTGTGAAGAAAGACGGTGAAGAATGCAGTTGCTTACGAAAGACGAAGTGGCGGATAAATGCAAAATGACAGTGGAATGGGCGGAAGAGGCTGCTTCCTCTGGAAGAATACCTTCGCCAATTTATCTTGATGGCCACAAGAGATGGCGAGAAAAGGACATTGATGAATGGATACAGGCAGGCTGTACTCCAACACAGAAAACTGAAGAAACACGAGACGATATTGAAACACATGAGAATGATCTGAACATAAAACGGCTTGAAAGGTGGGCCATTGAACACGCATTAGATATCACAAAGGGAAATCGAGAAGAAGCGGCACGACTATTAGGGATTGGAGAACGCACAGTGTATAGAAAGATCAAAGAGTATGGGCTTGGCTGAGGTGCGAAGACATTTGATGAGACAATCGACGCCCACGGTGGCTGACAGGCTGAAGATGGGACATGAAAGGAGATTATCGTGGCACTGTTGAATGAGCAGCAGAGGCAAAGGGCAATCGAGGCAATGCAGCAATATCTATCTGCTCCACACACACGCCGGACCCCGCGATATTAAGAAGGTGATCGAGAGCCTGCCTGACTACCCTTGGCCCGGTGACATTCAATCAGAGGCCCTGGCAGCCACAGGCACAGAAGGCAAAAGTCTTCCTCAAGAAAACTTGGCGTCTGGCTTGGCGTTTCAAGCGGAAAACGTAGCACGACTGCGGACGGTGGTGGACAGACCTAACCTGTCTAACGGGGACAAGAATGCATTTTTGAATGGGCCCGCAAGGATTCGAACCTTGGACCAATGGATTATGAGTCCACTGCTCTACCGCTGAGCTACGAGCCCGCCTGACGCCTTCTTACCTGCGATTTCCTTTTGAAATCGCCATTCTCGGCTCCTCAAGAGAGCCTCGATTCCATGAGCCAATCTATAACATTGGCCGCTGTTTGTCCATCAAAAAACCGGCGGAAGGCCGCACTTTCCCGGTCACATGCCAAACAACAAGGTTGATTCGCGTCGAGGACTTTCAGCGCCGCGGACTCAGAGCCGGCCCGACGGAAGGAATGGCGCGCCGCGACAAGTTTGCAAGAACCATTGGCAGATCGAAACGTATATTCACAATAGGAAAGCCACAGTTGTTAATGGCTTTCCGCGGCAGGAGGTAGCGTAGTGTACTCCATGTACACTACAACTCAAGCCCTTGCTCTGTTCCTCCCTCTCCTCCGGGCAGGGGCTTTTTGATTGAGGCACCCCACTTTACACTTTGCCCAAACAAGGCCAACTTCACGCGGGCCGCACAGCTATTGGCCGGATAAAGCTTTCCTCTGTTCGTGTTTTGGGCCTTGCTCCAGACAGCGAAAGTTGTAAAATGTTCCCATTCAACCACGATCGGAAACAGTCACAGGCCCATACGGCTCTGCAAGGAAGGCAAGGCAGTGAAACAGATAAGTAATCGACCCCGAATCAGCAGGCGATGCGAGGAAAGCGCCGTTCGGACGTTGTTTTCGGCCGCCGTGGTTGTTGTTCTCGCAACGTGCGGCGCAAAGGCTCAAACATTGGGGATATTTGGCCATAGCTCGGATGTGGGTATGGTAACCCGGGCCGGATCGGCACAGTTCCTTCAAGACGCAAATGAGTATCGGATTACCGGCGGCGGGGCGAACATCTGGGGCGAAAAGGACGCCTTCGGCTACCTATGGAGCGATGTCTCGGGCGACTTGAGCCTGACGGCGAAAATCCAATGGATCGGCGAAGGGAAAAATCCCCATCGAAAAGCCGGCTGGATGGTTCGCCAGAGTTTAGCCGCCGATGCTCCATACGCCGACGCGGTGGTTCATGGCGATGGGCTGACTTCTCTGCAATTCCGAAGAATAGCAGGGGGGGCCACTGAGGAAGTGCAGTCTCCCATTTCTGCGCCGGCGTTCATTCGTTTGGAGCGGCGTGCCGACGTGTTTTCTCTGTATGTTTCCAAAGATGGAAGGGCGTATCAGCCCGTCGGGTCCGTCTGCATCCCTTTGCAGGAGCCTGTTCTTGCGGGGCTGGCCGTTTGCTCTCACGATGATACGGTTCGGGAAACAGCGGTCTTCTGCGACGTTAAGACCAAATCACTTGGAACATTTGAAACGAAAGACCGAGTTGTCGAAAGCTCTCTGGAAACGATAGCCATCGAAACGGGTCAAAGGCAGACCGTCTATCGTTCGCGCACTCATTTTGAAGCGCCGAACTGGTCGGTGGACGGCAAATACCTGCTCTTCAACAGTGGGGGCCGGCTCTACACGGTCGGGCTTTCTGGCGGGGAGCCGAAGCAACTCGATACCGGCTTTGCCGATCGCTGCAACAACGATCACGGATTCAGTCCGGGCGGTAGGATGTTGGCCATCAGCCATCACCGTGAAGGAAAATCGCTGATCTATGTTTTGCCGAGCGAGGGCGGGACGCCGCGACTGGTTACCGAACAGGGGCCCTCTTATTGGCACGGCTGGTCCCCGAATGGTAAAACTCTCACCTATTGTGCCGAAAGAAACGGGAATTACGATATTTACACCATCGCCGCAAGAGGCGGCCCGGAAACCCGGTTGACGGAAGCTGAGGGCTTGGATGATGGTCCCGATTATTCGCCTGACGGCCGATATATTTACTTCAATTCCGAGCGTACCGGGGCGATGAGAATATGGCGGATGAACAGCGACGGCGCCGACCCGGTCCAGATCACAAATGACGACAGTTACATGGACTGGTTTCCGCATCCGTCGCCCGACGGCAAGTGGATTGTGTTTCTGTCGTATGACAAGCGCGTCACAGGCCACCCCGCCCACAAAGAGGTGGTTTTGCGTATCATGCCGACAACAGCGGCGGCAAAGCCCCGAGTCATCGCCAGGCTCTTTGGCGGACAGGGGACCATCAATGTCCCCTCATGGTCGCCCGAGAGCAGTTCCATCGCGTTTGTAAGCTATCGCCTGGTTGGTAAAGGCTCCCAAGACTGATATCCGCACGAAAGGAAAAACCCCATGACAAGACGTCTTTCAGCAGCGAGTATGGTCCTCTTTAGCGTCGTCCTTTGTTTGATTCTCGCCTTGGATGCTCTGCCCGCCGATGCGCAAGGCTTCCACATTTCAAGGGGAGTCAACATCAGTCATTGGCTTTCGCAAAGCTCGACACGCGGCCAGCGCCGCCAGGAATACTTCACTGAGAAGGACGTCGAGTATATCGCAAAACTCGGTTACGACCACATCAGGCTTCCCGTGGACGAGGAGCAGTTGTGGGACGAGGCCGGCGGCAAGGAAGCTGAGGCATTCGTGCTTCTGAACAACGCTGTGAAATGGTGCAGGAATCATCATTTGAAGGTCGTTGTCGATCTGCATATTCTTCGTTCGCATCACTTCAACGCCAAAGATAAACCTCTCTGGACAGATCCCAAGGCCCAGGAGAAATTCTTCCAGCTTTGGCGTGAGCTCTCGGCGGAGCTCCGACAGTTCCCCGTGGAGCTCGTGGCCTACGAATTGATGAACGAACCGGTGGCGGATGACCCGGAAGACTGGAACAGGCTTGTCGAGAAGGCCGTCAAAGAAATCCGCAAGACCGAGCCGCAGCGCAAAATCGTCATCGGCTCCAACAAATGGCAATCCGTCAATACGATGGATCAGCTCCGGCTGCCGCAAGGCGACCGCAACATTATTCTGAGCTTCCATTTCTATACACCCATGCTGATTACGCACCACAAAGCCTCGTGGACGGATGTGGGCAAATACAGCGGACCGGTCAATTACCCTGGACAAATTGTTGATCCAAGCCAGGTCGAGAATCTGCCGGCGGACGTCGCTCGAATCGTGAAGGCCAACAACGGCGTTTACAATCGCGACGTTCTTGAGGCGCTCATTCGCAAAGCCATCTCGACAGCCGCTAAGTACGACCTTCCGCTCTACTGCGGCGAGTGGGGATGCCTTTCGACGACGCCCCGTCAGGCCAGATTGCAGTGGTACGAGGACGTCCGCTCCATACTGGAGGCGAACAATATTGCGTGGGCAAACTGGGACTACAAGGGAGGTTTCGGCATCGTCGTAAGGGACGGCCAGCCCGATGAAGGGCTGATTAAGGCGTTGATTCCGAAGTGATCCGTCCCATGCTTGAATCTCGAAGGCATACCTGGTATCGTATCGAAGATGAGATTTATCAGTGTAAATAAGCAAAGATAATTTGGGAGGTTAGTAATGGGCTCTATAAGAAATCGAAGTGTGTGGAAGGCAGGTCTTAGGCTTGCCTTGTCGCTGGTGCTCATCGCAACAGCGGTAACGTTGAGTGGCTGTGGTCCCAAGGCAGTTCGCGGCGGGCCGGGAACGGACAATCCGCAGCTCGATAACCCGGCGATGAGCGTCACGCTTGACCGGGCCGACATCGAATACCTTGTGTCCGAAAACACCAAGGCCCTGTCGGGCTCATCGCTCTGGAACAAGACCATAATGAGGGCGCCCGTGCCGCCGACCGTCGCGATTTGGCCCATCCAGAACGGGACAAGTCAACATATCGACGACCAGTTGGCTGCGATACTTTCCTCGGTCGAAACGTTCCTGGTCAATTCCAGCGACGTGCGCATGGTCAGTCGAGAGAGCCAGCAACAGTTGATCGAGGAGCTGCGTTCGCGCCAGGCGGACATCTACGACCCGCAGACCATCGGCAGGCTCGGCCGGCAATTGGGGGCTCAGTACTTCGTGACAGGCAAGGTGACCTCCGTTGAAGAGCGCTTCCGGAGCACCCGTCGGGTGCAGTACGCCCTGATTCTCCAGGTCCTTGAGGTTGAAACGGGCCGGATTGTGTTCCAGAACGAAGCGTCTCGAAGCAAAGCGCTCAAAGGCTAAGTCCGCAAGTGTCCGGGAGGCGAGGCATGGCTGAGCCGGCACAAGGCCGATTGCAGCGGTGGGTGCTAATCGTATGTGTGTTGTGGGTGGGAGGCTGTGCAACATACACCGATAAACTCAGCAAGACCCACAACGCGGCGGATCGCGGGGACTACGAAGCCGGCGTCCGCGCGCTGAACGACATGCTGGACGTTGCAGGCCCCGAACAACTGCCCGACAAGTGGACCGCCAACAAGCCTTTGGTCGTGCTCGAACGCGCGATGTTGCTCCAGGCGCAGGGGCACTACGAACGCAGCGCCCGCGATTTGAGCGCTGCCGAGACGGAATTGGAGTTTCTGGACTTGAGCGGCGACGCCGTGGGCAGCATCGGAAAGTACGTTTATAGTGACAGCGCGAGAGTTTATAAAGTCCCGCCCACCGAGCGTCTGGCGCTCAACGCCCTGAACATGCTGAACTACCTGGCCATGGGCGACCTTCAAGGCGCAGGCGTCGAAGCGAGGCGATTCACAATCGCCCGCCAGTACGAAGAGTCACTGGGCAAGAACAATGATAAGGCAAGCCCCGGGGCCTTCGGCTCATACATAGCGGGGTTCGTCTTCGAGAAGCTCGGCGAGCCCGACAGGGCTTTGCGGTACTATGAGGAGACGCTCGGCGCCGGAAATTTCCAGGCGCTTCGTGAGCCTGTCTTGCGTCTGTCCCGGCAGAGCCGCTATGCGGGAGCGAAACTGAAAGCCTACCTTCGAGAATTGGAAAAATCCGGCCCAGCCGCGAAAGATAGCCGGCCTGCAAGCGACGAGCCTGATGGTGAGATCCTGGTTGTATTAGGTCTCGGCCGTGTTCCTTACAAAGTCCCCGAGCGAATGGCGTTGGGGGCTGCCCTCGGCTACGCCGGCCTGTGGGTAACCGGCAACCCCGATGTCCTCGCGCATACGGTGTTCAAGTTTGTCGCGTATCCTGAGCTGACTGCGCCCGACAGCGAGGTCACCGGGGCGGCGGTCAGCCTGAGCGGCCACGATCTGCCTGCGGAGCTGCTGACCGACCTGGGAGCCGAGATAACAGCCGAGTATGAGACCATCAAGCCGAAGATCATAGGGGCCGCCTTGACGCGCATGATCGCCCGCGCGGTTGCGGCCGAAGGCGCGCGGTACCTGGCGAGCAAGAAGGAAAAGACGACGGGGCGTCTGGCCGCTCTGGCCACTGAAGCGGCCCTGACCGGCCTGGACAAACCCGACACGCGATCGTGGACCTTCCTGCCGGGCCATATCTATGTCTGCCGGACCCGCGTCAAGCCGGGTCAGCACGAACTGACGGTTCGGCTACTCGGCAAAGCCCCGCAGACGCGGACGATGGATGTGCAGGTCGAGCCTGGAGGCTACAGCGTTGTCGTCGTCACGGAACCGAGGTAACGACGCAGAGTCGCAGCAACCGGCCCATTACTTCCTGGCTGAAAGATCGATGCAGATCAATTCGCGATCATTCCTGGCGTAAATGCGTTTGTAGGCGAAAGCGGGATGGGCCCAGCAGACGCCGCCGCGCTGGCCAAGCTGCCCCTCCGTCGGCTCGATAATCTTCGCCCGGCTGATTTCCCGGAATCCCTCGGGCGAGAGTTTGCTGATAATCAGCTCGCCGCGCTCGTTGAACATCCATATCTTATCTTCATGCCGCACTATATGAATGTTGGACCAGCGGGCCTTTGGCACGGCGTCCAAGCTTTCCCAAATACGATTGCCGGTTTGCAGGTCGAGGCAGCGCAGCTCCCCGTAGCTGTCCACGCCGTAGATGTAGCCCCCCTGAATGACGGGGATCGATATGCAGCAATGAAGGCTATCGGTATCTCTTTCACTGGCCCCTCTGCGTTGCCATACTTTCTCGACCGCGAGTTCGTCGGGGTTGACCTTTAGCAGAAAGGAGCCATCGTAGAAACTGCTGAAAAACAGATATCCGTTCTCGAAGACGGGCGTGGCGATATTGATAACCATCTTCGCCGGCTTGAACGGATATTGCCAGTAGAGCTTTCCCGTCAGAGGATCGAGTCCCGAAACGCTGTCGCCCGTCCAGCAGACCAGCACTCGCTTGCCGGCCTGGGGGATGATAATCGGCGCCGAATACGAAGCCCGGTCGCTCAAGGCCCGCCACCTTTCCTGCCCGCTGACCTTGTCGAAGGCGATCAGGCACGCGCCTCCTTTGCCGCCGACGTGAACAACGACCAGGTCCTTTTCCACCAACGGCGCTGCGGCGATCCCCCATATCGGCACGCTCAGGCTATACTCGGCTTTGAGATTCCTGCTCCAGAGCACGTCTCCTTTGGCCGCATCGAAACAGAACAGGTGCCCGACTGTCCCGAGCGAGTATGCCCGGCCGTCATTGAGGGTGACCGCTGCGCGCGGGCCATCGGGATAGCCGACCTTCTGGTATTTGCATTCGTAGGCATGAGACCAGATTTCTTTGCCCGTCGCGGCATTGAAGCAGTGGACGCGCTCAAGCTCTGCCGGAGAAGACAAGCGGTCCGTGATATAGACGCGTCCGTCAGCGACGGTTGGCCCGTTGTAACCGTTCGAGACCGAAACGCGCCACAGCACCGGCAGTTGCTCACCGTCGAGTTTTCGCACGATGCCTTCTTCACTCCAGACCCCGTCCCGATTCGGCCCGCGCCACTGCGGCCACTCCGCCGCCAAAACCCCGACTTGAAACAACAGCGATGTGCTCGCTATCAAAACTATCTTATTTCTCATGGAACCTGCATCCTCGTGGATCAGAAACGAAGGCGGTTGGCTCGTTCTGAGCCGGCTGAGTGGTCTCTACTGTAATTACGACTTACCTAAATTCTCGGATGAACCCTCGTTCTTTTGTCCGGCACGATTCTGTTCTATACGTTATCGACGCGAGTCCTCACGTCCTCCAGGCTATTTTGCCGGCGGTACTCCAAGGTCCTTACATATCTTCTTTGCGAGGACGTCCATGATCTCATTGTGCCTCGGAACAGCCGATCTTTTGTTTAACGATGGATTATACCACCAGGAATGTTTTGCTCCTTCTCTTACGAATTCACAGCCTTGAGAGCGAATATGCCGGAGTAGTTCCTTCCTCTTCATATCGCTATTTGCTCTTCACGAAAATCCGTCCCCACAGCGGACAGAGCATCGCGCCGGTTGAACTCCAATGCCTCTTTCAGCGTCACCTTAAGGGTCTCCAGTAACTGCTCATGTGTCTGTTCCTGGCAGTTTACCCCGGGCACTTCTTCAATCCATCCGATCCACCAGCCATCGTCTTGCCTGGTCACAGCCGTATATACTCTGTTCATGATCGCACCATCGACTTCCATCTACTCTAAGTTATACCAGCGTACCTACCACACATCTTACACAAACACACCGAAGAATTCAAGAAACTCCTCTCATAATGTTTGGCGTCCGTGATTCAGAGATGACAGAAAGTTCATTTCTTTCACTCTATCCGTGGTGTATGATACTTATGACTTCGTCGAATTCCTGTAAGACGGCCTCGTCTTTTTGCCCGATGAAGGAGTTGACCAGAAGAATCGTCAGGGAGTTGGCGGCGAAGCCGGGGACGATTTCGTACATTGTATCGCCCAAGCCGATCTGCTTCCACAGCACGAGGACGACCGTCCCGGTGACCATTCCCGCCAGGGCCGACTGCCAGCTTGTCTTGCGGGAGAACAGTGCAAACAGAATCACCGGCCCAAACGCCGCACCAAAACCGCCCCAGGCATAAGAAACGATCCCCAGAATCGTGTTATCGCGGTTCATCGCCATAACCAATGCGATAATCGAGATGATAATCACGCACGCTCTCCCGACCAGGACGACCTCTTTCTGCGACGCCTGTTTCTTCATGGCCTTGCAGTAGAGGTCCTCCGACAGCGCCGAGGACGAGACGAGCAACTGGGAATCTATCGTGGACATAATCGCCGAGAAGATCGCGGCCAGAAGAATCCCTCCAAACCACGGATTGAACAGGTCGCGTATCATGTAGATAAAGACCTTCTCCTCCTGCCCATCGCTGAGATTATCGAACATCGCGATGCCGATAAGGCCGACAACCACCGCCCCGGCCAGCGACAGAAAGACCCAGACAATCGCAATCGCCATCGACTGGCCCAGCTTGCCCGCCGATTTGATGCTCATGAATCGCACAAGGATATGCGGCTGGCCGAAGTAGCCCAGACCCCACGCCATACTCGAAACAATCATGCAAATCGCAGCGGGTAATGTCTCTGCCGGTGGAATCAGACTTGCGGAGATACCCTTTGCGGCCATCGCCTCTGCGATGGCCGCGCTGCCCCCGGCGGTGCGGTAGGTCATTAGCGGAACGATGACGATAGCGAAAACCATCAACGCCCCCTGGAGCAAATCCGTCCAGCAAACGGCGAGGAAGCCGCCCATGAACGTATAGATGACGATGATAAGTCCGCCAATGACAACCGCGGTGTGATATTCAACGTCGAACGTGGATTCAAAGAGTTTCCCTGCCGCGACCAGGCACGACGAGGCATATATCGCGAAGAATATCAATATGATGATCGCCGAGACAACCCGCAAAAGCCCCGTCGGGTCCCGGAAACGCGCCTCGAAGAAGCAGGGCAGCGTGATCGCGTTGGTCTTTTGGGTATA
>Ga0307380_10012401_pt1 | contig 10610 bp, 11 predicted proteins | sample UN3MG_FD_202239 | JGI IMG/M metagenome (GOLD analysis project Ga0307380, IMG submission 202239) | Soil microbial communities from Risofladan, Vaasa, Finland - UN-3 | ecosystem: Environmental > Terrestrial > Soil > Coastal area > Acid sulfate soil | place: Finland: Risofladan, Vaasa | collected... | reverse complement strand
GATCGAAGTCCCAGCGGCTTCCACGTGGGTTCATCCTCCAGCGACATGGAGTGCCCACGATACAGCAGAGAGTCCGTCAGAGCAAGGCTAGGACGGTTTCACGGCGAAGTGACCACCACAGCTGGACTCTTCTCCCACCACACAGTGGTTGCCTGACCGAAGTCGTGACATAAGCGCCGTTTATTGTCCAGCCTGGTCGCGAGTCTGGGGCTGATGATAGGTATGGGTCAAGGCAGTTTCTGTCTGCTCCGCGCGCTTCAGGCGCTCATAGTTCTTGCGGACCTGGCCTAACTCTCGATATTTGGCATCTCTGTCAGTCAGTGCCTGGTAGATGACTGCTCCCTCAGTCTGTGCCGGCAGCGGCCATTCAGTTAGATGGCAGATGGTGGGCACCACGTCCGTCAGCCAAACGGTCCGCTCCAACTCCTCTCCCTCTCTTATCCCGGGCCCCTTCATGATAAGCAACCCCTCGACAGAGCCGAGACCCCATTTGGCCGTGGGCAACAGGTTGCCGTGCTGGCCGGCATAGTCGTGACGAAAACCGAAGACCACGTCTCCGATTCCATCTCCGTAGAGGCCCAGCACCCTGGCATCCTCGCGCCGCAAGGCAAAGGAGATAGGTTTCTTGCCGGTTTCGGGATCAGTATGGTCGTAGAGAGCCTGAATAATGCGGTCCCGCACTTCATCGTAGTTCTCGGGCGCTACTATCCCCTGGGGGTCACGGCCCTTGAGATTGACATAGATGTAACAGGATCTCTGCGCCACAGCCTCCGTTCTGCCCCAATCAACAGCAGCCGGTCCTGTCGGCGTTTGTTCGAAAGCCAGCAGCCCGGCATCCGCTAGAACCTGATTGATTGGCATTTGGCGACCGGTTGCCTTGGCGCCGTGGTCGGAGACTATGATCACCAAAGTCTTGTCATCAGCGCGCTGCATTATCGTCGCCAGCATGTCGTCCTGCGCGCGGTGGAACCCACGCTCCAACTTCTTGAATCGCTGGCGAATGGTCGCATCCGGTTGGGTAACCGGATCCAACGGCGTCGCCATCGCATGATAGGCCCAATCCGGGCAGTGCAGGTGCATGCAGAAGAGGTCCCAGGGATTACCGGCCAGGAGAGTAGAGACGGCCTGGGCCAGGAACTGGTGGGCTTCGGTCATGATCTCTGTCCAGGTCTCATCATCGATCCATTCCAGAGTCAACTCTTCGATGCCGAAGATGGGCAGAGGCATTGGAGCAAGTTTGGCCAGCTCGCTTGCGATCTCGGCTGGTTGATGGTAGCCGTCCAGCGCACAAATCGGTGAAAGGAAGAGTTTCAGGTCATGGCCATCGGAAGACAGCTTCAGCAGCTTGAGCTTGAAAGCACCTTCGCGTTGCCCCTTCGCGGTCTTGAACTGACCGCACAGCTTCTCACTCCATTGCCCGATCTCGAGCTCGCAAATGGCCTGCGATGCATCTTTCTCACGCGCCAGAATGAGACGACGGTAACGCTCGTCCACCTTAACCAGGAGGCCCCACCAGGTCACAGGCTCCATCGGAACCAGGGCCTGTCGGAAGCCAAGAGGCAGTTCCACTTCAAGGTCGGCGCCCTTCGGGGCATTCCTCCATCCCTTCGCAGGACGCGGTGTTACGACCGCTGCTCGGGGATATTCTTCGGTGGCGAACAGCTGCGAGCCGCACAGGTCGTTGCGCACATCCGACATTGCCTCGATTCCTTCGTACCTTCGCCACTCGTTCGGGGCAAGGCCGGCGCCTGCGACCTGGATCAGACCTTCGGGTCCCCGCGGCGGCCAGGTAGAGGGATAGTTCAGTATAATGCTCCGCTTGCCAGCCCGGTCAATGGCCTCCCAGAGGAACTCGGCCTGATTCTCACGAGAATCGAAGGCAGGAAGAATCTTGTCCAGTGGATCGCCAGGTTTATGCACGTGGAAGCCAGTGATTCCGTGCGTACCTGGCCAGGCGCCAGTGACAATCGTGGTCCAGTTGGGCGGCGTGATGGTGGGATAAGGGACCAGGCAGTTGCGGGCAAAGACGCCGCTTTCGATGAGCGCCTTGTGCGCGGGCATCACTCCTTCATCGATGTACTTCCGCAAACGGGGGACGATAGGGCCATCGATCCCAATCACCATCACTCTCTCCGGCCTATCAGCAGACATGGGCTGTGAGCCTCCTTGCAGGAAGTGTGTGCACTCTCTGAGCGGCGCCGATTGCCACCTTCCCCTTCCTGCTAGCCGAATCCTGCTGGTCCATCTCCCAGTGCCGGGAGGTATCGCTTTCTGGAAGGCCAACTGCGGAGCCGGGATCATCCCGTGCTGTCCAGAAACTCATCTGCGGCTGAGGCTGCTCGTGGTATTCCCTCCCCTCGTGTCCTTGTCACGGGCCCCCGGTACCGACCCGGTTGGGCTGGTATCGCTCCTTCTGTGCCGGTGCCCGCTTGTGTCACTACTGAGCTGAACAGCAACGCTGGGTTAGCTCTTGCCCTCGCCTGGCTGGTGCCGGCCTGGGTCTCCGGCTGCGTTGTGGCCGTGGCCGATTAACTTCGCCACTTCCTCCTCCAGGGACGCTATCCGTCGCTCCAACGAAGCGACTTTCTCTTGCAGGCGAGCCAGCTCTGGCTGATCGACTGTCGTCGATTCTCCGCCGACCTTCCGGACCCCAGCTCCTTTACCCAAGGCACGATAGTGCGCGATCAGGAAGATGATCGCGGTGATGGCCTTCTGACCCACCGCACGTAGCGAAAGCAGTCGCAAGGAGCGACCCATCTGTAGACCGCGAGTGATTCGCAACACTCGTAATGGCCGCAAGAGTGGCAGTAGTATCACCATGATGTCGAGCCAGTTGCGGCGGACATACTGCCATTTGCTCTCTGCAATCGATATCTTGATTGAGAATTCAGCAAGAAAGGCCAGCCAGATTACCCAGAAGCCAACTTCAACAAGCACCTCACCAATTGGGCTGAGGTTGCCGAACAATTCCAGTGCCAGCAAAGGGAGGATGAGAAACGCCAATACCAACATAGGGATGTGGAAGACGTGGTCTACACGAGCGCGCGCCTCCGGGTTTCGCCATTCCTCAAACATGGTTCGCTGAAGGCATCCCTCTGCTAAGACTGGTGTGTGGTCTGCCCTGAACCGCACTTCCACCCCAGAAGCATTCTTCGCCGCGACAGGCGCCCGGTCCTCATTCGTTCGCGGGACAGAGGACTGAGACTGATCGCAACCCGGAATAGCGGTTGCGGATCGGGCCCATACGTAGCGATCCAGGCCCACGACTGCGGTCTCAGCGACGCCCGACAACGACCGTATGACTCAGCGATTCTGTTTGGCCCTGATGGTGTTAGTCGGCATGCAGGCATGACCCACATAGAGGCGGAATCGGCGTCGAAACTTGACCCACCAGAAATGAGAGCTAGAGGATCAAGACGAGGGATCTGAGGGACGAAGTCGCCTGATCTTGCTGATCCAGGGCGGGTCAGTATTGGACGCCGATGGTGGGTCAATCTCCGATGCCGATTGACAACAGGCGCTGAAGGCTGGAGGTGTGTCGCTCTGAGTACGCGCCCAGACCAGTCCTCCAGCAGCGGCCCTTCTCGTCCACAGCGGTGGCCTCGACGATGATCATCGCCGTGCCTGCCGCGGCGCGCTCCCTGTAGTAGTGCAAGGCGGCATTCGTGATCCGGCCTTCCTCATCTCCGCTTTCGTTGACCATCGGCGGCATCACAATCCGGTTGCGGAAGTTCACCTTCCTCACGGTGAGGGGCGTGAAAAGAGCAGTCATCGGCTTCTTGGACTCCCTTGAACGGTCCTGAACAGGGCCGCAGTTCGCCAGGGGCCTCGTTCGATGGCGGTGCTACGAGTCCTCCCGGAACCAGCGGCTGCGACCACACGCTGATGAGGCCCTTGGCAAGTGGGCCCATACGTGCCGATCAGCTCCCACGCGTAGTCGCCTGGCTTCCCGTGAGCGCCTCCCATCTGGCGACGACGATATCACAGTAGTGCGGCTCGAGTTCCACGGCATAGCAGGTGCGGCCCGTGCGTTCGGACGCGATGAGAGTCGGGCCCGATCCGGCGAAGGGATCCAGTACAAGCCCACGCGTGGGACAGGCGGCCCGTATCAACTCCTCCAGCAGCGGCACCGGCTTGGGAGTGGGATGCTCACCTGACTGGGGGATGGCACGGGGGAAGCGCAGGACGTTGCGCGCCTCAGTGCCACCATGCCAGGTCCTCGGCTTGCCCACACTGGCCTCGATGATCGCCTCCCAGGAGCGGCGCCAGCGCCATCCCAGGCCGGGATCGACTTTGTCCCAGACGAGGGCGTTGAGGAGGGTGAAGTGCTCGGCAATGGCGAGCAGCGCCTTCGCCAGCACTGGCTCTCCTCCCCCACCTCCGGCAAACCAATACATCACTGCTCCCCGCTTCATCACTGCCTTCACGGCTGGCAGCGCGCGGGCGAGGAAGTCGTTGTACTCATCCGCCGCATCATTGGCGATGGCACGCTTGCGTCGGCCCCGGCGCGCCATCGTCGACTGGTACGCGAGGCCGTAGGGTGGGTCGGTCAACGCCAAGTCCGCCTTCTTGTCCCCGAGCAGTCGCGCCAGCGCTCCCTCCGCGAGGCTGTCCCCACACAGCAGACGGTGGCGCCCCAGCTGCCAGAGGTCACCCCGGTTCACGCGCGTGGGGGCGGCCTCGCGTTGAGCCTGCAGTGTCTCCGCGGCGAGCTCATGGCTCTCTTCGTAAGGCGGTGGCAGCTGCTGCCGCTCCAGGTCCGCGAGCAGAGAGTCCATCTCACCCCCGTCGAAGCCAGACAGCGTCTCATCCAAATCGGGGAGATCCCGGAGCTCCTCCAACAGCTCTCCCAGCTTCGGCAGATCCCACTCGCCGTGAATCCGATTGAGGGCGAGATTGAGGGCCTTGGCCTGGTCCTCGGAGAGATCCATGTAGACGACGGGCACCGCCTCGATGCCAAGGGCCTTCGCCGCCTCCAGCCGCTGGTGCCCGCCGACGATGGTGTTGTCGGCTCTGCGCACCACCACTGGCTCGATAAACCCGAACTCCTGGATGGAACGCTTGAGTTTGTCCAGTTCTCCAACTGAGATGCGGCGGGGATTGTAAGGGGCCGCGCGCAGTCGCTGGACCTCGACCATCTCGACCTCCAGGCTGCCCTGTTTCGCCTCTGCTTCTTGGTGCTTCATGCTCATGGCTCTACTCCTTCCCTCGGCCCCGATCAGCGGCGGCCGTACAGCCACCGCCGCTCCCGAGCCAACTCCGCCACACTCGTGCCCAGACCTGCGGCATGGGATGGTTTCCGCAGCCTTGCGAGCGTCTCGGCGGCTTGCTCGGCAGTGGGATACATGCCCGGCCGAATGTGGCTCTGCACCTTCTGGGCCGCACGCTCAGCGAACCACATCGCCATGATCGTGTCGGAATGTTCAGCGGCGGGATAGAGCGACATCTCCCGCTGCCACACGCAGTAGGCGCATTCACAGCCGCCGCCATGCGGTGTCCCTCCCGCGGGGATGATCCAGTTCCCCCGATCCAGAGCCGCTGCCAGGGCTGGCAGACCCTCCTTCTCGTCAGCCTTGTTCGAGCCGGTCTCGTGCCCTTCCAGGGGCAGTTGGGGTTCATCTCGGTGCAGGAGCTCCAGCACTGCTTGCTGGAATCCGTTGTTCTCGACCACGATCTTGCGAGGCCGCCATCTGTGATACGCCTCAAGGATCCGGGCCACTACCTCAGAGAGCCGCGCCCTGAAGCGGATGATCTCGACTGGCAGTCGCCGCTCCTCCGGACTCACGGCGAGGACGAAGATCACGTTCCAGGAACCGGTGCTGCGGATGCTGGCGGCCAAGTCTGTCCCCATGTAGATGGGCCAGCCCTCGGGGGGAGCCACTCGGCCCACCGGGTAGCGCGTATCTCGGCAGCGCATGATGCCGTCCGCGCTGAACAGGCGCTCTTCGTCGCTCACCGCCTGCAGCAGGAACTGCCGGGCAAAGGCCCGGGAGCCGATCTCAGCCTCTCGTCGCCGCAAGGCCTCTTCGCTCCACCGCTCCGGCCACAGCAGCTCGCCGGTGAGTTCGTCCCGTGCCCCCCTCCACCAAGTGGTCCACTGGCCGCTGTCCCGCAGCTCGACGGTGAGATCGGCCGGATGCCAGACGGTAGCGATGTAGACCGCGCGTCCCTCGGGCCCGAGCAGGTTGACCCACGTCTCGTAGAACACGCGCTTGATCTGCTCCCGCATCGCGGGCTGCAGCACCGCCGTCCTCTGGTCACAGGCGTCATCGAAGATCAGCAAGTCCGCCCGTCCTCCCACGCCCGCGCTGAGCACCCCGTGGGCTTCAATGCTCGGGTCCTTGGACAGGCCTCTCCGCGCCACGCGCAGCTGGCTCCGCGTCCAGGGCCCCTCCGGGTCGGGCCTCAGATGGGGGAAGACTTTCCCAAGGCGAGGGTTGTGGCTGATGTTACGCCCGATCTCGCCCAGCAACTTGCCGGCCAGACCGTCGGTGGCGCAGACGATCTTGATGCGGAGTTCGGGATTGCGTCCAAGCTCCCACAGCGATCGCGCGACTGCCATCTGCGAGCTCTTCGCGAACTCCCGGGGCGCGCCTATCAGCACGCGTGCCGGGCCTGCCGTGGGGAGCAGGCTCTGCCAGTCTCGATGGAACTGGGCCTGCCGCCATGGCTGGCCCTCTGCATCTCGCATCGCGAACTCACAGAAGACGTCGATATCACGCCTGGCGAGTTCAGCCTCTGCCGCGTCAGCGGCCCGCACGAGCGCCTTCTTTCTGAGAGACTTAGCTTTCATCGTCATCCTCGCCCTCCTCTGGTTGCGCGTTCGCGCGTTGTCTTGCTAGTGCAATCAGCTGTCTCAGCTCCTCGTCCGTCATCTGCTTGAGCTCATGCTCCTCCACCTCCTCGCCTTGCGCGCTCTCCGGCGCTCCCGGCAGCGAGCGCTCGATGTCTAGGCCAAGCTTGTAGATGCGCACCGCATCCTGAACGCTGACCTCTGAATCGAGCTCGAGTTCGCCGGTCTGTGGGTTGCGTTGCACCAGCTTCCCCAGGCGGGCCATCGCCAGTCGCTGGAGGCGGTCTGCATCCTGGGCCTGGCGCTGGAGCGACTCCTGGCGGGCCTGGCGCAATGTCGCCTCCGCCTCGCGATCCTGGTCGAGATCCCAAGCGTAGGCTCTCGCTCGCCAACTGTGACGTTGGCACCAACGCGCCAGCAGGCCAGCGCTCTTGCCGACCTGCTCTGCCGCCTCTCGCACCGTGCGCCTGCTGCCCAAGTCCCGGTAGGCGAGAAACCCGTCGTAGGCCTCCGGCGATTCGTCACCTTTTCTCTCCCAGGGATGGGTCGGTGGCGATGCCCTCGACGTGCCCTGCTTCTTCTTCCCAGCTCCCCGCTTTCTTGGCTCCGTCATTTCAGCTCCCAGGTCCGCCCCAGGAACGAAAAAGGCGAGCCCCGATAGAGGTCCAGTATGCGACCTCTTTCGGGGCCCGCCTCGCAGTGCGTGAGCGGACCTATCTATGGTGGCCCGAAGGCCTCTTCAGTTGTCGTCCGTCATCTCAAATCATAGCAGAGCCGAGGACCGGTGTCAATCGCGGCCGGCCCGGCCTCGCCCCCCTGGCAGGTCGGCACTGGGCCCCCGCGACACGTAGATTCCTACCCATGTCAGCCGGAAGTCCTTCACATGGGCCGCCAGCGCCGCACCGGCCCCGGGCTTCGCACTCCAACGTTCGGCCTCCCCTCGCCACTTCTGCCACAGCGTCGCTATCTCCCGGGCCGAGCTTCTTGCCTCCACCTCGTCGCCCTCGGTGCGCGCCCGCACACCCGTGGTGACCTCCAGTTTGCCAACCTCGACGGCATCGAACAGCCAGTCGTCTATGCCCCAGAAGTCCGCGTCGTCGCAGTAGAAGTTCCTGCGTGTCCAGGCGCCCCTGCGACCACGCCTGCGAGGTGCCCGCCTCTCCAGTCGCCACCGCGCCCCTACCGACTTCCCATTCCGATAGTGCAGCGCCGCCCTGCCATGCCCATGCTCAAGCGTCTCCCTCAGACATCGCCGAAAGCAATCACCATGAGCACCACTGCCCACGGCATCCAGCATTGCCCTCTGCACAATGCTCCAGTCCCCAGAGGGACGCCCCGGGCGGCCTCGGCCTCTGTTGCTCTCCTCTGTCTCCATTCTGAGCGCCCTATTGATCACCCCGAGAGGCGATCGATGGGGTGCAAAAGGGGTGCGCGCCAGATACACCCTCTTGCTACCTTAGTGCTACCTTTGATACACCCTTGTGCTACCCCTGCTGGCATGCATCTAGCCACCGTCGAGGTTGAGAATGGTAAGTCATTTGGCGCATTTCTCCAGGTCGCACGACCTGCCCACGCCTCGGATGGCATCGCGCCGAACGCGAAATGCCCCGTTTTTCATGCACCCTAGTGTAGTGTCTCCGAAATACCTTTACAGTGCCGCGACGACTGTATCGCCGCACAGAGGCATCCAGAGCCCTTACCGGGTCATTCTGTATGACGCTCATTGTAAGGCCATTAGCGAGACGGTACACTAGATATACCCTCGCGCTACCCCCTGGACCGACAACTCGGCTTACAGGCCCACTCCACTCTCTTTCGTCGCGCCTGGCCGAGTTCGAAGAAAGCCACATGATTGCTGGCTTTTTCGGCTCTCAAGATGAGCCGAATCTGAGGCGTGCACCGCGCCCGGAAGACCCCTTCCACCGGTCGCTTCCTGAGCAGTAGTCGCAGGCCCGGAAGATGTCGAGATCTCCTGCCTTTTCTGGCCCTCGGTGCGCTGTCTCCAAAGGGGTCAATAATCTCCGTTATAGGCCCACTCAATCGCTGGACTTTGAGGCCCACCCAAGTGATGAATGCTGCACCACAGCATAGGAGGTGCAGCATGACGAAGACGGCAACAGCAGCCACGAACGACGAGGCCGACGGCATCAGCTACGATCAGGCGACAGAGGAGTTCCTGCAGTACATCACCCACTACCGCGGGTACTCACCGTCCACCGTCACGGCCTATGGCATCGACCTGCAGAAGTTCCGCAGGTTCCTTGAGAGCCGACTGGGCCGGATGCCCTCTCCCGGGGAGATCACACGGCAGCAGATCATCCAGTTCGGAATGAGCCTGGGGGCCGTGGCACCCCTGACCCTCCGGCGCAAGTACGCCTGCCTCGCCTCCCTGTTTGGCTTCCTGCAGGACATGGGATACGTGCAGGCCAACCCCGCCCACCGACTGCCCTTGCCCAAAGTCAAACAGCCCGTGCCGATCTTCCTCACGGAGGAGACGGCCCACCAGCTCATCGCGGCCGCGGGCAAGCCGTGGCAGAGGGCCTTGGTGATCCTGCTGCTGTCCACCGGCATCCGCAGAACCGAGGTGGTGACCATCACCCTCGACGATCTGGATCTAGAGCAGCGTCAGGTGCTCATCCGGGGCAAGGGAGGCAAGCAGCGAGTGGTGCCCCTGGCAGAGCAGGCGGTGGAGGCGATAGAGGATTACCTTAAGCATCGCGTTAAGACCAAGAGCCGCCACCTCTTTGTCAGCACCAGCGGGGGCCATGCGATCCAAGGCCGGATCGTGAACCGCATCCTCAACCGCATTCTCCGAAGAGCGGGCCTGCAGGATCAGGGCATCACTCCCCACAAGCTCCGGCACACTTTCGCCACGCACCTCATCCGCAGCGGGGCCGACATCCGGACGGTGCAGGAGCTGCTCGGGCACGCCGATATCCAGACCACAGCGCGATATCTGCACTCGGACACCCGCACCAAGCAGACGGCAGTAGGGAAGTTGAGTGGGTTGCTGAGCACTGCCAGTGCTGACCGCGGGGCCGCTCCGTAGTCGTGGCAGTCCAAGGCTGTGGCCCCCAGGCCGGCATCTCGGCAATGACAGCGTGCCTGTCAAGCCAACTCTGGTATAATGCAGCGCAGTATGCCCGTGAGGGCAGGCGAATCTGGAAAGCCGTAGGACATCGGGGTGAGGAACACGTTGGACAGACTGGCCGATCGCGGTTCCCGCGCTGCTTTCGGAAAGGAGACCGGCATATGATCAAAGGTACCGTCAAGTGGTTCAATGACGGCAAGGGCTTCGGGTTCATCGGGACCGCCGATGGCGATGTCTTCGTGCATCACTCGGCGATCGAAGGTGAAGGATTCCGCTCCCTGCGCGAAGGCCAGGAAGTCGAACTCGAAGTGGGTCAGGGCGACAAGGGCCCCCGGGCCACTAGAGTCCGACCGCTGTAGTTGAGCCTGTAGCAGGAAGAATGGAGCTTCGGCTGTTGCCGGAGCTCTTTTCCTTAATCCCGGTCGAATGCCGGCGCAGTGGGCTCATACCGGCACGTCTGGGCCCAATGCGCAGTCGCTCCCCCCGGTTGCAGTCAGCCCCGGCCCTGTGTCCCCCGAGCGAGTGAGGACCGGGCACTCGTCGCGGCGAAGAATACCTCCGGCGCAGAAGTGCGGTTCAGGGCAGACCATACACTTGTTCTGGCAGAGGGATGCCGTCGGCGAGCTATGTTTGAGAGATGGCAAAACCCGGAGGCGCGTGCTCGTGTGGACCACGTCTTCCACATCCCTATGCTGGTGTTGGCGTTCCTCATCCTCCCTTTGCTGG
>Ga0307380_10012400_pt1 | contig 10610 bp, 9 predicted proteins | sample UN3MG_FD_202239 | JGI IMG/M metagenome (GOLD analysis project Ga0307380, IMG submission 202239) | Soil microbial communities from Risofladan, Vaasa, Finland - UN-3 | ecosystem: Environmental > Terrestrial > Soil > Coastal area > Acid sulfate soil | place: Finland: Risofladan, Vaasa | collected... | reverse complement strand
CGACCGCGACGGCGTCATGGAAGGCTGCCAGCACAACACGATGGACGTCGAGTACTACGGGCCCAACCCGCAGATGGGCCTGTGGTATCTCGGGGCGCTGCGGGCCTGCGAGGAGATGGCCCGGCACCTCGGCGAGGACGACTTCGCCGCTACCTGCCGCGGGCTGTTCGAGCGCGGCCGCCGCTGGCTCGACGAGCACCTGTTCAACGGCGAGTACTACGAGCACGAGGTCCGCCCGCCCGCCGGGCCCGACGCGATCGCCCCGGGCCTGCGGACGCACATGGGCGCCAAGGACCTCGCCGCCCCGGAGCTCCAGCTCGGACCGGGGTGCCTGGTGGACCAGCTCGTCGGGCAGTTCATGGCCCACGTCTGCGGGCTGGGGCACCTCGTCCGCCCCGATCACGTCCGCAAGACGCTGGCCAGCATCTGCCGGCACAACCTCCGACGCGGCTTCTTCGAGCACTTCAACCACAACCGCAGCTTCGTGATGAACGACGAGGCCGGCCTGCTGATGGCGACCTACCCCCGCGGCCGCCGGCCCACCCAGCCGTTCCCCTACGAGACCGAAGTGATGACCGGCTTCGAGTACGCCGCGGCCGTGGGAATGCTCCAGGAGGGAATGATCGACCGCGGGCTGGAGTGCATCCGCGCGATCCGCGACCGCTACGACGGGCGAAAGCGCAACCCGTTCGATGAGGCCGAGTGCGGCCACCACTACGCCCGCGCGATGGCAAGCTGGGCGGCCGTGCTGACGCTGACGGGCTTCCGCTTCTCGGGCGTGGAGGGGGCAATGGAGTTCGCCGCGACGGCGGGCCCCGGCCGGTTCTTCTGGTCCACCGGCCGGGCGTGGGGCACGTTCACCCAGCGCCCCACTCGTCGCGGGGTCCGGGCGGAGCTGACCGTCCTGCACGGCACGCTCCACTTGCGCCGCCTGACGTTGGCGGGCGCCGGGACGGTCGAGTTTCCTCGGCCGCGGGCGGTCGGCGCGGGGCGAAGCGTTCGAGTCGTTGTGTGAACGGTGGGCGCGGGGGGGCTGTTATACTTCCTGCCATGGCGATGCCACGGGACGTGGGCGAGTTCCTGATCGACTGCGGCCTTCAGGCCGGGCGAGGGAGCGACCCGCGCCCGCTCGAGCGCCTGTACGAGCACCTCGTCGCGGCCAACCGGACGACCAACCTGACGCGCATCACGTCCGAAGAGGACTACTGGCGGCTGCACGTGGCGGACAGCCTGTCCATCGGGCTCGTCTGGCCGGAGCTGCTGAGCGGGCCGCTGACCGTCGCGGACGTCGGCTGCGGGGCGGGCTTTCCGACGCTGCCGCTGGCATGGGCCAATCCGGCTCTGAGCGTGACGGGCATCGAGTCGCGGGGGAAGAAGGCCGCGTTCGTCGCCGAACAGGCCCGTGTGCTCGGCCTGTCGAACGCCGCCGTCGTCGAGGGCAGGGCGCGAGACGTCGCGCGCACGCCGGCCCGCGCCGGCAAGTACGACGCGGTGCTGCTCCGGGCGGTGGGGGACTCGGCCAGGCTTCTCCGCGAGTGCCGCGGCCTGCTCAAGCCCCACGCCGGCAGCCGCATCGTCTTCTACAAGACGCCCGCCGCCGTGGCTGCCGAGCGGGATCGGCTCGCCCGCGACGCAGGGAAGCTCGGCTTCTCCGTGATCGCCCCCGACCCATTCTCCCTCCCGTCTGCTCGTGGCACGCGGCAATTCATCCTCCTCGAGCGCTGACCGACCGGCCTGTCCGCTTCCGCGGGCAGGACGCGCACCCGAAGGGACTATCCGGCGTTTCGCAGTCCCCCAGTCTTCTCATTCCCGGTAGACTATGGGCGACCATGGACCGGCAGAAGGCGATGGACATCCTGAGCGGCCGGCGGAAGGGCACGGGAGCGTCGGTGCTGCGGGGCGTGCTGCACGCGGCGAGCTGGCCGTACTCCGGCGCGGTGCGCCTGCGCCGCTGGGCGTACCGGCGGGGCGTGCTGCCGTCGCGCCGGGCCGGGGCCCCGGTGATCTGCGTGGGCAACGTGACCACCGGCGGGACGGGCAAGACGCCGATGGTCGCCTGGGTCGTGCGGCACCTCCGGCAGGCCGGGCGGCGCCCGGCGATCCTGACCCGCGGCTACCAGGCCTCGTCCGCCGGCGGGAGCGACGAGGCCCGCCTGCTGGCCGAGCTGACCGACGTGCCGGTGGTCGTGGACGCCGACCGCGTCGCCGGTGCCGCCCGGGCCGTCGCCGGCGGGGCCGATGTGCTGGTCATGGACGACGGCTTCCAGCACCGCCGCCTGCGGCGCGACCTGGACATCGTGCTGATCGACGCGGTCGAGCCGTTCGGATTCGGCCACTGCCTGCCCCGCGGCCTGCTGCGCGAGCCGCCGTCGGCCCTTCGCGACGCCAGCGCGGTCCTCCTGACGCACTGCGATGAGGTGCCCCCCGAGCGGCTGGCCGAGCTGTCCGAGGCAATACGGCGGATGGCGCCCGAGGCGGCCCTGGCCCAGGCCGTCCACGAGCCGACGCGCCTGTTCGACGACGCCGGCGCCGAGCGCCCGCTCGACGCGCTCGAAGGCCGCAGCGCGCTGGCCTTCTGCGGGCTGGGCAGCCCGGGACATTTCTTCGCGGCGCTGCGGAAGCTGGGCGTGGACCTGCCCGGCCGGCGGGCGCTGAACGACCACGCGACCTACACGCCGGCGCTGCTGGCGGAGTTGGCCGCCGAGGCCGGCGACGTCGAAGCGGACGTGCTGGTCACCACGCAGAAGGACCACGTCAAGCTCTCGGGACTTCCCTGCCCGCTGCCGGTCTGGCAGCTTGCGGTGCGGATGGCGGTCCGCGAAGGCGCCGGGCCGCTGCTTTGGTGCATCGACCGGGCCGCGGGAATTGCCTCGCCCGGGGGCGGCGGGTAGAATTGGGCCCGATATGCATCAGCTCATGGAATCCCTGGCAGGCTTCGGCAGTCCGCGGGTGGCGCTGCTGGGCGACTTCATGCTGGACCGTTACGTCTACGGGGACGTCGAGCGGATCAGCCCCGAGGCGCCCGTGCCGGTGCTGAAGGTGGTGCGGACCGAGCTGCGCGCCGGCGGGGCGGGCAACGTCGCGTCGGCCGTGCTGGCCCTCGGCGGGAAGGTCGCGTGCATCGGCGTCCGCGGGAGCGACCCGGAAGGCGAGGACCTGGCCAACCTGCTGGTCAGCGCCGGGGCCGAGACGCACACGCTGCTCCGCCTGCCGCCGTGGCGGACGATCATCAAGACACGGTACGTCGGGCTCGCCCAGCACCGCAACGAGCAGCAGACCCTCCGCGTGGACCACGACCCCACCGGGCCGATCCCCGCCAACGTGCAGGTCTCGCTGCTGTCGGCCGTGCGAGGCGAGGCCCGGTCCTGCGGCGTCCTGGCCATCCAGGACCACGACAAAGGGCTTGTCACCGACGAGACGGGCCCCTCGCTGATCGCCGCGGGCGTCGAGGCCGGGGCGAAGGTCATGGTGGACCCCGCCCGGACCCGGGACTACCGGCGGTACGTCGGCGCGACGGTGCTGATGCCCAATCGCTACGAGGCGACGATGGCGACGGGCATCGCGATCACCGACGACGCCTCGCTGGCCGCCGCGGCGAAGCGCATCCTCGACGTCACCGGCGCCGAGGCCGTCCTGGTCACGCTGGACCGCGAGGGCTCGTTCCTGCTGACCCGCGGCGGCGCCCGGCAGCGGTTCGGCACCCGCAGCCGGGCCGTCTCCGACGTCACGGGCGCCGGCGACGAGGTCCTGGCGATGGTCTGCCTGGCCGTCGCGGCCGGGTGCGACTACGAGCGGGCCGTCCAACTCGCCAACGTGGCCGGCGGGCTGGAGGTCGAACGGTTCGGCGTCGTGCCGATCCGGCGGCAGGAGGTGATGGAGGAGCTGCGGCGGATGGCGGGGCTGCGGGGGCGCAAGGTCGTCTCGCGGGGCGAGCTCGTCGAGGAGGTGGCCCGCATGCGTCAGCGGGGCGGGCGGGTGGTCTTCACCAACGGCTGCTTCGACCTGCTGCACATGGGGCACGTGCGGTACCTCCAGCAGGCCCGCGAGCTAGGCTCGTGCCTGATCGTGGCGATCAACTCCGACGGAAGCGTCCGCCGGCTGAAGGGCCCCTCGCGCCCGATCATCGGAGCCGAGGAGCGGGCGGACATGCTGGGCTCGCTGGAGTGCGTGGACTACGTGACGATCTTCGACGAGGACACGCCCATCGCCCTGCTGGAGCTGCTGAGGCCCGACGTGCTCGCCAAAGGCGGCACGACGGCGCAGGTAGTGGGGCGGGAACTGGTGGAAGGCTACGGGGGGACGGTGCTGACGCTCGACGAAATCTCCGGGCTGAGCACCACGCAGATCATCGAACGCATCGTCGAGGCCCACGGCGAGCGCTCCGCGCCGGCCCCGCGGGCGTGAAGGCCATTGGGGCCAGAGGAATCGACCATGGCGAACAAGGCCGTCTTTCTCGACCGCGACAACACGGTCATCGAGGACCCCGGCTACCTCGCCGATCCGTCGGCGGTGAAGCTGCTGCCCGGCGTGGAGCTGGCCATCAAGTCGATGGCCCAGGCGGGCTACCGAATCGCCGTCGTGACCAATCAGTCGGGGATCGCCCGAGGGCTGCTGACGGAAGAGGCATTGGAGAAGATCCACGCCGAGCTTCGGCGGCAACTGGCGGCGCACGGGGCGCACCTCGACGCGATCTACCACTGCCCCTACCACCCCGAGGGCACGGTCGAGGAGTACGCCAGGGACTCCGACCTCCGCAAACCCCAGCCGGGCATGCTGCTCCAGGCCGCCAAGGAGCTCGACCTCGACCTGTCCAGCAGTTGGATGGTCGGCGACAGCGGCAGGGACATCGAGGCCGGGCAACGCGCCGGCTGCCGCACCGTCCGCGTGCGGACACGCCCCAGCCCGCACGCCACGCCCGGCGAGATGGAGGACGAGGACGTCCAGGCCGACTACACCGTCCGCAATCTCGTCGACGCCGCCCGAGTGATCCTTCGCTCGCCGAAACGTGCCGCCGAAGCCGTGGCCGCGGCGGAGGCCGAACCGTCCGCCAGGGCCAAGACCGTCCATCTCATGGCCCAGAACCGCCCCGTGGCCAGCGTGGTGGGGGGGGCGGGGCCCCTGGGCCCGCCCGAGGACGCCGCCGAGGCCGACGCGCCGGCAGCGGGGCCAGCCAAGCCGGAGGCGGACTCGGCCGTCCGCATGGAGATCCTGCGGCACGTCCGCCAGCTCGCCCGGGCCGAGCACGTCGAGGAGTTCAGCTTCGTGAAGCTGTTCGCGGGGATCATGCAGGTGCTGGCGCTGCTGGCCCTGCTGATCGTGTTCGTCAAGATGCTCGGCGACCGCCTCACCGAGGCCATGCTGTGGGCGCTGATCTGCATCGCGATGCAACTGATGTCGCTGACGCTGTTCTTCGGCGTCAAGCGGAAGTGAGGTGGCACGATGGGCCTTGACCTGAAAGAGTTCACGAGGCAGGTGCGTGTCCTCGACGGCGCCTGGGGCACGCAGCTTCAGGCCCGCGGGCTGTCCGGCGGGGCGTGCCCGGAGTTGTGGAACGACCAGGCCCCCGAGGCCGTGGAGGCCGTCGCGCGGGGCTACGTCGACGCCGGCAGCGACGTCATCCTGACCAACACGTTCGGGGGCAATCGCTTCGTGCTGACCGGCCTCGGGCTGGCGGACCGGGCGGGCGAGCTGTGCGAGAAAGGCGCGCGGATCAGCCGTCGTGCCGCGGCGGGGACGGACGTGAAGGTCTTCGGCTCGATCGGCCCGACCGGCAAGATCGTGATGATGGGCGAGGTGCCGGAGGCCGACCTGCTGGCGGCCTTCCGCGAGCCGGCCGCGGCGCTGGAGCGCGGCGGCGTCGACGCGCTGGTCCTGGAGACGTTCAACGAGCTGGACGAGCTGGTGCTGGCGCTGCGGGCCGCGCGGGAGACGACCGACCTGCCGATCGTCTGCTGCATGACGTTCTCCTCGGGCCCGGACCGGACGAACACGATGATGGGCAACAGCCCGATCGACCTGGTCGCCGAGGCCGAAGGGCACGGCGCCGCGGGGGTGGGGGCCAACTGCGGCGTGGGCCCGGAGAACTACGTTGCCGTCGCGGAGCTGCTTCGCGGCGCGACGGACCTGCCGATCTGGATCAAGGCCAACGCGGGCCTGCCGATCGTACGCGAGGGCAAGACGGTCTTCCCGATGTCGCCGCAGGAGTTCGGCTCGCGGGTTCCCGAGCTGGTCGAGGCCGGGGCGAACCTGGTCGGCGGCTGCTGCGGCACCGGGCCGGAGTTCATCCGCGAGATCCGTGCCGCGCTCGGTCGATGAGGCGGCAGCGATCGCGGGGCGGCGCAGGCGAGGGAAGGGCCTCGCTGTGGGACGGGGGCTCGGCACAAGGCCCTTCGAGAGAAGGAATTACGTCGTAACGGAGAGGGCGGGATTCGAACCCGCGGTACCCATAGGGTACACGGCATTTCCAATGCCGCCCGATCGGCCGCTCCGGCACCTCTCCGGCAGTCGTGCCCAGCCATCATACCAACTCCCGGCCGGACGGCAAGGGCCTCTCGCCGCGGCCGATGAGATTCCGCCTTCCCCCCGCCGGCGGGAGGCGGCGGACCCGCGGCCCCGTCAAACCCGGGGGGCAGGATAGGCCTGATTTTACTGGCCAGAATCGCCTTTTCGTCTTGACGGCCCCAGCGACCGGCACGAAGATAACTCCAGGTTCTCGGGCTGCGGCGCCCGACGGTATGTCCCGTTCGCCGGCCGGAGACGCTTGCCGACGAATGGACATATCGAACTTCACGGATGTCTCGTTATCGGTTGGACACAGCAGAAGGAGCGTAGCAGATGACCAAAGTGAAGACGATGACGAAGTCGCAGATCATGGCGAGCCTGGCCGAGAGCGCCGGCGTGACCAAGAAGCAGGCTGCCTGCCTCGTCGAGGGGCTGGTGGGCCTGGCGCACAAGGAGGCCAAGAAGGGCTTCACCATTCCCGGGCTGGGCAAGCTGATCGTCATGGCCCGCAAGGCCCGCTGGGGCCGCAACCCCGCCACCGGCGACAAGATCAAGATCAAGGCCAAGAAGGTGCTGAAGTTCCGGATCGCCAAGGCCGCCAAGGACGCGATCCTCTGATCGCCGGCGGCCCCGACGGCTGGGAAACAGAACAACAGGCCCGCCCTCACCGCGAGGGCGGGCCGTTTCTTGCTGATTCTTGCTGAGCCATCAGCGATCGGCGATCGGCTATCCACCGGGAAGCACGTCGGGCCGGCGCTGCCCTGAAGACCGGCCCGACCGCTCCAGGTCTTCCGTGGAATGCCGCGGCCGGAGTCCCGTCCGGTTCGGTCTTCCGCTGAGAGCGGGTAGCGGACGGCTTCGGTCTAATCCCGCGACTCGAAGCTGCGGAGGAAGTCGTCGTTGCTGGGGAACCGCTCGAGAGCCTTCAGCAGGGCGGGCATCTCGTCGTCGACGTTCAGGCTGCTGAGGAACCGCCGAAGCATGTGCAGCTTCGGCAGCTTCCAGGGATCGACCAGCAGCTCCTCCTTCCGCGTGCCGCTCTTGGGGATCGAGATCGCCGGCCAGGTCCGCCGCTCGGCCAGCTTGCGGTCGAGTTGGAGCTCCAGGTTGCCGGTGCCCTTGAACTCCTCGAAGATCAGGTCGTCCATCCGGCTGCCCGTCTCGATGAGGGCGGTGGCCATGATCGTCAGGCTGCCGCCTCCCTCGACCTTTCGGGCCGCGCCGAACTGCCGCTTGGGCGTCTCCAGGGCGCGGATGTCCACGCCGCCGGTCATCGTCCGCCCGGAGGTCTCGATAGACCGGTTGTAGGCGCGCCCGAGGCGGGTGAGGCTGTCCAGAAGGATGACGACGTCCTGGCCGAACTCGGCCATCCGCTTGGCCCGCTCGATGGTGAACTCCGCGGCGCGGACGTGGCTGGCGACGTCCTGGTCGTTGTTGGAGGCGACGACCTCGGCGTTGGGGCACTTGCGGCGGAAGTCGGTGACCTCCTCGGGGCGCTCATCGACCAGCAGGATGAACAGGTAGCACTCGGGGTTGTTGATGGCGACCGAGTTGGCGATCTGCTGGAGCAGGATGGTCTTGCCGGCCCGCGGCGGGGAGACGATCAGGCCGCGCTGGCCCTTGCCGACCGGACAGATCAGGTCGAGCACGCGCATCTCCATGGGCCCGCCGGGCGCCTCCAGCTTCATCATCGGGTGCGGGTCGACGACGGTCATCTCCTGGAACGGGATGATGTCGGTGTACTCCTCGGCGGGCTTCCCGTTGACCTTCGTGAGCGACTCGAGCTTGGGGCCGCCCTTTTTCTTGGTCGGCGGCAGGACAATCCCCTCGATGAACAGCCCGGTCCTCAACCCCCCGTGGCGGACGAAGTCCTTGCCGACGAAGATGTCGCCCGGCGTGGCGCGGTAGGTGTTGCGGGCCTGGCGGAGGAACCCGTAGCCCTTCTCGGTGATCTCCAGCACTCCGGAGCCCGGCATCAGCCGCGAGTCCGAGTCCTTTCCCTTTGCGTCCCTAGTCTGGTCATCCGTGGTGGCAGACTGTTGATTCATCGTGGACCTTCCTCATAAGACCCCCAACCGTGAAACCTTCCCATCACGAATTCCGCAGAGGTACTGACCCAAAGCGGAACAAGAGTTTTCCACCCCTCGCCCATTCATCATACACCACTGCAACGCGGTAAGAAAAGCGATTTTTCCGGTATTGTCAAGAGCGAATCAGGGGCCCATCGCGGTTTTTATCGCCTCGGCCACGTCAATCTTCCCTTCGTAGTACGCCCGCCCGATGATCGCGCCGGCGCATCCGGCGTCGTGGCAGCGGCGGATGTCTTCCAGGTCCGCCACCCCACCCGAGGCGATCACGGGCACGTCGGTGGCGGCCACGATCTCGGCCGTGGCCTCGATATTCACGCCCGTCAGCATCCCGTCGCGGGCGATGTCGGTGTAGACGATCGCCCCCAGCGGCCAGCCCCGCACCCGCCGGGCCAGCTCCAGGGCGGTCGTCTGGAGCTGCTGCGTCCAGCCCTCCGCCGCCAGCCGCCCCTCGCGGGCGTCCAGCCCCAGCGCCAGACGCCCGGCCAGGTCGCCCCGGGCGGCGAGCCTCTCGAACCACGCCCAGTCCTTCATCGCCGCCGAACCCACCACCACCCGCCCGACGCCGAGGGTGAGCATCGCGGCGACGGCCGCGTCGTCGCGCGCGCCGCCGCCCAGCTCGATGCGCGCGTCGACCGCCTCGGCGACGGCCCGGACGGCCGCGTGATTCACCGCCCGGCCTTCCCGGGCGGCGTCGAGGTCCACCATGTGGATCCACCGGGCCCCGGCGTCGACGAACCGCCGGGCGACAGCGACGGGGTCGTCGTCGTAGGTCGTCTGGCGGTCGTAGTCGCCCCGTTGGAGGCGAACGACCTTGCCCCCTCGCAGGTCGATGGCCGGGAGGACCTCCATCGTCACAGCCTCACAAAGTTCTCCAGCAGGCGCAGGCCGACGGCCTGGCTCTTTTCCGGGTGGAACTGCGTGGCGAAGACGTTGTCTCGCCAGACGGCCGAGACGAACTCGCCGCCATAGTCGGTCGTCGTGGCGGTGATGCCGGGATCGTCGGGCACGACGTGGTAGGAATGGGCGAAGTATACGTGCGCCCCGTCGGGGAAGCCGTCCAGCATGGGGCAGGGCCGGCGGACGTGGGCCTGGTTCCAGCCCATGTGCGGCACGCTGAGTCGCTGACTGCCCGGCGGGGCGTTGGCGAACTCGAACCGGACGACCGTCCCGCCGAACACGCCGAGGCCCTCGTGCTCGCCGTTCTCGCAGGACACCTCGAACAGCAGTTGCAGGCCAAGGCAGAAGCCCAGGTACGGCATGCCCTCGGCGCAGGCCTTCCGCAGCGGCTCCACCAGCCCCAGGCCGCGAAGCTCCTCGATGGCGTCGCCAAAGGCCGCCACGCCGGGCAGGATGACCTTCTCGGCCCGGGCGAGCTCGGCGGGGGTGGTGATCAGCCGCGCGTCGCCTCCGACCCGCTCGATGGCCTTCTGCACGCTTCGCAGGTTGCCGATGTCGTAGTCGATGATCGCGATCATGATCGCCTGAGGGTCGGGGGAACAGACCCGCCTCGCAGCCGGGAGGAATGGCCTCAGCGCAGGACTGTGACCCGCCCGGGTGGCACCGTCCCGGAGAGGGAGAGTTGTGCCACCGCCGGACGACGCCCTACTTCTTGACGACGGCGATCTCCACGCGCCGGTTCTTGGCCTTGCCGGCCTTGGTGTCGTTGCCGGCGACGAAACGCGTCGCACCCATCGCGACCGTCTCGATCCGCTCGGCGTCGATGCCCTTGCTCCGGAGATACCGCGTGACGGCCATCGCACGGTTGGCCGAAAGGTCCAGGTTGTCCGTCCATAGCCGGGCCGTGCGCTTGATCGGGTCGCCGTCGGTGTAGCCGTAGACGCGCACGGTCAAGCCCGCGTACTGGCTGCTCAGCGTCGAGACGAGGGCGTTGAGCCTCTGCTTGCCGGCGTCGCTGAGCGTGGCTTGGCCTGCCGAGAAGAGCACGTCGCTGGCGACGGTCTCGCGGTAGACGGTGGTCTCGGCGCCCGGCCCCGGCGTCGGCCCCGGCCCCGGGGCGGT
>Ga0307380_10012399_pt1 | contig 10610 bp, 17 predicted proteins | sample UN3MG_FD_202239 | JGI IMG/M metagenome (GOLD analysis project Ga0307380, IMG submission 202239) | Soil microbial communities from Risofladan, Vaasa, Finland - UN-3 | ecosystem: Environmental > Terrestrial > Soil > Coastal area > Acid sulfate soil | place: Finland: Risofladan, Vaasa | collected... | reverse complement strand
CCTTAGTCGTCTTACCCGGTCCGCATAAACCGCCCGTGGCCCCTTTCTATGTTTGGGACTCCGGTTTCCCTGTACGGGCGCTACAGTTCCCCGCATGCGTACGAAGTACACGTTCGAGGAAGCGATTCCGTTGCACTGCCGCGTGTGTCATGGCGGCGTACACGAGCGCCGAGGTCGCCAGTGGACCCCTATCGCTGGGGGTAGGCAGCTCTGGCAGCACTACCGATGCAACCTGTGCGGAGCGCAGGTCAGCAAGGTGCTGGATGAAGATCCAGCAGGGATCGGGGCTGCTGCTGCCTCAAAAGCCTCTGCATCTTCGAAGGCGGAGCCTGTAAGAGAAGAAGCTTTGAGGAGGGGGTCGGGTACGACCCGGAAGATGAAGAGCCAGCCGGCGCCGTCTGGCGGCAGCAGATATGACTCGCTCCTGGCGTCGCTCGAAGAGGAAGACCCGAGTTCTTAGGCGGGTCGTTTGGTTGTTCGTAGCTAAGAATCAGATGCGTCATCGGGGTCGGATTTGTCAACTTTTTCTTTGTAAATTCTTCTCCTGATTCTGATTCGCCTTTGTCGTCAATAGCTTCCGAGACTCCTGATCTGCCGATTCTTCCTGAAACAGGGTCCCCAAATTCGCTATTTCCCTGGGGTGGAAACCCCCCATTGACCCCTCCCAGGCCTCTTCGCTACGGTTCGCTTGTCCAGAGACGAAGGCTTTGAAGGCCATCTCTCAATCCCCGGACACGGGCATCTCTCACGGGAGGTGCCCGTTGTCTTTCCGGGTGTGGTAGCCTCCGCTCGTCACTTCGGAGGAGAACGACATGGCTGGAAAGATGGGCAAGGGATACCGATCTCGTCAGGTCAAGGGGAAGGATGCGCCGGAAGCCGGCTGGTCTCCCCACGCGGGCAAGCAGTCCTCAGGCGATGGCGAGAAGGGCTACGCCCGGGAGACGGGCTGCGACCAGAACTTCTTCAATAAGGGTGGCGGCGATCCGAGTGTGGGCGGTGGCTCCACCGAGTTCGATCGCCAGGGTCCGGACCTGTACAAGGAAGGTCCCATGCCTGAGAAGCACACGTCGAAGGACCACTAGCCGTGGCTACGAAAAAGAAGGTTCGGGAAGAGCGGAAGCGCCGTACTTCGATCGAGCGGAAGCTGGACGGCCCTGCAAGCCGTTCTCGCGGGATGTACGGGGGACCCGGAACCACGAAGTCCGGTGAGCAGATAGGGCCCGACTACCGCACGAAGAAGGGCCGCGTCTACAGCGAGCACGGTGGCGGCGTGGACATGTCGAAGGCGAAGAAGAAGGGACCCAGGAAGCGCAAGAAGTGAGGCGAGTCATCCCGGCCATCGGGCTCCTGGCCCTCGGATGCGCCCACCAGAACGTCGCCAACAACTGGGTCCCCTGCCCGGAGGGGTTCTCGGTCGATGCCCATCATACGATGGGGACGATCAAGGGCGATGCCACGCTTCGTGCCTATGAGGCGGGCGAGCGCGATGGCGTGGATTCGAACTACCGGGGCACCGAAGTCGGCGGCTCGGTCTACTTCAAATTCAACGACCCTGACCGATGCCCCGTCTGGGGTGGAGAGCCCCGCAAATAAGGAGATCCCGTGCCCCCGCCCGGCGACATCGAGATCGTTAACGAGCCTCCGATCAAATTCACCCCCGTCGTTGGCCCTCTGGAGAAGAAGAAAGTCCTGGTGATCGGCTCCCCAAAGAGTGGGACCACCTACATGGCGTGGCTTCTGCGCGAGCTGGGGCTCAGAGTTGAGCACGAGCGCATGGGAGAGGATGGGACCGTCAACGCCGCCTGGCTGGTGGCGAAGATCGAGAACGACCCGCTCTTCAAAGAAGAGAAGGGGCGCCAGCACTTCATGTTCGACCGGGTGATCCACCTCGTCCGACACCCCCTGGCCACGATCGCTTCACTGCGAGCCATGCCCCCCTGGCCATTCCTGCGCTGGCAGTACATCTGGACGGGCATCATGTTCAAGGAGCCGGAGATTCCGCCCGCCTGGATGCTGGCGAAGCTCTGGATCTGGTGGACTGACCGCTGTGAATCGACTGCGGATACGACGATCCGCCTGTGCGACATCATGGACATCGGGCCGCCGAAGAACGTCACGGTGGCCCCTACCCCGCTGGTCCACTGGGAAGACATCGACGATGAGCTGACCCTCGAAGCCCTGAGGCACAGGGCAGAGAAGTACGGATGGTAGAGTACGCGAAGGCTGCGCAGCCCCTGATCCAGAAGCCTCTGCTGGTCATCTGCTGCCCTCGAAGCGGATCGACCTCCTGCACGAAGCTGATCAACGACCACATGGGACTGTCGGTCGGGCATGAAGAGATGGGGGTGGACGGGATCGTCTACTGCCACTGGGCCGTGCCCCGCCTGGCGAGCGCTCCCTCGCTAGAGCTGGAGACGATTCAGCGCCAGGACTACGAGTTCGTCCGCGTGGTCCACCTCGTGCGCTCTCCGCTCTCGACCATCGACTCGCTGCGAAGGGAAATGTCTGCCCATTACTGGACCTGGCAGGAGCTGCACACGGGCATCGTCATGGACATCGAGGACGGGGATCGACCCACCCATGAGCAGGTCGCAGCATACTGGTGCCGCTGGTACGACATATGCGAGATCCAGTCCTCCGAGACGTGGGCGATTGAGACGCTCTCCGCGGACCACAAGGTGAAGATGAACGCGGGGATACGCGAGCCTCTTCCGCTCTGGTACGAAGACCTGGGCTCCATGCAGGAGCAGGTCGAGGTGAGGGCAAGAGAGAATGGCTACCTATAAGCTGGGAGAGAAGCAGGAGCTGTTCTCAAAGCTTCTTGCGCGTCTCATCGACGAAGGCTTTCGCTTGGGCTACGGAGTTAGAATGGGCGAGTGCCATCGCACACCCGAACAAGCGGAGCTGAACGCACAGAGTGGGAAGGGGATCGCGAACAGCCTACACACGAAGCGACTCGCGGTAGACCTGATCCTCTTCCGAGACGGGAAGTACCTGGACAAGAGCGAAGACTACGCGCCCCTGGGGCAGTTCTGGAAGGCACAACACCCTCTATGCTTCTGGGGCGGAGACTTTACCAGGCCAGATGGGGGCCACTTCTCGATCACTCACAGGGGGATCAAGTGAAAGACCTGCTAGGGGAAGAGCGAACGAGGCGAGTCCTCGGGGTCCTAGAGAGCGTCACGAAGGATGTCGAGACAGACGGAACCGACGGGATCGTCGTACTGCGCCTTCATGGCCCGAACGTGGACGTGTCCTGGGCAGGGGCTGACGAGCTGAAAGTGTTAGGCGCGCTAGAGCGCGCGAAGTTCGTGTTCAACCAGGCAGGTGCAGGCACTCCGGAGATTCATGGGCTGTGATGACCGGCGACCTATCAGCGAAGCAAGTCATCGAGACGTTCGAGGAGAGCGCGAAGCAAGACGTTCGCGACATGGCACGCGTCCATACGGACGAAGCGATCATGACGCTCGTCACCATCATGCGTAACAAGAAGAACCCTCCCGGTGCGCGGCGCGCAGCAGCGAAGGATATTCTCGACCAGGGATGGGGACGTCCCGACTCACGCGGAGAGCAGAACACGGGCAACACCGGGGTCACCATCATCATCAACAAGCTATCGACGGGCGAGACACGCCATATCGCAGGCGTCGACGAGGTACGCAACGACATCATCGACGCAGAGGCGGTGGTTGCGGCACTAAAGTCAGGGAACGATGAGTGAGATCCACCTCCCCTACGACTACGAGCCTCGCGACTACCAGATGCCTGCGTGGGAGGCGTTGGAGAAGGGGGCGAAGCGAGCCTGTCTTGTATGGCACCGACGGGCAGGCAAGGATCTGTTCGCCATCAACTGGTGCGCCACGCAGGTCTTCGAGCGGGTAGGGCTCTACTGGCACATTCTCCCAACCTACACGCAGGGCAAGAAGGTCGTGTGGGAGGGGATGACCCGAGACGGTCGGCCATTCCTGGATCACTTCCCTCCCGGCACGGTCGTCCGCAAGCGGCACGACGAGATGTCGCTCTGGTTCACGAACGGATCGGTGTACCAGGTGATCGGCGCCGAAGAGTACAACCGACTCGTCGGAGCCAATCCGGTCGGAATCATCTTCTCCGAGTGGAGCGTGATGACGCCCCAGGTATGGGACTACATGCGCCCCATCCTCGCGGAGAACGGTGGGTGGGCCGTATTCATCTACACGCCTCGCGGAAGAAACCATGGGCACAAGACCCTGAAGATGGCGACGGAACAGCCCGAATGGTTCTCGCAGGTACTCGGAGTAGAAGACACGGGAGCGGTCAGCCTCGAAGTGATCGACGCAGACAGGCGCTCTGGGATGCCAGAGGAGATGATCCAGCAGGAGTATTACTGCTCGTTCGATGCTCCCCTGGTTGGCGCGTACTTCGGCGATCAGCTCAACGACATGGCCGAGACGAACCGCATTACGAAGGTCCCGTGGGAGCCGGCCAGGCCCGTCAACACCGCCTGGGACTTGGGTGTTTCGGACGCCACCGCCATCTGGTTCCACCAGCAGGTAGGCCACGAGCACAGGCTGATCGACTACTATTACTCCAGCGGGGTGGGGCTAGAGCACTACACGAAGGTGCTGGCAGAGAAGCCCTACACCTACGCGCGGCACCTGCTCCCCCATGACGTGATGGTCCGAGAGCTGGGCACTGGCAAGAGCCGGATCGAGGTGCTCCGACAGATGGGCATGAGCCCCACGGTGGTCGCGAAGCTCTCCCTGCAGGATGGCATCAACGCCGTCCGCCAGTTCCTCCCGAAGGTCTGGGTGGACGAGGACAAGTGCGAGACCGGGATCGAGGGGCTTCGCCAGTATACGAAGCAGAAACTGGAAGAGCGCGGCCCTGATGGGGAAGCCCTCTATAGCGATACGCCCGCTCATACGTGGGCATCCCACCCCGCCGATGCTCTTCGTACACTCGCTGTCGGCCTACGGAAAGATCCCCAGAAAGACCAGAAGATCTACCCAGAACTCGCGATTGTCTAGGGGGTTACGTGTCCGCGGACCTCTACCGAAGGCTCGACAAAATCGAGAAGGACATGGAGGCCATGGGGCGCCTTGTCGAGCGTTTGGTGAAAAGTGTGCAAAGATTGCAGAGGATCTCGCGAGAGAACCTCCGGGACATCTATGTTCATCCCGACACTCCCCTCCCGAATATCCTGCGAGAACTCGGAATTGGGCATGAACCTGGTCACAAGCCCAGGAAGAAGAAGGGAGTGAAGCGTGGCTAACGGCGGAGCGCTCATTCCGGACGGCGCAGACCCCACGCTGGGACTCACCCATCCCTTAGAGCCCCAGCGAGACAGCGAGCGCCTGGACGAGGGAGAGATCAAGGCCATCGTCTCCCACGAGATCGAGGACGCCCTGGGCGGCCTGGGCTCCCAGGTGTCCGAGGAGAGACGCAAGGCACTGCGCTTCTACTACGGGCGCGAGTTCGGGAACGAGGTCGAGGGCCGCTCGAAGGTCGTGCTGACGGACGTCGCAGACACGATCGAGTGGGTGATGCCCTCCCTGATGCGGATGTTCACGGGTGGGCGCTTCGTAGTGAAGTTCCATCCTCGCCGAGAGGATCAGGTCGAGGCGGCAGACCAGGCCACGGAGTACATCAACAAGGTGTTCCGGGAGGAGCAGCGCGGCTTCCAGCTCCTCCACGACTGGTTCAAGACGGCCCTGCTGGAAAAGAACGGGATCGTCAAGGTCTACTACGAAGAGCGCACAGACCCGAAACGCCAGACATATCGCGGACTTTCAGAGCAAGAGGTAATGCTCCTCCTGAACGACCCGCGGCTAGAGCCCATCGAGTTCGAGCAGAAGCCAGACGGCACCATCGACGTCACCGTCCGGCAGTCATTCACGATCGGAGCCATCAAGATTGACGGGGTCCCTCCCGAGGAATTCCTGATCGCCAGGCGCACGATCGAGCTGAACGACTTCACCCCCTTTACGGCCCACCGCAAGAAGGTCACCGTCTCAGACCTCGTGGCCCTGGGCTACCCGAAGGAGCTGGTCGAGACGCTCCCTTCCGACGATACGCCCGAGTATTCGCAGGGTCGGACCGAAAGACTATCTGAAGACGAGACCTTCCCGGTCACTACAGAGCGGACCGACCCTGCGTCTCGGGAGATCTGGACGACCGAGTGCTACGTGCGGGTCGATGAGGACGGCGACGGGTACGCCGAGCTTCGGAAGATCACGGTCGTCGGCGAGCAGTCGATCACGCTTCTCGACGACGAGGAGATCAACTGGCAGCCCTTCTGCTCGCTGACTCCCATCCCGATGCCCCACAAGTTCTTCGGCCTCTCCCTGGCCGATCAGGTCTCGGACCTCCAGCTCATTCGCTCGACGCTTCTGCGCCAGATGCTCGACAACATGTATCTGGTCAACAACGGCCGATACGAGGTGGTCGAGGGGGCGGTCGAGATGGACGACCTCCTGACCTCCCGGCCTGGCGGCATCGTCCGTGTACAGGCCCCGGGGATGGTGAATCCCCTGCCTACCCAGCCATTCAACCAGACGGTCTTCGGCCTGATGGAGTTCCTGGATGGGGTGAGAGAGACCCGCACTGGCATCACCCGCTACAACCAGGGCATCGACGCCCAGAGCCTGAACCACACGGCCACGGGCGTGTCCCAGATCATGAACGCCGCCTTCGCCCGGGTGGAGCTGATCGCCAGGATCTTCGCCGAGACCGGCGTGAAGGACATGTTCCGCAAGATGCTGAAGCTGATGGTCGAAGGGGGCATAAAGCCCCAGGTCATGCGGCTACGGGGAAAGTGGGTGGAAATAGACCCATCCACCTGGGACCCCGACATGGACGTGGAGATCCAGGTGGGCCTCGGGGTAGGCCAGGCCGGAGAGCGGATCGCCTTCCTGACCCAGCTCATGCAGGTCCAGGCCCAGATGGCCCAAAGCGGCCTGTCCAACATCGCTGGCCCTCGCGAGCTGTACAACGCGGCTTCAAAGATGGCCGAGGCCATGGGCTTCACGCTACCCGAGCAGTTCTTCGCCGACCCGGAGACCCGTCCCCCGCCGGAGCCCAAGCCCGATCCGGACATCGTGGAGAGCGAGCGCCGGGCCAAGGACAACGCCGCCGAGCGCGAGCTGAAGGCCGTCGAAGTGAAGGCGGACATGGCCGAGGCGAAGGTCCAGGCCGAGTTCCGGTTGCTGGAGCTGAAGGAAAAGATGAAGCTGGAGCGCGAGAAGATGAGGATGCAGGAACGCATCGAGATGGCGCGCATCAAATCGCAGAAGGAGATCGCTGCAGAAAACAGCGCATCGGAGGGTTCGGAATGAACGAATGGAAGAGTCTGGACGAGCTGAGGGACTACGTGCGGAGCCACTCTCACTACGACCCGAAGCAGCTCCTCAACACGATCAACAGCAAGGCCGGAGTCCACGACTGGGAGTCGCACCCGGACAAGGCTTCGAAGGCGGAGTCCGCACCGGCAGCGGCGAAGGTCGAGCCGAAGGCCAAGAAGAGCCTATTCACGAGGAAGCCCAGTGAAGACGAAGACTGAGAAGTTCCTGGCCAAGCCGAAGGTATGGGGTCGCCCGGACACCTTCAGTTCTGCCCCGACACAGAAGAAGGGCTACACGACGGTCTACACGGAGATCGACCCGCGCTCTATCCCTGGCGGAGAGATGGTCTCCCGAACTCGACGCAGGGGTGGAAGTAACGCGGAAAAGTCCTCGGAGTGGGGAGACGAGGGGATCAAGTAGAATGGGAGATGACGAAGTTCTTCGAAGGTCCCACGAAGCTGAAAGGGTAATGAATAACCCCGTGATTCAAGAGGCTTTCGATGCCGTTCGAGACAAGATCGAGCGAGTCTGGAAGAACTCCGCTGTTGGGGATACCGAGGTCAGAGAGAAGGCGTACTACATGCTCCACGCGCTGGAGGACGTACGCGTCCAGTTGACAACCTTCATCAACGGGGGCAAGGTCGTGGCGTATCAGCGCTCCAATGAAGAAGAAATGTTCCAGCGCGAGCGTGATATGAGGAAGTGGGATGGCAGCCCCGACGGGTCCCGATAGCGAAATCGTCAGTCGGCTGGAGAGCTTCCTAGAGGATGCTCCCCCTCCGCGCAGGGAAGAGGACGAGTCTCCCCGAGACGTTCGCCCCGAGGATCTGTCTGCGCCTCCCCACAAGAACGCCCTGTCCGCGGCAGAGGAAGCCGCCTCGCGTGATACCGATCAGCCTCCCTCAGAATCCGTAGAACCGGATGAAGAGATGGAGGAGGAGGCTCCCGAGGCAGCGGAGGCGGAGAGTGAAATAGACGGCGAGGCCCCCGAGGCTGCCATCGAAACACTCTCCGACCTCGCCCGCTCGTTCAACGTAGAAGAGTCGGTCATGCTCGACCAACTCCAGGTGGACATCGGAGACGAGAAGATCCCGCTGGCCAGGGTCATTTCGACCTATAAGGCTGCGCCAGAGGCCATCCGTAAGTACGAAGAGATACTGAGCATCGACCGCGACCTAGAGCGAGAGAAAGCACAGCTTCGTACAGAGCAGAACTCGCGACTCGCCGAACTCGCAGGCACCACCCAGGCCCTCATCGCCTCCGCGAACCAGGAGTTCTCGGACGTCGATTGGAAGTCCCTGGAAGTAGAGGACCCCGCTCGCTACCTGATACTTCGAGGCAAGCGAGAAGAGATGGGCAAGCTCATCGAGAACGCCATCGGGCAGGTGAAGCGTTCCGAGGAAGAGGCGCGAGCCGAGGCGTCACGACAGACGCAGGGCAACTACGAGAAGGAAGCCGCCGCGCTGATCTCGAAGATGCCCACCTGGGCGGAGCCCACTGCGGCCCGCCAGGCGATGACCGGCCTCCGATCTTTCCTGCGCGACTCAGGGTTCAAGGACGAAGAGATCAACGAGATCCAAGACCACCGGATGATTCTGGTTGCCTACCAGGCGAGCCAGTTGCATTCCATGAAGAGTGAAGCCCCTCAGAAACTAAAGAGGTTGCGCGAACTGCCGAGACCCACCCTGAAGGGTGGGGCCAGGCAGGATGACTTGCGCGTGACGGAGCAAAAGAAGAGAGAGCAGAACTTTGCTCGTCTCCGGAAGACCGGTGACGAACGAGATGCTGCTCGTCTCATGGAGGACTTGCTCTAATGGGTACTGCAATCGCCAATACTCAGGGTACGCACGATGTCATCGGCCAGAGGGAAGATCTCTCCGACATCATCTACAACATCTCGCCGACCGAGACGCCATTCATGATGATGATCGGCCGCGGAACCGCGACCAACATCACCCACGAGTGGCAGGTGGACGACCTGGCCACCGAGGACTTCGCGAATGCGCAGTCCGAGGGTGACGACTCCCCGGCGTTCCCGAACGCCCAGGAGACTCGTCGCGTAAGCAACGAGGCGCAGATCAGTCGCAAGCTGGTCATCGTCTCGGGCACCGTAGAGTCCGTGGACAAGGCCGGTCGCAAGTCGGAGTTGGCCTATCAGCTCGCGAAGCGCGCCAAGGAGCTGAAGCGGGACATGGAGTCGATCGTGATCGCAGGTCGCGCCACGGCATCCGCCGTTCCGCAGGCCCGCGCGATCGGTGCGGCCATCGACACGGTGCGCCGCCTGGCTCCCTACGAGACCTGGATGGTGGACAACGCCAGTCAGCCCGCGAGTCGCGCGACGGACGGGACGGGGACTGCAACTGCGGACGGCTTCCAGCCCACCGTGGCGAAGTCCCCGGTAGATGGCACGGCGCGCCCCTTCCTGGAGTCACAGCTCAAGGAAGTGATCCGCGAGTGCTGGCAGCAGGGCGGAGATCCCTCGGTCGTCATGGTCGGGCCTTTCAACAAGCAGGTGCTCTCGGGCTTCACCGGGAACGCGACGCGCTTCGATCGCTCCGAGGACATGCGCCTCGTCACAGCGGTCGATGTCTACGTCTCGGACTTCGGTGAGCACCGGGTAGTCCCGAACCGGTTCTCGCGAGACCGCTCGGCACTGGTGATCACTCCCAGGCTGTGGTCGATCGACTACCTGCGAGGCTTCCGCCAGTTCGCTCTGGCGAAGACCGGCGACGCGGAGAAGCGCCAGATCCTGGCGGAGTACACGCTCCGTTGCGGCAACTGCCGCGCTTCCGGGGTCGTTGCGGACCTGACCACCAGCTAGAAGTGAGAGGCTGGGGGCTTCGGCCCCCGGCCACTCGCGGAGGACCAACATGTCCGACATGGAGCGAGCTGACGACTTCCTGATCGTCACAGGCCAGATCGACGTCGGTACGGCCGCTGCTGACCACTTCCTGTTCGCGTCGCCCAGGAACTTTCAGGTGGTCAAGATGTACGCGATCAAAGATGGTGCAACGACCGGCGCTGCCGTGATCACGCTGGAAAGCTCGATCGGTGATCTCACCGACACGCTGACAGTGCCCACGGGTGGAGCGGCTGACGACATCGCGAGCCAGCACTTCCGGCTTGAGACGAACAACGCTTTCACGGAAGGCACCCGGCTCGTTCTGAAGGGGGATGGTGGCGCCGCTGGAGGCGACACCGTCGCATTCACGATCGTCTGCCGGCCTCTCTAGGAGGTTCCTATGCACCCCTATCAGATTGCCGGGACGACAGTCCGTGGCTTCACGA
>Ga0307380_10012398_pt1 | contig 10611 bp, 5 predicted proteins | sample UN3MG_FD_202239 | JGI IMG/M metagenome (GOLD analysis project Ga0307380, IMG submission 202239) | Soil microbial communities from Risofladan, Vaasa, Finland - UN-3 | ecosystem: Environmental > Terrestrial > Soil > Coastal area > Acid sulfate soil | place: Finland: Risofladan, Vaasa | collected... | reverse complement strand
ACGGCCTTCATGACGGCGAGACGAAAGACCTCACGCGGTTCGCACAATGTCATGTCGAGAGTGCCCAGGCTGACGAGATCTATGTAGCGGATGACGTTGGACGTGGAGAGGCCGAGAACCCAGAAGTGTTCCTTGTCGCGGTCGATCTCGGACTCCGTTGCAAGAATCGAACGAAGGATTTCAGACACCTTCTCGGGATTCGAGATTTGGTCCTTCCACGTCTGTCTGACTCTGATTCTCATCCTAGAGCTCCTCGATGACCGGAACGATCAGCTCTCCGGTGGTTCTATTGACGCTGTAGCCCTCGAACCCGGTCGGCCGGGCCGTGTAACCGAAATCTGAATCGCTCACGTTTACCGTGAATTCGTCCTCGGGAATGAGAGCGAGTCTGAAATAAGCGTTCATGTCTTCCATCGATTCCTTCGTGGTGTTTTCCTGGTTCATCTTGAATCTCCTTTCCGTTCTTGTGTTGGCCTCTCAACAATGCGTGGAGGCCGACATAAGGCGGAAAGAGGCGCTACCGGCCAGGCGGCGACGCCTGTCTCAGGCACCCTCTCGAAGCTGCGTGACACCCCCCCCTCAATTGGCCAACGGGCCAGGGGGGTGGCGCGACAGCTCGAGTGCCCTGGCGTTGCCGACTGGCCGAGGAGCGCCGGGTGAGGAAAGTGAAGCAGGGAAAACAGAACGGGAAAGGATCGGAGGGTGAAAATGGTTCAAGGATCGATCGACCTGGTGGACGGGATTCTGCATGCTGCGTGGTGGATAGGCACTGGCTTGACGAGCGGGGAGGTAAGCAACGCAAGAAGTCGTGATGAAATGTCGTCATGTGTGGACTGGAAACCGAATCTCTGTATATTGTGCAGATCAATCTAATTATTGTTAGGCTGGAAGGAATGAGTAGTGAACGACAACTCGGCGGTGGCACCACATTGTTCTTCGGCGTGCCCGCCAATCCAATGCACGATGTCATGGCTGATGCAATTGGCCAGGTTGTCGCCCAAGTGCCCGGCATAGTCGAAGCATACCTTCCCCAGTGCTATGTCCAAGGTGAAGAGGAAGCAAGACAGGTCCTTGTGCTGGGCGTGCAGTCCAAAGATCAGATCCCGCAGATCATGCAGAACTTAATGGGCAAGATGGAGTTGGTGATGCCGTCCAACCAATTCATCGACATTCTGCCATTTGCCACACGTGATCTACCGCCGGAGGCCAGAATAGCCGAATGCCAGATATTCAAAATCGCTATCCAGAAACAGGAACAGAAACCATGGTGGAAGCTCTGGTGAGATTCTGCCTAACCGAGCCTTGCACTTTACGGCACGTACCGCGCCGAAAGTGAAGGCAATCGTTAGGCGGACTACGGGTACGGTGTGGGAAATGCGCGACAACTTCCAACGTTACCAGGACGTTCGGCGATGGACCAGACCCTGATCAATGAGTTTTGGGCACCCGAATATGCACCGCCGTCGCCTTACGCACCGGATCCCGACGTCGTTACCTGGCGCCACGTTGAGGGGCTCCATGTCGTTCTTGAGGTGTACCGGGGTGCCGACTCATTCCATCGGTTCCGATACCGGGCGTGGGTTGCATGGCGAGATGCCGGGGGAACCGCGAGGGCGCACAGCTGGCATTTCATTGGGCCCGACGAAGGGATCATCACCGACGACCTAGAGGCAGCCTGCGCGACCGCCACGTTGCAGGCCGTGAGGAGGGGACTGGTTCTTGAACCAGAGTGGCACGCCGCCTAACAAGGCCATCAACTTGACGAAGCATATGCAGGCCTGTCGCGCGCCGCGCGTTCGGTTCATTGAGTCATGCTTAGCAGGTTTTCGCGCCAAGGATGAGATCGGCTGCACCCTACGAGTACTGCTCCGGCTTTGGGATACCATTAATGTGGTCGACTGCACCCATCAGGGCACAGCCACATCGATCGAGTTTCCAAGAATGAGGTCGGCTGCACCCTACGGGTACTGCTCCGGCTTTGGGATTCCATTGATGTAGTCGACTGCACCCATCAGGGCACGGCTACATTCATTGCGTTTCCTAAAATGAGGTCAGCCGCCTTCTGGGCCTGGGACGCAGCGATAACTACCATCCGGGGATCGTCCTTCAAGGCCCGTATCCAGCTCTTGATATAAGCTGCCGTGTTCTCTGTGAGACCTTCTGTGTCGATTCCGGCCTCGGATGAATCGAAGCGGTCGCGATCCGGAATCATGATCTGGTCGGTGTAGGTTCATGTCGGATTGCCGGGTCAAAAATACCCCTTGTCAAAATCATCCGCGGTGGTACAATCAGCAAATCAAACCATGGTTTCACGTGGACGACAGGAGGGGGGAGAATCCTCTTGGTTCGAGCCGGTAGGTTCGTGTGTCGGCGAGGCGTATATGTCGGAGCCAAGGAAGGGAACGTGCAGCCTTTCCCTGTGTCCAAAGATGCAAGTCAGTTGGTCTTACAAAAGGAATGGATAGTTTCACAAGCGGGCGGGTGACGAGATCCGAACGCCACGAAAGCGGAGGCAAAGCATGACCAAGTCGATGAATCGGTTGATGGCGACATTCTATTTCGTGTCCTGCTTGCTGCTTCTATGCCTCTGCGGCAATGGATGCAATCAGAGCGAGAATGAGCGAGTAGACAAAAGACATGCAGTAGCAAAGGCTGCCACGAAGAACATTACTGACGCGGGAACAATCACGAAGAGTTCACTCTCCAACGAACCGCAAGCCAAGGGGGCCAGCAAGGTACCTGAGAAGAAAACCGAGAGTTTGCGACCCGCGGGAGCGGATGGGGAGAAATTCGAGACACTGGAAACATTGCCACCGCCAAAGCCGACAATGTCGGTGCCAAAGGTCATAGTAAAAGACCTCGGGCTCAGTTCTCCGCCAGTGCCAGGAACCATCTACGATGTGTTTGTCGACAAGAAACGTCGACCGAAGTACATCGTGACCGAGAAGGCAATCTTCTTCATGAGATCGAATGGAAAGGTCAAGAAGAAAATAGCCCGCAAGGGAGACCCCAGAGTCACGCCTGAAACAGCGAGGGTTCTTTTTTCGGACGACGGTCACTGGATATGGCAGGTCTATGTTCCAGAGAAGTACGCCAAAATCAATTTATACAGTGAGGCGACAAGATCTGACGTATACGATAGCCGTGGCAGGCTGTGGTGGAGGGTGAAGGGAGATCTCGAGACCATTTCTCCGAATGGAAAACGCGGAACGGTGAGACTTCCGGAGGCTTCAGGCCTGGAGCTCTGGGATAAAGAATCAAACAGCCGGAAATTCGTTGAGAACAAGAGAATTTCAGGGATGAACGCCTGCGCATTCAATGAAGGCTTCTTTTTTATCGCTGGCTCCGAGATAAGCGTTTACAACGAAAAGTTCGAGAAGAATGTGGTGAAGAGAATTAAGGGTGGTTGCATGCTTGATGGTTGTCTGCCAAGTGTGAACAGGGTGATTATTGATTGCACTGGAACCTATGAAGGAAAAACGAATACAAATCTATTTATCCTCGATTCGAAAGGGCGGGAGATAAACAAGACGTGGTTTCCTAGGGTTGGCAACAGGCTACTTGATTTCGACCGAAAGCAGGGCCGAGCAATAATCGGCGTCGGCACAGGAGAGTCACTGTACTTAAACCTTTCAGATGGGAAGGTTCTTTCGGTGACCAAGAGGATAGATGGCTTTCCAGAAGAGATACCCGAAAGCGAGTTCGTTGGGTCTAGGGATGATCGTCTGAGATATGTCAGCGAGTACAACCGCGAGGAGCAAAGCAAGTTCTTCATCGAAAGGGCCGCTCTGCTAGATGGCGCAATTGCACGGATAAAAAACAAATTTTACATCCACCAAGGTTTGGAAGCCAAAGAGCGTATTTTCGAAATCGTCGATCTGGCAGGAAATGTCCTGTTCACGAAGAAATTCCAGGTGGAAGATCCCGCTAGCAGGGCTACCATGTTCGGATTCAAGCTGCCGGCTGTCTGGAGAAGGGGAAAGAATGCCAGAGTGTCCATCGGTGGCAAGGTGCATTCTGTCAAGGCAACCCCAGAGGTGGGGCCATGATTCGGCGTACGATGCTGATAGTGGTGATCTTTTGCCTGTTCGAGCAAACAGTCATGGGTTTTCCCTGGCCGGGAAAACAGCATGACACTGTGACTTCCGTCGTCGGAGAATATAGACCTGTGCCGGGCGAGGGAGGAACGCCGCGCTTCCACAACGGAACGGACATCTCAGGACCTTACCATAATCATGGTAAACCGGTATACTCGGTTTTCCATGGGTTCTGCCAACGAGATGCGGGCAGAAACGAAGTTCGCATCACTGACAATCCCGAGCCAGGCTCGAGGCAATCGGGTGACTACGTTCATATCAGCCCAGCCTGTTTTCCAGGTCATGAAGTGCAAGGCCTGATAGATGCGACCCCGAGCCACCCCGCAACTCAGATCGGCACCGTCAACAGCGACCATCTCCACTTCATCTACGGTCCCGGCATAGGTGCAAGCCACGAGGGCGGAAGTAAAAACTCGTTTCTTTCTGGTGGTCTTGATGGCTACCAAGACAACACACCTCCTATGATCGTGCAGAGCAGCACCGAGTTTTGCGCGGATCTCACGGACAGTGATTCTTTTCCAGAGATCGATTGCCCGGGAGGATTCGTCGTCGACGATCAGCAGCGGACAATCGTCTGGGGGAACGTGGATGCGAGGATCCGGGCAAGAGATAGTGCCACTGCTCCCGGCGGAGGCAGCGCGGGAGGCAGGACCGGTGTTTATGCTCTTGGCTACAACGTGTCGAATCCGACAACCGGCGGGGTGATTCTTGATCAGTTTCCGCACGTTGTCTTCGATATCAATCCTGATGGGTCTGAAATCAATTTGGTTTATGCTGCGGCTTCGGCGGGAAGCCCGACGCCACTCTTGTACTGGGTGACGAACTATAAGCAGTATGGCGATTACCTGGCTCATGATTCGAGTTGGAGGACGAAAAGGCGTTGCGAAGGTTGTACAGATGCCGAAAGGAATTCCGAGGCCGAGTTTCCCGACGGGGTGTACTCTTTCTCGGCCTGCGTTCAAGATATCAACCCTGCGAACCGGGTCTGCGAGCCCAGCCAGGTGGTTGTTGACAACTTTCGGCCTCGCATCAGTGAATTCGCCGTGATTGGAAACGGCTCGGAATTGAACCAGGTTGCCAAGATAAATGATGTGTTGAATCTGGCTATCCGATTCGATCAGGAAATGGATACAACGGTGCAGCCTCGGTTCAGGCTGTATGACAGTCGCGAAGAGCTTGCTGTCGAGGCAGCAATGTGGGAGAGAGTTACTATTGGAAACAGGGTCGTTCATGAGTTTAATTGTTCTGTTCGATTGCCGGAGCTTCAATGTCAGGAGGCGCTTGCGACCGTGATAGAGGTTTTCGAAGCCAAGGGGCTCGGCACTCTGAATCGAGACACAATTGGGAGCGAGACAACACTTGATAACGATGTAACACCTCTTCTTGTATATGCCGACCTTGTTCGTCCGAAGCCCTCGGTGGCGAACTGGCTCGGTCCCAACGTCGAGTGCGGGGCTTTGGAGATCAACTTCGCGATCGAGGACGAGCCTTCGTTTTACGAGCCCGGAGTTCCCATCGAGCCGCCGGTTGAGAAGTTCGGCTGGATGGACTTGCACATCGAGAAGAACGAGCTTGGCGTTTGGGCGCCAGTATTTGCGGCATCACTTTCCGATCCCGGTATGCATTTCGTCAAGTATCCACCCTGGGCCAAAGGCGACTACCGCTGGTGGGTTGAGGTGGAGGATTCTGCGGGGAACCTCGATCAGATCTCTTTCGAGCAACAGGGAATGGAGAGAACCGCCGCGCAGCATTTTGGCGTGTCATCTTGTGAGGAAAATTCCACTTTCTGCAATCGCTTGACTTGCAACGCCGAAGAGAGGAGATGCGATCAGGATCCTGAATTCTGCACATCCAGCGACCCATGCGAGTCCTGCAGCTGTGACGAGATCGAGGAGGTATGCAAGTGCGCGGGTAGCTGCGATCCGGATGGCGGGCAGGACGATACATTTCCGCCCGGAAACGACGGCGGAGACGAGAACTACAGCGTTGCGGACTATATCCCGCGAATGAGCGACGTGGACAACGAGAACCCGTATTCGGTTGTCGGAGTGCTTCGGGCTGGCTACTACACGTGCATGTTCAAGCTTCTTGACATGTTCGGTGAACAGGCTCGGTTGGTTGAATTACCTCTTTCACCGGAAGCGCTGGCTGATGTGAAGCTGTTGATCGTGCCCAGCGGCGGGCTCAGGAACCAGCAGACGACGGAGTTTGCCGCGGCTCTCGACAGCTACGTGTCCTGGGGCGGTCACTTATTGGTCATGACGCAGCCGAGAGGGGAAGACTTCGGGGTAGTGCCGGGGCCGGTCGAGGGTTACGGTTGGAGAGAAGATCGGTCTTGTATATTCCGAAACATTTGGCGGCCCGATGAGGCGGCCGATAATCCGGCCATGTCTTCGTTGTCTTCGAGTATCTTGAACGTTCCCATCGACGGTCATTTTACCGGCTATCCGGCCAATGGAGAGGTCTTGCTCAGGAAGGTCAGCAACAGCCGGCCGGTGCTGGTGGAGTATCCATACGGCTCCGGAGCGGTGGCGGCGTCGGGATCGTACATCGACTACGAGATTTGCCTGAGGGGCGGCTTGTACTACCAGGGTCTTGAGGGATTGCAACAGTTCAGGGACATGGTGACATGGCTCAAGGAACCGGTGGCTCTTCCAAGTATTGAGCAAGAACAGGCGCCAGTTGATTTGAGCGTTGCAATTGAAAACGACTCGCCGGGCGGCGAGAGAGCCGCACTGGCCAAGTTGCTGGTGATGAATCCCGATCGCACCGAAGTTGCCCAGACGGTAGATGTGCCTGTCGATCTGAGTTGGAGCGAAAGCGGGCAGATCGCCTTCACCCCTGGTTTTGACTGGGAGCTTTTCTACCGGCAGTACGGGATCTGGCATACCGAGGTGGAACTGTACGACGAAGAAGGCAACCTTGTTCGTCCGGCCCGGGAGGCGCTCGACGGCAGGTTCGTGCATCCCTACCCGGGCGACTTCTCGACATATGCGCCTGGAGACATAGGTATCACAATACTGACCGACAAGGGGGCGTACCTCTCCGGCGAGACTGCGCACTTCACGACAATAGTAGAGAACAGGGGCCAGGCGGAGAAGAGTCTCAGGATCCGGTTGTGCCGCTATCACTGCATGGACGACATAGAAGATCAAGATGTTGTTCTTGCTGCCGGAGAGTCGGTGGAGTTTAGCCGCGATCGGGGCCGGGCTGCGAACAGGCCGGCCTATGATTTCTTCTGCTTCGTATACGACATCGGCAGCGGCTACGAAAGTTTCATAGCCGTAGCGGACAAGATAGCACACTTTCTGGACTACCCGGTCGCTCTAGAGGCGACCGGCCCCGAACGTGTTGCGCCCGGGCAGGCGGTGCCCGTCGTCGTGCACTGGCAAAACCTTGTCGAGACTTCGATCTCCGGCACGCTGGTCGTTCGAGTCGAGGGCCAGGTCTTATCGGCACAGGCACTCGAGTTGGGAGCGATTATGAATGGCCAGGCAACCGTCGTGGTGAACATTCCCGGGGATGCCGTGCTCGGCGAAGAGATTTCTGTGACGGGCAGATTCGAAGATGGAGGCGGCAATCCGTTGGGGAGCTTCTCGCGCAAGCTTAGGGTATACACGCCGATCGTGGATGTCCAAACGAGCCTGGCGACAGATAGCTGGCGTTACCATCGCGGCGATGAAATTCATACGAGCGTGGAATTTCAAAATGATTCCGGCCAGGACCAGACGATCTACTACGAGATTAACGTCGGCCGCCTAGGAGTGGAAACCGGCGCAGTCACCGTCATGGCCGGTGCCGGCCAAACCGTCGATGTCTATACGGAAGTGTCCTGGGATTTTCCTGCAAGCTCGTTCGAGAGGCTGTATGTCTCCTATTGGGACTGGACGGGGCAGAGGCAATCATCTAGCTGGGATTATTTCTGGATCGTGATTCCAATAGTAGAAAAAAGCGTGATGGATGTGGTGGCAACGCCTGCCGGAGTGGAAGCTGTTTTTTCACTGGTAAACCATTCTGACGAGGCAGTGGCCGTGGAGCCGGCCTGCCGTCTCATATCGCCTGGGGGAGTTGTGGTAGCCGAGGACATATATAGCATGATCGCTCTCGATCCAATGGCGACTTTCGAGTCCGCCTGTCACCTTCCCCTCTCTTTCCTGGAACGAGGCGTCTACCGGCTCGATGTCTTTGCAGCCAGCCCGCTCGAGGCGGGTGGCGTTTTGAGTCGTGGCCTGCTGGCCGATCTTGTAATCGAGCCGGCGATATCTGGGCTGGTTATCGGCGAGCTGGCCTGGATAAAGTCGTTCGGCGAGCCGGCCGGGCCGGTGGCGCTGGTCAACCGGGGAGATTTTACGTACCCGTCGGTGCTCGTCAGCGAGAGTCTGCCCGAGTTGGGTCTTGACTGGAGTCGAGAGGTGTCCATCGGGCCGAGGCAGGAGCTTATCGTCGCAGCGCCCGAAGGCATGACCATTCCCTACTTCAGAAACGCATCGAGCTACTACAGGTGCATCGGGACCGAGATCATGACCGAGACGGAGGACGACATGGCCGCGGAGATTGCCGGTGGTTTCGGCGATTTCAGAGTCGAGACGGTCAGGATCGAGACGCCGCGGCTACGCGTCGATATAGAGAATGTCGATCTGGACCTGTGCCGCGCGGATGCCTTGTCTTTCGACGTCATTGGGCACGGCACCGTCTACGGGCTGGGCGGGCCGGAAGAAATGATTGTGAAGGTCTCGGTGCCCGGGGCCGGGTTCGAACAGGACGTGTCGCGAACGATATCTCCCGGGTCTCCTTCCTGGAGCGAGCACTTCGCTATTACACTTCCTTCCGGCATCGAGAACGCGAGCGACGAGATCCGGGCCGAGATCATAAAGCCCGCCGTGAAGTCGTACCCGACCTTCATCGGCGAGCTGCCCACGGACTCGGAATACTTCGTAATCGAACCGGCGCGGCTTTCCGCAAGGCTTTCTTCGGCACCTGGCGCGGCCGGCGGCTCCGGAGCGGTGGCAATCGAGAGCGCCGGAATGCTGGGCACCGACTACGGCTGGGAGCTGAGCCTGACCGGGTTTGGTGGCGGCGAGTACCTGGCTGATGCAGGCGGCGGTTACGTTGAAGGCTGCGGGGCGCAGGTGAGCGTGCCCTTCACTCTGCCTTCGGATCTGGCGAGCGGCAGGTACAGGCTGCACTTCGCTCTTCGCAAGGGCAGCGAGGACGCGGTGCCTTACACCTTCCCGATTGACATCAGCGGTCTTGCGGCCGATATGGATCTTTGGACCGATCGCGACGTCTATCGCCTGAGCGATCCCGTGAGAGGCCTGGGAACACTCACAAACGGGCCTGTGCCGGTCACGGGTGGCGACTTGCACCTGGAAGTCGTCAGGCTCAGGGCCGGGGCGGCCGTGCCGCCCTGGCCCGCGCTTGGGGCGGGCGTTACGCGCCGGTTCGCATCCGCGGGCGCGGGCGAGATCGAGGCGCCGCGGCTTTTGTGGGAGCAGGCGCCTTCGAGCATGACCGACCACTGGGCCGCTGACAGGGGACCGGCGCTCGCCGATCTCGACGGCGACGGCGCAGCGGACGTTGTTCTTGTGAGCGGAGATGGAGTCATCCGCGCCTACCGAGGCCGTAACGGCGTGCTGCTTTGGAGCCGTTCATTTACACCAAGCGATTACAGTACCGTACCGCAAGTCGCAGACATCGACGGCGACTCGTCGGGCGAGGTATTCGTGCAGCTTCCGGATTCGGTGTTGTGCCTTTCGGGAGAGACGGGGCAGGTTCTGTGGGAAGCGCCGCTTGGCGAGCAGCACCAGGTCGGCGCCGCGAGCCCGCTGGGAGTCGCGGACCTTGACGGCGACGGTGTTCCCGAAGTATTCCACCTCGATTTCGAATCCGGAACGGCCTTTTTGCACGCCCGTGACGCGCGCGATGGAACTTCTCTCTGGGATACCCGCGGCTCCGGGTTGCCTTTCGCGGTTTTCGGCGACCAGTCTCTCTCGGCCGGCGATCTCGACGGCAACGGCGCTGCCGAGGTGCTCGTTACTGGTGGTTTCAGTGGAGGCCTGGCGGCTGTAGGCGACGGCGGCTCCGTCGTCTGGGCGGGGCTTCCGGAATGCAGCTCGGCTCTGCCCGTGGTGGCCAACCTGGACGGGGACGGCCCTGCGGAGGTCATCACGACCTGTTCCAGCAACTTCGGCGCCTACCCACCGGAAGTTGTCGCGCTCTCGGGGTCGGACGGTGGCATACTCTGGCGGACTTCGATAACCGCCGGCGGTGGTGCGTCGACCATGCCGATGTCTCCTCTGACGGTCGCCGACCTGAACGGGGACGGGTTACTTGAGATAGCGGGATATTTCGGTAGTCCCTTCGGCGGCGACATCGTCGTCCTGGACGCCGGCGGCAACGAGGCCTGGCGTCTCGACTACGGGTCGGTCTCGGGCGGCATGCCTGCCTGCGATCTCGACGGGGACGGGCGGATGGAGTTACTGGTACTGGACGAGGCCAGCGTGCCCTGGAGCTT
>Ga0307380_10012396_pt1 | contig 10613 bp, 14 predicted proteins | sample UN3MG_FD_202239 | JGI IMG/M metagenome (GOLD analysis project Ga0307380, IMG submission 202239) | Soil microbial communities from Risofladan, Vaasa, Finland - UN-3 | ecosystem: Environmental > Terrestrial > Soil > Coastal area > Acid sulfate soil | place: Finland: Risofladan, Vaasa | collected... | reverse complement strand
AAACAGACTGCTAACTGAAGATATAAATGTCAAATCTATAGATAATGCGTTATCTCGCGTAAAAACTAAAGCTAAAGAGATTTACAAAAAAATAGATATTTAGTGGTTTAGTTCGATGGTAGAATATAATAGTAAATAGGATGAATAACTGAAAGATAGGAGATTGAAAAATGAAGTTTTCTTGTAAAGTATCTGGTTTATTTGATGGTATTGCTCCCGCAATAGGCGTATCTACACATTCTGTTGTTAAAGATTTTGTAGGTGCCGGTAAAATCAACCTCGAAGCAAACAGTAATGAAATTGTTGCGAGTTGTTTTAATGGGAAAGTTGCTGTTTATAGTGTAGTCTCTGATCTGTCTTCTGTAGGTTTGTGTTATTCTTGCTCTTCTGAAGGTTCGGTAACAGTTAGTTCTTCTGACTTACAGAATGTTCTTTCGTCATTTAAAAAGGATGATGAAATAGAAGTAAGCTTGAATAACGCTAATAACGGTAAAGAGCTTGTTATTAGCAAAGCTTCTGATAGTGAAGAATATCAAACCTTACCTTGTGCGGCTGAAGCTGTTGAAATGCCAAAGAAGGCAAAGAAATTCGAGAGAGAGATAACTATAGACAGATCTGTTTATAATTATGGAGTCAATAAGATATTTTGGTCTATTGGTTATGAAGAAAACACGCCTCAATATTTGCACTGGGCGTTAAGGATTGATAAGAATGAGGTAAAGTTTGTTGCTGGAACTGGCGGAAGATTTTCGGTTTTGAGTATTGATGGTGAGAATTTTATAGATTGTAATTCTGATGAATCGTTCACGATCTTATTCCCTAAAGATCATACTGAATCTGTAAAGAAGATTTTTAGTTCTATAGATGATGAAAAGATCAACATTAGGGCAAATAATAAACAGTCCAGCAATTATCAAATCGCAATAAAGACAAAATCGCATGATATCATGTTTGTTAATATGGATTCGGATATAGAATATCCAGACGAAAATAAGTTCTTGTCTTCTGCCATATCTAATAGGTTTGTTACCAATATCTCAGAATGGGAATATGTTGGTAAGGGTATCATAGCGACATATAGCGAAGAACTTAAAAAAGAGAAGCGTCAGAGCAGAGCAAGTGTTGAGGTTAGTGAAGATTCTTCATCTCTTTTAGTCATGAGCAACAGCATTATGAAGGCTTCTAGAAAAGTTCCTGTTTTGAGTTCAACTTCAGATCAAAAAAAGATTAAGTTCATATGTTGCTCTGCCTATCTTAAAGAACTTGCTGAGCATGGTTCTCCTCAAGATAATATACAAATAGAGATTCCTACAGAACCTAAAATGCCAATCGTTGTTAGGTATCATGCTCTTGATGATGTAAAGGACAGTTCAATGTTAGTCAACAAAAATGAATCGTCTGGGTTAAACGAAAAGTTTACAATATTCTTTGCAAGATTATCACAAGATTGATGGCAAACGAAAAAGTAAGAGTTTGTATCCTCTCTGGCGGTTTCAACTTTAGATTAGAAATCCTTAATAAGATAAAAGGCTTTTTAAAAAAGCACGAATTGCATTCGTATGATAAGGAAGTTGTCGCCGAATATATAGAGCAGCAAATTCTTAGTGTTAATCTTTTTGAGACAACAAGGCTTGTTATATTAGACCATATTCCTTCTTTTGGTAGTGGTGGAGCTAAATCTGCTAAACGTCTTCAGGAAGTAATTGAAAATATTCCAGAGAATTGCGTTGTTGTTTTCAATGGGATCGACAAGGGCAAGAGGAACGAGTGGCTCTTTAAAATTGTCAATAAGATCGGCAAGGTATATGAGTCTCCAAAGTATCTGCAAAAGAACAGTGCCATAAGTTATATCGAGAAAAGCTTCAATCAGAACAGTAAAAAATTTGAAGATGGTTCTGCCGAAACTTTGGTTTCGATCATTGGAGAAGTCTATAAAAAGGGAGTAGAAGTAGATAAGATATATCTATCTCTAAAGAAATTGTATTCTTTTGTTGGTGATCGTGACACTATAACCCAATCTGATATAGTTAAAACTGCTGATCATGATAAAGAATATCTTATGTTTAGTTTGTTTAATCATATGGATAAAAGAGATTTTGTAGGCTGTTTGAATATTTACAAAAAAGCAAGAGATCTTGTCAAATTAGAATACGATTCGGCGATACAGGTTCTTACTGGTATTCGTTGGCGTTATAGACTTATGATGTTTTTGAAAGAGTCTAAACTTTTGGGATATAATGACGATCAGACATTGAACAATATCCTAGAATTGAAAAAACTCAAAAGAAGTGGGTCTAATTCTCTTACGACATATGAAGTTGACAAGACTGAAGATAAAGAAACAAAAGAAAAGATGCAATATACCGCAGGTATGGCTAAAAATACACTTATGGGGAATTACTCATATGAACCAGTAATCAACAAGTATTCTCAAGAAGAAATTTATAATATTTTATTGTCTGTGAACGAGTCTTTGTTTAAAATAAGATCTTGTTATGATAACGAGGCTGAAATTAAATTAGCTGTTGATAATGTTTTTATGACGAGTTGCTCTATGTTGAACACGAGAATATTGACATCGTTGAGGAGATCTCCACATGGTGTTTAACTCTCATTACAGAGATGTTAAGGATAAGTTCATTAAAAGTAGTGTTAATTTATCTGCTATAATGGTCTCATGCGAGAAGATAGTCAATAATATTTCGCAAGAGAAAATAGACGAGCTTGCAGCAGCAGTCGAATTATTTGACAAAGATTACATAGAGATGAAGAATTCTATTAACAAGCTTATTGTTGAATCGTTTAAAGATAGTACAGAAATAGACGCTAAAAACACAGAAGACGGATTTGAGCTATAGGAGAAAAAATGCCTCAAAAAGAAGTAGAAATAATTATTGAAACAGATGGGACTTTATCGGCGGATTTGATAGGGTTTGAAGGTAAACATTGTGACGGTGCTATAGACGATATACTTAAAGCACTAGGTAAAGTTACTAGTAAACAGAAGAAGAGCGAATATCATAAAAAAGTTAAAATAGATACTAAAATTAAGCAAAGAAAATAATGAATTATTATGATACTCTTGGAATTAGTAAAACCGCAACTCAAGATGAAATCAAAAAGGCATATAGACAAAGTGCTTTAAAGCATCATCCTGATACTGGGGGAGATACGGAAAAGTTTAAAAAATGTACCGAAGCATACGAGATACTTTCGGATACTGAAAAAAAACAATTCTATGACATGTATGGAGAAGCTCCTTCTCAATCTATGGGAATGGGCGATCCATTCATGAATTTCGCAAGACAAAGTAGAATGCGCATGCGTAAAAGAGAAACGGTCCCATCACAGGGTCCAAACTTACGAGTCAGCGTAGATTCTACTTTAGAAGAATCAGCAAGAGACGATATAGAAAGAACTGTATCTTATAAAAGACAAGTTCGTTGTGAAACTTGCAATAATACAGGACTAAAACCAGGGCATAAACGTACAAACTGTTCCACATGTAATGGTAACGGTCAATTTGTTAGAAGATTAGATTCCGGCGACAATTGTGTTATGCAAGAAATTTATATGTGTCCTGCATGTCAAGGTTCTGGGCAATCTATCGCAGATGAAGATAAATGTGACGATTGTCATGGAACTGGTTGCGTTACAGAAAAAAAAGAAATTGAAGTTACACTTCCTGTTTTTGTTTGGTACGATCAACGTTTTTACTCTCCTATTCATGGAGTAGCATTACAAGGACAAGGTAATTGTGGGATCAATGGTGGCCCGAGCGGTGATTTGCATGTTATTGTTAATGTATTAGATCACGATTTCTTTGAAGCCAAAAATGAGCATATTTTAATTTTCATGCCTATCACGTTGAACCAAGCTATTTTTGGTGACAGTATAAATGTTCCAACTATTTATCAAAATATTATAACTATTGATATCCCCAAAAGAACAAAACATGGAGATTTTGTTAAGAAAGCAAAATATGGACGTTTAAATGCAAACGGCGAAAAAGGAGATATGTATATAATCTTTAATATAGATATACCAGAAGATATCCCTGCTGAATGCGAAAAAGCATTAAAAGATATTGAGGGTTTATGGCCAGAAGCCGATAATAAAAATATATTAGAATATATTGAGAGGATCAAAAATGTTTAAGAAAAGTATATCATCAAAGAATGTTAGAGTAATAACTGGAAATAAATTTTCAGTAGGGGATATAGTTTGTTTAGGTGGCGTTAATTGGACTATAATGGAAGTGTTCAAGGTCGATAATGCAGAAATGAGAAAAATCACGAACGTTGCTGGAGAAGAAGAAATTATGACGCTTGAGACTTTGGTCAAGGACGCTGAAAGTGAAAGTGAATAAGATAGAAGTAGAGTTTGATTTACTTCCGACAGGAGAGATCCTAGTCAAAAGAGGTACTACTAAAGAACAAAATGATGCTGTTTTAAAGCTTCTTGAATCTATGGAGATGGATACTTCTGAAATCAAGGAATTCCTAGAATCAAGTAGCTTGATAGAATACGTTGTTGGCAAAGAAGCTCTTTGTGGATGAGCCAAAAAATAAATAAAGGAAGTCAAGGTATGTTTTTATAATATAATTTTGCCTTCTTTCTCTACGGTTGCCTGTCACTCTGTACGTTGGAGTGACAGGCTTTTTTTTGCCGATTAAATAAATAAGGAGATTAAAAAATGGCAAAGAAAATAGTATATATGGGGATAGATCCTGGGTTTGGTGGAGCAATAACCGTTTTAGATGGAAAAGAGACAACAATTTATGATATGCCTACATATAAATTAGTAGAAAAAGGCAAAAAGACAAAACAACACTACGATAAAGAAGCAATTATCAGTATCTTTAAAAAATTTATTGATAGAGATGTAGAATGTGGATTAGAATCTGTTAGTGTAATGCCTGGCGAGGGTTCTGTCAGTTCGTTTAGTTTTGGGAGAGGGATAGGACAACTTGAAATGGGAATAGTCTTCGCTGGATTCAATTTAATCTCTGTAACGCCCCAAAAATGGAAAAAGAAGTATCCTAACCTTGTAACACCAGATATATTAATACTTAAAGAAGAACAGAAGAAAATTAGAGTAAAAAATAAGGAATTAGCACTAAAAGAGAAAAATCTAAAAGAAACAAATAAGAAGTTAAAGGATAAAGACCAGAAAAGCCAGAATAAAAAGATAATAGCTGCATTAAAAAAAGAACAGAAAGAAAATAAAAGCGAAATAGAGAAGATAGGCAGGAAAATAAAATCCGCTGCTAAAACAGAAGCTAGAAAAGAAGCTGCTAGACTATGCCCTGAAATGTCTAGTTCTTTTGACAGGAAAAAAGATGACGGAAGGGCTGAAAGTTATTTAATAATGAGATATTTAAAAGGATAGAATGGGAGAAGTGTGATGGGTTGGTATAAAAAATCATTAAGGGTAAGTACACCTGTCGAATATGCTCAGGATATCATGGAAACAAATAGAGATGATATCGAGTATCTTGTTACTGTGTTAAAAAGATATCAAGAACTCAAACAAGATTTAGACTTGATTAACGTAATGATAGGAGATCCAGAAAATACTGAAGATGCAGCAGATGTTATGGAAGTCAAAAACGAAATAGAACAATTAAAAAACATCTGGGACAACTACAGTGAAACGTTACGCAATTTCGCTCTATTCCAAGTACACAATGAGGAGCTTTAATATGGGTTGGTATAAAGAATCTGAGCTTTCTACATTTAAAGATAGGAACGATATAAATCAACGAATAAGAGCTTTTAAGAAAATAATTGGAAAACTCGATTATTTGTCACAATATGTATTTCAGAACGCACCACACGCTCGTGTTATCGTTAAGAGAATTGCAGAAGATAAAATAATGTCTTCATTCCCAGAAATAAAAGAAATACTTCAAGCAGCATTTGATAAGTCTTTAGATAGTTATAATAAATTTGATTTGTTGTGTCAAGAAGCTATAGATATGTTAGTAGTTAAAGTAGACGAAATGGAAAAAGACAGAAAAGATTTTATTGAACAAAAACTACCTCAACGCACGAGGTCAAGGAAAGAGAATAATGGCTAAGAAAAAAGAGATCGAGAAGGTAAAAGAACGGTTCATTAATTTAATAGAAAATACAGAAATAACTAAGACGAATTGTAAGCTTTGTCAATCAGCATTCAGAGAAGAGGCTGAAGAAAAGTTCGAGACAAGCAACAATATTAAAGCGGTGAGACGTTTTTTGATTGATAGTGGAGAAGATATTTGTTATCATTCTATCAGAAATCATTTAACAAAACATTATTTAGGATCACAAAGATTAAATAGTGTCAAAGAATATCTGGAAGAAGTTAATAGATTCTCTATTGGGAAGTATGATCGTAGGGCTAACCTGGATTTTAGAATAAATGCTTTGAGACGAGAATTTTTATTGATATCTACAGATACAGATGATATGACTAGATCTGTAGATGAGCGTCGTAGAAGTGCTGATATCCTTAAAAAACTTTCTGATGGAATATCAGGGTTAGAAGATAAGGTAGATGAGATAGATAATGAATTGAGTCCTGTCGAAGTCGTTATAGAAAACTTACAAGGGATTCTTGCTAGTAAGATAAAAAGTACTTCTAACGAGGAAACAAAACGTATACTAATGGATATCTTAAATGAACTAGCAGACAGTATGAGCGGATCACAGGTTGACCAGAGTTAACTACCCCTCACTGAAGGAAGGAGCTTGTAAAAGCCCCTAAACCGCAATGAATAAAAAAAGATTAAAAAAGATTTCAAAGAAAACTGTTGCCGATCCAAATAAAATGACATTAAGAGAAAAAAGAATAATAAGAACAAAAGAGAAGATGTTATTGCAGAAAGCAGCAGACATAAGAGCAAAGAGACAAGGGACAAAAAGTAGTCCTAAGTCAGCGTCAACAAAACCAGAGGCTAAAAGCGGTGGTTGCGGTGGTTGTAGAAGAAAAAATAAAAACAGATAACAGTTAACATGATTAAAGATTTATCACAATTTGATAACGTCTTTTCACTACTTAGAGGACTTTCTGCCGAAATGCAAAAGTACCCTAAAAAAGTACAAAAAGATATTGAGAGATATCAGATAGACTCTGATACCATATATTATCCATGTGATATCGTAGAGCTAAGAAAAGTATTATCTAATAATAGTGTTTTTAACTCTAAACAAGTATGTTTCTTTTCTTTAGGTTTCGCAAAAGAATACTTGCAAAGTTATCCTGTCTTTATTGGTATAAGAATGGATAAAGATAAGTTAGATGTTTGCGATGCTGTAGCGTTTACAGATTCTAGCCATTTTGATTTTGGTGATTCAATTAAAAGGATATACGTTAATAACCATTTGTCAGAAAATCAAATTATTGATATCAACAATATTGTTTCAGATGAAAGACCAGAACTAAATCTTGATATTTTTAATCTAGAAGTAGTTCCTGCAATAGCGAAACCAGTACTAGCTGAAGCCTTTAATTTTAAGAAATTTTCACAGATGAACACAGAAATACAACTAACAGAATTAGAACAGAAAATCTTTGGTTTCCTTGTTAATGCTAAAAAGAGTATTCCTCAAGCAAAGAATGTAGACCTTCGAATAGTAGGAGGCTGGACGCGCGACAAATTATTAGGAACAGAGAGCGATGACATTGATATAGCTATTAGTTCAATGTCTGGGATCGAATTTGCTGAGCTTCTCCAACAATACGCAGCTTCAAATAATATCGAAGGTGTTAGTAAAGGTTATGCTGTAAGTCTTGAAAAATCAAGTGAACCAACTGATGAGGACTCTAATCCTGATTTAATGGTCGGTGGGATTAAGATTTTCGGTCAGAAAGTAGAATTTGTTCCAATGAGAACAGAAACCTATACCGCCGATAGTAGACAACCTATCATACAGAGGACAGATAACGTTAAAGATGATGTTGTCCGTAGAGACTTGACTATTAATGCTCTATACTACAATATAGGAACTGGACAAGTTGAAGATTATGTTGGTGGTTTAAAAGATTTACAATCAATGACTCTCAAAACTCCGTTGGCTCCAGAGAAGACTTTTCAAGATGATCCGCTTAGAATGCTCAGAGTCTTAAGATTTTACAGCAGATTCCAAGATGCTACTATTGATCCAAGTGTTTTAGATGCATTAAGAGATCCTAATGTACAAGCTTTTTATGGTCCTCCAAAATTGGCTCCTGAGCGTGCGTCTACAGAATTTGTCAAGATGATGGCTGGAGCAAAGCCCTCAGATGCTGTCAGGATCCTTTTTGAGACAGGATTATATAAAAAGGTACTCAACATAGGGGAAGAGCTAAAAGACATCGATATGGACCAACAGAACCCTCACCATACGTATAGCGTGATGAACCATATCCTTAGCGTTCTAGAAAATGTCAATAATATTTCAAAAGAAGTTGGGTCAGATGACCAGCAAAGAGGCTGGTTGAATTTAGCTGCGTTCTTTCATGATTTCGGAAAATTAGATCCAGAAATACAGAAGCCTCATCCTAAAAGAGAAGGCGTTATGCAGTATATCGGTCATGATTCCAGGTCAAAAGATATAGCACTAGAAAAAATGACTACAATGGGATTTGATAAGGATGTTAAGAAGTTTGTAACTACTGTTGTAGAAAATCATATGTGGCCGTTTATGCTTAATAGACCAAATATGAAAGATAAGAGTAGAAACAAACTTATTGGCAAATTCCTTAATGAAGTTGGTGATTTATACGAGTCTATCGTACATCATAGTCATGCAGACCAACTTGGAAAAGGAGGAGTATCTCCAGATGAAATAGAAGCTTTACAAGCACAAAAACAAGAACACATGAATATAATGAACCAATATCGTCAGGAAGTGGGTACAGGTATCTCAAAGACTTTTATCGACGGAAATAGAATTAAAGAGATATTGTTAGAAGAAGCTCCTGATCTCGTTAATAATAATGCTTTCTTTAATGTTAAGGGTAAGATGCTTCATTATCTTGGCTTTGCAGTGGACAAGTTGTTTACTGCTCAATGGGAGAGAAGCGTTTCAAATACAGAGGAGGCAGAAATGTTTGTTAGAAAAAATGCAAAGAATTGGTTGAATGCATGGAGACAACAGAATAAACAAGCATCCAATTGGTTCAAAAGGACTAAAACGGCTGATGCCAGTTCGGTTCCAACTGACCTTGGACTCTCTGAAACATTGGGAGCTAATGAGAATACACCTTTTGTACAAGATGGTGCAATATCTCCATTCCAAATAGGAGATAGAGTCAGACTTAGAACAGGTGGTTGGGGATCAGGTCAAACAGAAGGATATGTTAAAGATGTTAAAGATAATACGATGTTGGTAGTTGTAGAAACAGGAAAACATCAAGGGAAAGAAATAACAGTTAATTTGTTAGATACTGCTCGTTTATCTATGTCATGGGAGAAGATTTAATGAGTTGGTTTAAACAAGCTAAGATAGGAATGTCTGATCGAGAATTGGGGAAAAAGCTCAAAAACATAGTTCGTACAAATGCATTTTTTGTACGAATGTTTAAAGCGTATGGCATTCCAATAGAAGCTGTAGATAAACTTAATTTTGAAGTTATTAAGTTAGATGGAAAGTTCGCACAGTCAGATAGTAAGACTATATATTTAAATGAAACCCTTTTTGAGAAAGATAGCTTTTTTAAGGAAAACCTTCATTTTTTTGTGCATGAGATGATACATTGGTTGACAAGGCAAAAAGAACAAGAATTTTATTTCGCAGATCCTGAAGAAATAGAGGCGTTTTCTTCGCAAATGGCATTTGAGATTTTAAGAGGTAAAGGGAAAGATGAGATAACGAAAGTATTTTTCCCAATAATTAAATCTCATTTTAGTGAAGAACAGGACGCTAACAAATTATTTGAGGCTCTTTTTGCAAAGGCTGTTCTGAGAGCAAAAGAGTGAGAATTAATGTCAAAAGATACGTTCAAGATCCATCGTATTGTGCTGTAGCATCTGTAGCTTCTGTAGCTAATTATTACAATAAAGATATTGATTATGAAGAGACAAAAAAAATAACTAATAGACTTTTTAGGAGAAAAAAGGGTAAGCCGTTTGAAGGGTTGGAGACACAGAAGATTGGGTTGTTGTTGAACGCTGTCGGTTTTGATAAAGTAACTATAATTAGTTCTAATCTAGATTTTTTAGATTATGAGTGGTCCACTAAAAATAAGAAAGATTTAGTGGCAACTTTTTTAGATAAAGCTCAACAAAGAAAATGCGACTATAAATGGTACTGTAGGTTGATGCACAGATTTCTTACTAATAGAAGTAAAAATAAACTGATAATAGATTATAATTTCGGGAAGTATATACGAAAATCTATTGATAATGGAATGCCTTTAATAGCCACGTTCAACTGGACGATGTTTTTTCGTTGCAAGAGGGATAAAGATGATGATTATGAAGAACATGCTGTAGTTGTAAACGGTTACAACAAAAAAGAAGCCATGATCATTGATTCACATGTCGGTTCTTATAAGTATCGTTTAAAAAAATATAGTAAAGGAATTTATAATATAAGTTGGGAAAATCTAATGACTGTGATTGGGGTAGGAGATTTAATCCTTG
>Ga0307380_10012393_pt1 | contig 10615 bp, 8 predicted proteins | sample UN3MG_FD_202239 | JGI IMG/M metagenome (GOLD analysis project Ga0307380, IMG submission 202239) | Soil microbial communities from Risofladan, Vaasa, Finland - UN-3 | ecosystem: Environmental > Terrestrial > Soil > Coastal area > Acid sulfate soil | place: Finland: Risofladan, Vaasa | collected... | reverse complement strand
GCGGCGCTCCGCAATGAGGACAGACGCCGGGTTTGCTTTGGGCCTGCTGGTCAGCTTTTTTCCGTTTGGTCCAAATCATTTCTGTTTCCGATTTCAAATCGTAAATCGAAACTCTAAAATCGCCAATTCTCCAGAATACCACCTTTTTTGACCGGGGGCAAGCCCTCCGAGAATCGAGATACGAGCAGAAAAAGCTTGCTTTTGCCGGCTGATTTGCGGATGCTAAATGCTCAGACTGGCATTGTGGTAGTTTCTTACATGGGAGAACATCGATGAGACTGACCCGCGCATATTTGAGTATTGCGTGTTGTTGTCTGGCGATTGCGTTTACAGGCTGCTCATCGTTCACTCGCAAAGGCAGCGAGCGTTCGGCTCTGGAGGCAGGCAGGAACATTCAGTGGCCGGCGGGAAAGCGGGCGGCTATCAGCTTAACGTTTGACGATGCGCGTTCCAGCCAGCTCGATCGCGGTCTGCCGGTTTTAGATGAATACGGCGTCAAGGCGACATTCTATGTATCGCTCAACTCCATGGAGAAACGGTTGGATGCCTGGAAGAATGCCTTGGCCAACGGCCACGAAATCGGCAATCATACGCTCACGCACCCCTGCTCGGGCAATTTCCCATTCTCGCGCGAACGGGCCCTGGAGAACTACACGCTCGATCAGATGCAGGCCGAGCTGCGCCAGGCTAACGCGAGCATCGAGCGGCTGGTCGGCGTGCGGCCTGTCTCATTTGCCTATCCGTGCGGGCAGAAGTTCGTCGGGCGCGGACGCAACCTCAAGAGCTACGTCCCTCTGGTGGCCGAGGATTTTCTGACCGGCCGGGGCTGGATGGACGAGTGGGCAAACGACCCCGCCTTCTGCGATATGGCGCAACTGATGGCGATGGAGCTGGACGGCAAGGATTTCGAGCAGGTCAAACAGATCATCGACAGAACGCTTACCAACGGCGGATGGCTGGTTTTTTGCAGCCACGATGTCGGCGACGGCGGGCGACAGGTGACTCTGGCTCCAACACTCAAGGCGCTGTGCGAATATGCCGCAGACCCCGCCAACGGCATCTGGCTCGACAGCGTCGAAACGGTCGCCAAGCATATCCTCAGGTAGCGCCCAATGCCCCACGACAGCCTTCGGGGCCGTTCTTGGAAAAGAATGGCAAAAATCTTCATTCAGAGTGCCGTACTGTTGTCACTCCGTCAATTCTCCTTTTGCACTGGCGATTCCCTCTGTCCTGTTCCTGCCTAAAAACGTGTGACCCCGGTGCTCGCCTGCGCGAGCCGCGCAATCCTCCATCGACACACCGTTATCGTGGCCGGTGCAGTTCATCGAGCCCCGAATGTGCTCATCAACCGTAATGCTCGCCGTCTTTACGTCCGTCAGAACGGCTCGTCAAACGGCACAGTCACACCTGCCAGCCCGGCGATCTCAGCATATGACAGCGCCCGGTCGTAGATCTTCGCATCATCCAATAAACCGGCGAAGGCTTCGTTTCGGACGCCACCGGTATTGCCGTCATTACCGAGATCCATCACTGGCTGGAAGGCGGACAACCCGGCGTAGGTTCCTGAGGCCATTTGCTGACCATTGACATAGACGACGTAGTTGCCGGCATCCCAGGTAGCGGCAACATGGTACCATGTCTGTATTTGCAGTCGCATGATGTTCGTATTCAGGTTGCGGTTGTCGCCGAGCCCAAGACTCAGTACGTTGCCGCCAGTGGCCTCTCCACTACGCAGTTGGATACGACTGCTAAAACTCCCAGTCGTCGATCCGGTGTGGCCCACGAAATACCTGGAGCGCGCGGGTTGTTGATCGGGCAGATTGATCCAGACCATGAAGGTTCCGGCGGTAATGTTCATGCCGGCGGTGGAGATCTCGCAATATCCGAGTGCATCTGCGGGGTCCACAAACAGCGCGCCGTCGAGGATACCAGCAGCCGGCTGCCATGCTACCATGTTGGCCAGCGTGCCATTATTGTCCCCGCCGGCAGAGTCCAAGGCAGTCGTACCGGCTGTTTCATCGAATTTCCAGTGTCCGATAAGACCCGCCGGATCGGGTTGCACCGGTGTAATCAACTGACGGTGATACGCATACAGCCGGATCCCATCAAGCAAGACCTTTCCCTGACCGCCAAGTGTGCCAATTCGCTCAAGGCCAATGGTTAGCGTACTAACGTTGCTCAGATTCACGCCGAGCGAGACCATGTCGATATACCACATCTGCCAGCCTGGCTTCTTCAAGTTCTGGGCATCCCCATCGTATGTAACCTTGGAACCGTTGATCTTCACGTACATCTGTTGCGGGACGTTGTTCGGATCCCCATAGAACCGCAACGTCAAGCCTTTGATGCCATGCTTGGACCAATCCCGGCTGGCCTGCAGATTCGCGACATTCGCTGTGATTTCTGAAAGGCCCGCTGCGGTGTTATTATAGAAGAGCGGCACGGACTGTTTGCCGTCATAAACAGTCGAGGTCTCCATAGACGGCTGGAAGGCTTCAAAATAACCTATGGTCGAGCCGTTTGTCGCCGGATTGGCAAATCCATCCAGCCACGTCTCATAGACCAGGTTGCTGCCTGCTTGTCCGGCGGGGATGTCATTGTAGGCCTCGAAATCCTCAACGAGAACGTAGTCGGCTACCGAGAAGCTCCAGACGGCCCCGCCGGTGATTGTTCCGTCAGTATTAACCTCATCGACGCGCCAATAGTAAGGCCCGCCGCTCAGTTGAACACCTTCCGGCGGCGTGTAAGAGGTCGCGTTCTGTCGTCCGCGATAGACTCCCGACGTATCGGAGGAATCCGCTTTAGCCACGGCATCTCTATCGGCACCGAAATAGACGTTGTGTTGAGAGGCCTTCTCACCGGGCAGCCAGCTCAGCGGGGTGGCCTGGTTGATCGGCGTCAAGGCATCATTACCCGGGTTGGGGGTGCTGGCGCGAAGCGGGTTCTCGCCCTTGTTCATAATCTCGGCCACTTGCGCAGCGCTGACGGCGTGATTGAACAGCCGAACGTCGTCCATCAGGCCGTCGTAGTAGCAGTTGCCGCTGCCTGTAGCATAGGGCCGGCCCAAACGCATGACCGCGAAGCTCTTGACGTTCGTGTTATGCGCTGCATAACCCACTTCAAGACCATCGACGTACAACCTGCAACCGTCTGCCAGGTCCCACGTGGCCCCTACGTGTCTCCAACCGGTGCCGCCGACCTCAGGGCCATCTATGGTAATATCGCTTCCGGCGCCGTCTTCTTCGAGGAAGAAGTCCAACTGGCCGTTGCCGGGATCGTCGATGTTGATATGGATTTCATTCTGGCCGCCATAGCCGTCGCCGGCGGCGGTCTGACAGGCCCACCAGAGCATACCTTCGTCGTTATTGGCGGCATCGCCCTGGGTGGTGTTGATCCACATCAGGACCGAGCCTTTAGCCGTGGTCACGATGCCCGGCGGCAGTTCCACATAGCCCCGGCGATCGCCGAGGAACTCCAGGCCCATGTCGAAGAGGGTAGGAACCCGCTGGACTGTGCCGGCGTATTCGGACACTATGGTGCCGTGGTTTTCGTGGCCCGACCAATCGATAACCATCGCGTCTTCCTCGCCGATGTCGGTTTTCCACCAACCGACAAGATTCGGGTCGGTGATGGAGATAGCGGGTATTGTCGTGAAACTCCAGATGTCTCCTTTGTACGCGTTGAAGCCGTCGAACTCATCGACCCGCCAATAATAGGTGGTTCCCAGGGCAAGAGTGCCGGGATCAAAGCTTGCAGAGGTCAACGAGCCTTTATTCGTGCCGGCGGCGCCGTCGTTGACGTCGGCGAAACTCTGGCCGAAATAGACCGTATGCAGCTTCGCATTCAAACCCTCAGTCCAGCTCAGGTTCACGTCCGTCTGCTGATGCGCGGCGCCGTCACGCGGAACCGGGATATGAGCACTGCTGGGAGGAATGGAGAAGCTCCAGACCTCACCCTTGTGCTTGGTCACACCGTCCGCCTCCACCTCATCAATCCGCCAATAATACGTTACGCCAGGGGTCAGGCCGGCCGGATAAGGATCCCCGGGCATGCCCAGACCAAGGAAGAACGACGTGGACGCTGCGGGCATGTTTACCCTGAACGTACCACCGGTCCCATCGTTGACCTCGGCGAAATTCTCACCCACATAGACATCGTGGGAGGCCGCCGTATGGCCCGGCAGCCAGACGAGGGCCACCCAGGTGCCCGCGTTCACGGCGCCCACCGCCGGTTCGGGGTGATACGCCGCCACGGGCAGATACCCCGTATACAGCTCGAATACGTCCGCCTCGGAAAGGGCGCGATTGAAAACGTAAACATCATCGATACTGCCGGAGAAAGGACAGCAATCCTCGCGTTTGCCGATATAGACGCTGGAATCGTTGACGAACTGCGTGGCCGGGATGCCCTCGGTCATCGTATTGTTCAATCGCCCGTTTATGTAGATCTCCATCGCCTGGCTTGGCCGATAGACCCCGGCGATATGGAACCATTCATCGGGGGCAAAATCGATCCTGCCGTTGGTGGTATGGGCCAGGTTCGTATCGGCCGCACTGGCAATGTGGAACGCCCCCGTGTGGCCGTACTGCTCACCCTCGATATTCAGTGTCCAGCCTCGCCGGTTCGTCACTCCCGTCTGCCGGGCGACAATCCGGCCGTTCGTCTCGAACGAGTCAGCTCGTACCCAGGCGGCCAGCGTCATGGCGCCGTCGAACCGCAGCGCTTCGGGATTGCCCAGATCGATATAGGATGCCATATCCCCGGGGAATTGGGCCGCGGCCCCCGGCAGGCTGTCTCTATCTTCTGCGAACTGCACATTCCCGACAATTGTCCCGTTGAGACCATTGCCGCTGACATCCCGCGCGTCTCCATCAAGCGGCCAATAGCCCACTAATCCGGTCGTGATATCTGCGGCGGCGATGCCTGCCACAAGCCCCAGAATCAACGCCGCAGCTAAACAGATTTGCCTGTTCCACATAGTAATCCTCCTTCGGAAAATATTGGTTGATGATGAATTCTACGCTAAGCGTATAGTACCTGCCTGCGTCCCAGAGAATCTCTTTACGATGTGACTCTGCCTCCTTCCTCCTCAGAACGGCTATTCGATGACGAGGCAAAAGGATTTTACATCCAAAGCTTACCTGATCACGGTCCCGTCCATGCCCTGCGCCATGCTTCGGGCAGATCTTCCCGAAGAATGCACCAACTTCGCCTGCCCTATGTCTACCAGATTCTCCCTGTCTCCGTCAAGGAAAATCTCCGGTTTTTGGCAATCGGGTAATCGGTCAGTTAGGCGTGGGACGAGAAAGATTAGGAGCAGTTGGGGTTGAAGAGGGCATCGGCGAAATCCATGCCGGGCCGCCTGCCGCTTGATCTGTCTGCCGGTGTTCTTCAGGACTTGAAGGCTTGTGGCCTCGGCCAACTGCGGCCCCATAAGGCTTCAACGAATTCGTCCCCCCAGCGGACCTCCCGTCGCGCCCGAAGTCTCGCGGTTCGCTATTAGAAGCCGGTCGGGAAAGGAGGGCCGCCGGGCCAGCTCAGAATAAACGTATTGCCTGCAAGATAGGCTGAGACAACCTCGACGTGCATATCTACAAACACGGCGTTGGCTGTGCCCTGGTTCAGGTCTCCGCCCGGCGGACTGTGGAACGTCGCGAAGCAGTCGGTCGTGCAGTTGGGCGTAGAGCGCAGATTCGTATCGTTAATACCGGCGCCGCTGAGGCCCTGGATGCGCCAGGTATTCTCCTCGGAGAAGAAAAACACGCGCGATGGGTTCTTTACCTGGGCTTCCTTCTTCATATTCTTGATGGCCAAATTATATTGTGAGGGCACGGCGTTCCATGCGTCCCCGTGCAGGTAGGAATTCATCTCGTAACTATATTGAGGTACAAGGGGAATGGTCGTGCCGGTGCAGCGATAGCAGCCCATCATGAGGGCCACGACTTTGAACGTGGGACACATGTGAATGTCTTTGTTTTTTAGATAAGGCCACAAAGAGCCCGCAAGGTCGGGGTGCTGGTTGAGGTCTTTGGTGGCGTCGTGCCATTCGCAGCTTGTGCCGCCGTTCTTGAAGAGCCAGTTGAACGAGCGGGGAAAGGTGGCTTCATGGTCGTCCAGGTACATTCTCGCGGCTACGCCGTACTGTCTCAGGTTGTTTCTGCAGACTATTCCCTGGACCTGTTTTTTCGCCCGCTGCAGACCGGGCATCAGAATAGCCATCAGTACCGCGATGATGGCAATAACGACCAACAACTCGATGAGGGTAAATGCTTTTCGTTTCTTCATTACATGACGCTCCATTGTGGTTCACCAAACATCCAAACTTACACCAAGATTAATCTCTTTGAGGCCGCCAGTCAAGAAAAAAACCGCGTTTATGCAGACTAAACGCCTTTTTTAGCGGGCGGGATTGTAGCCGCTGCGCATGAATTCCAGGTCGTCGGTGCCGTCATTGACGGGCCACCGGATGCAGTCGGGATAGCCCACGAAGGTCATTTCCAGGGTGCTTTTCTGCTTCCACTTGTGCTTGATGGCGTGGCCGTCGGAGAAGGCCAGCACGCTGAGCTGCCCATGCCGCACGACAATCGGGTCCCACCAGCGATTGCCTTGCTTCTCCAGATTCCAGGACCCCCAGTTGTAGCCGCCTACGTCGGTTTTCTCCTCGAGAAATACGTATTTGATGCCTGGATTCTTGATCTCCGTGAGCTTTTTGTAGGAGGGATATCCCCACTGTTGTGTCAGCCAACTGCTGGCGCCGGTGCCGACGTCGCCGTTCATGCCGCCGGGAATGCCGTAGCTGCGATGCTTCAGCTCTGTGCGGTGCCTGCGGTCGCCCGGGCAGCGATAGAGATCGACGTCCTGCACGTATGGGAACAAGGCGCCGCGTTCGCAGCCGCGTTGCTCATCTTCCAGGGTAGCCGCGGCTCCCGAGACCACGGTGCCGCTCGCGGTCTGCGGCAGTTGGATCCAATCGTAGCCCTTGCTGGGCGAGGAGGAATGCCCATCGTGGCCTCCGACGAGCTTATCGTCGTTCTCCTGGGCGTACATGATCCAGGCCAGCACGAGCTGGTGCTCGTTCGAGAGGCAGACGCTGCCGGCCGCCTGTCTCCTGACCCGCTGCAGAGCAGGCATCATTATCCCCATCAATAGCGCGATGATGGCGATAACCACCAGCAGCTCAATCAGGGTAAAGGCTTTAGATTTATGAATTATGATTTTCGATTTATTATTTGGCTGACGCATTGGCGAAGCCCCAATCATAAATCATAAATCAATGTCGCCCCAGGATTCGACGGCTTGGCGTGCGATGTCCTGGTATTTCTGCCTTGCCTGCTGGTAAACGGCCTGGACTTGCGAGCGTTCGGTGTCGGTCTTGTAACGGCCCGGCTTGTCGGTCACCTGCATCAGCCGGTCAATCCAGCGGATCATATACTCGGCGTCGGTTTTCGAGGCGGTGGGCTTGCCATCGACGGTGATATAGATCGGGCTGGTATGCGCTTGGCGAAGATGACCATCGGGGGCGGTGAAGATCGCGCGGGTGGCGACCCAGCCGCTGCGCCGAGGCTCAAAGGCCAGCGCGATGGATTCTTCAAGCACCGGCGAGGAAGGTCTGTTCTTGAGGCTCACACTCTTTATCACTTTGCCGTTTGCGACAAGTTCAAGCGAATCAATGGACTGGATGCTTCGCAGTTTGGCTTCTATCCGGATGGGCTTGCTGGCCGCCGTCGTATAGCGGATTTCCGTGCCGCAGTCCAGACCGTTGGCCGTCAGGGTGAGCATCGGGCCGCTGGTTGCAAAAGTCCGGCCGGCGCGAATTGCCTTGAGATAGTTGGCTTCGGTGAGGGGGCCATCCAGCTTGGCATAGGTTCTGCTGTAACCGAGCGGGACCGCCATCACGCCCATCGCCGAACCGCCCGTCGCGGCCAGCCTGAATCCGCAGTTCAGAAATCGGTAGTACGTCGAATTTGTGCGGTGGAAAAGCTCGTCCTGCGCCCAAACCTTCCGGTCCTCTTCGATGTCTGCCCCGGCCATTCCCCAGCCCACGCGGCCCATTTGCAGAGTTGCATCCCGATGGTAATGGTTGTGACAGACCTGCACCGAGTCGAACAATCCCAGGGCCACGCCGACCACGTTCTCGCCCCATATCGGCTTGTCGGTGTCGATAACGCATTCGGGTGAAGTTTCTTTCGCCGCCCGGCCCAGGACGGCGTCGCAGGGATACCGGCTGTTGCCGGGCGGCATTTCGACGGGCTTGGTCAGCCCGAACATCAGCAGGGCGCCCGTCGATTCGAAGGCCTCTCCGCCGATCCGCTCGATTTCCTGGTTTCGAAACGTCACCACGTGAGTCGCATCGGCCTGGATACTGGAACCACCCGGCCAGTCGGGCCAGCTCCCGTCGGCAGGCGGTTTTGTCTGATGATTCCACAGCGTCAGAAGCGGCTCGAAGTTGATATCGTCGGCCAGCGCCAGTTGCTTGAGGACCCGCACATCCCCCAGGCCGAAATGGCAGTGGATATCCGCCGAGTACCAGCCTCGCCGGCTCATGTTGACCCATCGGTCCAAGGTGATGTCCACGTTGGTTGTCTGATTGGGTTGCACGACGATATCTTTGTCAACGGGCCGGTACTCGTTGCCCCGCTCGACGTGGATCGTGGCCTTGCCGGCGGGAACCTCAATCACAAAGGAACCGTCGCATGAGAAACTGTGGTCCCTCGCATAAGGCGTACACGTCTGCGTCTGCGGCTGAAAGAATCGTTTGCCTGCGACGCTTACCCAAGCCCGGCAGGGCAGTGGGGCCCCCGAGCCAGATTCATGGACGCTGGCCGAAATCTTGCCCACCTCAGCGGCCTGCACCGGCAGAGTCGCCGCCGCTATTCCAAAAACAACGCCCCAAATCAAGATGTGCCTGAATCTGCTGTTCTCCATACTCCCATTGTAACCGACGGGGCGCGATGAGCAATAGACTCTTGCGGCCAGAAATATTTAACCAGGGACGCCGTCCTGAGCCTCGTCGAAGGATTTCTCCACAGCTACCACACGAGGGAATAAGGCCAGAAAAAGAGAAGGGATAGCGTGGAGCTAAGGGGCTGCGCGCTTTTGCGCAGTCCCGCTTGAGCGTAGGGTTATGCCTTTGCTTCATACAGCTTGAGCATCCGGATTGTTTGAAGAAGCTGTGTGTTGTAACGCCCCTTGATGTCAACCTGCTCAACCAGCTCGGGAATCATGTCATCAAAGTACCACAACTCCGACTTGTAACCCAGAGCCTTCATTTTTTTGCGAAAGGTGCTTTCCATTTCAGACCGCTTGGCCTCCGACTTTCCAAGCATTTTCTTGGTGGTAACGACAACCTTTATGGTTTTACGTCGACCAATGAACTTCCTGATTTTAGCCTCTCTTTGAGCCTTGAACTTTTCGAACTGGTCGACGAGATAGCCTATTCCTTCACCATCATTTGTAAGCGAGAAGGCCGACCTAAACTTGACTTCAAAGTCGTAGTACTCCTTGGCAATTGGGTCGTAGCCAAGGACGTCAATGTTGCTGTAGTTGTGCGGCACTGTGAATGGAATGTCGCCGATGTAAAACCATCTCTTCACGGCCTTCAGGTATTGCTCAAGAATTTCTTCGTTTACCTCAGCCACTGCAATCTCCTAAAGGCATAACAACAATTTAGGTTGATCCACATACGATGCAGAACTTCGGTTTCCTGCCGTAGGAGACGCCATGGTCGCCAGCCTTTGACCGGCCATAACCCCTGAGCCATCAATCTGTTGCACTCTGCTGGCCCCTCATCGTGGCGTCTCATGCCAATTGTGTCTTACAAGAGTATTCCTTCCCTGATTGCCTCGCTGACGATGCCGATTTGGTTTTTTTTGGCTTCGAACTCCTCATGGGTATAACACAGCGGCTCTATCTCGATAGGCCAATGCTGCCAGAAGTCGTACATCAAAGCACACCGCTGGCTGAAGAATATCCCTCTGAAGTCTTCAGAGACCAGGATTATGTCGTAGTCGCTATCATTCAAATGCTCGCCTCGCGCCCTGCTTCCGAAAAAAATGGCCTGACTTATGTTATACTTCTTTCTTACCTTCTGTAAGAAATCGGCTATTCTTGAATCTGCTGTCTTACCCATTCGATCACCTGTTCAGCGGTCTTGAGATGACGGGCCGCGATATTCTCGTCGTATAGCTCCGCAGGAATGCCCGCGGCCATATCGGGGTAGCGTGTGCTCAAATACTCAGGGTTCAAGTCCCTTATTCCGGAAAGCATGTGCTCCGGGGCGTCAACCTTCCGCGCGAGATGGATTATTGAGTGGCCTTTTGGGAATTCTCTTAACCTGTGCAGACATAGCGCTTTTAGCGCCTTCTCGACGGCCTGTTGGGACGCGAAAACCGACATATGGAAATCGAACGATTTTTTGCTGTTTTGAGCGCTTCTGAAATCCGCCTCACCCTGCTTGAACCAGTTTGTGACTTCTTCTCTCATACGGTCATTATAATCCGCCAAGCCCTCTTGGCCAAGTATTTCTTCGTGCCACAGAAAAGGGCGTCTCTATCGGCATTATTCGGCCGCTGATTCGAGATTTTGCTTGATAGTTGAGCTTGCCCAAGTATAAGTT
>Ga0307380_10012392_pt1 | contig 10615 bp, 6 predicted proteins | sample UN3MG_FD_202239 | JGI IMG/M metagenome (GOLD analysis project Ga0307380, IMG submission 202239) | Soil microbial communities from Risofladan, Vaasa, Finland - UN-3 | ecosystem: Environmental > Terrestrial > Soil > Coastal area > Acid sulfate soil | place: Finland: Risofladan, Vaasa | collected... | reverse complement strand
AACGTGATGCGCTGGGCCGGTATGCTGGACGGCGAGCTGGAGCCGATCACGGGCATCAAGGTCGTGGAGCCCGGCTTCCGCGTGCGGCGGCGCAGCACCCCGCGCGTGCACGAGGCCTGCGTCGTCCTGCACCTGGTCCAGCCGGGCGACCTGCTGAAAGCCGGCGACGTGGTGGCGGAAGTGCGCGACGTATGGGGCCGCCCGCTCGGCGACGGGCTGGTGCGCTCCGAGTGTGAGGGCTTCGTCATCGGCCGCTCCCGCGGCATCTACTACTACCCCGGCGACGCCGTGCTGTGGATGGCCATCCGCGACGAAGACCCCATCGTGGCCCCCTACCCCGAGGCGTACTACCGGGACGATGGGGCGTAGAAACGGGAAACGTGGTGCGTGGTGCGTGGTGCGTGACGCGTGAGGGATCAGGTCAAGTAGTTGTTTCGTCGGAGTATGGCGTTGTGCAGCCCTTCGCCCGGCTTAACCGCGGTTAGGCCGGGCGTAGTCCCCTCGTAACCACTGGCCTTTCACCGCGGAGGCGCCGAGAACGCTGAGAAAACCTGGAATCTCTGCGAACTCGGCGTCTCGGCGGTGAGAAAAGCCAACCACACTCAAGCCACAATCGGACAGACCTCAAGGGTTTCGGAAAACCCTTGAGGTCTTGCTTTGCGTCTCCTGGCGAGGACTGACACCCCTCCTAGACCTGGCAGGTTTCCAAAACCTGCCAGGTCTTTTCGGTTTCCGTCCCCTGGCGGGGATTACGGTCTTTCGGACTGCGACACATACCGAGATAGCACGGATGTACTGGATGTTTCCGTCCCCTGGCGAGGATTACGGTCTTTCGGACTGCGCCTGATGCGTACCGAGGCCGTGCGACAGGTCGGGTTTCCGTCCCCTGGCGGGGATTAGGGCCTCTCGGACCGTATACACAGCGTGGTTCGGGCCGATGGCCCTGATTTGTTTCTGCCCCCTGGCGGGGATTAGGGTCTTTCGGACGCCGACTACGAGTACTGGCTCCACTGCGCCAGCTTCGGGTTTCCGTCCCCTGGCGGGGATTACGGTCTTTCGGACCTTACCATTGCCATCGTTTTGGCAATCCAGTGGATTGGGTTTCCGTCCCCTGGCGGGGATTACGGTCTTTCGGACTTGTGTTTAACGGATGGGGTCTACTCTTCTACTCTCTGTTTCCGTCCCCTGGCGGGGATTACGGTCTTTCGGACCAGGTGTTCCTCATGACTATGACCCGACACCATGCAGGTTTCCGTCCCCTGGCGGGGATTACGGTCTTTCGGACCTAGTGCCCGGGACACGAGCCTGGTTCATGTAATTCTAGTTTCCGTCCCCTGGCGGGGATTACGGTCTTTCGGACGTACCTCTTCCGCCAGGCTCTGAAGGTCGTGGAGAAAGTTTCCGTCCCCTGGCGGGGATTACGGTCTTTCGGACTGTTCTGTTACTGATGCAGACATCGTAGCTGCAATAAGTTTCCGTCCCCTGGCGGGGATTACGGTCTTTCGGACTTAGGTTGCCTAGGAACGGAACGGCGCTTAGCGATTGGTTTCCGTCCCCTGGCGGGGATTACGGTCTTTCGGACTCTCTGCCGGAGGAAATTCTGGCGCCGTGGCCATTCGGTTTCCGTCCCCTGGCGGGGATTACGGTCTTTCGGACCAACTTGACATTTAGAGCAGGCCGGTGCAGCGCCAGTGCGGTTTCCGTCCCCTGGCGGGGATTACGGTCTTTCGGACCAACTTGACATTTAGAGCAGGCCGGTGCAGCGCCAGTGCGGTTTCCGTCCCCTGGCGGGGATTAGGGTCTTTCGGACTCAGGCCTATGATGTCTTCACGCTAGCAGCTCGGACAGGTTTCCGTCCCCTGGCGGGGATTAGGGTCTTTCGGACTGCTAGACGACATCATTGACATAGACGAATACAAGAAGTTTCCGTCCCCTGGCGGGGATTAGGGTCTTTCGGACACACCGTCCCAAGCAAGATAGCAATCAAACCATAGGAGTTTCCGTCCCCTGGCGGGGATTAGGGTCTTTCGGACCCGCAACAACCCACCTCAAACCGTAGAGGTAGCCGCAGGTTTCCGTCCCCTGGCGGGGATTAGGGTCTTTCGGACCCGCAACAACCCACCTCAAACCGTAGAGGTAGCCGCAGGTTTCCGTCCCCTGGCGGGGATTAGGGTCTTTCGGACCCGCAACAACCCACCTCAAACCGTAGAGGTAGCCGCAGGTTTCCGTCCCCTGGCGGGGATTAGGGTCTTTCGGACCCGAGGCAACCTGCACTCAGTACAGCCCCCGGATTGTGTTTCCGTCCCCTGGCGGTTAGGGTCTTTCGGACTAATCGCAATGGTATTGTACCTTAGCGGTTGTTATACGTTTCCGTCCCCTGGCGGGGATTAGGGTCTTTCGGACAGATGCAGCGCCACGTGGAGCAGGCGCAGTTGAAAGGTTTCCGTCCCCTGGCGGGGATTAGGGTCTTTCGGACCGATCCGAAGGCAATCGAGCGTGCGGCAAAGCCCATCTGGTTTCCGTCCCCTGGCGGGGATTAGGGTCTTTCGGACGTGGTAGAAGCGCAGGCGGAAGAGCCACAAGCAGAAGTTTCCGTCCCCTGGCGGGGATTAGGGTCTTTCGGACGGATGCACTTCTGCCCGAGGTGCACACAGCAACTCATGTTTCCGTCCCCTGGCGGGGATTAGGGTCTTTCGGACGGAGGTGTGTCATGAAGAAAGCAGGATGGTACATTGAGTTTCCGTCCCCTGGCGGGGATTAGGGTCTTTCGGACCCGACAGTACAACCACAGTCGGCGACGCCGGTACCGGGTTTCCGTCCCCTGGCGGGGATTAGGGTCTTTCGGACCCGAATGCCCGCCAACCAAGTAGTCTCCGACTGCTAAGTTTCCGTCCCCTGGCGGGGATTAGGGTCTTTCGGACCGGAGGAGTTCGGTCTGGTCGTCCCATCGAATGGGTACGGTTTCCGTCCCCTGGCGGGGATTAGGGTCTTTCGGACCGATCCAGGGAACTACACCCTGGTTGTAACGGGAACGGGTTTCCGTCCCCTGGCGGGGATTACGGTCTTTCGGACTCACCCTGACCCCCCGGCCGGATCAAGGCTGGATATTCGTTTCCGTCCCCTGGCGGGGATTACGGTCTTTCGGACCCCATCTAGGAAAAAGACAAGAAGGAGACCAGTTAAGTTTCCGTCCCCTGGCGGGGATTACGGTCTTTCGGACTTAAGGAGGTTCGCCATGAAGTGCTCGTGTTGCATTGTGTTTCCGTCCCCTGGCGGGGATTACGGTCTTTCGGACTGAGATTATTGGGGCAACATCCTGGGATGCAAAGCGTGTTTCCGTCCCCTGGCGGGGATTACGGTCTTTCGGACTCAGCGGCAGTCCGCCAAAGGACTGCTTATTGATTAGTTTCCGTCCCCTGGCGGGGATTACGGTCTTTCGGACCTGCGGCTCACAAAGGGCAGTTCGGCGGTGCATGTCAGGTTTCCGTCCCCTGGCGGGGATTACGGTCTTTCGGACAGGTCCCTGTGGTAGACCCACCGGGGGAGAGAGTTAGGTTTCCGTCCCCTGGCGGGGATTACGGTCTTTCGGACCCAACACTTGAACTGCTCTTCATCCAACTCAAAATAGGTTTCCGTCCCCTGGCGGGGATTACGGTCTTTCGGACCACAGTATTATCTTTACGAAGCGATGAGCCATATCAGTTTCCGTCCCCTGGCGGGGATTACGGTCTTTCGGACCTCACCAGTAAGTGCCTGCCTTACTAAGGCTCAAAGAGTTTCCGTCCCCTGGCGGGGATTACGGTCTTTCGGACTTTAGTGCGAAGACTGCAGGCGGTGCCACTTATTACTGTTTCCGTCCCCTGGCGGGGATTACGGTCTTTCGGACCAGCAGATCGGGCACTCCCTGGAGGAGTATGGCCTGGTTTCCGTCCCCTGGCGGGGATTACGGTCTTTCGGACACGAGCCTGGTAGAACGCAAGGTGGCCCCTGCCAAGTTTCCGTCCCCTGGCGGGGATTACGGTCTTTCGGACGTAAATGTTACTGAACAGTCACTGCCGGTCGGCGCCAGTTTCCGTCCCCTGGCGGGGATTACGGTCTTTCGGACTTTTCAGGAGCAATCGCTTCTACTTGCCACTGTTCCGTTTCCGTCCCCTGGCGGGGATTACGGTCTTTCGGACCGTTTCGTTGTTGTTCGAGTTTGGGTGCCCAAATCAAGTTTCCGTCCCCTGGCGGGGATTACGGTCTTTCGGACAAAGGAGGTTCTTATGGCTGAAAAGAAAGCCACTGTAGGTTTCCGTCCCCTGGCGGGGATTACGGTCTTTCGGACTTGGCGACGCTCTACCTGACCGCTGAGGCGGTCGAGAGTTTCCGTCCCCTGGCGGGGATTACGGTCTTTCGGACTTGCCCATAGGGCGTCTGGGAAGTGTTTGAATACCGCGTTTCCGTCCCCTGGCGGGGATTACGGTCTTTCGGACCTGGACTCCCAACCTAGCCACGATCTAGGCTTAAAAAGTTTCCGTCCCCTGGCGGGGATTACGGTCTTTCGGACCCGAGTTCAACGACTTGGTAGGGTCCACGTACTCTGAGTTTCCGTCCCCTGGCGGGGATTACGGTCTTTCGGACCCGAGTTCAACGACTTGGTAGGGTCCACGTACTCTGAGTTTCCGTCCCCTGGCGGGGATTACGGTCTTTCGGACTGGCCGCCGATGCCGACGCCTGGTGGGGCCGCTCGTTCAGTTTCCGTCCCCTGGCGGGGATTACGGTCTTTCGGACCACTTGAGATACCGCGCAATTCCGCGCGCCTTTTCTCTGGGTTTCCGTCCCCTGGCGGGGATTACGGTCTTTCGGACTGAACGAACCTCAAGAGCGTCTAGAGTGGCTCCGGGAGCGTTTCCGTCCCCTGGCGGGGATTACGGTCTTTCGGACCTGTCTATCGTGATCCCGAATGGGACGGCCCACTTCTGTTTCCGTCCCCTGGCGGGGATTACGGTCTTTCGGACTTGTTGCTAATTGTTGTATTGGTTAGCGGCCTTCTGGGTTTCCGTCCCCTGGCGGGGATTACGGTCTTTCGGACCAAGGTGTCACTAAGCCTTTGCTTGAAGGCCAAACTTAGTTTCCGTCCCCTGGCGGGGATTACGGTCTTTCGGACCGAAATGCTAGACAACATCAAGCAAGCACTTGCCTTTAGGTTTCCGTCCCCTGGCGGGGATTACGGTCTTTCGGACTTGAGGGACACGAAACTGTCCCCGTGGTGCAGGCGGAGTTTCCGTCCCCTGGCGGGGATTACGGTCTTTCGGACCACACGTTCACATATCGCATCCAAGGAGGAAAGCGATGAGTTTCCGTCCCCTGGCGGGGATTACGGTCTTTCGGACTGGGCCGAGGCAGTCGGGGCCGACCCCTGGTGGGGGAAGTTTCCGTCCCCTGGCGGGGATTACGGTCTTTCGGACAGATTATCACGGCCTCCAAAGTGGAGCGTATTGACAAGTTTCCGTCCCCTGGCGGGGATTACGGTCTTTCGGACCCGAGTATGACGAAGAGGCAGAAGGATCGAACCTCTTCTGTTTCCGTCCCCTGGCGGGGATTACCGTCTTTCGGACCCTGTCTAACTAACACTTGACGCTTTAGAGGTTTTTCGTTTCCGTCCCCTGGCGGGGATTACGGTCTTTCGGACTCCACTACCCGCTGCCCCCGGCGAGGGTTTCCAATGGTTTCCGTCCCCTGGCGGGGATTACGGCCTTTCGGACGGTATCACAATCAAGACATTGTCGTGTGAGGGCAATGTTTCCGTCCCCTGGCGGGGATTACGGTCTTTCGGACCGACGGTCAAGGTCTGCGTGCCGCTCGGCGCCATTGGGTTTCCGTCCCCTGGCGGGGATTACGGTCTTTCGGACTCAGAAGGATGATGGTGTACGAATGGTCCGCAAGTGTTTGTTTCCGTCCCCTGGCGGGGATTACGGTCTTTCGGACCCGCGCTGTGGGCAAGGGCTTGCTGTATCTGCTTTCAGTTTCCGTCCCCTGGCGGGGATTACGGTCTTTCGGACTCACCCGGCGACTGGACTATCCAGCGATTGGGGTTATGTTTCCGTCCCCTGGCGGGGATTACGGTCTTTCGGACCCGGTGCATCCGAGCGATGAGGTCTTTTACGCATCTGAGTTTCCGTCCCCTGGCGGGGATTACGGTCTTTCGGACTGGTGCTGGCGGCAGTTGTCGTCGGCTACCAGTTCATCAGTTTCCGTCCCCTGGCGGGGATTACGGTCTTTCGGACTGGGGGTTGTTCAAGCTGGCTGAGCCGGCTGTGCTTAAGTTTCCGTCCCCTGGCGGGGATTACGGTCTTTCGGACCCCAGATTACAATGCTCCAGCCTGGCCCCCAGGTTCTGTTTCCGTCCCCTGGCGGGGATTACGGTCTTTCGGACCCCAGATTACAATGCTCCAGCCTGGCCCCCAGGTTCTGTTTCCGTCCCCTGGCGGGGATTACGGTCTTTCGGACGCGGGCGTCGCCTTGTGCCTCGTGGTGACGGTTTTAGGTTTCCGTCCCCTGGCGGGGATTACGGTCTTTCGGACGGTTTCCTTTCTGTTCGGTGAGGGCAACGCCGTTTCTGAGTTTCCGTCCCCTGGCGGGGATTAGGGTCTTTCGGACCGGGCCAGTTTGGATGTGGTGCGTGCCGTGCGAACCTTGTTTCCGTCCCCTGGCGGGGATTACGGTCTTTCGGACAGGGGTGTTCTTAGATTGAATTAATAGGAGGTGGTGCGTTTCCGTCCCCTGGCGGGGATTAGGGTCTTTCGGACCGGGCCGTAAGGTTCGCTTTCCCGACGGGACCGTCGAGTTTCCGTCCCCTGGCGGGGATTAGGGTCTTTCGGACCTATGCCAGATCCAGAATGCTGGCGGTTCCTAGTTGCGTTTCCGTCCCCTGGCGGGGATTAGGGTCTTTCGGACTGAAGACTGTCCCTCTCGTTTCCCTTCTCCCATGGAAGTTTCCGTCCCCTGGCGGGGATTAGGGTCTTTCGGACTAAACCGCTCAGGCAAAGATTGCCTCCCGTGCAGTGAGTTTCCGTCCCCTGGCGGGGATTAGGGTCTTTCGGACTCAAAAGATCTTCTCGACTTTGCTTGGTTTGGTATTGGGTTTCCGTCCCCTGGCGGGGATTAGGGTCTTTCGGACTCGTGCCCAAGGAGCACAAGACGCGCGTTATCGTTGGGTTTCCGTCCCCTGGCGGGGATTAGGGTCTTTCGGACCAGCGTGCCTGGGAAAAGATCAAGGGCGCCTTCTTGAGTTTCCGTCCCCTGGCGGGGATTAGGGTCTTTCGGACGCAGGCCTGAAGGCTGCCAAAATATGCGTGGGAGGAAGTTTCCGTCCCCTGGCGGGGATTAGGGTCTTTCGGACCGGTGGCGGTGGCCTTTACCGGCTAGACCTAACCGTTAGTTTCCGTCCCCTGGCGGGGATTAGGGTCTTTCGGACTGGTGTCGGCCTTCTTATGACCGGCTACATCATGGGTTTCCGTCCCCTGGCGGGGATTAGGGTCTTTCGGACGCTCGACTACACGCAAGACGCCGCAACCGCGATCCTGGTTTCCGTCCCCTGGCGGGGATTAGGGTCTTTCGGACTGAACACTACCCTGCCGGTTGGCCCTCGCTCCGAGAAGTTTCCGTCCCCTGGCGGGGATTAGGGTCTTTCGGACTTGTTCAACACCCTCAGTGAGAAGGTCTCGGACCCAGGTTTCCGTCCCCTGGCGGGGATTAGGGTCTTTCGGACCAAACGCCACAACACCGTCACCGTAGGGGGCGTAGGTCGTTTCCGTCCCCTGGCGGGGATTAGGGTCTTTCGGACCTGACCGATGTTTGACTCTCAGTAACCTCTGCCCGGAGTTTCCGTCCCCTGGCGGGGATTAGGGTCTTTCGGACACGAATCAGCAGGCCCAGGCCGCCATGGTCAAGGCTGGTTTCCGTCCCCTGGCGGGGATTAGGGTCTTTCGGACGTGGCCGCGGTCGTAGCCCTCGTACTGGCTGGCCTGGGTTTCCGTCCCCTGGCGGGGATTAGGGTCTTTCGGACCTGGATTGCTGGTCGCAGTCCTCGGCATGGCACTGCCAGTTTCCGTCCCCTGGCGGGGATTAGGGTCTTTCGGACCGAGTTCAGCGCAGATCTCTCGACGCTGTCAGATGAAGGTTTCCGTCCCCTGGCGGGGATTAGGGTCTTTCGGACTAAAAACCGCTCAAAAACCCCAAAACAGATTTGTCAAGTTTCCGTCCCCTGGCGGGGATTAGGGTCTTTCGGACTACGATCCAGGATACGACGGAGTCGGCGGGGCCGAAGTTTCCGTCCCCTGGCGGGGATTAGGGTCTTTCGGACGGCCGGTAGCGGTAGCACGTAGCATTATGATAGTAAGTTTCCGTCCCCTGGCGGGGATTAGGGTCTTTCGGACGAGGGGAGCGGCCAGTTCGGCAAGATATTCGAGGAGTTTCCGTCCCCTGGCGGGGATTAGGGTCTTTCGGACTTGCTGGAGGCTGAAGTAGTTAAATGAGGATAGACAGGGTTTCCGTCCCCTGGCGGGGATTAGGGTCTTTCGGACCAGGCCTGCGCATCATGGCCTATGATCCTGGGGCAAGTTTCCGTCCCCTGGCGGGGATTAGGGTCTTTCGGACGTTTCGGAGAGCCATTCAACCTATGGTGCGTGTCAAGTTTCCGTCCCCTGGCGGGGATTAGGGTCTTTCGGACAGCATCCTGGGCATCTCCGGGATCGAGATCCGCAACGTTTCCGTCCCCTGGCGGGGATTAGGGTCTTTCGGACTCGGCCAGAACACCGCCACCCCTGCCACCAAGATCGGTTTCCGTCCCCTGGCGGGGATTAGGGTCTTTCGGACCGCATTTTGTGCCACCACCACATGTACGGGTTCTTGATCCTTTTCGAGCCCGCTCGACGGCTATATGTGGGGGTGGCGCGAGAGCCTCTGAAGTACATACCAAAATCCTGTCATTCTGGCACTTTGTGCCACGTCCAGCACCGCTTGACTTCTGTACGCTACCATTGTATATTACTGGGGCCATTTGTCAAATCGCAGACACCACTGCCCCATGCTCTCTTTCCATCTGCCCACGTCAGGAGTCCTCTGATGAGACACTCCATGGAGCCCTCGTGGTCTTCTGGCCGCCAGGTGCCCTCGCCGGCCACGACCATCCCTTGCCGGTAGCATTCCACGATCGCCCGCAGCGCCGGCATGCTGGCCCTCACGTAACGGCGGCGCAGTGCACGCACCAGCCACCTATCCGCAACCTCGCCTGCGCTCTCCTGGCACAGCAACTCCCGTAACGCTCGTCCTGCCGCCATATAACACGTCGCTGGTGCGTGGTGCGTGGTGCGTGTTCCGTGTTGCGTGACGGACCACGAAACACGCACCACGGAACACGTTTCACGTTTCACGTTACCCCAATGCCTCGAGCGCGAAACGATCCAGCAGCGCAACCTCGGGCGGTGCATCGAGGGGCACGGCCGGTCCTGCGCCAGGCTGGTCCACGAGCGCGCCGATGCGCAGGGGGGCCGCAGCAGGGCCGGCCGGCCACGCTCCGTCGTCGCGCCCCAGCAGCGCCGCTCCCAGGGGAGTCAGGAGCAGGGGAGCGGAGGGGCGGGGGAGCGGAGGAGTAGAGAGAACGAACACGCCGAACCAGGTCAGGGGGCCGGTCAACAGGGCCAGGAGCACCTGGCGCGCGCGGGACTCGAAACCGGCCTGCTCGTCGGGAGAGAGCGCCGCCCAGGTGGCATACGTGGTCTGGGGGCGCACGAGCGCCGGGGACTGCTCGATTAACGCCTCGAGCAAGTCAGCGGGGTGGCCCAGGGGACCCGGCGGGCAGGTAGCCAGCGATGCCAGCAGCAGGTGGAAGCGGGCCAGGGAGTCGTCGTCCTCCCCGAGGGCCGGCAGGCGGAAGCGCAGCCACAGGGTGCGGTTGGCCGCGGAGCGCTCGAGCCAGGCCTCCCACAGCGTGCGCAAGCGGCCGGCCCGGGGAGCGGCCAGCCACTGCTGAGTGATCAGCGCCGGCTTGAGATAGTCGCCGATCAGGCCGGCCAGCCCGGCTCGTTCGGCCAGGTAATGGAGAAAGGGGAGGCGGGTGGCCTGAAGTTCGCTGCGGCCCGGCCCCAGGTCGTCGGGCGGAGAGAGGTATTGATTGAGCGCCTGGAGGGCACGGGGCGGGAGCCACCGCCCGTGGCGCACCGGGGTGTCCTCACGGTTGAGGAAGGAGAGCAAGGTGAACAGGTCAGCCTCCAACCCGCCCACCGCCGCAGTAGATGGGATAACGGAACGCGGCTCGGACAGGGCGGGCAGGTCCAGCCCAGGGGCGAGCGCGTCGCGCAGGTCGCGGGGAAGCACGACGGCGTGGAGGAGCCGCTTGCGGGTGCCCAGGTTGAGCGGGTAGGCCAGGCCGTAGTGGACGAGCGTGGCGGCGGGGGAGGAAGGGGCGGGCCAGGGGGCGGGCGGCGACTGGGGGGCCCACGGCCGGTAGGGGTGCAGGGGACCGAAACGGGCCGCGAACTCGGGCCGAGGGAGAGAGAGGCCATCCGACTGGGCCAGTGCCCGGAGCGCGGCGCGGGCGTCGGGATCGAGTGCGGCGAACGTCTCCGCCAGG
>Ga0307380_10012391_pt1 | contig 10616 bp, 8 predicted proteins | sample UN3MG_FD_202239 | JGI IMG/M metagenome (GOLD analysis project Ga0307380, IMG submission 202239) | Soil microbial communities from Risofladan, Vaasa, Finland - UN-3 | ecosystem: Environmental > Terrestrial > Soil > Coastal area > Acid sulfate soil | place: Finland: Risofladan, Vaasa | collected... | reverse complement strand
CTCCGGCGAGCCGGCAACGATCAGGATCAAGCCGGCCGAACCCAACACCGGAATCACATTCGTCCGCACGGACCTTCCCGGCAGGCCCGAAGTGCCGGCACGGATCGAGAACGCCGGCACGCGCCCCTTCCGCACGTCGCTGCTGAAGGACGGCGTTGAAGTGCAGATGGTGGAGCACCTGATGGCGGCCTTCGCGGGGATGGATATCCACAACGCGATCGTGGAAATCAACACCCCCGAGATCCCGAACGCCGACGGCAGTGCGAAGGTGTTTCATGATCTGCTGCAGAAGGCGAGCTCCGTGGAGCAGCCCTACCCGCGGCCACAGTGCACGATCAGCGAGCCGGTCTCCGTGCGCGACGGCGATTCGTCGATCACCGCCCTGCCCGGCGAGCAGGGGCTTACCGTCTCCTACACGCTGAGCTACCCGGCGCCGTTCATCGGCACGCAGCACTACCAGGTGAAAGTGACCGCCCCCACCTTCGGCCTCGAGATCGCGCCCGCCCGTACGTTCGTGATGGCCAGCGAAGTGCAGGAGCTGAAACTCCGCGGCCTCGGGCGCGGGGCCAACTACAAGAACATGCTCGTGGTTGACAACGCCGGCGTGATCGACAACGAGCTGCGGTTCAAGGACGAGTTCGTCCGGCACAAGATCCTCGACATCATCGGGGACCTCTACCTGCTGGGAGCGCAACTGAACGCATACATCGTCGCTGTGCGCTCCGGCCACACGCTGAACCGCAAGCTGGTGGAACAACTCCGCCGGCTGATGGAAAGCGAGCGCGGCACGCGGATGGTCGAGCATTTCGACATCCGCGAGGTGATGCAGATCCTCCCCCACCGCTACCCGTTCCTGCTGGTCGATCGCGTGCTCGAGCTCGAGGGCGACCGCCGGGCCGTCGGCATCAAGAACCTCACGTACAACGAGGAGTTCTTCCAGGGGCACTGGCCCGGCCAGCCGGTGATGCCCGGCGTGCTCCAGATCGAGGCGCTGGCCCAGCTCGCCGGCTTCCTCCTCCTGCGCAAATACGAAGGCGGCAAGAAGCTCGCCTTCCTCTTCTCGATCGACAAGGCCAAGCTGCGCCGGCCCGTCATTCCTGGAGACCGCCTCCTGCTCGAGGCCGAGAGCATCAGGTTCAAGCACCGCATCGCACACGTGGCCGTCAAGGCATCCGTCGACGGCGAGATCTCGGCTGAAGCTGAGATCAAGTTCATGATCGTGGATTCCACCTGAAGAAGCAGGCTTTGGGCCTTGGGCTATGGGCTATGGGCTATGGACCGGCTGAAAAAGCCTGGTGGCGGATGCCCAAAGCCTAAAGCCCAAAGCCCTCAGAGAAATCAATGAGCATTCATCCAACTGCCATCGTCGATAAGCGGGCGCAACTGGACTCGGGCGTTTCCGTTGGCGCGTTCAGCACCATCGGCCCGAACGTGATGATCGGCAAGGATACCGAAATCGGCTCACACGTCGTCGTCACCGGGCATACGACCATCGGCCGGCGCAACCGAATCTATCCCTTCTCATACATCGGCACGGACCCGCAGGACATCAACTACCACGGCGAAGACACGCAACTGATCGTCGGCGACGATAACATCATCCGCGAGTACGTGACGATGGCCGTGGCGACGACGAAGCACGAGCGGGTCACGCGCGTGGGCAACTCGAACATGATCATGTCGTACTGCCACGTCGCCCACGACTGCGAGGTCGGCAACGGCACCACAATGGCAAACGCCCTGAACATGGGCGGGCACGTGAGGATCGAGGACGGCGCCGTGATCGGCGGCATCGTGGGCATCCACCAGTTCGTCACGGTCGGCAAGTTCGCATTCATCGGCGGGCTGAGCCGCATTACGCAGGACGTGCCGCCGTTCCTCGTGACCGAAGGCAACAATGCTCGCGCCCGCTGCGTGAACACGGTTGGGCTGAAGCGCAACGACTTCGACGATGCCCGTGTACAGGCGATCGAAGACGCATTCCGAATGCTGTACCTGTCGGACCGGCCCTTCAACGAGAGCCTCGACGAGTTGGGGCGGCGGCCCGGCCTCACCGACGATGTGAAGTACCTGATCCAGTTCGTCCGGAACGCCGGGGTGGGCTTCAACTTCCGGTCGCGTGAAGCCATCAGGCACAAGAAGAAACAGCAGTAGGGCCGGCGGGCAGCAAGGCGATCATCATCATCATCATCATCATCGCCATCATCACCACTTCCTTCAGCTCGGGTGCGCCATGCTCATACCCTACTGGATGCAAAGAGCCGACCTTTCATCAACTGACCACGAGCCGGTGGACGCCGCCCAGGCAGTGAAGGATTTCCTCAGCTATGATTGGGGTGCGGAGGGTCGGCCGTTCGATGAACTCGACGGGCGACACGAGGAAAACTGCCCCGCGGGGTTCGGGTTCTCGGCGGATGATGGCCGCCGGCTGCACCTGTGCCTCGACGGCGAAGATCGGTTCGCGAAGAACCCCTCGGCCACGGCGTGCGGCCGTCCCCGGCCGCCGTGGTCGCCGTCTGGATTTCCAAACGACGCGGCCGATTCGTACAGCGAGAGCTGGTTCAGCATGGGCGTCATGGTGCAGCAGATTCCGCCGCTGTATGGCGCCGCGGCACGCTCCTCACGGCGGCGGGCAAACTGCCGCTCGAACCGGTAGTGCGGGCAGATCGCGTTCTCGCCTTCGGTGAGGCTGCAGTCCCACGTGCAGATACGGTTGGTCTTCGCGATCTCGCGTGTTCAGGGGCGGGCGTCCTGCTCGCCAACCGGATTGCCGTCGCCGTTGAACCCGAGATTGATCGCCACCGACGTGCCCGGCGGGAAGACGGGGAGGCGCTTCAACAGGTATGTCATCGCGGCGTCGGCACGGGGCTTGTCGAACGCCCACGCCGTGCCCTGGAACTGCGGGACGAACTCGCCTTGCCAGCCGTCGGGTCCCTTGATGATTTTCCACGCGAAGAACGGCGGGCCCCACGTGCCAAGCTCCACCTCGACCGACGGGATGTTTCGCCGGGCGAGCGCGGCCACCTCCGCGGAGCCGCCGATGTAGGTCTCGTGCGTGCAGCCGTTCCGCGAGCAGCCGCCGGGATCGCCGGGGAAGATGCCGATGATGTCGACGCCGGGCAGCAGGCTCGTCCAGCGATCCCACAGCCACAACACCTCGCGCCATTCATCGGCGACTCGCGGGCAATGCGTGTGCCAGGCGTCGCCCACGGTGGTGAGTGCCGCGAGCAGTTCCACCTTCACGCCGTGGCCGTTGCGGTCGCCGCGGCCGTTGCGGTCGGGGGCCCTGCTTCCCGTGCAATGGAGCGCGCTCGCGGCCAACGGCGGCACACGATCGGCCACCGTCAACTACGTGCTCGACCTGCCGGCGAATTCACGGCGTGAGCTGGCTGTCGTCTGCAAGCTCGATGCCCCCGCCCCTGCGATATCACCAATCGATGTCAAGCCGGCCTCCCTCCCCCTCTCCACACTTGGAGAGCGGGCAGGGGGTGAGGAGGGGCAGCCGGGAGTCGTCGAAGTCCGCAGCAACCGCCTCGCCGTCCGGTTCGCCGCAGCCGGCTCGATGCTCCCGCCCATCCTCGCGATCGGCCGGATCGGCGCCGATGGCCAGGTCGCGTGGCGCGGTTCGGCTCGCTTCTTCGACGCCGGCCCCGTCGAGGCGATGTCGGTCGAGCAAACTGCCGGCCCAATCTTCTACCGCCACGCCATCACGTACCGCCTCGCACTCGGAACCGAGTATCGCTGCGAGATCACATGCTGGGCGGGGCTTGACTTCATCAGCATCGACGAAACCATCACCGGCCCGGGCACCGACGCCGCCGGTTGGGAAATCGACATGGGCGCCTGGGACCGCGCTTTCCAGCGGGCGAACAACCGCTGGTGCCACGACCTTCTCCACGAGCCGCTCGCCCTCACGCCGCTCGGCGACCATCCGGAGGAATCATGGAGCCAGCGTCGATGGTGGGGCAGCACGTCCGGCGCGATCCGCATCGGGCGTGCAATCGGAGACGCGGCCGGGATCGTCGTCCGATGCAACTTCACGCCCGGCCGCCGCCACTGGGGGATTGCCCTGGGCGACGCCGACGACGTGCCCGCGCAGCTCAAGTCGCAGTACGACCAGCCCCCCGCCGCGTCACGCCGCACCACCGCCCTCGGCGAAGTAAGGCTCACCGAATGGCAGCACCGCGTCTTCGACTGGCCGCACAGCCCGAAGGTCAAGCACCCACGCATCGAGGTGGCCGCCCAGGAGCTTGACGCGTTCGCACGCAAGGTCGAAGCCGATCCGTTCTTCGCCCGCCTCGCCAAACTGATGGAAGGAAACGAAGCCCTCGATGCGTGGCGGACGCGCGACCCCGCGAAGGTCAACGACGCCGCCCGCGGGATCATCAAGCAGCTCGACCGCGACGTGGACTCCATCCTCGCCCGCCACATGTGGCTGCCCGGCCATCGAGGCATCGTGTCGCTCGCGTCGCGGGCCGACGTGTTGCTCGGCACCGGACTGGTCGAGCCGGAGGTCCAGAAGCAGCTCCGGCAGCGGTTCGCACTGCTCGCCTACCACTACACCGACTCGTCGCTGATGGACTGAAAGTACAACGCCGGGCATCCGAACTTCGACGCCGACCGCTACAGCGTGCCCGCCATGGTCGCGATGCTGTATCCCGATCACCCGCACGCGAAGGCTTGGCTGGACCACGCCATCCGGCAGTTCCGCGAGGGCCTGCGCATCTACGTGATCCCGGGAAGCGGCAAGTGGGCGGAAAACATCGGCAACTACTACGACTGGTCGTCGGTCGTGCTCGGCTCGCTGGCGCACGGGCTGCATCACACCGGCGCGGCCGATCCGTTCGCGTGGCCGGAATGGCAGGACTTCTGGCGCTGGGCGCTGCCGACCATGATGCCGCCGAAGCCGGGCCGCGAGGACACGGCGCGCCTGGAACGCGGCGAGATCATCGAGCCGTACTGGGGCAAGGCAACGCCCGGGCAGGGTCAGATTTCGTGGCGTGGCGAGGATCGTGCCGGCGGCGGCCTGAACACCAACGCCTGCTGGCGCAATCCCGATTTCATCGCCGGCCGCATGGAATGGCTGCGCCGCGTTGCTGCCGCCGTCCGCGCCGAGCCGCGCGCACATCAACGCATCCTCGGCTACGTCGTCTGGAACGAGCAGCGCTGGGCCTGGGGCGACGAGACCTGCTACTGCCCGCACTGCACCGCCGCGTGGGCAAAATGGCTAGCTGCCCACTACAAGACCATCGCCGCGCTCAACCGCGAGTACGGCACCGCCTTCGCCACGTTCGACGAGGTGCCGCTGCCCAAGCCGATCGACGGCAAGCCGCTCGCCGAGACGACGAAGAAGAACAGCCGCCCCACTTCCGTCGCGCCGCCGCGCGACGTGACCAGCGTGCCCGCGTGGCGCGACTTCCACCTGTTCAAGGCCGACGGCCTCATCGAGTTCGAGAAGCTTGGTGCCGCCGCGATGAAGAAGGCCGACCCCGACCGCCTCGTCATCACGTCGCTGTTCTCGCGGGACGTCCACCCCAACATCGGCCACGTGATGCTTCGCCTGTACCGCGAACTGGGGGCGGACCCGAACATCGGCGTAATCGGCGGCAACTCGTATGAAGTGCTGCCGGAATGCCGTTCGGCACGGCATCTCGCGATGTGGCGCAGCATCCCTGCGGACGCCGCGTCCGCCGCGCACCGCAAGCCGATCTGGTTCACCGAGTTCAACGACCACGGCTTGCCGATAGATCGTCCCTGCACGCCCGCCATGGTGAACTGCCTGATCGCCCGCACCGCCTTCAGCGGCGGCAGCGGCCTGATCTGGTTCACGGCGGACGCGGCGTCCGCACGCACCACCGAGACGGCCAAGTTCGGCGTGCTGGAGACCGACGGTGCGATCAGCGAGCGTTGGCGAACGATCAGCGCCGCCCATGCGGCCATGGAGCGTAACGCCGGCCTGATCGCCGAAACCGCGCGAAACGACCTCCCCCGCCAAGTCGCCGTCGTCCATCTCGATCAGTGGAATGCCCTCGCGGACAACGAGTACTACGACGCCGCGTCGCAGTCGGCCCTGGATCTGCTGGGCATCCGCGCCGGCTGCAGCGTGGCGTATCTGGCGGAACCGGAAGTGCTGGGAGGCGAGCTTGGGAAATATCCGTTGGCGGTGTTGTGGCAGGCACAGCGGCAGGGCGATCTCGATGACACGGCGCTCGCGGCGCTTCGGAAGTACGTGGAGCGCGGCGGCACGCTCGTCTGCGACCTTCCGCTGGTGCAAGATGCAGACGGCCGTGGCCCCGCGGGCGCGGCCGACCGCGGCGGTCGGTGGGCCGAATTCGCGGGCCTGACCTTCGCGAACGAACAGCCGCGGAACGTCCTCGACCTCGCCGACCCGGGCATCGGCCGAATTCAGCTTCGCGCGTCCGGCACGGCGTTCCCCGCCATGGCCGAGCCGCAGTCGCTAAGTCAGTGGGACATCCAGCCCGCCGCCGGAACCGACGTGATCGCCGATTCAGCCGGGCGCCCGGCAATCGTCATTCGCAAGCTCGGCGGCGACCGCGACGGCCGCAAGGGCAGCGTCGTCACGCTCGGCCTCAAGCTGGCGCTGATCGATCCCGACGCCGACAACCGCGAGATGGCGGCGAAGCTTCTGCGCGCCCTGATCGTGCAGGCCGGAGTCCAGCCGCTGGTGGACCTGCCGTGGCTTGAAAAAACAATCGCCCCGTTGGACGGCGGCGGACTGCTCGTCACCGTGTTCAACGGTCACGCTTCCGCCGTCAATAGCACGCTGCGGCTGCCGCAACACCGTGCAGCGAAGATTCAGCCGGTGCGCGTGCCTCGAGGCGCGGCAGTATCCGCCGAGTCTGTCACGCTTCCCGCAGGGGAATGGCTTGCATTTACGGTGCGGTGAGTGACAGGAAACCGGAAATGGTGACGCGATGACGCCGGGAGGCGAGGACACGAGGAAGCGAGGACACGAGGAAGCATGGACGGAAGGAGGAGATGGCGACAGGAGGGAGAACGGAATGATGGGAAGGTGGGCTTCCGCCCCATCATTCCATCATCCCATCATCGCTTCATCTCATCATCTCATCACCCAGCATTCTGGCGGTCGCTGCGACCGAAGCGGTCGTGCGAGCGGCGGCGAGGGCCTCGCCGGGGACTGCCGCTTCCGCCTCCGGTTCCGGTTCCGCTATGCTCGGCGGAACTGCGCTGCGCGTGGTTGCTGGACCGCGGACCTGCCGTCGATGTGCCGGCATGGCTGTCCTGGGATCGGCCTTGACCGCGCCGCGAGCCTTCCTGTCGGCGTGCATACGGGCGACCTCCGGTCGAACCCTGCGGCCGCGCGCCGCGGCCGCCCGATCCGAATGGCCGGCGGCCGCGTGCGACCGAAGCGGTCGCGGGCTGGGCCGATTTTTCCTTCAACCGCGTGCTGGGCATCGGCGAATGCCACGGGTGCTCCGAAATGGTGGGGATGTGCGCCCTGACGAGCGATTCGATGGTGTCGAGGACCTCCCGCTCGTTGGGATCACAGAAAGTGAGCGCGATGCCGCTGGCACCGGCGCGGCCCGTACGGCCGATCCGATGCACGTACATCTCCGGCTCCTGCGGCAGGTCGTAGTTGATCACGTGCGAAATGTCGTCGACGTCAATCCCGCGTGCGGCGATGTCGCTCGCTACCAGCACGCGCGTCTTGCCGGACTTGAAGTCGTCGAGCGCCCGTGTGCGGGCGGCCTGCGACTTGTTCGAATGGATCGCCTCGGCCGGAATGTTCGCGTGCCTGAGGTGCCGCGTCACCTTGTCGGCCCCGTGCTTGGTGCGCGTGAAGATGAGTGCCCTGGTCACGCTGGCGTCGCTCAGCACGTGGGTCAGCAGTTCGCGCTTGTCGCCATGCTCCACGAAGTACACCGATTGCTTTACGGTCTCGGCGGCGGGTGCTTCGGGGGTGATGCTGATGCGGACGCACTCGTGCAGGATCGAGTTTGCGAGGTCCTGCACCTTGGCTGGCATGGTGGCCGAGAACAGCAGCGTCTGCCGCTGTTGGGGCAGCCGAGCGACGATCCGGCGGACGTCATCGATGAATCCCATGTCCAGCATGCGGTCGGCTTCGTCGAGCACGAATATCCCAACCGACTCCAGGTGCACGAACCCCTGCTGGATGAGGTCGAGCAGGCGGCCGGGCGTGGCAACGAGGATGTCGACGCCGCGCTCCAATGCCTTGGTCTGCGGGCCTTGGCCGACGCCCCCGAAAACGACAGTGCCTCGAAGGCCCGAGTGCCGGCCGTAGGCTGCGAAGCTCTCGCTGATCTGGGCGGCCAGCTCGCGTGTCGGCGTGACCACCAGCGTGCGAATGCGGCGCTTGCCGTGCGCCGCCGGCTCCAATCCAAGCCGATGGAGGATTGGCAGCGCGAACGCCGCCGTCTTTCCCGTGCCGGTCTGGGCGCAGCCCAGCAGGTCGCGTCCCGCCATCACGTGAGGGATTGCTTTTTGCTGAATGGGAGTGGGAGTGGTGTAACCTTCCTGTCGGACCGCACGCAGCAGGGGCTCCGCAAGCCCGAAATGCTCAAAATGTTCCAAACGATTGTCTCTCTGTTGCCTGATTTGATTCGGATGGTATCTACAGTATCATATTTTAACAGATAGGCCGGCCCATTACAACAAATATTCATGGGAAGGCGACAGGCGACAGGCGAGAGGCTACAGGAACCAGGCCACAGGTGGAGGCCGCAGGGGCATGCCGCAGGATTGCCTATCATCGCCATGCAGCTCACCCTGCCGCCCGTCGCCTGCCGCCCGTCGCCTGTTGCTTGTTGCCTGTTGCTTGTTGCTTGTTGCTTGACGCCCGTTGCCTGTTGCTTGTTGCCTGTTGCTTGTTGCCTGTTGCCTGCCGCCTGTTGCTTGTCGCCTGTTGCTTGTTGCTTGTTGCTTGTTGCCTGTTGCTTGTTGCCTGTAGCCCATCCCCCCAATGGCGCGAGAATAAGATGCAGGGGGCGGCCACCCGTGGCCGCCCAAGGGCAGGCACGGGGGCCTGCCCCTACAAGAACGGCCCTAATCTCACGCCATTGAGACTATCCCGATTGACACTATCCCGACTGAGACTATCCCGACTGAGACTATCCCGATTGAGCCTATCCCCTGTCGCTCTCCCCTACTTGCACTTCGTATTCAGCGCACTGCGCACCACGAGCAGATCGAGGATGTTGATGGAAGCGTCCTTGTTGACGTTGCACTTCCAGCTGTTGCCGGAACTGGGGCTCTGGTTGAGTGTGTTGCGGACCTGGAGAAGGTCGAGGATGTTCACCAAGCAGTCGCCGGTGACGTCGCCCAGGATGTTCCACCCGCTCTTGGACGCTTCGGCGGTGTTGCCGAAGGCGCCGCAGTTGAGGCGGTTGAGGCTCGGGGTGGGTTCGAGAGCATATGCGGCGGCCGGATCGCCCGCGTCGATGGCGGGGCTTTCAGCGGTGTCGGTCAACCATGTGCCGGGCCGGGGCCACCCCGCCGGACGACGGCACGGCGGAATTGCCGGAAATCCGGCATCCTGCAATCTGCGGAGCCGAGTTGGCGATGCAGCAGATGCCGCCGCCGCTTCCGTTCGACGCCTTGTTGTTGCTGATGATCAGGTTCTCGAGCTTGGGCGACGCCCCGCCGCAGTAGATGCCGCCGCCGCTCGTTTGGTTGCCGCCGGTGACGGTGAAGCCGGAAACCACGGTGTTTGCGGTCTCGCCGTGATCGAACGTGAAGCCCCGGTGCTGGTTCTGGGCGGTGGCTTGGCAATCGACGACTGTCTTCGCGGGGCCGTTCACGGAGCGAAGCGTGATCTGCCGGCCGAGCAGGTTGATGTCGCGGTTGCCCACGCCCTGGTAGGTGCCATCACCGACGATGACGCTGTCGGTGTCGTACGCCCGATCCACGGCCTCCTGGATGGCATCGAATGGATGGGCCGAACTTCCATCCTCCGCGGGATCGCTCACGGTCACGTCGCCCGGCCCGGGGTCGCCCGGCACTACACCAACTTCTCCGGCGAACCGCCCAACGAGCAAGTCCTCGATGCTTGGAAGCGGACGAATGGTTTCCTCGACCAGGTATGGGCCGAAATCGACAGCGGCCGGCCCGTGCTGCTGGGCGGCTGCTACGGGCAGTGCGAAACGTGGCGCGTGGTAGTCGGCTATGACCGCGAAAACAAACATATCTGTTACGCGGGCGGCGAGAAGCCCTGCGAATCGAGGCGGCGCTGATGGGCTTGGACTGAAGTGCCTTCAGGCCTGTTCGAGCAGCTACACGCTGTCCCGGGTTTTCCTCCGGGGATCATCAGTGTACTCCTTGCTGCCTTACTCGACGGTCAGCTTGCCATTTCCGACGGCTTTCATCTCGACAGAAGATTCGGGAATTGACGGCCGCCATGGCGGAGGAACCGAGGTGCGGGTCGATATCGTCTGGCTGTTCGTTGGGCCTTTGCTGCTAAGAGCAGGTTGCGAATACCGGAAGGTCGTCTTCCGCGTCAACGAGACGCTGACTGAGATCAGGAATGCAGCACGGCAAGAACGCTTTCCATCCACTGAATGTGGGGGCGTTCGCTGTGACTCATCATGGAGGCAGGCGAGAAGTACCACTCAAGTGTT
>Ga0307380_10012390_pt1 | contig 10616 bp, 9 predicted proteins | sample UN3MG_FD_202239 | JGI IMG/M metagenome (GOLD analysis project Ga0307380, IMG submission 202239) | Soil microbial communities from Risofladan, Vaasa, Finland - UN-3 | ecosystem: Environmental > Terrestrial > Soil > Coastal area > Acid sulfate soil | place: Finland: Risofladan, Vaasa | collected... | reverse complement strand
GAGCATTGCGATACGCTTCATGCTGAGTCTCCTGAATGAGATCGGTCCTGCCAAGTGAAACGCCGCCCGGCGGCCCCCAGGTTCGCGGATTATGGCCGGCTGATCAGACCAGGCACAAGGACGGCCACTACGTCCGGCCTCGTGTCAGCGTGAGGATCTCATCCGTGCTCATCCGTACATCCCCGCGGCCGCGCATGCGGGCCACCAGCCTCTCACCTCGCGTGGGGCCTTCTGCCTTCCGGATGTATACACGCCTGCCGTCCTCGACGAACTCGACCTCGCAGCCCGGCAGCAAGCCCATCCTGTGGCGGACTTCCTTCGGGATGGTGACCTGTCCCTTGGCGGTGATTCTCATCGCGATCTCCCGTTGGGGATACTGCGTGTATGAATCATGCCACCTGAGCAAAGGAAAGCCAAGGCCCGGACGGGAAAGGTCTCACCGGCTGCCCTCACTGCTTCGCCAGGGCCGTCTCGACGACTTGCTTGAGAAGGCGTTTCGTGCCGGTCCGCAGGTCGGCCAGGGCCTGGGCGGGGGCTTCCCGGTCGAGCTCGGCGCGGCGCTGGTCGGCGAAGGCGGCGGGGTAGGTCCGCTTCAGGTGCGCGTCGCCGGTGGCCGTGCCGAGGATCACGCCGGTCCGGCTGTCCACCAGCACCGCCTGCATGACCGTCTTGTGCTCCAACTCGTTGCCCGGCACGGTCCACAGGCCCAGGATCGTCCAGTACAGCACGGCCGCGTCGTTGTAGTTGTCCACCGTGCTGTCGGACTGTAGGTAAACCAGCAGCAGCTCGCAGCCCATCCGCGCGGCCGCGACGCGCAGCGAATGGACCGTCGGCCGGTCCTCCTGGTGCGCCAGGGCCGAGACGGGATGCACGCCGCGGATCATCGCCTGGCCCTCGACGGACTTCTCCCAGGCGAGCAACTCGTTGGCGTCGAGCCGCTCCAGCCGCGGCTGGTAGCCCGAGCACTCGCTGGTGAGCCGGGCCAGGGCGATGGGCGTCGGCAGCTTGGCGCGGACGTGCACGTCGAGCAGGTTGGCGATGTCGCGGTCGGTCATGGCCCGCTCCAGGCGCCGGGCCTGCTCGCCGTCCTCCACGACCCCGGCGCCGACCATGTCGGCCATCGGATCGATGAGTGCGTGGTGGCTCTCGCAGCCGGCCGCCGCGGCGGCCAGCACCGTCACGAGGCAAATCGTTCGCGTCATGGCTGTTCTCCCATCAGTTGCTTTGCCTTCCCGGCCAGGTCGAGGAACTCGCGGCGGTAGGGGCCCTCGTCGCGCCCGAGGCTGCCGGCCGCCAGCTCGATCACGCCGTCCATCGTGGCGTTGCCCCTGTGCCTCGAGTCGCGCAGGAGCATGCCGAAGGAAGCCACCGCCGCGGCGAAACGGAAGTCGGCCGAGGCCGCAGAGGCGCCCCGCCCGTCGTCGCGGATGGGCAACGTCAGCAGCTTGCTCGCCTCGGCATCGGGCTCTTTGTAGCGGAGCTTGAGCGTAAGCAGTTCTTCGCTGCCGGCCGAGGGGGCAAGGAGCGGGGCCTTCTGGTACTTCAGCGGGTCGACGGCGGGCATGTCGATCTTCCCGCCGGCGGGGACGACCTCGTAGAGGGCGGTCACCGTGTGGCCCGCGCCGATCTCGCCGGCGTCCTTGCGGTCGTCGTTGAAGTCCTCCTTGGCCAGCAGGCGGTTCTCGTAGCCGATCAGCCGGTAGGCGTGGGCCTTGGCGGGGTTGAACTCGACCTGCACCTTCACGTCCTTGGCGATCGTCACGAGCGTGCCGGTGAGCTGCTCGACGAGCAGCTTTCGGGCCTCGGCCTCGTCGTCGACGTAGCCGTAGTTGCCGTTGCCCTTGTCGGCGAGCTGCTCCAGCGTGGCGTCCTTGTAGTTGCCCATGCCGAAGCCCAGCACTGTCAGGAACACGCCGCTGCGGGCGTTCTTCTCCACCAGCCGCACCAGCTCGCTCCGGTCGGTCACGCCGACGTTGAAGTCGCCGTCCGTGCAGAGGATCACCCGGTTGGTCCCGCCCTGAACGAAGCCCTCCACCGCCGTGCGGTAGGCCAGTTCGACGCCCGCCCCGCCGTTGGTCGAGCCGCCGGCCTGGAGACGCTCCAGGGCCTCGAGGACCTGCTCCTTGCGGTCGCAGGAGGTGCTCGGCAGCACCAGCCCGGTCGCGCCGGCGTAGACGACGATCGCCACGCGGTCGTTCTCGCCCAACTGCTCCACGAGCATCCGCATCGCCCGGCGGACCAGCGGCAGCTTGTTGGCGGGGGTCATCGAGCCGGAGACGTCCAGCAGGAACACGAGGTTGGCCGACGGGCGGCTGTCGCCGCGGACCTCGCGCCCCTTCAGGCCGATCCGCGCGAGCCGGTGGGCCGTGTTCCACGGGCACGCGGCGACCTCCACGTGCGTGGCGAAGGGCCGGCCGTCGGTCGGCGGGGCGTAGTCGTATCGGAAGTAGTTGACCAGCTCCTCGATGCGGACCGCTCCGCGGGGCGGGCGCCGGCCGTGCCTCAGGAACCGCCGCACGTTGGCGTACGAGGCGGTGTCCACGTCGATGGAGAACGTCGACAGCGGCTGGTCCGTCACGCGGAGGAACTCGTTCTCGACGATGTGGTCGTAGGCCTCCGTGTTGAACTCGCCGGGGCGATGGGTGCGGGGAATGTCCTCAGCGGCCTCGGGGGCCGCCGCGGCCGCCACGCCCGGGGCGTACCGGGGCGTCGCCTCCGCGGCCGGGTAGCGCATCGGGCGCAGGGCGACGTGCGAATCCGGGGCGTAGGCGCAGCCGAGCAGCGAGATGAAGCCGGCCGCCGGCAGCAGGGAAAGCAGCGACGTACGTTTCATGGGCGTTCTCCTTGGAGCGGCGTTGCGGTTCACAGGGCGGTACTCGCCGCCGGAGGCCGCTGCGCAGAAAAACGCCGGCCAGTTGACGCGGGGGCCGCGGCGGCGCATGAATTCATGCGGAACACACGACGGGGCGAACGTGAACGAACCGGAAGCCCAACTGATTCCCCGATGCCGGGCCGGCGACGCCGCGGCCCAGCGGGAACTGTACGCCTCCCACGCCCGGCGTGTGGCGGCGTACTTCCTGCGGAGCGGCTTCGCCCCGGCCGACGCCGACGACCTGGTCCAGGAGACCTTCACGAGGGTCTTCCGGTCGCTGGGTACCTACGACCCGGCGCGGGGTGCGTTCGGGGCGTGGCTGGCGACGATCGCGCGGAACGTGGCCCGCCGCCGGTGGGGTCGCCGGCCGGAGCCCGACAGCTTCGACCCCGAGCTGGCCGGGGACGTGCTGGTCGCCCCGGGCAACCCCCACGCCGAGGCCGCCGGACGCGAGGAGATCGACGCCCTGCGGGACTGCATCTCGCGGCTGCCGGAGGAGATAGCCCGCATCGTCCACCTGCGGTATGTTCAGGGGCGGACGACGCGTGGCGTAGCCGCGGCGGCGGGCATCCCCGAGGCGACGGTCCGCCTGCGCCTCGCCGACGCCCACGGGCGGCTGGAGCGATGCCTGCGGGACAAGGGGGTGCTGGAGTGATTGGCCTTCTCTGCGCGGCGGCGGTCCTCCGAGGATATACACGAGCGGACGCACCTCGATGAACGACGAGCCGAACAACACGAACGAGCGGCTGGAACGGCTGCTGCGGGCCTGGGGCGCCGAGGAGGCCGAACGCACCGCCCAGGCCCCCGCGGCATTTGCCCCGCCGAGCGCCGGCCGCCCCCGGGCGCTGACGATCGTGCTGCGCTGGTTGCCGGCGGCTGCTGCGGCCGTGCTGCTGGTCGCGGCGGCGGCGTTCTACCGGGCGGGCCTTCAGGCCCCGCGGGAAGGGACAACGGCGGGGCTGCGCCCCTCGACCAGCCGCCCGACGACGGCCGCCGACGACGCGGAGCTACGACGCCTCCGCCGCGAGCTGGACGTGGCCAGGACGCAGCTCGCCGAGCGCGACCGGAGGCTCGATGGACTGGCCGGCCTGCCCGGGCAACTGACCGACCTCCAGGAGCAGCTCCAGCGGCATGAGGGCGAGGCCAAGAAGCTCCAGGCGGACCTCCGGGCGGCCACGAAGGCCAAGGGAGACATGGCGAATCAACTCGCCGCCGCGGAGACGCGTCTGACCGTCCTGGAAGGCGAGAAGAAGGCGCTGGCCGCGACGGCGGCGGAGCTGCCGAAGGCCCAGTCGCGCCTGGCGGACGTTCAGGATCGTCTCGCGGCAGCCGCCCGGGAGGTCGAGGCCGCCCGGAAGCGGGACGAGCAGGTTGTCGCCGAGCTGGCCGCGGCCCGGCAGGAGGCCCAGCGGCTGGCGGCGCGTCACGAGGCCGCGATGGCGGCCTTCCAGCGGACCTACCTGGCGATGGCCGCGCCGGGGGAGGGGGGCCTGGCGGCCCGAAAAACGGCCGTCAAATCGCGGCGGATGCTGGAGCGGCTGGCCGAGATGCCCACCGACGCCGAGAGCGAGCCCACCCGCCGCGTGCTGGCCCGCCTGGAGGTGGTCCTGACGCGCCTGGAGCTGCTCGACGCCGGCCGGGCCGACGCCGAGGGCGCCTTCGCGAAGCTGCTGGGCGGCGGCGAGTTGGACCGGCAGATCGACGACGCCCTGGTCTCCGGCGGCGCCTCTCCGCCGGTGCGCACGTGGCTGTTCGAGGCGAGGCTCATCCTGACGGGAGCCGGCCATGCGGGCTAGGGCGAGCGCGGCCATCCCGGCGGGGGCGCTGTACATCGCGGCCGCGGTGCTTGGCGGCGGCTGCATGATGGAGTATTCGCCCGTCGGCCGGCACCCGGCGAGCATGGAGCCCAAGCGTGCGGTCTTTGTCGAGCTCCGCAAGGACGACCGCGCGGCCTTCGAGGAGGGCCTGGCCCTGGTCGCCGAGCTGAAGTACGCCCAGGCCGAGGAGAAGTTCTCCCGCGTCGTCGGCTGGTACCGGGCCACCGGGGACGAGGCCCGGGCCTCCGAGACGCTGTTCTGGCAGGGCTACTGCCGGGAGAAGCTCGGCCAGACGGGCGCGGCGCGGCAGACGTACCAATTGCTCGTCGCGCTCTACCCGGGCACGCCCGCGACCCGGCAGGCCGCCGAGCGCATGCGCCGGCTGCCCCTGGGGCCGCCCCCGACGACGCAGCCCGCCGGCCGGCCCGACGCGCCCGACCCCCTCAGGGCGCCAGGCCCGCCGGCAAGGCCGACGGCGCCACCGCCGGGCGGGCCTTGAAGGGGTTGTAGAGCGGGTCGGCCAGCAGCAGCATCTGCCAGCTCGCCGCGGGGATCGTCCGCCAATAGCACTCCGCCACCGTGTACTGGCCCGTCAGCAGCAGCGGGAAGAAGTCCTCGGGGTCGGGGAACTGGCTCAGCAGCGGCTCGGCGACGGCCCCCAGCGTCGCGGCCACGCCGTTCTGGATCATCTTCGGGCACCACTCCTGGCTGTTGGGGTCGCGGAGGGTGACGGCCTCCCAGCTCGCCACGTGATAGCCGACCGCCCCCGGCGTCCACATGAACGCCGGCACGTATCTCTTGAGGCTGTACCAGCCGACGTACAGGGCGGCCCGCGGGCAGGTGTCCTTGGCGAAGACGGTGGGCTTCTCGTCCAAGACGACCTGGAGCTTCGTCTTGCCCGCCACGAAGCGGTGCAGGGCGAGGAGGTGGTCGTCGAAGTGCTTCCGGGCGGGCGCCGGGACCCGCTCGGGCCCGCCCGCGTCGATGTAGAACACCCCGTCGAGGCCCTTGGCTTCCGTCTCGACGGAGGCCTTGACGATCCGCATCGCGTCGGCCGCGCTCGGCCCGTCGATCCGCGAGGTCAGCAGCACCTTCTTCGCCGGGCCGCCGCGGGCACGCCAATAAAGCGGGTTGGCCGCCGGGCCGGGCAGCGGGTACTCCTCCCAGAGCGCCAGGGCCAGCTCGCTGTCCACCGCCGCGCCGGCGTTGACCACCGGGCTGATGTTCCTGAGCTGGGTCTGGAGGCGTTCGGCGTACGTGGCCGCCAGCGCGATCCCCCCGATCTGCTCGATCAGCTCGAGCACCTGGCCGATATCCTCCGGCCCGGCCTTCCCCTGGCGAACCTGGGCGAGCCGGCGGTTGGCGGCCTCAAGCTGCTGCTGGTAGGGCCCGGCGCCGCCCGCCGCGCCCGTGTCCCGAAGGTGTTCGATCAGCCCCTGGAACCCGTAGACGTCCAGGTGCAGCGCCTGCACCTGCCGGCTGGCGATCTTCCGCCGGGCCGGGTCAGCCAGGCGCCCCATCTCCACCTGCCGCGCCGCCAGGACGCGGCGGATGTCCTCGCGGAGGGCACTGACCGCCGGCAGCGGCTTGGGCGGCTCGGGCACCGGCGAGGCGAACAGCTTCCCGAGCGGCTGGAGGCCGTCCGTCCGCGGCGGGGGGAAGTCCTTGCCGATGGTGGCCGCGAGTTGGTAGTCGGTCGCCAGGCGGAAGCGGAGCTTCACGACGGCCTGGGCGAGGGCGGCCTGGGCCTTCTGCTCGGGGGTGTCGGCGGGGGCGTGGACGCGGTAGGGCACGCCGTACAGCAGGCAGAGGCAGCGGACCTTGGCCGCGAGGGCGGCGTCGGAGAGGGCCTTGCGGACGGGGTCGCGAAGGCTGGCGTTGTAGGACTCGCGCGACAGGCTCGCGGCCGTGGTGGTGCTCACGAGCAGGATGTTCCCGGCCGGGATGCCGCGCTTCTCGGCGTAGTGGCGGGCCAGGGCGACGGAGTCGGCGTCGCGCTCGTTGGCGACCACCAGCACCTCCTCGGGTGACAGGGCCCCGGCCGGGGCCGCCATCAGCCCGGCCACCAGCCCGGCCAACGGGATGTTCCGGATCGACTTGATCATTGCTTTTGCGGGGCCACGTTCGTTAACTGTCTTTCTGGGCGCGAAACACGGAGGGGATACAAACGTAGCTTACTGTAGACGTTCATCGGCATGCAAAGAACGATTCCCACGCAAATGCTCAGACACGCCCGAACGAGACAGGTGGGGCGGGGCCTGCTGCTGGCGCTGCTGGCCGGCGCGGCGGCTGGCTGCCCCTACGTGCCGCCCGAGACGGACTACCCGCACATCGGCCTGACCGACCCCGTCACGGACACGAGCTACTGGCTCTACAAGCCCAGCTACTACGATCAACTGGACGATTGCCCCCTCGTGGTGACCCTGCACGGGACGAACCCCTGGGACGGGCGGACACGGCAGGTCCTGGAATGGAGGGACACGGCCGAGCAGTTCGGGCTGATTGTCGTCGCCCCGCAACTCCAGAGCACCCAGGGCTATATGCCGGTCATCCCCAGCATCTGGTACGCCGACGACAGGAAGCTGGCGCACGACGAGCGGGCGATCCTGGCCGTCGTCGATCACGTCCGCCGGACGCACCGAATCGCCAAACGCACGGTCCAGAGGCCCTCGCCCGACGGCACGGGCCCGCCGGAGGTCGTCGAGAAGGACCTGATCCTGCTGACGGGCTTCTCGTCGGGGGGCTTCCCCCTCTACTACACCGGCCTGCGGAACCCCGATTCCTTCGACATGGTCATCGCCCGCGACTGCAACAGCAGCCTTGACCTCTTCCAGAAGATCGAGATCACCGACGCCACGCGGCAACTGCCCGTGACCATCTTCTGGGGAAAGGACGACGCGACCATACGGGAGCAGTCCTGGGATGCCTTCCGGTTCCTGCGCGAGCACCGCTGCTTCAAGGTCGAGCGGAAGACCATCCCCGGCGGCCACCTCCGCCGCCCCGACGTCGCCATCCGCCTCTGGTCCGAACGCCTCCCCAAGAAGTACCTGCGGTAGCCTGCGCTTGGATCGGGGCCGTGCGCGCAGCGGGCTTCTGGAATGGGGCAAGCGGAGGTCCGGCCGGCGTCCCTAGGACTTCGCAGACTTCTTCGTTGGGGAAGGCTTCTTCTTGGCGGGGGGTTTCTTCGCGGGCGACTCGGGGGTCTTGGGCGGCTCGCCGGCCGGCAGGGGGGGCAGAGACCGGACGGTCCCACGCACGGCGCTTCGCGAGACGCCGCGGAAGACGAGGTAATCCGGTTTCTCCTTGGCCCCGATGCGGTAGACCCAGTGCACGGTGGCCGACCTGCCTGTGCCGGGGAGTCTCTGCTCGATGATGAGCTGGCCGACCTGGGGGCGGCCCTCCTTGACCTCGGCGGGCACAAGGCGCCAGCCCCCGTCGTGGCCGACGATGAGCCAGGCGACGGGCCAGTAGCTGCCGCCCTCGTCGCCCGAGGCGTCCTCCGCGGCGGCGCCCTCGGGCAGCTCCTCCCCGGGGTCCTTGGCCTTGCCGGCGGGGGCCGGACGGGTCACCAGCCGGAACTGCGTCCCCGCCAGGCGGGCCCATTCGTCGGCGTCCTTGGCCTGGTTGCCGACGGAGACCTGGAGGATCACCACCTTGCTCCGGGCCGCAGGATCGGCGCCGGGGTTGTCGGGGGCCTTGGCGAGCCAGTCGGCCTCGCCGGCGGCGGGCTCGTAGGCCTTCCGCACGACGGCCGTGTCGGGCGCGGCCCAGATGCCGCCGTTCTTCCCGGCCGTGTTCCGCACGCAGTAGCTCTCCAGGAGCAGGTCGTCGTGGCGTTTCTCGAAGCCGGCGTCGGAGGCGAAGACCCCGCGTGAGATCAGCCGGCCCAGGCCGAGGGTGAACTCGTCGGGGTGGAAGGGCGCCAGTTGCTGCTCGCGCTGGAGGGAGTCGTCGAAGGGGCGATAGCCCAGGACCGACTCGCCGAAGGGGAGCATCTGCATGACGATCAGCAGCATGCCCGTCAGGACCATGCCGGTGATGAGCCCGCAGGCCCCGCCGCCGATGCGGTCGGCCCACGCGCTGAACGGGACGTTGGCGGCGACGATCTTATCCATCACCAGGCGGCTGATCAGCAGGGGCAGGATGAACAGCGCCGTCAGCGCGATCGGGTCGGCGTAGGGGCCCTGGCGGGCGCGCAGGAAGGCCGCCGAGACGGCCTCGTAGGTGTTCAGGGCCAGCCCGGCGCAGGCGACCGTGAGGATCGTCATGATCAGCGCGCTGAACAGGCCCTGGACCACCTGGTAGTAGGCGATAGCCAGGACGAGCACCGTCACGAGGAGGATCAGTACCATCTTGCGGTCCCCGGGGGGCTATTTCTTCTTTGTCTGCTGCGTGACGCGGACCACTTCCTCGATGCTGGTCGTCCCGTCGATGACCTTCCGGAGCGTCTGCTCCTGGAGATAGAGCATCTTGTTCTTGCGGCACGCGGCGCGGATCTGCGCCACCGTGGCGCCGTCGATGATCAGCTTGCGAATGTCGTTGGTCAGCTTCAGCAGCTCGAACACCGCCGTGCGCCCGCGATAGCCGCTGCCCTGGCAGGCCGGGCAGACCTCCACCGGGCCCTTGGGCTTCTGCACGGTCGGCTTGCCGGGGCGGTAGAAGACGTCGATCTTCTCGCCGGCCAGGTTGAGCTTGGCCAAGCGGGCGGGATCCGGGCGATAGGCCTCGCGGCACTCGGTGCAGAGCCGCCGGACGAGCATCTGGCAACTGATGCCCCGCAGGATCCGCACGGCCAGGCCGGGGTCGCCGCAGAGCTGCACCCACCGCGCCAGGGCCGAGAACGAGTCGCCGGCCTGTATGCCCAGCAGGACGGGCATCTTGGCGGCCACCTTGGCGATCATCTTGGCGGCGTCGGCGTTGGAGCACTGGTCGATCATGAGCACGTCGGCGTGGCCCTCGTTGAGGATCATCGTGAGGGCCCCGGTAAGCTTGGCCTCCTCGCCGTAGGAGACCTGCGTGATGTTCTCCAGGTCGACGGCGGGGGCCGTCTCGAGGGTGAACAGGTTGTACATGAACGCGTCGCGCTGCCGGAGGATGGCGTACAGCGTGCTCGTCACCCCCGCGCCGCGCCGCCCCGAGACGAGGAACAGCCCGTTGTCCACGTCTCGCAGCTTCCGCACCTCCTCCAGGATGTCCTCCGGCAGGCCCAACAGCTCGAGCTGCGTCCGCACGGACTCCTGAATGAAGCGGAACATCATCCGCTGCCCGCCCGTCGTGCCGGCCGTGCTCAGCTCCACGTCCGCCCGCGCGCCGTCCAGGTCCACCGACAGCTTGCCCTTCTGCGGGCGGCGGACGTCCTCGAGGTCCATTCCCGCGATGTCCTTGAGGAACTGAGCGATCCGCTCCGAGTCGCCCGGCGACATGCTCGGTCGTTCGCTGGCGACCCCGTCGATGACGTACAGGCAGCGGGCGACGTTCCCGGACGGGGTGATCGCCGCCTCGCTGGCGCGCCGCCAGACCATGTCGTGCAGCAGGTCCTGAACGAGGTTGTACGTCCCGATGAGCTGCTCGTTCTCGGCCGAAAGGTCCGGCGGCGGCACGACCACTTCGTCCCGGTCGTACAGGACGACCTGCGTGGAGATCTGCACGTCGAGGCGGCCTCGGCGCTTCATCGCCCCGCCGAGGTGCTCCCGGGTCAGCACTCTCTTGCCCGGCTCGACCTTGCCGTTCCGGTGGACGATGTACGCCCCGATCGCCCCGCCCGTGACGATCGCGTAGAACAGCAGCCCGACGACGAAGAAGGGCATCACCAGCCAGACCAGCACGCCCAGGGCGCCGGCCCCCAGGACCACGCCGCTCCAGGTCGTCGCCGAGCCGAACAGGCGCGTCGCGTCCCGGTTGACCCACGTCGCGAAGTACCACCACGG
>Ga0307380_10012388_pt1 | contig 10616 bp, 15 predicted proteins | sample UN3MG_FD_202239 | JGI IMG/M metagenome (GOLD analysis project Ga0307380, IMG submission 202239) | Soil microbial communities from Risofladan, Vaasa, Finland - UN-3 | ecosystem: Environmental > Terrestrial > Soil > Coastal area > Acid sulfate soil | place: Finland: Risofladan, Vaasa | collected... | reverse complement strand
GGTAAACGATCCTGGTCTTATTTGCGCCCTCTTCCTGGCATAAGGCAAGAATTTGAGCTACGATTTGACCTCTGCTCCTCTTTTGAGACATGTTACTTTGGATCAGTATCATATATACTTATAAATATTTCTAATCACTGCTCTTTCTATATAGCCAAGTCATACTAGATAATATCGAAGCGTTATATAAGAAATGTCCGATTACATCTTTATATACAAAATATTATAATTTATGTAATGCCCTAGAATCAACGATCTCCCAGCATGATGGATTACCCCCGGACACGGCCACAGATGACTTGATAGGCCGTCGGTGAATGGGGCGAGAGGGCGAAGTTGGATGGCAGGACAATGGGTAGCGCCCCTTCGCCCAATAATCTATAAGCAACATACATGAATAATTGCTTTTCGATTGTGGCCCGGAATAAACCAAGTTGTTAATTGGGGTTAGCAATGGGATCTCCGGGCCGCTTGGATATAGAGCGACGGTGTTTATGAAGGCTGCGAGATGGCTGACCAGACCAAGCAAAAGAGCGGCCAGTTATGACTTTTATTAATCTGAAAAATAAAAATTATGGACTGGGACTAAACCCCGCCCAGGTAACCATCGCCAGATTCTGGATTCTCCCTACGCCACTGATCGGCTACATTTTGGGGCAGCAGATTCACGTCATTGGTCGTATAGCTTGCCCCGCCTGCCTTGTTCATGCCGTCGATCTCATGGACTATACCCTTCGATGTGGTGTTGTTAGCCAGGATATAGGGTACCTGTAGGTTCACCGGGCCTGTTACCTTCTGCATGAGCAGGTTGGCATCCTGGCCGAAGTTCTTGACAACCCACGCATTCCACTGATCTACCAGAGCATTGAAGCCCGATGCATCCCCGCCCTGTAGGAATTTCTCGTATGCCTGTCCGAGTTGGAATGACAGACGCGAGCCATCGATTGCAACTTGTTGCTCAGGAGTATAAGCAGCAGCTAGAGATATGACTGCTATGAGGCTTAAAAGAATTACAATAATGGTTTTCATTACTCAGATTCCCCCAAACGTTCCGTTATATAAGGGTGGCAATTGATAGCCATCGGCAATTTTAACCAAGCTTGCCCACCGTGGGCCGATATAACTTACCTGATCCATCCATGCGTTTAGATGGGCTACAGTGTCGTTGTACTCATTTTCGGCGGATACATTATTTTGCCCTGCCACTGCAAGATAACCTAACCTGTAGCCGTCATTAATGCCTTTTAAGTATGCACTCTCAGTTAAGTTTATAGCCATACCAGGCGCTACAATCAAGAGCAGCGCTAATATCAACATTGCTATTGATTTCATTCAACCCACTCCGATGTCTCTTCTAAACATGCCTTCCCAAAAACACTTTCGGTTGCTTTGGCTTTGCATCTAAAGTCGATTCTGCAACTAAAGTCGAAGACTTGCAACTAAAGTGACAGACATATTTAGTGCATTGGTTATATTCTTCGATAAGCAGTTTTGGTCAAACTTTGGAAGAAATGTGAATGAGTAGGATTAAGATAAGAGCAAATTAGACCTTAGATTAGAATGCCGCGTTTATTATTTGTACCAAACGATCGATATCTTTGGACCTACCAACCAAAACTTTATAACCGGTTACATCTAACGGACGTGAGTACGTCACATTGAGATGGAGACCCATTCATGCTTATTGAAACCCCAGAAAATGCAGCAGAGTTTGTAAAGAGATGGATGAATGATCGCAAGGTTTTCAAAAACGATGCGAGTGATAAAAGTAAAGAAACCGCATATTTTTCGTATGAAGGCGCCTCCAATATCGGGATCAATTTTACTATACAGCAGCCAAAAAATATAGTGAGGGTTGTGGGAATTGCGACGAAAATAGCATTAGACACAAAACAACTGGGGGCGCTCGCTGATCTCGGTGAAAAACGCGACGATTTCATTAAAAAACTTGGAGACCGTCTTCTATTTGTGAATCCTACATTTGTGCTAGGGCCAAAACCAGAAAAAACGGAGTGGATACTATTTATCAAAGAAATATCCTATGATGAGTTGACCGAAGGACGATTAATTGATGGTGTCGATCAAGTAAACCGTGCAGTAATTTTAGCATCATCAATAATTACGGATGATTTGGGAGAACCCAGCGCGGAGTGACACGCGATGATTACATATAATACAACGTTAACTAAAGATGAGAAAGTTATGCAATGGCCCATAAATAAAACGTACTCACAAAAACGGAGATCTTTCTCAGTCGAGGCATCACCTTATCAATCTAGTGGACAAGCGTATCCATTACAACAGTGGGATGTTCGTTATTGGTTAGATTTAGTCGGAACAGTAGAAACATTTTTTAAGTATCCCTTACATATAATTACAGGACAATTTGCTTATGCAAAAGCCGGGGGTCAACACGTGCTTAGCCTAAAGGAGTATATAGACCTGGCATTAACACGAGCCAAATTTGAAAAAATAGAAGACGAAGAGCCTTTTTATGCAGAGGTTCCAGGATTGGCTGGAGTATGGGCTACTGGTAAGACTCAAGCCGAATGTCGTACAAACCTTCATGAAGTTATCGAAGATTGGATAGAAATTAGGCAAAGAAGAGACCTCCAAATTCCATCAATAAATAGTTATAAACTAGCTGACTAGCCAGGAATGAGCTAATTGCCCAGACTTATCCCCGTATCGCATAGCGAGTTAATTAGAAAACTGAAAAATCTTGGATTCGATGATCCTGAGCAGGGGAGCAGGGGCCATCCATTTATGAAAAGGGGAGATTTCACTTTGCACATCCCAAATGATCACGGGCGTCCAATTGATGCAAATCTTATTACAATGATACTTAGGCAAGGAAACATTAGCCGCGAAGAATGGCTTTCAGTATAAGTTGACTCGTGATACGTACAACCACATTCAACGCCTACAATGGCATGAAGCACGGTCAGAAGAAAGAACATCAATGGGTAAAGGCTCACCTTTGCGCAGGCGTTAAGACAAACATTGTTGCTGCTGTGGCAATCACAGATAGCAATGGCGGCGATTCGCCTCAGTTCGGGCCGTTGGTAAAGAAAACCTCAGAGGGCTTCACCATCAACGAGGTATCTGCTGACATGGCTTATTCATCAAGGCTTAATCTGCAATTGGTGGCAAACGAGGGAAGCAAGGCATACATACCGTTCAAGAAGAATGCAACAGGGAGATCCAAAGGGTCAACCCTTTGGAGCAAGATGTATCATTACTTCCAGATTAACCGCGAGGATTTCATGGAGCACTACCACAAGAGAAGCAATATCGAAGCCACCAACGCCGCGATAAAGCGCAAGTTTGGCGAGACATTGAAATCCAAGAATCCTGTTGCTCAGGTCAATGAATTACTGGGTAAAATAATTGCGTGCAACCTAACCGTGGTAATCCATGAGATGTACGAGAATGGGATACATCCTGAGTTCTTGCAACTAACGTCAGAGGCATGAATTTAAAGTAGGGCTAAAACCTTACTTTAGATGCAAAGCCTGTTGCTTTAAACGATTTTTAGTAAAATAGGTTTTTGTGGGTAGGCTTACGCCTACCCTGGATGTGACGTGTACACCGGAGTGATGTACTATTATGGATAATGCCCGCAAAGTTATAATCCTGCCGCTTTGATCAAATGTTTCATTTGGCAACGATCTGGCGAGAATATCTATCCAGCCCAAAAAATGATATTTGTCTACTATTATAATAGAAACGAAACCGAAACGGTATTAGCAAGTAAACTAAAGCAAGCAGTAAACGCTTATTATCCTTCTCGGATTTATGAAATTTAATTATATATTTTTCGACAATATTAACTATGTGAGCTTATATGCTCAGGCTTACGCACCTATCCGACCGTTGCCAAAGGTCACGGTAGCCCATTATCGGAGCATTCTGCAGCTCTTCCACCTTCGCGGTTAACCTTGTGGTTTGACGGCCATCATTGGGCCTGTGGCCGCACTTCAGAGCCGGCCAAAGGGCTTCTGCTCTCCTCATGGCTCTAATGGTCTCCTTGCGGCTCACAGGCTCACCACCGGCGCCTGAGAAGAGTATCCTGGTCTGTTGGGAGTCCAGGGCGATCTCCTTCCTAGGAGTATCCTGGATGGTGGTCTTGACGTATTCCACAATCTGCACCGCTCTTGCCATGATCTTTGAACAGACTTGCAAAACCTTTGATCCTTCTGCAGGCCGGCTCTTCAGTGCATCGCGAATCTTGGTTAGAAGCTGCCGAATATACGCATTGAGCAAGAGCAGCTTTGTTATGGGGGATCTCTCTGCTTTCAGAGCTCCGGCATGGTCTTCTGTGATCCTGGCCAGCTCCCTACCACGGAGAATGCCAGCATCCCGGACCATCTCGGCCATTTGGTTATAGGTGAGAACCATTTCATTTAGAAGGCTCTGCAGCTCAGATGCATGGATTTCAAGAACAGGATCATTAGGCGGTTCAAAATCGGCTTTGGGTGATATCCCAAAGGTATTTATTTGCGTGGCTTCCACTACTTCCATAAGGTATCCCTTCCCTACTCGGGAATCCTGTCAGGGTGCTGTGAACACCCTGGCCGGAACCAAATTTTATTACAACTATTATTCAGATGGATTATTTCAAATTATTATTAAAGCTATGCCTGAAGCGGGAAAGACTGATATGCTTTCAGCTAGAATATTATCCATGTTTATGCACCACATAAACACGAAGTTAGGCGGTTAGACCTTCTTCAAGAGGGCTCTGGTCGCCTTCCTTTACACCTTCGACTTTTCCAACGACCATTACTTTAATTATGTCTCCTGGTTGTGGATTCCCTATCAGCTCCCTCACGACCTGAGGGATGGTGATTCTATTCTGTTTATCCATTTTCGCGATTACTTCATACATGGCTATCTACTTATCTTTATGAGTATTTATAAGTTATTCTTTACTATCCTGAAAATGGGGAAACATTTATAAGTTAGCATATCCTCTATGTATTTGGTGCATAAACGTGAATGAAAAGAATCTCTTAGAGGGCCGAACCGGGCCAATGACGCAATCGGTAGACGCAATCGAGGGCCTGTTAGCCTTTGTGGGAAGGGCAGGCGATCCATTACCAGGTGATGTGACACTAAATAATGGCCGCTTGGTGCTGGTTTTGAGCAACCAGAAAGACTGCTATTATGTGGTCACGGCCCGTGAGTGCTCCTGCCCAAGCGCTACATACCGACACAACGGACCCTGCAAGCATCAACGAAAATATTTCCCTGTCGCGAAGGCAGCAACCAAGCCCACAGCTAGCGAACCACTCATTCAAAGGGGCGGATTCAAGCCATTTGATGCAATGCCAGGAGAGGAGGTGAGGGCGGCATGAAACCCCGCGCTCCTTTTTGGTGGGTGAAAGATCCTGACACCCTTGGCGATTTGCTCTATGATCTCGCGAGAGAGGAGCGGATGAATGCAGAGCTGGAAGATCCGAGCGATGGACCCCAGCCCTGGTAATTCCTTTTTGGCTGGGCAAGAACAGGTGGCTACTCCCTTCGCGTCACCCCGGCGCTATGTTTATGCTACCTCTTCCCCTACAGCCACAAAGGCCATTTGTGCCGGGAGCGCGGCTATGAAAGTAGATCAGGACATTTACAGATATGCCAGATTTATCTATACGTGCGATGTGTGTACAACACGTTTTGTGGTTTGGATGGTCCCCAATAAGGACTGGAAGACAGGCGTTAAGGCAATAAAAACAAAAATAGACGTAAATATTGGATTTGGCCCAAAGAAAAGTATTTGCAAGCCATGTTTTGAGGAGTTCAATCCAGCTCCTAAGTATCTATCAGTTGATAAATATATTTCATTGTATATTGATGAGCCAACGGAAGAGACCAAGGCGGTATTAAGGGATATGTGGGACTTGCCGCCCTCCCTCACGCCGGAAGAGCGGGAAGAGAATCTAGAGCACATATACGGCGGAGCCAACGGTTATCTGCAAGCATGGAGGGCGCGGCTATGACTCCAGCGGATATGCTGATGGAAAACATCAGAGCCCGGCTACAGGCAGATCTTGTGACCTGAGAGCGGGCTTAAGGCGGCCCTGGAGGTGAGTGCAAGGGGGGGGGCATAGATGTCCACCGTTGCTATTTCTCGGCCAGTCGGCAAGCGTATATCGTGCGAGCACTTCTTAGAATCTATGAAATTGATCCTGGTAGCATTCATCCTTTTGACCAAAGGCAATGCTTTCGCTAAACTGGTCAAGCATGATGACGCTATCAAAGCCTATGATGAGGCCCTCAGGTTGAATCCCAAGCTTGCCGCAGCTTGGAACGGCAAAGGCACTGCTCTCAAGTTGCTCGGTCGCTTTGCAGATGCAGATGCTGCCTTAGCCAAAGCCAAAGAGCTAGGGTATAGCAGATAGAGCTAGGATTTGATTCCACGATTCGATTATTGCAAGGCTGGGTAGGATCACACCTACCTCACTCTCGAACCTGCCTGGCCATCCATTAGCATGTGCAGAAATTCTTCGGCGCGAAGACCGAGGCCGAGCCCCTCCAGGGCATTGAGTGGATAGGCCCGGATGGACAGAGGGCAAACGGCCCGGTGGAGGCCTGAGCCACCTCATTTTAAGCGAATGGAGCCTGCCAAAAAGTAACCTGCTAACTATCTTGGCAGTCTATTCTTTTCTCTATCGGCGAGCTGCCAAAAGTGCTCTGACCTGCCAAGTGTCTTTGGCAGCCCAAAAACGCTATCCACATCCATCCTGGTAGGCTGCCAACCGCACCGTCGCAACGGATGGTTTTTAGCTCGGTCTTGGCAGGTTCCTCCCCCTTCCCGCACCCTACCCCCTCTTCCCCCAGCGCACGCAGACGCCAGATAGAACTGATATGGCGGCAGAATGAGCATATATGCAGGCCAAAACTTTCGACGTGATAGAGCGGCGCAAGAGCATCATCTTTTTCAAGCTCGGCAAGCTCTGGGTCTTCAAGCAGTTCTTCGATAACAGAGTGATCTACAATGCACTTCTAGACTACTACAGTAAGGATCTCTACCGCTTCGAGTTCAAGTCCATCGGCGCGAGGAACAACGCCCTCAAGCTCCTGGAGCGAAACGGCTTCGACTACGACTTGGTGGAGGACCTGGCCGCGGTCGAGGAAGCGGTGGGCCTGGGCGCGAAAATAGTAGAAGGCGAGGTTGCCTTATGATCAAGTAGTTGTCAGTTCCCGAAGTCTTTGGATGGCCTGCATGGTCCTAACGGCTTCGCTGTTTTTCTCCTCTTCATAGTGCTTTATGATCTTCTCGATAGGCACGTTGAGCTTGTAGATGATCATTGGCCTGCCTTTTTCCTCCATCTTGATATTGCGTTGCTCGACCCAGTTGTTTTGACGTAGCGCACGCATCCCTATGCTTACTTCTGGCTGCCTCATGTTTGTTCCCACTTCGATCTCCCTGGAGGTGGCTTCGTTCGTGTTCGCCAGATAGGTGATCAATGTGGCCACATTTCGGGGCACTTTTAGGTTTCGCAATGCTTCAATGAATTCCAAATCTTTTTCGTCCAAGACTTTAACGGATGTTTGTTTTATTATAATCCCTCTTGATTTATACATATATTAAGCATATATAAATATTTTCCTTTACAAACAGGTTATCAAAAGATGCACGAAAGAAAAAGGTCCGATTGTTATCGAAATGCCTTTTGTGCTCGAAAAAGTTCTATGGCATTTTGTCTGATATTTCTAAAAAATGCCATAGAACTAAATATGCGCATTGCTAAGGGTGGCCAGAAATCATTTTCGCAACGCACGGATGATCCTTTTTAACTATTACTACTATTTGTTAAGATTGGAGGCAGCCTCCCCTGGTACTCCCTTCAGGCTGGCTCCAGTCATCCCTTTTTCAGCGAGAATCAAGTTGCTATGGGGTTCCTTCCCTCTTCCTAGACACCCTGCCCCTCACCTTGATTTACCAGAGTCACGACAGGCATAGCCTGCGACGTTAAGTATTTATGTCAAGATATCCCTTTTATTGTCGAAGGAGATACTAAAATGAGGCATAATTTGGGTAATGATTTACCCAGTAAAAATAATGCCAAGATGGTTCGGCTAGGGACTCTTACAAGAACCGTGAAAAGGGGACTGTCTTCTTACTATCTCAAAACCGGTGATGTTGAAGTCTCGATGATCAACATCAAAGATATGGCCAACGGAAGAATCATCACTGGGACTGTAGACCGTGTATCTGTGCGTAAAACGCCACTTTTGGAACGATCTCGAATCGAGCCAGGTGATGTGATAATGGCCATCAGAGGATTCAATTTCAAGGTCGCTGTCGCAGACGATTCCGCGAAGGACTTCGTTATCAGCGCCAATCTCCTGGCTTTAACTCTGTCAGATAAGGTCCAACCTGAGCTGATCGCAGCTTATTTCAATAGTCCCATCGGGCAGAATATGCTCCAGTCAATGGCCAGCGGTGCCACCATCAAAGGACTAAATCTTAAAACCTTGCTCGACCTCACTATACCTCTACCACCACTTTCCGAACAAGCGAATTTAAGCCATTACCTTACGCTGGCACGTGAATATGACGATCTCCTCCGAAAGGAGCTGAATTTGAGACAGAAGCTTTCCGACACAATTGTCTTGCGCATAATGAGGTGATTTTTATGGAAAAATGGACTAAAAAAGCCTTGAATAATAAGATTTGGCAAGCTGCAGACATCCTCCGTGGCTCAATAGATTCTGCTGATTATAAAAATTACATTCTGGGCTTGATGTTCCTAAAAAGGCTCTCCGACGTGTTCGAGGAAGAGGCTCTGAGGATCGAGCAGGAGACCGGCGACAAGGAGCTGGCCTGGAACGATCCTGATGAGCATCAGTTCTTCGTTCCCGAGCGTGCCCGCTGGGAGAGCATCAGGAAGGTCACAACCCAGATAGGCGATAATCTGAACAAGTCGGCCAGCTCTCTCGAAGACCAGAACCCCATGATGGAAGGGGTACTGATCTCCATAGACTTCAATTCTGACCGGCTGGGTGATGTCAAGCAGCGAGATGGCACTCTTCTCCAGCTGGTTCAGCATTTCTCCGCCATCTCCCTGAAGAACGGAGATCTGGAGAACCCGGACGTCCTGGGCGATGTCTACGAGTTTTTGATCGAGAGTTTTGCCGACGACGCTGGCAAGAAAGGCGGCGAGTTCTATACACCCCGGATGGTGGTTAAGTTGCTGGTGGCCATCCTCGACCCCAAGGAAGGCATGAGGGTAGGTGATCCCACGGCCGGCTCGGGGGGCATGCTCATCGTGTCCGGGGCGTACGTAAAAGAGAACGGCGGAAACCCCAAGAACCTCTCGCTATACGGCCAGGAGAAGAACATTGGCACCTGGGGCATATGTAAGATGAACATGCTGCTTCATGGCCTACCGGATGCTGATATCCGCAAGGGCGATGTGATCCGAGAGCCCAAGCTTCTGATCGATGGGCAGTTGATGCTCTTCGATCGTGTCATTGCCAATCCTCCATTTTCTTTGGACAACTGGGGTATCGAGGTGGCCGAAAGCGACGGTTACGGCCGGTTTCATTATGGTGTGCCACCCAGGACCAAGGGCGATTTTGCTTTCGTAGAGCACATGATAGCCACGCTCAACCAGGAGGGCAAGATGGGTGTGGTGGTACCTCATGGTGTACTGTTCCGGGGCGGAGCCGAGGGGAGGATCAGGGAGAACATCTGCAAAGAGGATATCATCGAGGCCGTAATCGGCCTGCCAGCTCAGCTTTTCTATGGCACGGGCATACCTGCAGCTATACTTATCGTCAACAAGAACAAGCCCGCGGAGAGGCGGGGTTCGATGCTGTTCATAGACGGCTCCCAGGATTACCAGGAGGGTAAGAAGCAGAACAAACTCCGGGCGGAGGACATCGAGAAGATCGTGGGGGCCTACAAGGGCTATCAGGATGCACTCAAGTACTGTCGGGTAGTGCCGATCACTGAGATCGAGGAGAACGATTACAACCTGAACATCTCTCGCTATGTGGACACTGCTCCCGAAGAGGAGATTATTGATGTGGCGGAGGCGCTTCGAGAGCTTAAGGCGCTAGAGGCCAGGCGCAGGGAGATTGAGGCACAGATGGATGGGTACCTTAAGGAGTTGGGTTATGGGGCTTGAAATGCTGGATGCAGAGTGTGATAGTGCAGTCTCTAGTATCGACATCAATGGGTGGGATCAAACTACAACCGTAATTAATTTATTCGACGTTAAAACGGGAACAACTCCCTCTACAAAAAATTCGGATTATTGGGAAAATGGAGATATTGTCTGGATCACCCCAAACGATTTGAGTAAAAACAATGGGAAAATTTATATAAAAAATAGTGAGAGAAAAGTCACACGAAGCGCTCTAGAGAATTCAAATTTAAATCTGTTACCAGAGAACTCAATAATACTTTCGACAAGAGCGCCGGTAGGCTATGTTTCCTTGAATTCAAGAGCTGCCACCATTAATCAGGGGTGCAAAGGGTTAGTTCCAAAGGATTCAGAACAAACGAAAACAGAGTTTTATTATTATTATTTAAAATTAATTAAACCTATTTTGGAACGCTTTAGTGGAGGCAGCACCTTCAAGGAATTATCCAAGAAGGCACTTGA
>Ga0307380_10012387_pt1 | contig 10617 bp, 19 predicted proteins | sample UN3MG_FD_202239 | JGI IMG/M metagenome (GOLD analysis project Ga0307380, IMG submission 202239) | Soil microbial communities from Risofladan, Vaasa, Finland - UN-3 | ecosystem: Environmental > Terrestrial > Soil > Coastal area > Acid sulfate soil | place: Finland: Risofladan, Vaasa | collected... | reverse complement strand
TCTTTGCCCAGGCAGACATATAGCCGGGGTGCGGAGTCGCCACCTGCCTGCCAGACTGCTTCTGCTTCTTGGGCCTGGGCTTGGCGAAATAGAGCCGCCAGGCTTGGTCAAGGGTGCGGCAGGAACCTTGCAGGCGGAAGCACTCGAAGGCGCGGAAGGCGGCATCGGATTCGCCGGCCTGACGCTCCCAGGTGGGCGGAGGGGCTGGGGATGGCATACTGACTGCCTGGGGCACCGGAACCTCGCCCTGGGCCGCCTGGAGCGGCAAGACGTGCCTCGTGGTAGGGTCAGCCATTGGCTTTCACCGTCTCTAGTCTACACCATATGGGGCCGAAGTCAAGACGTCTGGAAGCTTCAAGGGGAGGCGAGGAGTAGAGGGGCGGGGGATTTAGGATCGCGGCAGGGCTTGTCGCGAGGGGCGAGAGGAATGCGGCCTATCAGCGGAGGCAGGGAATAGCTGGCGCGGATGGGAGTCAAAATACTTTCCTGGGACGCTTGACAAAGAGGGGGAGGTGAGGTATATTAGATATGGTAGCCTCCGATGACACATGGCGCGAAGCGTACCCAACCCAATACAGGCCACAAGACAGGCCGTCTTCCCGCGCGCCAGGAGGCTACCACCGCTTTGCGCTCAGGGGAGGCGGCCTGTTTGCTGGCCGAGCTGACTACGGAACGGACGTTGAAGGAGAAGAGGATGCCAACGCAGACTTTTCCGCGCGAATGTCAGCAAGCGAATGGGTTCATTCCTTCCAATAAGCCGAGGACCAGTAGCAGGGAAACCAACTTCCCCGCCGACTAACGGGAAGTCATAGAAAGGAGAGACCGATGCGAAAGCCAAGACCGAGGTGCGGGGCGGAGGTGGTGGCGACGGAGGCTGCGGTGGCAGGTAGAATGCGCGGCTTGCCTCCTGGTATCCCGGAAAGCGTAGAGCCTCCCAGAGAGGGAGGCCCCACACCGTCTGTCAAGGAGGTATCCAGTGAACACCGAAACCAGTTTACCACAACGAGAAGAAGGCGTCAAGAGGGGGAGCTTCCGGCTCCAGCAGGCCGAAGCCTCCGAGGCAAGATTCTGGTTGGAGGAGTGGAGGCAGGAAAGCGAGCGGAGAGTCCGCCGGGACTTAGAGCGGCGGGGGAGCATCGAGGGGAGGCATGTCCGATGACCAAGCTGATACTGGCTGAGATCAGGGCTAGGGCCGAGACGCTGCGAATGATCGCCGTCCGGTTGCGCGCCCAAGCGGACGGGCTGGAGGACGAGGCCCGCGTCTGCGAGCAGTGGGTGCGGGAAATGGTAGCGAAAGGAGACGATCCCAAGGAGGAAGAAAGAAATGGTCGCGAAACTGATTGAACTCTACAAGCTCACGAATGGGAACGGCCAAACCCGCGGAGCCATGGCGTGGGAAGTGGGGACGACGCATCGCCTCCCGCGCGGGAGGCGCGGGACCGCACTTTGTAGCAAGGAGGTGCTCCATGCCTATCGAGGAGCAAACCTCGCGCTGCTGATGAATCCGATTGGCGCGAACTTCCGCCCGCCCCGTCTCTGGCGGATTCGGGGGGATGTACGGGCTGATGACGGGACCAAGGTGGGCTCTTGGACACAGAGAGTCGAGGCCGAGTTGCCGCTGCCCACATGGTGGGCCAAACCGGGGTTGCGACATCGGGTGCATCTCCGCTTCGCCCTCCTCGCAAGTCAAGGCGTCAATGCTGAGAAGCCGTATATGGAGGTCATTACCGCTGCGGTGGAGCGCGTAATCGCCCTCCTCCGTTCGGCATGTAGAGATGAGACGCAATGGAAGCGGGCGGCGGCGGCGGCGCGGGCAGGTGCGGAGGCGGCGGTTGGCCATGTCCACATAGATCTGCGAGGCGTCGGCCCCGGCCCACCGAAGCCCCAGCTTCTCGGCGGCGAGGTCAGGAGACAATTCACGCTCTCCGGCTCCAGCGAAGCCAGGAAGTCTCGGCACTCAGCGCGGGCGAGAGACATCTCGCCTCCCTCGCCCACTCCGTCAGGGCCCGCCCCAGCGCCGCCCAGGGGAAGCGTGTCTCTCGCATGGCGGCGAGTAGCGGGTCTTCTAATCGCGCCGGCGGCTCCGTGCCGTGCGTCTTGCGGCAGAAGGCGCGCCGCCCATTCTCGAAAAGCAGCCTCTTGACTGGTCACTCCGGCAGCTCCCGGTTATGAAAACACAATGTTGGCAAACTCGGCCTAACTTCTTCAACCTCCACCATATCTGTAACCCTCGACGCGACGGCAGCCCTCAATTCTCTACGCAAACGCTGATATTCAGCCCAACGGCGATGATCCTTCTGGCATCCACCTCCCCCATAGCGCCTCTGGGCATTAGCGAACTGTAAGGCTATGATAGCCTGTTCTTTCTTCACCCTCAAGTATGGTAGAATCATCTCCAGAAAGGCTGCGGCCTTTTGGCCTGCGGTACGCCATATCCATCGCGCACGCTGCCTTTCTGAACGTTCCTCCCGCCGGATGCTACCCAATCCAGTCAGCCTGCGGAGCTCACTAATCATCCTATAGTCGGTGTTAGATACACTGACGAAAAGCCTCGCACGACTGCTCCTCTCTATCACATGAATGCACATTGTGCCTTCACCATCCATTACCCCAGCCATCCAACCCAGACTAGCGTCTTCCATTATGCCCCCCCCAAAGATTACGGCCCTAAACGGCAGCCGCTTCTTTTGTGGAAGTCGCGGGCGTCCAGGGCCGCAAAGCCAGGGCAACAAAAACACGCCTGCCATTCCCGCGACTTCCACGGGAGCAGTATACCAGACAGATACACTCAGGTCAAGCCGGGAGCTCCCGCGGCTCGGCCCAGACCACCTTGCACTGCGGACAGACTCGAGGCAGCGGGTCGCAAGGGTGGCATCGCCCATCCCAATGGCAGGATGGGCAGAGGTAGAGCGCACTGCCAGAAGGCCGACGCCACACGAACGGCCTCACCTTCTCCGGCTCCGGGGCGATTTTGCGGATGGCGTAGCGGCCGGGCGCGAATGTGATACGACTTCCCTTGACCATATTGTGGCTCTCGTAATTGGCGTCTATGTGGAACTCACATATCGCACGAATCACCCGCTCCCCCTCCAACTCGGCCTCGGCGGCGGCGATGGCTTCGAGTATCCGTAAGCATAACGGACATTCTTGCCCTGGCCGCGAAAAGAAGTTGTGGGCCTTTACAGCTTCAATCAACGTCCTCTCCGCGCTCTCGGTCATGTGCGGGAACCTCCTTCTTAGAATAATCTTCCGCAGAACTCCTGAGGCGTCCGGGTCCATTTTCTACGGTTGCAAGGGCCACAGGCCAGCACCAAGTTGGAGGGATCATTCGTGCCGGCTCGGGTCAAAGCGAAGCGATGATCTACAGTATGCCGTTTCATCGGCTTCCCACACCACCAACACCGTCCTTTCTGATTCCTGAGCATGATCGCAATGTCGGCGGCCCCAAAGCGGCCTTCGGCCCCTCGCATTCTTGCTCTACGCCGATGCCTTCCTGTTCTTTGACTTTCGACATGTTTCTCAGGATATCTCGCTCTATATCGCGCCTCCGCGGCCCGCATTCTATCTTTATTTCGGCAAGCCCAATCTCGCTTCTTAGCTGCAACCTCTTTCCGGTGACCGACACAATACTTGGCATCATACAGTTTCTGGCGTTCCCCGTTCGCCTTCCGGTAAGCAGCAATCTTCTCACCGTGAGTCTCTCTGTATAGCCGATCGGTTTTTCGGCGAGCCTCTGTGCGTGCCATTCGTCGTCCCCTCATAGCAACGACCCCCAAATCGAGAACCGCTTCTGTGGTAGCAGTCGCGGATGATTCGGGGGTCGTCAGATTGGGCCAACGGAAAAGTGCCTCTCATTCCACGACTGCTACCGTTCCAATAATAGCAGAGCGAGAGCAGCATGTCAACCCTCCGGGTCATCGGTTCCCTCTCCCTTCAGCCGCTCTTCATTGGCCGCTCGCTTGATTGCCCCGGCCATACCTGCCAGTCGGCAGACCTTCCTGCCCGCAGCCGCAGCCGCGCTACCTACTTCATCTGCTATATCTCGCAAGGTTTCGCAGTCGCTCCAGGGCCGGCAAAGACTGCCGTGTGCATCGAAGACGTCTGGCATGAGACCCGTCTCCTCGTTCAACTCAGCTAAACGCCTCAGCCACTTCATTCGCTCCTCTTTGTCGGTCGTCATCTCTCACCCCCTCTCATTCCAGCAAAAACGCGCGATCCGTCGTCTCCACAACATTGGAAACCTCGGCCCGTGACCCGGCAACCTCCCCCTCGAGCACGTGAGCCTCGATCAAATCTGCCGCTTCCGCCGCCGTCTCCGCGTGAGCCGCCGCGCCCCAGGCGCAACTTCCTTCGCCGCCGAGATCGTCGGGCCAGTAAAGTCTCACTCTCGCAGTCCAGAGTTTCATCTCAGCATCGTCCTTTCTTTCCCCCCGACAGATCTTGCAGACCGGTCTCTTCCCCGCAACCACATCTGCCTCGATCCACATACAGCCTTCCGCCAGCAGGATCGGGCAGCTTCCTGGCTGCGCTTCCCCGTCCTCGGATGTCTCGCCCCAATGCACGGGGCCGCCCCGATCTGTTCCGTCTTTGGGGTCGCATACCACTACTTGGCTGGCGTAGTTCATCCCTCACCATCTCCTTTCATCATTCACAGCAGAGGGGGGCAAGCCCTGGCTCAGCACGGCACACGCCGCACCTTATTACTGCTGCTCGCCGGCCTACAGCGTCGGCAGGAAACATCCCCGCGCCGCCCCCCTCCACATCTCTCATCTCCTCAGCCTCGGCCTCCAGTAAGGGTACGAGGCCTTTCTTCCTCGCATGCAGGCGACGGCGTAAGCGCCCCGTCAACTTCGGATGACACCGGCAGCACACTGTTTGCAGATTCTCCAGTCCGAGCATCAAGCCGCCCTCCGCAACCGGGATGATATGGTGGACTTCCCACTGGAACCGGGGTATCCGATCGGCGATCCTACACTCCCAGAAGAGCTTCTGGATGAGCGCGCGTAGAGATTGGCGATGACGGTTTCTCGCGCCCGCTGGGGATGCCAGTCGCTCCTGCATCCACTCTTTCGCTTCCTCGACGGATTGCGTATCTTCGCCGCACCGAGAGCAAACGCCATGGTCGCGCTTGAATACATTCCTTCGGGCTGTCCCAGGCGAAATCCGTATCGCGATCTCCCGGTAGCACTCCTCGTTGCAGTAGGAGGTCCGCCTACCGGTTAGAACTTCCCCGCACCACCGGCAGAGATGCTTCCCCTCGGCGTTTCGCCGCGCCGGAAAGTGATGATCAGCGCTCGGGCTGCGGTTCGTCATCAGATGTCTTCTCCTTCACACCTCATCCCTCACCTCCTCAATCTCGATAGATGCACAACAGGTTGAAACTCTCTCGCTCGCGCGCATAGATCGCAAACCCAATTTGCGATAGTCCACCACGCATCCTTTCGATGCACTTCTCGCCCACAGATACTACATCGCATCCGGTCATAGGCGCGATATGCATAGGATCTATGTGTCTCCGTCATCGTATCCTGGGCAACTTCTCCGGCTTCTGCGTCCGCTCAAACCTTGGCCGTTCCAGCATTGGGCGCAGCAGGTCGAGTTGCTGCCCGTCGAAGCCGACAAGCTCCACCCGCCGCTGATCGAGGTAGATCACTCGCGGCTGCGCGGCCTGCCAGGAGACCCACATCGCCCAGGCAACAACCGCCAGCAAGATCAGGAAACCGAGGAGGTTATGGCGATGGATCATTCGTGATCTCCTGGCGAACAGTATTCCTTCCCCGCCCAATCTCGCCGCCCTCGCCAGCCATCATTCAGTTTGCCGTCGGGCATTCTCAACCTCACTTCGGCGAATCTACACCACGAATGCCAGTAGAAAGCGAGCTCGAAGTCATCAGTTGACTGGAGATGTTCCGCCAACAGGTTCCAGAGCCGCGTCAAATCCTCTGCGTCGCAGGCGACCTGAATCAGCATCTCATGCCCACACGAACAGGTCGTGTTGAATCCATTGTCTCGAAGATACTTGACCAAGGGCCTGACTTCCGGCTCTACGCACTCATACCAATCAGGCATATTCGCGCCTCTCTGCAACCGCGAGGATGAGCCAGCCCCAGGGGAAATTACGCTTGCAGGTCATGGGTTCCTCCAAGCCAACTCCCCCGGCTTCGGCTCGAAGCGGAACACCTCGCCGTTGCCGTTGGGGTGCTCTGACAATTGCTTGATATAACACGGCACTCTTGCGCCTCGGCAAGCATCGCTGATCTCGGCCGCCCAGAAATGCGGAGCTGGTCTGCGGTTCGCTCCCGATTCACACCCCACGATAACCTGATTCAGATCTGGCAAATATGGCACGAGGAAAGTTGGCCCGATCAGCGGCTCCACGCTCACCCACCTGTGCGCCGCTGGGATACTGAGCAGAAGCGGGATGCGCTCGTCGGCCGTCGCCTGGTCGGTCACAGAAGTGCCGATCCACACGTTCTCGAATATCCCCCAGTCCCGTGTGATATTCTGCGGTTGCTTCGTGAGAAGGAGATAGATATGCCTTGGGGTCGCGGCAACAACCTTCAGCATTTCCTGCCGCCATAGCGATGGAATCGCGTGTGCAAACAACTCGCCCAAGAAACACACCCCCACAACGCGCGAGCGTCGCCAGCGTAGAGGTTGACCTAGTCGGTCGGGGTGAAAGATGGGTGCGGAAAACGGCACTCCATTCCCGTGAATAACTGGCAACCTTCTGTGCATCGCCCGCGCCCAGCACCGAGGAGCACATGGCATATCATCTGAACAGCCGCCAGTAATTGGAGACCAAAGGACATCTAGATAGGGAATAGCCGATGAACCCATTAGAGCAACCTCCCGCAAAACTCATGTGGCAATCTCGCGCTTTTCTTCATATTGCAGCGGGGACAGGCGAGGACAATGTTCGACGGATTGTTGTCGCCACCACGCGCCAACGGTTGCCTGTGGTCAATGTGGAATCCAGTCCGAGAAAGTCGGCGGCGACACCACCAGCAACGGCCAGCCTGGTTTCGAACAATGATTTCGAGGTCAGTCCTCGTAAAGTGGCCCGAAGCGGCGCGACGTTTATGTTCTGAAATCAGCACCGACAGTCGGTGCGGAGCGGGATTTGCCCGACGTTTCTCTCTGACTGTGACATTTCTCTCAAGCCGATGGGCATTCCAATAACCCCGCGCCAGCACTCGGTATCTTTCCAGATGCGCCCTCCGGTATGCCCGGTCGTATTCTTTGGCCGCGCCGGGATGCAGTCGGCGCCACCTCTTGCATCGTTCCCTGGCGAATTGACGCCCCACTTCGCTTTTCCTCCAGGCGACATGCCTCTCAACATCCTTTTGGGGATCAGCCGCATAGCGTGCCCGTGCTCTCGTTCGGAGTTCGGTTCGGTGTTTCTCTCTGTATGTCGCCTCATATCCCGTTCTTCTCTCGCGGTCTTCTTCCCGTGTCATTGTTTCTTGCTCCAATACGAGCGGCCCCGACTCGGAAGCCGCTGGCTGGCTAAGGCTCGCGGTGAGTCGGGGCCGCAACAGGCCAAAGAAAACAGCACCTTCCAAGCCACGAGCCTTAGCACATGGACTGTAACACACCGGCCTTGGTTTGTCCATCAACTTCTTCGCCGCACTCTCACTCATGGTTTCTCTCCTTTCGCGGTGTCCAGGTAGGCGAGGGCTTCGGCAAGAATGTGATCTATTGTCTTGCCATCAGATTCCCAGGGTGGGTAGCCCCCATGTGTCGCATAGAGACTATTGGCGTAGCCCATCTGCGGAGATTGGAGAAACTCTATGGCCGCCCTCACCGCCTTCACGAGCTTGGGGATGATGCAGGCGGCACAAAAGCTCTTGTCTGGTTCCAAGCAAGCCGACAGCTTGCAACAGCGCCTAGCCTGCCATTCAAGACTACCCACACTATCGGCTATGACCTCTCCCGCCAGTTCGCAATCCGTCCACTCACTCACGATCCACCTCCTCCATGATTGCAGGGGGCCGACTCGACCCTCCCAAGGCCTCTTCTCCTTTCAGAGATTGTCGGCCCCGAAACATTGCAGGGGCGGCCTTGGTTCCCACACCCCAAGCGGTCCCGAGCGGGGATTCCCCCGCGCCGCTTGCACGGCCGCGCCAGCCGAGCCGCAAGAGCATCCAGCGCCTGCCGCCGGCTAATGCCGAAGGTCGCTTTTGCCCCAGCCAAGCCTCCGCAGTCGCGAGCCTTATGCAAAATCACCGGCCGCTTCACTGATCGGCGCTCCCATACCCAGGCCGCGACAAAGTAACTGCCCCGACTCAACCGGCCCATCTCGTCCTCCCTCTTGTTGCCTATTGCCTGTGGTAGGGTGTTACAAGCTTCCCGATGCAATATTCCATTCGACTATACTCCTCTGTGGCCATCATCAACTAGGGCTGTGACCATAATGGCCACAGTAATAGCCCTTCTTATTGGCTATTGTGGCCACTGTGGCTATCGGTATTGGCTGTGGCCATTGCTGTGGTTATCACTGTGGCTATCCCTCGCTTTCTTCCCTGTCCTCGAAGGCTGGGAGGGAATATTCCACGTTCTTCGGAGAGTGTTCGACCTTGACCAGCCTGCCCAATCCCATCCCCCGCTTGAGAGCCTGGCCGAGGGTAGATCGTTGTATTTGGTGTTCGGCCCAGGCTCGGCCTTCCAGGGTCTTATAGCGCAACTTCCCACCATCCTCGGCCAAGATGGCTTCGATCTGTCGTAGGGCTACTTCATAAGCTCCCAACTTTGAGCTAGCGTCACCGACAAAGTTGAAGGTAATCGGTTCATCCTTCATATCGTCCCCCTCCATATCAATCAGGATCATGGGGGCCTTACGGGCGAGATTGCTCTTGATGTGACTGATGCACAGGCCTTGTCCGGCCTCTTCTGATACCGAGATCGCGGTATGACAAGCGGCCATGATCTCCGTGCTACCCCGAGGGCGATCTTTCTGGGGACGCTGGCCGCCTTTCTCAAGCCTTCCCTTCCCCTCATGATGAATGGGGAGGATACATGAGCCCGTCTCATAGGCGAGTAGACGCAGAGGCGTCAGAACGCTTTCCATCGCCGTAGAATCATTTTCATCGCGGCCGTGAGCATAACGCAAGCTGTCCAAGATCACGAAGCCATATCCGCCATCCTTGATGAGACCGGAGAGAGCGTGCAGATGGGATGCATCCTCTAGCCGCAACCGCAGTTCGCAACGCACATCTATCGCGAGGTCTGGGATGCCTCCCTGCGGCCACAATCCCTGTGCTACAGCCTGATAGCGCCGGAGGAGCATGTCCCGACTATTCTGAAGATCAACAATAAGGATGCGAGGCCGCTCTTCTACTGGGAAAAGGAAGTTATGCTGCTTGTCCAGTGCTCCCCAAAGAGGTTTGCCGGAAGCGATACATTGGGCCACATAGAGCGCCAGGAAGGACTTCCCGACGCCCTCCCTGCCCGATAGAATGCAGAGCGTCTTGCTCGCGAAAAGCGGCGGGACAATCCAGTCGAGCTGTGGAACAGGTTCCGCTATGATACCGGCATGGGTCAGGATGCTGGCTTGACGGAATGGATCACCGCTCCCGTTTCGAATATCATCTAAGTATCCCTGCGTCTGCTTAGCCAACAATTCTAGGGTTGCGCCAGGTCTCTTCGCGGCAGAAGCAAGGCTCCCTGCAAATCTGGAGAGGCTGTCCAGGGTCGCCCGGTCCGATAATGCTCGTATTTGGGCGGCTAGTTCACCATCGCCTAGGTCTTGCGCTCGGCCGACCAAGGCATCAAACGCTTCCTGATTGAAGCACTGCTTTGCGAGGAGAACAGGAAGGTTCCGTCGCGCTGAAGCCACGAGTTCTTCGAGGTCTTGTTGTGTATGACCGCCGTCTAACCAATCGGTCACGTCACCTTTATCAGGCACCCCTGGTAAATCAAGAATCCAGACCTCCTTCGCCTTGCCGGAGAGAGCAACCCGAACGCTTTCCCCATGCTTCCGCCCTGGCTCATCGTTATCCGGCAGAATGATTACCTGGCGTCCCGCAAGCGCCTCCGAGTATTCATCCCGCCACTTGCCCGCCCCGCCAGCATTGGTAGTCGCCAGCAGACCGAGGCTGAGAAGACGGTCGACGTCCTTCTCGCCTTCTACCACAAAGACTGTTTCCTCTGGCCGAGCGATGATCTCCGGCAGGCGATAGAGGATACGCCTCACACCCTTGAGGTTCCACTCTCCCTCGGCATTGCGCTGGGAAAATTTCTTGCCAGAGAATCGGCATACCTGGAAGAGCAGTTTGCCGTCCTCATCCCGGTAGTCCCATACCTGGCTCGGTTGTTCCCGTTCGCCGCTTGGAGGCCCATGCTGCTTGCCGCAGGCGCAATCACCCTCTAGCCGATGTGAGTAGGTTTGCGACTCCTGGTTGAAGGGCGCTTCCCCGGCGACGTCTTCCCTGGTGCAGTGGGCGTATTCCCCATCCTCGCTTAGGAAGCCCCAACAGCGCTCGCCCTTGCCGCGAGCAGCTTCATCGTAGCCGCCGCAGATTGGGCAGGGGCTGGCTTTCTTGAACCGCTTCACCTGGCTCTCCGTTCGGCCGATGGCCCTAGCGCGGCCTTCATCGGCTGAAGCAGGTCAAGGAG
>Ga0307380_10012383_pt1 | contig 10620 bp, 7 predicted proteins | sample UN3MG_FD_202239 | JGI IMG/M metagenome (GOLD analysis project Ga0307380, IMG submission 202239) | Soil microbial communities from Risofladan, Vaasa, Finland - UN-3 | ecosystem: Environmental > Terrestrial > Soil > Coastal area > Acid sulfate soil | place: Finland: Risofladan, Vaasa | collected... | reverse complement strand
CATCTACTGGTACATTTATGAATTCGACACGACCATGGACGTGCGGTCGAGCTTCGGGTTCACGGCTGGCCAGAACACCCCTGCGATCCGGAACGTCCTCGAGCTCGACCAGGAGCCTGGGGACTTCGAGGTCTTCATCTCCATCAACGACGGCGCGAACTTCTTCCCGATTCAGCGCCTCATCCCGATCGCTTTCTGCAACCCGGGCCTGCTTATCCGGCTGGCCTTCAAGAACACGAATTCACTCAAGAAGAGGTACCTCGCCCATTACGGGCTGCTCTTCTAAGGGGCCTTGAGCTATGAGCGAAGATTTCGGCAACGGTGTTTCCCGCACGCTTTCCGCCATGGCGCGGCAATTTCAGGTAGTGGTTTTCCAGGAGGGGAAACCACCGCTGGACTCCGAGCTTAACCTGCTCCAACAGGATCAGGTGGAGCAGCTCGCACAACTTGTGCGAGTGGAGGCACACTCGGGGTTCTTTTTGGACCCTACTCGAGCCCTGGCGGACTACGTCACAGAGGATGCCAACAGCAACCTGTTCTATTTGGCGCAGCAGAAGGATGATGCCGACGGGAACCCGGAAGAGCTCGCTCCTGTTCTCTACGCCAACGTCAACGGCTGGATTATTCCGGTCACGGGTACAAATTTGACGGTCGAGGGATCGACTTCCAATGAAATCCACCTGTACCCACCGCCCGAGAGTGATACGCGTATCGACTTCGTGTTTCTCGAGGCATGGCAAGTCAACGTCGCGCCCAATCCGAGCACGGCGAACAAGCCCGCTGCCAACAAGATCTGGAAGTACGGCAACGTCGAGTTCGGCGCTACGAACATCGACGACGACATCACCGATCCCACCATGGGATTCGAGACCACCGAGCGTATTCAACTTCAGTACGCCATCCGCGTAGTCGGTTCTGGTTCCGGTGCGGGATCGAGCCCGGACCTTTCCGTCTACCCCGACGGTCTCGGGGATCCCAACGTCTTCGCCCAGGGTCCCAACTCGACCGTCACTTCCTTCACCTACGAGAATATGCGTAAAGCCATGGGGGATCCCTCCCTGTGGCGTGCCGGTGACGGGAATGCGCAGAATGACCTGAACACGGATAACGGTTACGTCTACGCGATCCCCATTTGCGCGGTGTTTCGTCGTAACAACCAGCCTTTCGTGGCAGCGAATCTGTCGGGTGCGCCCAACCAAAACGGCGCATACGACCGTAACCCTTCGGCGCATACCCTGGCCAACCCGCCGGACGGTGCCAAGGTGCTCACCACCATGTCACTGGTGGGAGATCTTCCTCCCGATCAATTCACCGTCAATACGGTCATCCAGGTGGACAACGCCATCGGTTCCGGTTGGGATGATCCAAGTATCGATCTCACCAAGGCTTTCATGGTGATCGACAAGGAGGTCATCGGGATCTCCGCAATCGACACCACGACGAGTCCCGTCGAGATCACGATCCCGGCGCAAGGACGTGGTCGTTGGGGTTCCGACATCGTGACCCATACGGGTCGCAGTAATCCGGCCGTGGTTGGCACCGGCACGGCCATCCAGTTCTTCAACACGCGCCCGGACGGGTTGTTCGCAGACCAGGTTGCCTCCGCGGACATCCTCGATTTGCGTCGTGGCTGCAACATCGGTGACTGGGACTACGAGCGTCTCCTTCTGGAAACCGTTTCGGCTCTGATGCGGAACCAGCTTCGCTCCACATGGAAGCAAGCTGGAGCTCCGGGTGGAGACACCCAGGGTGTCACCGTGGCTGAGGTCGACTACCTATTCGATGACGGTAGTACCGCTGTCCCGGTAGGCACTGAAGCGATGGATGGCCCTGATGGCCTGCGCCAGATTTTTTCCAGTGCCGCGACGCCACAGGGCGACGTTACGATGCTGCTCGACCCCGACAGCACGATCAACGCTGGGTTCATCCAAACACTCGACGATCTGGTCGAGTGGGACGTAGGAGCAGACTTCAAGCCTGCCGCGTTCATGAACAACCAGAACAACACCACTCCTGGTTTCACCAACGGGACGACCATCTTCGTTTACATCGGTGGTGATGACGGGACCAACGGAGCTCGCAAGACTTTCCGTGACGGTGGTACCAAAGCTGTTCGTTTCATCTCGCCAGTGGAATACTGGAAGACCCATAGTCCCAACGAGAGCACTGGACTGCAAAACCCCATCAGTCTTCTGTGGGTGAGTTCGGATCAGCAAAATGTTGCGGCCGTGGGTGCAGGTTCGGGTCTCCAAGCGTTGACCCCTGCGGGTCCCGGAGAAGTGACCTCGGCCCACCCGGGTCCCATGTTCCCCCTCAAAGAGCTTGGTTTCGAGAAGCCTTTCCTGGTCTGTGGAGGCGTCCTCAACAGTGCGGCGGTGGTCACCGGGGTTTCGGCGAGCACCCAGATGATCAACATCAGCCCGGGAGTCGGCGAAATCGTGATGCCGGGCATCGACTTCGATGTGGCTGGCGATTGGTGGAGTTTGAATGCGTCCGGTAACTTCGCCAACGATCCGAGTGCGCTCAACTTCCCGGTTCTCCGGGGGCAGCGCACCCTTCGGGACATGCTCACCAACGATGGTCGTGACATTACGGGCAACTCGTCCGAGGTCTACCTGATCGTCTTCGGTGACGACGAGAAGATCGAGAACAATGGTGCTTTCCGGGTTATCGGAGCGGGTACCGTGGCCGCAAATGGGGGCCTCACGACGCAGCCCGCGTCGCAGTCCAACCGTTTGTTGGTCGAGTTCATGAGCCAAGGCATCACGGTTTTCGACAACACGTCGACCAAGGCCGTAACGGCCGAGATGCGTTCGCAGATCACCAATGCCGAGGACGGCAACGGTTCGGCGGGGGGTCCTGCGGCGATGACGGTCACCATGACCGATCTCGGCGCGGTGTCGGGGGGTGCTTCGAATCCGTGGAACGAAGCCAACATCAACCCTGGCACGAAGCCGGGACTCACGTTGACTCCTCCATTCAACTACAAGTGCGTCATGAACATGACGCTGCTGTACCACCCCGGTCGCAGCGCCATGGCTCGTGTTCCGGACCTCATTCATCGAATCGCGATTCAGAGCGCGAACTCTAGGATTTTGCGACAGAGCAAAGCTGTCCTCGATCCCACGTTCCCGACTTCGACGGGTGCCCCGTCGAACCCGGCCGAGGTCGACTACTGTCCCACACAGATCCAGGTTTGGAACCGTCTCCCGAGCTTGGGGCTCCAAGCTCCCTACGCTCCGAACTACGGCGGCAACGTGGTTCTCAGTTCGGAGATCGACCGCGAAAACGAAAGCTTTTTCGATCGCGGATCGAAGACCTTGCTGTTCCGTCCCTTCCAACGGGAGTCCATGACGGTTCACGGGTTCACGACGGAGGTTCCCGACACTCTGTTCGGACCTTCCTCCTATCCGAATCCGAGCCTGATCCCGAACGGTTGGGATGGCCCGAAAGACGACGCCCAGATTTTCACGGTCGGGCTCAAGATGGGGTACCCGCTGCCGCAGCAGTACATGCCGCGTTTCGGTCGCTGGGACATCCCGTACTTCCAAGACAACGGTCCCGTGTACGGCTCCGGAGTGTTCCTGGATGGCATCAACCACCTATTCTGTGACGGCACCGATCTCACGAACCCCGCGTTCGATATCATCGGGGGCGAGGACAATCAGACCGGTGGCGTGAAGGCCACCACGTTCCTGGTACAGACTGGAGCTACGGGTGGTCTCAAGTACGCTCAGTACGCCACCATCCTTGGCACTCTCAAGCCGGGATACCAGGGACGTCTCACCACCGAAATCGGTGATGGCTGTTCCGAGGCTGCTGAGATCACTCAGAAGCTCAACAGCACGGTCAGCTCCGACTTCGGTGCGGGGCTCAAAGGCATCCAGTTTCCGCCGTACCTGGGCATCGCTCGCATCATCGGCGTCTACGATCGTCGGGACTTCGTGGCCAAGGGCGGCGTGTCCTTCCAGGCCGACCGCGTGACTCCGGAAGCCAATCCGGCTGTCAACCTGATGCGGCGGGACTCTGACAAGCAGACGGTGTTCATCTGTGAGGATGGTGCCTACGACCTGACGGGTGAGCGTGGAGACCACACGTACATCATTCCGTTCAATCTCATCGACATCACAAAGTCACCTAACTACGTGGCTGGAGAATTGGACGAGGAGCTCGAGTACATCGTCGAGTTTACCTGTTACGGGTTCTCTCGTGGGTTCATCAACGAGAACAACTTCGCGATGGCCCGTCGTCACAATGGCCAGGGAACCCTTCGTACTGATGGGAGTAACCCGGAGCTCGAGGGCGTAGCGATGTGCCTCCCGGCTGCGGCACCTGATGCGACGCGTCTCTACATGGAGTACGAGCGCACCGTTTACCAAGGTGACCCATACATGAGTCGGAACGGTGAGACTCGGACCACATCAGACTATGAGGACCGTTACGGTCAGGTCTCCCAGTCGGATGCCTACCAGCTCAATTTCCCGATCCAGCAGTTCGACCAAAATGGAGATCAGATTCCGCAACGCGCCAACGCACGTGGATTCGAAGTGCTTGCGGCGCTCGATTTCTACACGACGATGGGCACCGGAAATATCGGAGGCACGCTCTACGCGGGCACCGTCACCGACGTGGGCTACACCTCCAATTCGAACGAAGCAGCCAGCCGTATCCCGCCCACTGTGGATACCCCGGCCTGGCGTGTCCTGACCCGTGCGTTCACGGCCGGACAGGCTCAGACCAACTCCATGCGGGCAAAGGCCGTCCTCGAGATCACGGGAAACAATGCGACGTTCAACTTCCTCACGTCGGCGGTGATGATCACGTACCCGAATGGCTCCGTCAGTTTCACGGCAGTCAACGGGGCTACTGCCAATCCCGACGAGTTCGATGCGAGTTCGGTGGACCCCGCGGTCATCGCTCGAGAGTTGTGGACGAAGGTCAATGCCCGCACGGAGCTCGAGACCGTCCTGGTGGCGTACAACGACATCGACTCACCGCAGCTCGAGTTTGTTGCGTTCGAGGTTGGCTCTGCCGGTACACAGGTGGGGGTTCAGATCAACGATATCGTCAACTTCCTGCTCAAGGTGGAGACCACGGGTCTTCAGGGTATCAATGCTCAGCTCACCCAGACGTTCCTGACTGGGGCCCATGATCTGGTGGTCAATGCCGGAAACGGGACGACCCAGCTCGTTCTCACGGGAATGACGGACCGGATGCCACTTGGCATCTTGTCTCAGGATGCGGATTTCCTTGGGGAGAACCCGCTCAATGACCTGGCCAGTGCTGTGCTTGTGACTCCGGGAGGTATTCGTCCCGTTCAGATCCTGTTGCCGCTCACGCGGTCGGCGGGAGAGGAGTTCACCCGGTTCTCGGGTGCCCCGGGACAGCTCGTGGCTGAGGCTGATGGCTCCATCCTTCAGTACACGGCTTTCAACGAGAACACGCAGCCAGGCGGTACGAAGTCGTTCCGTTTGTATCGCGGTGGTGGCTCTGGCTATGTTCTCGGAGGACGCAATCCTGGTGGTCCGCTCGAGTGGTTCGCGGATTCGATGCCTCCGGCATTCGATCCCGTGCTCAAGGGTGGTCTGCTCGCTTGCAAGGCTCTGCTCGTGCGCAACTTCATCGAGGAAGCGTTCAGTACGGACGACACCACAACGGATGGTGACGAGATTCAGATGCTTCTGCTGACCAATGCCGTGATGGGCGACGAGGAGAGCCAGGAGAACGGGGTCACCATCGCAGGCATCGTTGGCCCCACCGGGTTCGGGGAAGGCACGGCGGCGGCGGATCGCTACCGTATCAATGGCAAGCCGATGTTCGTCGGTCGTACTCGCACGACGCCGGACCCGGAGACCATCCCGATGGCGCCGTTCCCTGGTCGTGGCCAGGTGATTCTCACATGAAGCATCTTTCGCAGCAAATGATCGGGATGGAACTCCGGGCGCCGCACCTTCAGCGGTACCGACGGGAGCTCCAGACTGCATTGCGTAAACCTGGCCTTACTGCCCCTGAGCGCGAGAGGTACCAACAGTATCTCGCGCTCGTGGGTCAGCCCAAGGTCTACAGTTCTTCAGAGTCGCCGCAGCCCGGGGCGCTCGATCCAGGACCAATGCCCGTTGTAGCACTCGAGCTTGATCTCGAGAATGCGACGGTCGACTCGCTCTCTATTGTTCCACACTCGCGACTCTATCTTTACGCGCGACAAGAGGGTCTTGAAATCAACCCGGGTGACACCAAGGCCCAGATCGTGAAGACGATTCTGGGTTCTAGCCAAGGAGAAAACCCATGAGAAACCGATTCATGTTGCTGCTGACCTTTCTAGCAGCGTTCGCGATCACCAGTCCTGCTCTGGCCGCACCCCCTGAAGCCGACGAGAAGGCTGCAACAGACGATGCCAAGGCAGCGGATGACGCCAAGGCAGCGGATGACGCAACCGACACCAAGGTGGACGAGAAGGCAGATGCCAAAGCCGAGGAGAAAGCTCCTGCTACAGCCGAAGAAAAGGCTGCGGAAGGTGACACCGACGGTGGCACCGAGGGGACACCCGAGGAGATCAAGACGGACGACGAAGCTGTCGCAGCAACGGGCGATCTGATCAATGCCCTCCAAGAAAAGCACTGGGCATTGGCCCTCGGGCTCGGGCTGTCGTTGCTCGTGTTCGGCTTGCGGAAGATGAAGGTGCTGTCGAAGGTGCCTTCTAAGATCCTGCCGTGGGTCACTGCCGGTATCGGCGTCGTGACATACGTTGCAGCGGCTCTGATGGCGGACGGCGCCAACATGACCGACGCAATCCTGGGAGGGGCTACCGCGGGGATTGCTGCGGTGGGTCTGTGGGAGATGGTGCTCAAGCACTTCCTCGCAGGAAAAGAAGAAACCGGGGGGAGCGAGGACTGACGCCTCGCTACGCGTGATGCGCGCAAGGCCCGGCCCATGTGGGCCGGGCCTTTTTTTGCCTGTTTCCGGGCGTTACGCGTCTTTTTATGTAAAATTGGAGATGTCTACGTGCATCTCTTAGGAGATTACGATGAAGCGCCGAACTTTTCTGAGTCTGTTGATCCTGATCGCCGTGGCTATCCCCGGGACGGCTCTGGCCGATCCTCCCGAGCAAGCCCCGGTAGAGTCCCCTGAGATGAAGAAAAAGGTCACCATCAAGTACCCCGCCGGGCTGATTGACTCGTCAGGGCGCGAGATCGTGGAAGGAATTCTGAGAGAGGATCTCGGGATTGAAGAAATCATTTGGCGGACGGCTCCTTCCGAGGCCAAGCTGATCGAGATCACAGCTTCCGAGGGGGTCGACAAGAAGAAGGTTCTGGCTATCGTCTGGGCGAACGGCCCTTGGGAAGGTTGCGACGACGACCACTAACTTCCCTATCCGTCAGCGTATAATGAAGGGTTCTTCCAACCCTTTCTTTGCGCTGTGAAAAGAAGACGACAAAAAGCCGTTCGGGCTACCCACGGGATTGCTGCACGACGGGCGATGCTGGACGGCGTAGCTGAGATGGCGAAAGTCGTTGCCGCAACCTACGGCCCACGAGGACGCACCGTCATGCTCGAGCGTCCCGGTGGGCTTCTTTCTACGAAAGACGGTGTGTCTGTCGCGTGGGAGATCGAACCCGAGAACCAGCTCGCTCGGCTCGGTACTCGGGTGACACAGGAGGCGTGTGCCAAGGTCAACAAGCTGTGTGGCGACGGCACCACCACGACCGTGATCCTGGTTCACGCTATTCTCCGGGAAAGCCTCAAGTACGTGGCGGCCGGGGAGCATCCGGTTCAACTCGCCCAGCATCTCCAGCGGATTGCTGAAGATCTCGAGACCGCCAACTTGTGGGAAGTGTGCCAGCCGATTCCCGTCGAAGATGAAGGGCTCATGCACGAAGTCGCACGAACGGCCTGCAACGGAGACCGTGAAATTGCTGAAGCTATCGTGGAGGCGTTCGGCCGCGTGGGTTCCGAAGGCATGATCGTTGTGGAGGAAGGGAAGGGCCGCGGGATCGAGCTCGACCACAAAACGGGAATGGAGATTGACCGAGGATGGGAGAGTAGCGACCTTGCTGGCCCCGGAGGAGACTCCCGTCATCTCGATGTGCCTCTCGTGGCTTTGGTTGATTGCCAACTCACGACCATGAAGCAGCTCGCCCCTATCCTTGAACAGGCGGTCCAGTTCCCGCACCCGCTCGTCATCGTTTCGCGTGGTGTGTTCGGTGACGCACTCAAGTTGCTCACCGCAAACGATCGAAAGCTCGAGCGCACTGATGGCCAGAAGTTCGAGGTTACGGCAGTCCGCTGTCCGGGACACTCAGATCACATGCGCCATCATTTGGATGATCTTGCGGCGCTCACCGGTGCAACAGTGATCGACCCGATGGTCACTTCTCTCGATCACTTCGAGTCGGGGATGCTTGGGTCGTCCCAATTCGTCACCGTGAGGAAAGATTCGGCGACCTTCGTGGCATTCCAGGACAAGTATCCCCTGATCGAAGCACGCGTCGAACAGCTCCAAAATGAAACCACCGGGTTCAGCCATGATGACGAAGAACTTCGCACGAGGATCGCGAAACTCACTGATGGCTTTTGCGTAATGCGAGTCGGTGGGTGGTCGGAACCCGAGATTCGTGAAAAGCGTGCGAGAGTCGAGGACGCACTCGAAGCTGTTCGGGTTGCCGTGGAAGAGGGCATCGTGCCGGGCGCGGGCTCCGCATACCTGGCTCTCTCCAAGTTCCTGGAATTCTCCACCACGGGCCCCGCATCGAGGATTCTCCAGGACGCCCTCAAGGAGCCTCTCAGGACGTTGGCCCGGAACGCGGGCAAGGAGAGCGCGGTCGTCCTGGAGCGCGTCCTGGAGGCGTCCAGGCGTCCAGGCGCAACATCCTGGAGCGCGGGCTGGGACGCCCGCACCGACACCGTTCGGGACCTCAGTGAAGCCCCTGTTCTCTGTGATCCGCTCGCCGTCGTGAAGGCCGCGATTCTGACTGCCATTTCGACTGCCTCCACCCTTTTGACCGCGGAAGTTGCGCTGACGCGGGTAGGTTCGTGAAAAGCCGATGAGAGTCCAACTGATCCAGCATAAAAACGGCGTTTTCACCCCGGACACCGCCGATGCCCTTCGCAAGCTCGAGCGGCAGATTTCGAAGCTCAGCGCCACCTTGTCGATTCGTGGTCGTCGACAACCCGAGATGTCGTGGACGCATGTCCGTGAAGATCCGGGACCGACGGGGCTTCCTCCTGAGTGGAGCGCGGTGCCGACTGGGCGTGAGATCTACCTGCGGATCGCCATCAAGGGCGACCAGGAACCGAATGAGTCGCGTCGGGAGCGGGAGATCGCCATGTTGTGGGCGATGGCGATACCGCTCGGTCTGGTGCCCTACACGCGGTATCCGCTGCCGGGACCTCACGATGAAGTGTTCCATTTCTTTGGGGAGTGGGGACTCCTGATGGACCAGCTTCTCGGTGCCGGGCGTGGGGAGGCGGGGTGGCCTGGGTTCTGCTGTGCGGCACAGCTCGATGTGGGCAAGTGGGAGGGGCCACGGGCGACAGAACGTCTCGTACAGACTCACCTACACCGGATCGGTTTCAACGTGGGCGCCATCGACGGCATCCTCGGAAACAAGACCCAGGGTGCGCTGAAAGCGGCAAATCTCCACTCCCTTCCGTTCAAAGAGGTTGCGGAGCGCATCGTGAAGATGGACCCCCACATCCCCCAAAAGCTCGATAGGCCGGTGGAAGGACGCTTGGAGTTGTCTGACGTTGATTTCTCTATACATCCCTATGGACAGGTACGCACGACGCGAACCATCCGAGGGGCCGATCTTCACGTGTCAGGTCCCGGCCGCGTCGTCATCGACGTTCGGGAACCTCCCACATGACCACTACTCTCACTGCAAGCCATAAACTGGTCGCCTGGGCGTGGCTGGACAGCCTGGTGGACAAGGTTGAACGCACCCTTCAGCGTGAAGAGCGGGTCCCAGGAGGAGCGAAGACCGTCCCTGCGGATCTTCCCCCCGTGATGAGCATGACGCCTCGCACGCGGGAGCAGGCGGTGAAGGACTCCTACGAGACCTTCAAACGGAGTTTTGTGCGTGCGGTGGGGGACGCCATCCCGGAGATTCGGCGAAAACAAATCCAGATTGCTCAACAGCACGGGCTGGACCCTTTGTTCTTCGACTGGTTCCTGATGGCTGGACGCCACTGGCCTCCGATGCCCACGAAAACCGCTCGCGCTCTTCGTGCCATCCAGGGGGTTTTCACGTGGTACGGCGAAGTACCGAACAGTTGGAACAACATGACCGTTCCCGAGTTTGAGCAGGGGAGGGATCGAGACCAGGCGATGAAAGAATTGGGCGACTGGTTCGTGAGAACCATCATTCCCAAGTTGGAGCGCACGTTCGCGAAACTCTCCTTCAAAGAGTCCAATGATCTGGTGCAGCGGTTCAAGGGCCGTTCAGCGCCTCGCGATCCTCACGCGAGCCTGTTGCTTCTTCGGGATTTCAAGAAGCGTCTGTTTGCAGATCGCTACCCTGAACGCGCGGCGATACAAGCCGTCGTAAATTTGTTCAGCTAGTGCGTATAAGTGGAGCATGGACTCCGACCAGCGCCTTCAGGCCGCACACACCCGATTAAAAG
>Ga0307380_10012382_pt1 | contig 10620 bp, 22 predicted proteins | sample UN3MG_FD_202239 | JGI IMG/M metagenome (GOLD analysis project Ga0307380, IMG submission 202239) | Soil microbial communities from Risofladan, Vaasa, Finland - UN-3 | ecosystem: Environmental > Terrestrial > Soil > Coastal area > Acid sulfate soil | place: Finland: Risofladan, Vaasa | collected... | reverse complement strand
TTTGGAATTGGAGTATATACAGGATACCAAGTAAAAAAGAAATTCTTTTAGGGGGCAATATGTCAACAGGCGATCCTCCCCGATGTCCAATTTGCGGGGGTTACTATTGCGGTCATACTTATTGTGATAAATTTCATTATGGACATTATGAATTTCATCCATATACAAATCAGCCCTTACAGGGTTGGCAATGCCCTGTTTGCAAGGGGGTTTATTCACCGAGCATTACACAGTGTCCATGTTGCCCCAAGCACGAAATACGACTCCCCGCAGTTGCGGTTGGGTAGCCTACATGGCTATCCCGATATTTATCTTTTCATTACAACCTCCTCTTTAATGGGCGCTCGGAATGGGGCACCGGGCGCCTCTTCCTTTAATTAAAATACTATACATCCGTTATAAAATTTTTTTATTGTTTTCGCCTATTTTATTAAAAAAAGTGTTGACGATATGTAGGATATGTTGTACTTTATATATAGGTAATTAAGTTCATTGAAAATGAAAAGCAGCTCGAACCCCAGGGACAAAGGGAACCACCAAAGAGGCTAAGGCCGAAAGGAAAGGAAACCCCGAAGTTGACTGAAAGGAGAGAGAGAAGAAAGAAAAGAGCAAGCAAAAGATTTTTAAGATTTATTCCCTGTCCTCTATAACGGAGGGCAGACATAAGTTTTAAAAATAAAATTTAGTTAGGAGAAGCCAATGGAAACCTTATTATTTTTATTCGTTTTCGGTATCGTAGCAGCAGTATTTAAGGCCGCCGTGTTAACGCCAAAATATTAAAATCAAATAAGTTCCAGGAGGTAGTAAGATGAATGAAAGAGAAATTAAAAATTTTAGGGAAATTGCAGAAGCAATGGGCCTTAATGGAGAATATAAAATCGTAGTTAATGGAATTGTAAAAGCCTTTGGACTCCCCTATGAAAGGGCTGTTAATTGGAATAAGTTTTTCAAGGGTGTAATTAAAAAAATGTAATTCGAAACTCTCCTATTAAGGGGAGTCTATCAGGGATGAGCTCCTGATACCGATGAGATAGCTTGAAGGAGGAAACAAGATGAGGAAAATTAAATATTATAAAACTTTCAACAATGAAGATGACGCATATAATCACATGGTAATTAAAAATCTTGAAGCAAAAGTTGACGGCGACAAGGAAATTTTTGTTACCTTCAAAAGCAGAAATGCCCATTTGGTAACAGACCTGAGAACAGCGATTAATCGCAAAGCCCTTTATCGATGGTCTTTCGGTCTTTAAAATAAAAGGAGGTAACACGATGACAGCAAAAAAAAGAACGTTAAGCGATCAAATCAAAGACATCATTGATGGGAAAAAAACAGCAAAAGAAATCATAGAGAATGAAGAGGTTGACGGCTATGGAATAAGATATTTTGAGATATCAAAGGGGGAGGGGGATGCCTATCGAGAATTATATGCAGAATGGGAAAAAACAAGAGAGGAGAAAAAACCAGTAGCAAAGACGATAAAATATGTAATGTGCGGTTGTGGTCATGAATGCCCCGAAGCACAGGTGATGAATGCAAGTCTTGGAACATCCTGTCCAGATTGTTACGATAAGATGTCAGATTAAAGCAAAAAATTAAAGGAGGTAAAGAGGATGATAAAAATAACCGAAAGGCCTGTGGCAGTACGGAGTATCATGAAATTAGCACGTGAAAAATATGGATATACCGACGTATACCATGACCGCAAAAACTGTGCAATTTACGGAAGAAAGAGCGGTAAAACAGAATTGATCGCTGATACAGATGGACAGACAAATGCTCTGCCCAACACCCTTTAACATCCCCCAGTCCGCCGGCACTCTCCCCTGTTCGACTCAGGGACGGGCAAATCAAAATTTAAAGGAGACATCATGAAAACAGAAACAATCACACTCAGACTTCCCGAGAAAGATAAAGGGGATTTACTCAGGGATATAAATATTCTCTCGGCAACCAGGGGGCAGAAAAATTGGGAAACCGTGAGGGATGCTATTGCACTTTTAAAAAAGGAATTGAAAAAAAATTAAATCATTGCAATTTTTATTTGCCGCGTAACGGTGAATATATTAATTTATAAGAATAGAGGAGGACGCAATGAAAAAAATAATAGTGATTTTAGCGATGATTTTTGTGGTGATGGGGTGTGCGACATACCACGGCGGGAAGGGGTATGTTGTTCTAAAGGATAATCAAAAAATAGAGTTTGGTGATAAAGCAATCATTATGATTGATGATTGGAACTATTTGATAACAGATCAAGGCATGAAATACACTATTCCGCGCGAAAAGGTTAAAACTTTTTTCATCGAGAATAAGGAATAGATCCTTAAGGGATTGATGAAAATGGATGGTGAGGTTCTGACCTTGGTGGGTAACTGTGCAACAATAAACATAAATATAAAATAAGTGCTTAAATTTTTTTTAAACCCTTATGAGACATAATCAGGTAAATATATTTTACATGGAATAGGCAAATCGGTGGTATTATCTTATGGAATTAAATATAAACGGCGGTGCAGTATGGAAGATAAGGAAAAGGAAGTAGAAGAAATAAAGGAATTATGGAGAAAATTGACAGGGGCTATTTCACAGCTGAAACGCAATCAATGAATGCACTTAAAAGGGCTTTCTGTTTTTCAAATGGAAGTGTGCTGATTTCTTCAATAAACTTCAAATGTTCGGGCATTAACCAATGTGGCATATAGCTGTCCAATTCTGAAATATCCTCAATAAAAAATTCCCATAGTTTCATATTCGGTTTTAATATTTTCAGGGCTTCAATTACAAATTCAATAGGTGGGAATTCTGAGCGTTCCCATGTTGATATACTTGTCTGGGGCATACCGGTTTTTTCGGCTATAAACTCTTGACTGAGATTCTTTTCTTCTCTGAATTTCCTGATTTTATTCCCATACATGATTATTTATAATAGCAAAAAAAAGTTAAAAGGCAACTTTTTTATTGATTTTTTGCTTGACAATTTAACGGTTTAACATTATTTTGTTTAATAGATAGCAAATAACTATTAAGAGGTTAAAATGGATTTAGAGAATTATAAGTTTACTCGATCATTTAGTCTCCCAATTTCACTCCTGGAGGAAATAAAATCAATCTGTAAAAGGATTGATTCTAATCCAAATAAGGCATGTGAAGAAGCCTTTAGGCTTTGGGTAGAAAAAAATAAATCCGCAAAAGCGGGTTAATGAGACATAAAATTTTATAAATTTGAAAATGGTCGAAAAATGAACGTATCTTTGAATAATCGTCTTTTTTGCCTACTTCCGATAACATATCGTATGTATCATGAAAGGGTGAGATTCCCCTCACCATTACCCACCGAATCACGCAATACAAATTCAATATCGAAAATATCCGAATCGCCGAATTCCTTTGACGTTGGGGGATCTAAATGAAAATCACAGATTGCTCCAGCTATGGAAAGTGTTCGGCTCCTATCTGTCCTATCTCTGAACTGGCAGATGCATCATGTTGGTTTCCCGATGAAGAAATTTGCACACAACAAAGTCCTTCATTTATAAAAGTTCAGAGAAAAATTACATCTCGAGCCAAAGACGTAACTAAGTTTTTCACATTAAAAATGCTCAATCGAAACTGCATTATCGGAAAGGCGATAACTGGTCTTGATCCGGATAAGGGCAATTATGAGGAACAAGAAACGGCTTGGCTACAAAATCATCGTCCAAAGCGAAAACTCACCGAAGAAGAAAAAGCGAAAAAGCGGGAATTCATGCAGGAAATGCGAGCACGGAAAGGGGCCTAAACACGCACCAGAAGTTTTAAAATGCAATTCCAATCGGGTTTCAAAGACATAGACTCAAAAAGGCGTACCAAACCATTAGGAGAACAAAATGCCCCTAAAAATAGCCGAAAAGCCCCAACCCCGAATCACCAAACTATCCGAATCCGATCTCGATATCCGGCGGAGAAATGCCATTGCATCATTCAGAAAAGTCGAGGAGCTCAAGAAAAAACTTATTAGTTACGGCTATGAAGAAGATCCCGATACAGGCAACCTACACATGATCCACAGGAGGAAGGTATGAATAATTATTATTTTACCTTTGGACAAGCCCATTGCAACAATGATGGATTTCCGATGAAAGACCTTTGGATTAGGGTAATAGCCAGTTCCTATGATAAGGCACGACAAATCTTCATCAATGAATTTATGTTAACGGATATGCCTTCACTGGATAAGTGGTCAATGCAATATGAAGAGAAAGATTTCAGGCCTGAATATTTTCCTGGTGGAGAATGTCTTGTCTTACAAGAGGGAGATGATTTTCAAAAGGCAATGATAGAAGCAAGGAATAAACAGGAGGAATAGCATGATAGTTAAAATCCGCACCACAAAAAGACTTAAAGGCAAACTTCCTTATCGCGTTCAGATTACACGGTTGGGGGAGTTCATTTACTACTACCTCTTTTTTGAGAGGGGATTGCCGAGATAAGGAGGGAATCATGATTAAGTTATGCCCGATGAGTTTTAATGAAATTGATAATGATTATGTTTGTATATATGAAAAATGCGCATGGTGGGTACAGCCCTATTCGACGGAGAATATTAAACAACCTGGTATGTGTGCAATCGTAATGATTGCGATGAAAAATTCTGAAGGATTATTCCGGGTTTAAGGGGGGATAGCATGGAAGTCCTCGCTGAAATCATCGGCAATTTAACAGAGCAGGGAATCAAAAAGCGTGCCCCTGCACACTGTCGGGAGTGCCCCCACCTTGACATAGGAACACGATCCCTTGAGCCATTTTGTAAAGCAGATGGGGACGGATTATTCAAGGACGATTGTGAAGTCACACTCGAGACATGGAAGGGGTTTCCATTGGTGTGCCGGCTATGTACCGATGTGGTGTGGTATTCATATAAACATGCCGAGTGTTCGGATAAAGATTGCTACCATGCGGAATTTTTAGAAAGTCATATAAAAAAGGAGGAAGCCAATGTCGGCCCCAAAAACTGAGAAGAAAAAGCCAGTAAAGAAAAAGTCAACCACAAAGGCCGTTGCAAAGAGAGAACCGAAACAAATCACGAAACGGGGGGATCTGCGGGGCCTTCGGAATGTCAACCCCCAGCAACTTATCATAAAGGCCATTGAGCGGAACGTTCCTATTGAGATATTGGAACGCCTCCTGTTAATGAGTGATAAGTTTAAAAAAGATGAAGCCGAGATCGCATTCCGGGAAGCCATGTCGGGATTCCAGGCCGAATGCCCCGTAATACCCAAAAGGAAAATTGTCCGTAATAGGGACGGAACTATTCGGTATCGATATGCACCAATAGAGGATATCATTCCCCTGGTGCAACCATTGATCGATAAATATGGATTTTCTTATGATATCGAAATGGAACAAAAAGAATTGACCATATCTGGAACGACAACCGTTTTCCATGTTCTCGGCCATAGTAAGAGATCGTCTTTCGGCATACCTATTGCCGTTCCCCCAGAAATGAAAATGTCAGAGCAACATAAATGGGCGGGTGGCCAGACTTATGTAAAGAGAATTTCCTTTTGTAATGCCTTTGGAATTCTCACAGGCGATGAGGATACCAACGGGAATGGTGGCGGTAATGGGGAAGATCCGACCGATGCAGACCTTGACGAGAAGAAAGCAAAACTCGAAAACGATCTCCCTCCCGACGTTCTGGATGGATATCGGTTGCTCGGCTATGGCGTAAAGGCTGCCCATGCCTTCTCGCAAAAATTTGAATGGAATGCCGAAAAAATCAAAATTGAAATCAACAGAATTCTGGATGCCAAAAATGCTACACTATGATCCCGAAAAACATATATACACACTGAGCGGAAAACGGCTCTTTTCCGTAACCGAGGTTCTCCCTGAAACTGATTTCTATTGTTCGCCGGAGCGCCTCGAGCAAACACGAATCGAGGGAACTGAAAATCATAGCATGATTAAAATGTTTCTGGATACCGGGGACACTTTCGACGATCCCTATATTGTGGCATTCTCAGAATGGCTCGACGAGAATATGCCGATTCTCGGCAAATTGCTTTTCTATGAACAACCCATGATGTCAATAAAACATGTCTTTGCCGGGACCCCGGATATGATATTTACACAAGCCATCATTGACAATAAGCGGAGTTTTGGAAACAAGAAAATTCGTGCCCTGCAGCTCGCCGGTTATTACCTATTGGCCCGGGAAAAGGGAATCAAAAAAATAAAGACATGGTTGAACATCTCATTTCAAAACGGAAAATTTCACGCCCGGAATGTTTACGATGATAGAGCCGAGAACGTTTTTCTGGCATGTCTCAATCGATACAAAAACAATCAGTTAATAGATTCATATTTAAAATCAACATAGGAGGCCCCATGCAAGAACAAGAATTAAAAACCGAGATTGTCCGGGCCGATGAACAGGTTCGGGCAATAGTGGTCAAGACGAAAGATGATTTCGAGATTGCGAGTGCCTACATTCTTTCGCTCAAAGATCTCAGAAAAAAGGTAATAGTATACTGGAAAGATATGAAGGGGAAAACCCATCAGGCATGGAAAGCTGTTTGCGATAGTGAAAAAAACATGCTCGATCCAGTTGATAGGAACATAAAAATACTCGACCAGAAAAACCGGGCATTTCTCACCGAGCAGGAGAACATCAGAAAGGAAGAGCAGCGCAAACTCGATGAAGATCGCAGGAAAAAAGAAGAGGCCGAGCGGAGGCGATTAGAGGAGCGGGCAGCCCGGGCCGAGGAAAAGGGGAAACTCGAAAAGGCTGAACAGCTCAGAGAGAAAAAAGAGGATGTTTATATCCCCCCTGCAACGGTTGAACCTGAAATCGAAAAAACAACACGAACCGATGCCGGAACGATATCACAAAAGAAAGACATTGAAATCAGAATCACCGATCCGATGGCGATACTCAGGGCGGTCGTTGCCGGACAATTGCCTATCGGTATTGTAGAAATCAAAGAATCGAAACTAAAACAGGCAATCAAGCTGCAGGCGATAACCAATCTTGAGGGATGTATAATCCGAGAGGTTGTGAACACTCAATATAGGGGGAAAACAGCGTAATGAAATTTTTGGAATCGCCTAAAGTCTATGACTGAGGCGGGCGATTGACCGTCAGCGCAGGCGGGAGAGATAGGGGAGGGTAAAAGGAGAAGATATGGGGGACTCTGTAGATTTAGTAATTAGCATACCCGTCAGGCCAATGCAGAGCAAGCCCAAAAGTGGCGGGTCTTAAGTTCTTTTAAAACGGCGGGGATGGGATTCGAGTTTCCTGCCCTCGCCAATGCCGATGGGGAGCTGGGGCTTACCCCTGTGCGTCTTAAAGAAAAGAGAGTATAATGTACCATTCGTGCTAAAACCAGCAGGGGCGGTGTCCATTTCGGGATGCCAGGTCTCGAAGCTGAGTCTTTAGGCTTACCTCCTTTCTTCTCAGCCACCGCCCCAAAGGTCTCATATTTTAATGCGTCCGAGATGCCCGCAGGACGGAAAGACTTTTATAATGGAGGTTGGGGATAGAATAAATTTATGATTTTTGTGTCGTGAAGCGCAGGCGGGTAGGTTCTGGATGCTCCTGCCCGCCTGGTATTATTCTAAATTTTAGCAATACACAATCCGTAAATATTTAAATTTGAATGGAGTAAAACCGAAGAGAATGTTAACAAAAGTCCAGATTATGTCACATTAGGAATGGTGAAAATATGAGTTATCAGGAAAAATTAAAAGATCCTCGTTGGCAAAAAAAGAGATTAGAAATTCTTCAAAGAGATGGATGGAAATGCAAATGGTGTGGAGAAGAAAAACAAACGTTACATATACATCATTTAAAATATCAACGAAACAAATAACCCTGGGAATATGAAGATAAATTCTTAATTACGCTATGTGAAAATTGTCATGAAATTGATTCAATTTATAGAAAAGAGGCAGAACAAAACATATTGGAAGCATTGGCATTGTCGGACTTTCATGTAGATAGTTTAAATATGATGGCAGATTATATTTTGGAACATAGTGAAGAATTGAAGCAATTAATTTTTCGAGAAGAATACAAAGAAATAGATGAATGGCAAAAAAAACAAGAGGAAAATGGCTAAACGATTTACCGATACGAACAAATACAAAAAGCCATTTATGAGGAGTCTACCAGGACCTTATAAATTACTATGGGATTATCTTTACCATTCCTGTGATCATGCTGGAATATGGATTGTTGATTTTGAAATAGCTCAAATATATTTGGGTAAGGATATGCCGGTAAACAAAGAAGATGCTTTAAAGTATTTTAATAATATCGAGGAAAGGATAATAGAAGTTAATGAAAACAAATGGTTTATTCCTTCTTTTATTGAATTTCAATATGGCGAACTAAATGAAGCAAATAGGGCACATAATTCCGTTTTGCATATTTTAAGCAAATATAACCTTATAAATAATAAGGGGCTTATAAGGGGCTTAGAAGCCCATAAGGATAAAGACAAAGATAAAGTTAAAGATAAATTTAAAGAAGAGAGAAATATTATTCCACCCACCTTAGAAATGGTCAAAAAATATTGTGCTGAAAGAAATAACAACATTAATCCAGATGCTTTTATAGATCATTATCAAGCGAGAGGGTGGATTCCCAAAGGTTATACAACTAAAATGAAAGACTGGCAAGCTGCCGTGAGGACATGGGAGAAAAAGGGCGAGAGTAATGTCAAGAAAGTTTTAAGGGAGGCCGGGATTGACAATTGATGAGTGTGTGACGCGCCTTAGCGAAAGATATGACAAGGACTTGAAAACTGTAATAGTTGAGGACTTTAAGCTTTGGCTTGAACGCCAGAATATAAACTCCCTTCAGCTCGATGTCCTCTATAACACCATAATTGAAAATTGGCAATACAAAACATTCCCACCCCATGCAAAGATTAAAGAATGGTGGGGGGCGGGAAGGGTCACCCATGCAACAAATTATCTCACATACCCGAAAGTCCTCGATGAAACGAAATCCTGGTCGGTCGATAAAATTCTCACAAAATTTGAAGAAGTAAGCAACAAAAAAAATGCTCTCGGTTGGGATAACCTCTCCCCCTGGAATCAGTGTTTTTTCTACGTGTGGGATGCTCTCCATACCTATGATTGGCAGCTCAGGGAGAAACGATGGAGTGAGTTGGAAATTGAAAAATATCTTAAAGGGGTAAGGGATTCCATCGGTCGGGGTGAGAGGGTTGGCTACGGGACACCCTTAGAAGATCGCCGGACACCGGAGGAGCAGGACATAGCGAAGGCGAAGAGGCGGGAGCAATTCGATAAACTAAAGGAGCAGATGGGCAAAACATTTCAGAGCACGAGGTCGGCATGAAATACCTTAATCAAATAGTGTGTGGCGATGCTCTTGATTTGATGCCGGATATACCTAGTCAGAGTGTATTGGTATTGGCCGATCCTCCTTATGGCATAGGTGAATCCATGAAGGCATCAAAGGTGAGGGGGACGGCAGTAAGACAGAAAAGTGGTAATATTCTATATGTTCCGGAAAATGATTATGAATATGAGGAGTGGGATAAAGAGAGATGGTCGGCTGAGTATTTTTATGAGATGTTCAGGGTGGGGAGAAATCAAATTATATTTGGTGGCAATTATTATTCTGATATATTGCCGGTTTCTCCGGGCTGGGTGGTTTGGGATAAATGTAATGGTAGTAGTGATTATTCCGATGTAGAGCTGATATGGACATCGTTTCAGAGAGGTGCCAGGCTTTTCAGATATATGTGGAATGGAATGATGCAGGGCAAAAGCATTGAAGAGGGATATATCCCGCAAGGGAATAAAAGGTTAAATGAAAAACGATTTGTACCAGGACAAAAACCTGTTAATTTGATTATCTGGTTTTTATTAAATTATGCGTGGGAGGGTGATATTGTTCTCGATCCCTGCTGCGGGAGCGGGACCACAGCCGAGGCCTGTATTCGTACCGGACATCCCTTTATTTGTTTTGAGAAAAGCGAGAAGCGTGTAGAGATAGCCCGGGAGAGGATAAGGCCGTGGCTGGAACAAATGAGGTTGCCTGTATGAAAGAATCGGTATTCCAGAAAGAAATTAAAAATTCATTTCGGGATCTCGGTGCATGGTGTGAGAAATTCCCGGACATGCCGCGATTCACCAAAAATGAAAAGTGTGAAAGGTGTGGGCATATCCCAAAAGATAATTTTTCAAGCCGGTTTATTCCTGAAAAACCTTTTGATTTGAATGTCATGTATAGAGGTATTGGTCTTGCCATTGAATGTAAAATGCTCAAAGGGTATCAGGCATTTTCGAGAAAAAAAATGAGGGAGAGTGAAGAAAGAAATCTTGATCTGTACGATCTCGCCGGTGGGAAGTCGTTCGTATTTCTCAATGTCCGATGTTCCGAACCCGGAAAGAGAGTGAATCACCTGATTGTTTTTGAATGGTCTATATTGCAGTCAATCTGGCAATCCGGCTCAATCAAGAAAGTCGATCTCGAAATGTATCCATTCACCGAAGGTCACAAACAGCGATTTGATCTCAATGGGTTCTGTGAAAGTTTAATCGAGGAGGCAGATATATGTCCATCTATGAAATCTCAATAATTCTCCTGGTGGCCGTAT
>Ga0307380_10012381_pt1 | contig 10621 bp, 13 predicted proteins | sample UN3MG_FD_202239 | JGI IMG/M metagenome (GOLD analysis project Ga0307380, IMG submission 202239) | Soil microbial communities from Risofladan, Vaasa, Finland - UN-3 | ecosystem: Environmental > Terrestrial > Soil > Coastal area > Acid sulfate soil | place: Finland: Risofladan, Vaasa | collected... | reverse complement strand
AAACCAGAAGACGCGCGCTCGATGTGTTGTCGGCTGCGTATTGACAACCGTGAGCTGAAAAAGCGCGGCGGCGGCCTGTTCGGAGCTAATCCGCTCACCGGTTCGATCGGCGTGGTCACCATCAACCTGCCACGGCTCGGTTACCTCGCCCAGGATGAAGATGATTTCTTCTCCCGTCTGGGAGGGCTGATGGAGCTTGCCAAGAAGTCCCTCATCGTGAAGCGGAAGACACTGGAGAACCTAACCGATCGCGGGCTCTACCCATACTCGAGGTTCTACCTGCAATCGATAAAGGATATCGAAGGCGGCTACTGGAAGAACCACTTCTCGACGATCGGAATCATCGGGATGAACGAGGCAATCCTCAATCTGTACGGAACATCGATCGCCGATCCTGGGGGGTGTGACTTCGCCGCACGCGTTCTCGACTTCATGCGTGATCGCCTGGTCGACTTTCAGGAAGAAACGGGCGAGATCTTCAATCTGGAGGCGACCCCGGCTGAGGGAGCGAGCTATCGCCTGGCCAAGCACGACCTGGAGCGCTACCCGGACATTCGCATCTACAACCTGGAGCGCTATGGTGGAGACACCCCTTACTACACCAACTCCACCCACCTCCCGGTCGGGCTCACGGAGGATCTGTTCGAGGCGCTCACGATGCAGGACCCGTTGCAGACCCGCTACACCGGCGGCACCGTCTTCCACGGATTCCTCGGAGAGAGCAGTCCTACCCCGGAGGCGGCAAAGCGCCTGGTGCGGAAGATCGCAGAGAACTTCCATCTCCCCTACTACACCCTCACCCCAACATTCTCCGTCTGTCCCAAGCACGGGTACATCGCGGGGGAGCACAAGTACTGTCCCAAGTGTGACGAAGAACTGGCAGAGAGTTTCGCAGACAACAAACGCCAAGGAGGCGTGAAAGTTGAACTACAAAGAAGACCAAGATGGTAATCTCATTCTCGAAGATGGAAGGCTAATCCCGGCAGAGCAAAGACAAAAGGCAGAGGTCTACTCACGAATCGTTGGATACTTAAGGCCAGTTGAGCAGTGGAACGACGGCAAGCAGGCGGAATTCGCCGATCGAAAGACGTACTCCACCAAGCCCGTGGTGCATGCGTAAGAAAGCTGCGACCGGCATGGGGTTGCGCCTTAACTTTCTTGCTCATGCGTGAGCATGGGGGGCTTATGCAGGTCGATATACGATGATAAGAATGGCGTTGTGTCACAAGGATTTGATATCTTGCCGCTTGCGCTGACAGTAGCGCTATTAGCAGACGTCTTATGCGACAATCATGGGTGTGTTTGCAATGTTATGCAGATCAATGTAAACAATGTTAAGGGTAAAGGATAAATGAAGCAGGAATATTACCCGCCAGAGTATCAAGCGAAGCAATTTCACTGCATATTGTGTGGTGTCTACGCCTCTCAAAGATGGTTCGCCCTAAAAATCAATTCGAGTGGCACATGGGAAGCAACTTTGTTTGAGGGCTCATATTGCGCACACTGTAAAGAATGGACTTACTGGTATGACGGAAAAATGGTTGTACCATCCGAAGCTCCGGTAGAGCCTCCTCACAAAGACCTGCCGGTAGATTGTGTTGATGATTACACAGAGGCCCGAGATATCTTTTCCCGGTCGCCGCGCGCAGCAGCAGCACTCCTTCGACTTTGCATCCAAAAGCTTATGCCTCACTTGGGAGAAACGGGGGAAAATATCAATAAAGATATTGGCGGACTGGTCAAAAAAGGATTGCCACCCACAATACAACAGTCATTAGATGTGTGCAGAGTCGTAGGTAATAATGCAGTCCATCCTGGTGAAATTGATCTTAAAGATTCTCCTCGGGTTGCTCAACAGCTTTTTCATCTAATTAATTTTATTGTTGAAGATCGTATTACCCGACCTCGGGAAATTGAAGCATTGTATAAAAATCTACCAGAAGGTGCTTTAAACGCTATTGAAAAACGTGACGAAAAAAACAAATAACCCCTAACAATCACATGCACTCGGACCACAAAAAACGTTGCTCGTTCCTCGCTTTACTTTTTGTGGCTGGTGATGCGTAGCGTTAGGCTTACCCAGGGAGAGTCATGAGAGGAGACAGACTTCCGAAAGCTACTGCGTTCATCTCGTATTCGCATATCGATCGCCAATACGGGGGGCAAGCAAAGAGCGTATTAGGTGAGGCTGGCATCGACGCCTTTCTGGCTCACGACGACCTCGAAGTCTCGGATGAGTGGCGCGAGCGTATACTCGAAGAACTCCGGCGCTGCGATCTGTTCGTCCCACTGCTGAGTGCAAACTTCCTTTCATCTAAGTGGGCACCTCAGGAAGCAGGATTCATTATTTCTCGACCCGAGGTTGTGATCGCACCGCTCTCAATAGATGGGACTACGCCCTTTGGGTTCCTATCTCACCTGCAAAGCCGCCGGATTCCGGAGGGTGGTATTACATGCGAGCTTCTGATCGAGCCCCTCGCACGCCGGATGCCTCGGATAATCCTGCCAGGCCTGATTCGAATAGCCGGAGATGCTGGGTCGTTCCGCAATGCAGAGGCAAAGATGTGTCCCCTCGTGCCGTTGTTCCCGATCTTCACACCCGATGAAGCCGAGGCTCTCGCCGAGGCGTCGGTAAAAAACGGTCAGATCTGGTGGGCAGATTTGTGCCGAGGCGAATACCTTCCTGAGCTCATCCGCGTTCAGGGGGCAAACATCCGTCCGGCGACGCTACGCGCACTTCAGTATCAGGTAGAGAACGGCATGTGGTATGATGGAGACGAGGAGGCCTAACAGCCGCATCAAGACGGACCAAGCTTCGCCTGGCTGCTTATGCGCAAGGCGGTCGAGCAGTGGAGTGATGGCAAGCAGGCAGAGTTCGCTGGCCGGAAGACGTATCCCACCAAACCGGTGGTGCATGCGTAGAGACCGGGACCGGCCGGAGCTTGCAGCCCCGACCGACGTGGTCTCAGGCGGACTTGGAGGTGTTATGCTGATTATTATAGGATGCGATGAAAAGAGCTTCTTGTCGCAACAGCTTGATATCTCACTGGTTGCGCCGACATTGATGCGCTATTGGCAGGCATCCTATACGGCAAGCGTAGCCGTGTTTGGGGTGTTATGCGGATCGGCGTGAACAACGTTTGGCATCTACAGATTGACCCTCGGGAGCCAACGTGATAGCATGTCTACATGGCATTGTTGGATAGTATTCGAGACAAGATCGCGCGGCGGCAGTATGAATTCTCGAAGCACGCCGTGGACCAGACTATCATGCGTGACATCAGCGTGTCTGAACTGGAACAAGCCATATCGAGCCGAAGCGAAGTGATCGAGGATTATCCCGAAGATAAGTACGGGCCGAGTTGCCTGGTCCTGGGATTCACAAGTGCTGGACGACCGCTTCACGTTCAGTGCAGCCACCCAGCGCGGCCGCTGATCAAGATTATCACGGTATACGAACCCGATCCGGAACTTTGGATTGACTTGAGGATTCGGAAAACGGATTGACGAGGTGACATGATGAAGGAAACAATGATTGAGACTGAAGTAACCTACACGCTGGAGCATGGCGGCAAGTTCTTCCTCATCGAGCATGTGCCGGCACGGGTGTGCCGTGAGACCGGCGAGCAGTACTTTGCCCCGGAGACCGTGAATCATATTCAGGCAGTGATCAAGGGCAAAAAGAAACCCACGAAGACCATTGAGACGCCCGTGTACAAGTATGCATGAAGAATGCCCGACCAATACGTCGAGCAGTGGAACAATGGCAAGCAGGCGGAATTCGCTGATCGAAAGACCTATTCCACCAAGCCGGTGGTGCATGCGTAGAGAGTTTGCGACCGGCACGGGGTTGCGCCCCGGGCGATGTGCTCTCAAATGAGCATGGAGGGTTTTTGTGGCGATCGACATAGGATACGGTGACAACAATGGCGTCGTGTGGCAACGGGTTAACATCTCACCGGTTATCTCGAACCGATACTCTACTTGCAGGTGTCTTGTACGGCAATCGTGGACGTGTTTGTCTCTTATGGCGCTTGATAGAAGTAGTGTTAGAATTATAGGATGAATGGAGGCAGAAACCGATGCTATGGGCAAAGCCCACGCATTCACGAACCCAAGTAAATCGTGCTGGAAGGACTCTTTGCAAGCCAACGCCTGACTTTGAGCAGTACCGTCTTGCGGCCGACATTCTCAATAATTGGCGATCTGCACACGCCTATCCTATAAACACGTTTCAAGCCACCCTGCGGGCCAAAGTGAAGAAAATCGATGCGGACGCACTTGTCGCTCAGCGACTGAAACGTACTCCTTCGATTGTGAGCAAGCTTCAGCGTCTCGAAGGTATGGAGCTCGCGCGAATGCAGGATATTGGTGGCCTTCGAGCTGTGGTAGGAACAGTAGCAATGGTTCGTGAGCTTGAGGAGAGCTATAAGAACAGCTGGTTTAAACACACGTTAGTTACGGAGCGTGACTATATCAAAGACCCAAAGCCATCAGGATATCGAAGTGTTCATATGATCTATCGCTACCGGAACGAGATTGCACCCGAATACGATGGATTGCTTCTTGAACTTCAATTACGAACACGTCTCCAGCATGCTTGGGCAACAGCCGTCGAGACCATGGGCATATTTCTTAAGTATGCCCTCAAGTCCAGCGAGGGGCCGAAGAAATGGTTGGACTTCTTCTCCCTTGCTGGGTCTGCGTTTGCGTATTTGGAGGAGTGCCCCACTGTGCCTGCCTATGCACACTTGTCTAAACACCAGACGTTTGACAAGGTCACGAACGATGCACGCACGCTGGGTGTGCGAAACCGTTTGCAAGCTTTTGCCATTGCAACTGACGCTATTACCGAAGACAAGCACCCTGGGAGCTACCACCTAATAGTCTTGGATCTTACCAAAAAGCGAGTCGCCATAAAGACATATGGTCGCAGACGCCTCGACCAAGCAAACCACGATTACACGCAGGAGGAATTACGAATAAGAGATGGGGAGCCCATTCAAGTAGTACTTGTTTCTGCAGGTCCTATTGAGGCCCTCAGACGAGCTTATCCAAACTTCTTTCTGGATACTCGTGAGTTCATCAAGCACATCAATAGAATCGAGAGGGCTTCTCAAAAAAATGCTACCAACAGCATGCAAACTACGGAATGACCCGTACAGGCACTGGTCACTTTGCTCTCGACGTCTATCGTCGGGAGCGTCGTGTCGCAACCGCTTAATATGTCGCCACTTCCGCCGGCAGTAATGCGCTATTGGCAGGCGTCTCATACGGCAATCGTAGTCGTGTTTGGGGTGTTATGAGGATCGATGATATTAACAATGTTACGTGAAAGCTCTGAATAGTCTTACGAGGTGTCGGGTATTGAGTGAGGGGTGCCAACACGATCGCAGGCGGTGTCTCAATGAGTATGACACCTACCGGAAGTACCTTTGCCTGGACTGTGGCATGGTCTACATGTGTGCTTGTGAGGAGGAACTGGCACGCCAGTTCTTGCCGCACCAGTTGCATGAGGGACGCGAGGACGGAACACGGAAGCGCTACCCTGTCGCTGGCTTTGCCCCCGGTCTCTGTCCAGCCTGTCGGAATGAGGATCAGCCGCCCCACCCGATGGCAGCGGTACGAGGGCGAAAGGGCAAGATTGAACGCTTCTACTGGCGGGAGATTACGAAGACGTACCATGCATTTGCGCGCGCATGGCTGATCGAGAATAGCGAGCATGCCTCCGACATCCTGGAATTCCAGAAGCGCTTTCCTGATACGGCCAAGGACTTGCGAAAGCGGGCGCGCCAACACTGGCAGAGAGAACACAAGTCGAAGCCGAAGTACGACTTGTCAGAGCCCACCCAACAGGATCTGCACGATGACGTTGACGTTCCCGAGTCCGTGGTGCACGCGCCATATGGCCAGGTTCAGCGGGCAGACCAGAGGTTGGGCAAGTGGCAGAACTCCGCGGGTGAGTTGGTGAGCGCCGAGGCCATCGCCAAAGACTACTACTGGTCCCAAGGCTGGACCTCATATGATTGCGAGAGGAAGCTCATCAGCGTTCTCTATGGTACGTTCTGCTTCCCTGTCGTTCAGGCCCTCGACGATCCACTCATCATCGTCGGCTATCGCAACTCAACACGTGGCTGGACCAAGGCCAAGCCGGACACAGGGCTGATCGCCATTCCCCTACCACAGGACTTCGGCAGCCCTGTGCACTTCCAGCGCCGGAGCTCCGAGTATTCGCGCCTCTTCTCCTGTCTGAGAGGCGAATGCCTATCAGACCTATTCGAGGAGTGGCTTGAGCCAAGCAAGAACTTGCGCGACTACCTCTGGGTCAATGAGGACGCGGCTGTCACGCTCGCCCGGAAGGCGCTCCGTGTGATTCCGGTCGCTGACATCCTTGGGTGGATCGAGTGGGCAGCCGGCGACTTCTGGCAGCGCCAACCTGGGTGGCCCGATCTGTTTCTCGTTCGGGACACCAGCTTTCGCTTCGTCGAAGTGAAGTCGCCGCTTGACAAGCTCTCTCAGGAGCAACTGCGCTGGTTCAGGTGGGCGCTGGGCGAGGCACGTGTGCCCTGCGAGGTATGTCGTGTCAGGAAGAGCAAGTAGGCTTCACGTAACGAGCGGATCCAGCAGACTCGCTTTGCTCGCAGCTGCTCCGCCCAACGTTAGCCGGGCCAGCACGCGAATCAGTGATGAAGGAGCAGTGGCATGGGGATAGCGATGTATCAAGTTGATGCTTTCACAGGAAAGCCATTTCGAGGAAACCCGGCTGCGGTCTGTGTCCTACTTGAACCAGGCGAGGAGGCCTGGATGCAGAATGTCGCGCGGGAGATGAATCTATCTGAAACAGCTTTTCTTCACAGGCAAAAGAATGGATTCCACCTGCGTTGGTTTACACCCTCTGTCGAAGTTGAGTTGTGCGGCCACGCCACATTGGCGAGTGCACACATATTGTGGGAGACGGGCTTGCTGGCTGCAGAAGATATGGCGCGATTTCATACCCGAAGCGGGTTGCTGACGGCAGAGCGCCGGGGTGAGGAGATCGAGCTAAACTTCCCGGCGACGCCACCCACGGAGGCGAGTGCTCCTGTGGGATTGGTTGAGGCACTGGGCGTGGTGCCTCGATATGTCGGCAAGAGTCGGTATGACTATGTAGTGGAAGTGGAGTCAGAAGAAGTAGTACGGGGTTTGAAGCCAGACTTTGCCAGGCTCAAGGGAATATCAGTTCGTGGGATCATGGTCACGAGTGTTGCTTCGTCCGGAAAGTACGATTTCGTGTCACGCTTCTTTGCACCAAGGGCGGGAGTTGATGAGGACCCGGTGACGGGATCGGCTCATTGTTGCTTGGGTCCTTTCTGGAGCGAGCGACTTGGGAAAGATGAGATGGTAGCGTATCAGGCGTCAGCGCGCGGGGGTGTAATACAGGTTCGAGTAGCAGGAAAGAGAGTACACTTGAGAGGGCGAGCTGTCACAGTTTTGCGCGGAGAGTTGGTCAATTTCTGAGGAGGCCTGCCTGACCCGCACACGACCAGGCTATCGAAGCCGTTTCTGGGTTTGTTGCGTTTCGAGTCAGGTTTGGTCAGACCGCGAAAGTTGTTGGCGGGTTATGAGCCAGCCGTTCGATCGAGCCTATTTTGCATAATCACAGACTTGTGCAGTAATGTGCTATGAGCCCGACGATTTCGGTACAAGGATTATAGGTTCTACTTCTTCTCGCGCGAGGAGGAGAGGATGCATGTACACGTGTATTGCACAGACGGTGAGACGAAGTTCTGGGTAGAACCCGAGGTGGCCCTTGCAAGAAATCATGGCCTTTCGGGTTCCCAAGTAATGGAACTCACTCGTGTAGTAAAGGAGCACTGTGATGAAGTCAAAGACGCTTGGAAGAAGCACTTCCCGAGTTGAGGTTCTCAATATCGACGTTCATGGCCTTTGGCTGTACGCCCAAGGGAAGGAGTATTTCCTACCTTACGGCGAGTTTCCTTGGTTCAAAGACGCAATCGTTGCAGATACTCTGAAAGTCGAACTCCAACACGGGTTCCACTTGTATTGGCCCACGCTCGATGTCGATCTTGATCTCCACTCCCTGGAGGACACGAGCGACATGCCCCTTGTGTATCAATAGGATCGAATGGGAATTCATCGTTGAACAGTTCCGGCAAGTTTATTCTCAAGCGCTCACCTCGCTGATAGATTAATGGTGCCAGCTACGCGCAATATGCTGTTGGCGGACGTTCCGTGCCTCATCCTAAGCGGATGCAACAGACAATCCGGTCGGTGGACAGGTTTAGCTCCGTTCTCACTCCTGATCTGCGCTGGCCAGAGGGACTGAAATAGCATGGTAGCTGTGCTATTATGTACTTCCCTGATCCGGTCCTTCGCAACCCAGGCAACTGAGGATATCTTCAACGGGCGCAGCACTAAGGCTGCATGAAGAGCGTGCCCGCAGAATCTTTGGGGCATCGCAGGACGCAAGCTCGATCAGATGGACTCGGTGGAGTCGCTCGGTGGACTCCGAATCCCGCCGGGGAGCTTCTTGGAACGACTGTCCGGGAATAAAGAGATCTGAGAGTGATGGTAGTGTACTCAGCACGGTGGACTAATGGGAATACTGGACGCGCGAATGATTGCGTTGCGACAGAATAATCGCACAATGCTGAATTGGAGGCTATTACTGTCATGAAGATTGCTCAACTGCTACCCACGACACTGATCGACTATCCGGACAAGGTCGCGGCGCTTGCATACACCGCGGGCTGCAACTTCCGCTGCCCGTTCTGCCACAACTCCGAGCTGGTGCTACCCGAGAAGATACAAACGATGCGTCTCATCCCGGAAAGCGACATTCTCTACTTCTTGCGTGAGCGAGGAAACTTCCTCGATGCCCTGTCGATTACCGGTGGCGAACCGACGCTGCACGACGATCTTCCGAAGTTCATCAAGCGGGTGAAGCAGCTTGGGCTCCTCGTCAAACTGGATACCAACGGCTCCCGTCCTGAGGTTCTTAGGGAGCTATTCGACAACCACCTGCTCGACTACGTAGCGATGGACGTGAAGGGGCCAGCAAACCGATACGATGATCTTGCCGGCGTGCACGTCGATCTCGATGCCATCCGCCGTTCAATCAAGCTGATCATGGACCGCGCTCCGGACTACGAGTTTCGCACTACCGTTGCCCCAACGATCACTGCTGAGGATATCGAGAATACAGTGGAACTAGTGCGTGGCGCGAAGCGCTACTTCCTGCAGGCATTCGTCGTGCCGGAGGGGAAGGACCTGGTCGATCCAAGCTGGAACGAGAAGACCGCCCTGTCCAAGGCCGAGCTTGAGGGTGTGTGGGAGAGGATCAAAGGGAATTTCTCCGATGGTGGAGTGCGATGATGCTGATGAAGCATGTACAGCTGCACTAGAGGCGCGGGTTGAGGGCCACTGCAGGGTGTATAGTAACTTGAACAGGTGTGGGAGGAAGAGCGACAATGAAAAACGAATTCACAGCGGTCATCGAGCATGAGGGCGAGTGGTACATCGCATACTGTCCTGAGATCCCCGGCGCTAACGGCCAAGGGAAGTCAAAGGAAGAAGCACGGGACAACCTGACCGAGGCAATCTCTCTTATCCTCCAAGAACGTCGCGTGGAAGGCTTGCGCGGTGTCCCTGCCGATGCCATCAAAGAAACGATTACGGTTCAGTGAAACGCGACCGGCTGCTGAAGCATCTACGTTAATACGGGTGTTATCTCAAGCGTGAAGGGCGGTCGCATCCCTTGTGGGCAAATCCAGTAACTGGTGTTGTGAAAGCAGTTCCCCGACATTCTGAGATTACAAACAAGCTTTCACGCAAGATATGTCACCATTTGTCCGTTCCAGATATCGAACGCTGAACGCCTTACAATACTGCTATGGTAATCTAGAATTGTACTGACAGACAATGACTTTCAAGATAGCAACGTACAATGCAAACTCGATTCGCAGCCGGATCACGCTTGTTCAGGATTGGATCTCCCGCGAGCGTCCCGATGTGCTGTGTATTCAGGAAACTAAGGTACAGGATCAAGACTTCCCGCGGGAAGCATTCACTGAAGTTGGCTACCACATCGTCTACCGCGGGCAGAAGGCGTACTCCGGAGTAGCTGTCGCATCGTTAGAGGAGCCGGAGGCGGTGTCATTCGGGCTGGACAGCGAGCCAAGGGATGAGGCGAGGCTGATTGCCGCACGAGTGCGTGGAATCACGATCGTTAACACCTACGTTCCACAGGGAAGATCCGTCGAATCCGAGATGTTTGCCTATAAGCTGCAATGGCTCGCCCGGCTGCGCGACTATTTTGAGCACGCGTTCTCTCCCGATGAAGCGCTCATCTGGTGTGGGGACCTAAACGTTGCTCCGCAGGAGATCGATGTGCACGATTCGAAGCGGCTGGCTAAGCACGTTGACTTCCATCCGCAGGCGCGGGAAGCGTTGGCAAAGGTGACGGAATGGGGATTGGAGGACGTCTTCCGTCGCCATCATCCGGATGAGCCGGGACAGTACACGTTCTGGGACTACCGCGTGCGCGGGGCACTCGATCGGAATCTCGGCTGGCGCGTTGACCACATCTATGCCACGCAACCTCTTGCGGAGAAATCAGTCA
>Ga0307380_10012376_pt1 | contig 10626 bp, 10 predicted proteins | sample UN3MG_FD_202239 | JGI IMG/M metagenome (GOLD analysis project Ga0307380, IMG submission 202239) | Soil microbial communities from Risofladan, Vaasa, Finland - UN-3 | ecosystem: Environmental > Terrestrial > Soil > Coastal area > Acid sulfate soil | place: Finland: Risofladan, Vaasa | collected... | reverse complement strand
GAACGATCCATACTACGGCTACCAGTGGAACTTCGACGACAGCCTATCTCCCAATCCTTACGGTGGGGCCAATGGTGGAGGCATCAACCTGGAACCCGCCTGGGATATGTCGAGCGGCACGGGCGTGATCGTGGCAGTCATCGACACCGGCATTGCCTACGAGAACTACTCGGAGCGGGTGCGTAACCGGAAGCGGACATACTACCAGGCTCCTGACCTTGCCCAGACGGACTTCGCTCCCGGCTACGACTTCGTGAATAACGACCTCCATCCCAATGATGACAATAGCCACGGCACCCATGTCGCGGGCACCATCGCCCAAAGCACGGCGAATGCGCTGGGAGTGGCCGGCATTGCTTTCGACGCCACGCTGATGCCCGTGAAGGTGCTTGACGCCAACGGCTCCGGCACGGATGCCGAGGTGGCGGACGGCATCTACTATGCGGTCGACAACGGCGCTGACGTGTTGAATCTCAGCCTGGGTGGGGCCGGGAGCTCGACCACGCTCGGGAACGCGGTCGCCTATGCCTATCAGCACGGCGCGACTGTCGTGTGCGCCGCCGGCAACGAAGGCGCGGGTTCGAACAGCCCCTCCTATCCCGCTGCCTACGACGCCTACTGTATCGCGGTGGCCGCCACCCGGTACGATGAGACACGCGCCTACTACTCGAACTACGGCTCTTATGTGGACATCGCCGCGCCCGGGGGCGATGTCACGGTCGACCAGAACGGCGACGGGTATGTGGATGGCATCCTGCAGAACACCTTCAACCCCAACACGAGGAACACGGGAGACTTCGGGTACTGGTTCTTCCAGGGCACCTCGATGGCGACTCCTCATGTATCGGGAGTGGCTGCGCTCTTGATCGCCGACGGCGTCGCTGGACCGGATCAGGTTCGAGAGGCGCTCCAGAGCACTGCGGAGGACAAGGGAGCGCCGGGCTGGGACAGCTACTACGGCTGGGGGATCGTCGATGCTTATGCGGCACTCAACTGTGCTCTCGCCCCGGTGCACGACGTCGCGGTGACGAGTGTGAGCGCTCCGTCGAGCGCCGTTCAGGGCGAAGGGGTCTCGGTTGACGTGACGGCGGCCAACCTGGGCGACTTCACGGAAAGCTTTACCGTGACCCTGGCAGACGCCACCGACTCTGTTCCGATCGGCAGCCAGACGGTGAGCCCAGCAGCACACGCGAGTCAGACGCTTGCCTTCACCTGGCCGACCGCCACGGCTTCAACTGGGAATCATCTGCTCCGGGCGGAGGCGAGTGCGGTGAGTGGTGAAAGCAATCTCACTAACAACGTCGCGACAACCACGGTAAGCATCATCCCGCCCGGCCAGATGATGCATGTCGCCGGCATTGATATGGCTCTGAAGACAGCGGGGGTGAACACGGCTGCGCTCGCAACTGTGACGATAGTCGATGGCGGGGGCACGGCCGTCTCTGGGGTAGGCGTGTTCGGGCATTGGAGCGGCGCCAGCAGCGACAGTGACACCGGGCTCACCGACGGCGCCGGCCGCGTGACGCTCCAGTCCAACAACGTCAAGCGAGCGCTTCACGGCACGACTTTCACTTTCACCATCGACAGCGTAAGTCTCGCGGGCTGGAGCTACGATTCTGGCTCGAACCTCGAAACCAGCGATTCCATCTCCGTTCCTTGAGCGCGGCTGACGCCAGCGTTGCAGGCTACGGACCAGTGCCACGGAGGCCTGCCGTTCTGGGCTGGGTCGGGCTCCCCAGCAACTCCGCCACCTGCCGGCGCAGGTCTTCGGCGTCCATATGCGTATAGCGCTGGGTGGTGGTGACGCTGGAGTGGCCGAGCAACTCCTGCACCGCGCGCAGGTTGGGCCGGGCGCGCAAGGCGTGGGTAGCAAACGTGTGGCGCAGCAGGTGCGGCCCCGAGCGGTCGGTCACCCCGATGCGCCGCAGATATCGGTTGACCAGCAGGGCCACTCCCCGCACCGAAAAGCGCTCCCCGCTGCGGTTGAGGAACAGCGCGGGGTTATCATCCTCGCGTCGGGCCAGGTAGTCCTCCAGCGTATGGCGGGCATGGGCATTGACCGGCACCCAGCGCAGGCGCCGCCCCTTGCCGACCAGTTGCACCTGGCCCCAGCCATCGGCGGGCAACTGCACATCCGCGCGGTTGAGCGCGCACAGCTCCCCGACCCGCAGGCCGGTGTTGTAGAGGAAAGCCAGCAGCGCCAGGTCGCGCACGCCGGTTGGAGTGTCAGTGTGCGGCTCGGCCAGCAGGCGATCCACCTCCTCCACGGTCAGATGCTTCGGCGCGAGAGTCGGCCCGACGCGGATCGAGCGCAAGCTCATGGCCGGGCTGGAGTCCAGCACGCGGTTGTCTACCAGAAAGTTGAAGAGCGACCGCGTGGCGGCGATGGCGTGGTTGATGCTGGAGGGCGCGCGCCCGGCTTGCTGCTGAGCGCGGAAGAACTCCCGCAAGTCGGCGGGGTGCACCTGGTCGAGTCGCGCCGGCAGCGCCGCCAGCAACGGCTCCAGGTCGCGGCGATAAGAGCGCACCGAATGCGGCGAGCGCCCCTCCAGCGCCAGCGCATCCAGAAACTCGCTCAGCAGAGACCGAGTCTGCCGCCTGCTCCCTACCTCCCTCCTACCTACCTTCCCTGATCCTCCCTTGGTCATCCTGCCCTCCTCGCACGCGTGGCGTGCATCCTATAAGTACATAGGGAGGATGTTTAGCCGAAGATGTCAAGGCCAAGGGGCAGGCGATAGGAGTCATCTTGGCGACGACTTGGCGCACAGACGCGCCGACAGCGCCGCGAAGGGCCGGAGGGCGAGGCATAGCCGCGGGCCGCGCCCGAAAGCGCGACACGGGCGCCCACGGCGCGCCGTTCGCGGCCTCGCGCACCCCCGATGTCTGCTGCGGCCGCAGGGAAGCCATCCTGGCGCGGTGAAAAGCGCTCCAGATTCGGGCGCTGGTGGCCAGGCGCGAGCACCCCTGCAAGCTCGCGCGGAGGGATCAAGGTGCAAGAGCAAGGACACCGACGGTGTACCTCAATTCATCCCTTGACTTGTTCCATGATTGTTGAACCTGAACACCGGAAAGTGCCGTTGTGCGCTTTTCGTGCGTGTGCCGAACAGGATGGCAGATTGTGACCAACGAATCAGCCAAATAGCGCTGGGCCCGCATGGGGCGAATCCGCGGAAGACGGCACGCGGCCAAGCGTAAGAAACACAACGTGCCGGCTGCAAAGGAGGGTACCATCGTGGCAATGGGCGTTTTCGGCTGGGCGGTCACGCTTGCGGTGGGCATCGGCTTGGGCCTGCTGACCCGCGCGTCCGTGTGCGTAGGTGCACGCACGGGACTTTGGTGGGCTGCAGTACTCGCCGGTCTGGCGGGCGCTGTGGCTGGACGACTTGTGATCGATGTCGCCTTTTCCGGCTGGCACTCGCCCTTCTTGGGCGGAGTATTTGGCGCACTTTTCCTATCTTTTGTTTGGGCGGCGGCCATGCGCATCACCGCACCGCCCACTGGAAACTGAGTGGGGTCACGGACTGAGAGCGAAACGGCTCAAGCCGGTAGCAGCGGGCTACTGCGTCCGTGTTAAGTGGGCTTGGGACACCGGTTTCCGGGCGAACGGTGGTCTTACTGACCTGAGAGGAGAGCAGGGGAGCTACGTGGCGGTGGGGTTGCAGCCGGACGGAGAGAGAGTTCGCGACCGCAACTTCCTACTCCAAAACGCCCTGTCATCGAAATCTTTGACCTCGTCCGAAGCAGAGAGAGTTTCGATCCCAGGTCGCTTTCCTCCACCACGCCTGCCTGAACAAACCGTCACCGGACGGTTTGTTCAGCATCCTCGTATTTCACCCAGCAACGCAGATGATTGGGAAATATATCTGACTTTATGACAGATATACTTGACATTATGCCATATATATATTACACTAACGGCATCACACCCTGGGGATTGGGGCTTCGATGCGATGAAATCAGAGTTGCGCGTTCGCAACCGGGTCAAACTGGCCCGGGTGGAATGCGGATATACGCAGCAGGGATTGGCGGATCTGATCGGGGTGACCCGGCAGACCATCGGGTTGATCGAGGCGGAACAGTATAACCCGACGATCATCCTGTGCCTGCGCCTGGCGCAGGCGCTGCACAGATCGTTGACCGATCTTTTCTGGGCGGAGGAACCCGAATGAGCAACCATTCTGATGAACGCATCACCGCCACGCACCAGCGTTGGGCAGCGCGCGGCTTCTGGTTCTTGTTCATCGCGCTGCCAACAGACCTACTGGTGCGCGTTTTGCTCCTGAAACAGGAACCTCGGCAATACCTGGACATTGCGTTGATCTGGATGGCGGCGATGCTATACGTCGGCATCGGGATGACGGCGAGCGGCGTGGCGCCGTTCGGAGGGAAACGGTCGAAGTCTTGGCTGGTCATACTGATCATCGCGGTGGGGGGTCCCGTAGAGCTGACGCTGATGGGCATGGTACACACGCTGGCCGATCTCATCGCCATTATCATCAGCGGGACCGCCGGCGCCTTCGTGATGCTTATCATTTTGCGGGTCATTTATGGTGTGTGGGAACGCAAAGCCCTCGGACGTGGACCACGAGAAGAATGATCAGCGACCGTTCAGTGTCTTGGGGAGCTTGTTCATTGGGGAGAATTAGGGAGATTAGGGAAATTAGGGACAGCTACAATACTGTTTACTTAATGACTTGGCGGTGTGCTCACTCCCGCGGGCTGAGGAGGCCGCCGAGGAGGGTGATGACGGCGATGCCGACCGCGGCCAGCACCGGAATGCCGACCCACAGCTTGATGGTGCTCGAAACCGTGGTGGACAGCATGAACAACGCGGTCGCGATCTCCAGCGCCCCCAGTATCACCGCCAGGGAGACGCGATTGTAGAGCACATTGCGATAGGCCAGCGCGTGCTCGCCCTCCTCGGCCGCTACGCGCACCCGCAGCGTGCCGCGGCGCAGCTCGCCCAGCACCTGGTTGAGGCGCTCCGGCAGGGCGCCCAGATTGCGCGCCAGGTCGCGCCCAAGCTCGGACAGGTCCTCGACCAGGTGGTGCGGGCTCAGGCGCTCGCGCCGCAAGCGTTCGATGACCGGAGAGGCGGCCTGGTCGAACTCGAAATCGCGATCCAGCTCGCGGCAAATGCCCTCGGTCATCACCAGCGCCTTGCCCAGCTGCGAGAGCTCCCAGGGCACCGGGATGCGGTGGCGCGACATGAGCGCCACCACGCGCATGAAGAGCTCGCCCAGGGGAAACTCGTGCCGCGGCAAGAAATGGTACCTGGTGAACAGGCGTCGCAGATCGCGGCGCAGGCCGCCGACCTCCTGGTGCTCGCCCATCATGCCCATGTCCGCGATCTCGTCCAGGGCCCCCTGCGAGTCCTGCCTCATCAGCGCCAGCACGAGGCTGATCAGCGACCGCCGGAACCGCCGGTCGAGGCGCCCCACCATGCCGAAGTCCAGCAGCACCAGGGCGCCGTCCCCCCGCACCCACACGTTGCCCTGGTGCGGGTCGCCGTGGAATAACCCGTCCACAAAGATCTGCTGCAACATGCATTGGGCGAAGCGCTGCGCGAGCTGGGGCAAGTCCACCCCGAGCCGGCTCAGCTCCTGGGTGCGGTCAATGCGCAGCCCATGCACCCGTTCCATCGTCAGCACGCGCTGCGTAGTCAGCTCCCACACCACCTGCGGCACCTGCACCCACGACAGCTCGCGCAGGTTGTCGCGGACGGTCTGCGCGCTGTGGGCCTCGATCCGGTACCGCAGCTCATCGCGCAGGAGGGAGCTGAACTCATCCACCAGCCCCGGCAAGTCGAAGCGGCGCAAGGCCTGAGAGCGCAGGTGCAGAAAGTCGGCCGCATCGCGCATGATGGCGAGGTCGGTTTCGATCGCCGCCGAGATCCCCGGCCGCTGCACCTTGACCGTCACCGCGCGCCCATCTCGGGTCTGGGCGGCGTGCACCTGGCCGATGGAGGCGGAGGATAAGGGCTCCGGGTCGAAGGACGCAAAGAGCTGCTCCGGCGGCGCTCCCAGCTCCCGCGCAACTTCGGCCGCCACCGGGCGGTACGGTACCGGCGGCGCCTCATCCTGGAGCTTGCGCAGTTCATGGATGAACCGCGGAGGCAGGATATCCTCGCGGCTGCTCAGCACCTGCCCGAGCTTGATGAAAGTCGGGCCCAGCTCCCCCAGTGCCAGACGCAGGCGCTCGGCCAGGGACAAGGGATGCTCGCGCCCCCGCAGTCGAGCCCGCCAGCGGCTGACCGGTATCAGCCGGTCGAGGCCGAACTGGATCGCCAGGTACCCGAAGCCGTACTTGACCAGGATGCCGGATACCTCGCGCAGACGCCGCAGGTTGCGCAGTCGCGTGTGCAGCACCAAGGTGCCCTCATAAGGCGGCCACGGGCAGCCGGAACGGGATGCCACGCCATCGCAAGGGCCGCGACTCGAGGGTGCGCCCCGAATCGTGGCGGAGCGGTACTACTGAGGCAGCTCGTGCGGCGCTTGCCCCGCCGCCGACCGCGCCTCGAGGCGATCGAGGCGCTGCTGCAGCTCCCCGATGCGCGCGCGCGCGTGTCGGAGCTCGGAGGCGCGCGCGAGGTCCGCCTTGTCAATCGCCCGTTCCACCGCCTCCGCAGCCAGCTTCTCCAGGCGCTCCTTCTGCTCCTTGCCGCGTTCGATCATCCGTTCGAGCAGTTGTTTGCCCTCCTGCCTGCTGACCTCGCCCTTGGCGACCAGTTCATCCATCGCCTTCTGCGCCGCCTCCTTGGTCAGCATCACCGCGCCCACGCCCAGGTCTAAAGAGCGCGCCAGGACGTCGCGCCAGGACAGGTGCTCGCCCTCGCCTTCATGCTTCATGTCGCTGCCTCCTCTCATGGGCCGACAATGTTGATCTCCTCGCCGCAGTGCGTGCACTTGCCCGCCCGCACCCCGGTCACTCGCGCCGAGAACTCGCTGCGCGCGACCATCGTCATCCCGCACGCCGGACAGGCCGTATCCTCGCCGCCGGCGCCCGCCACGTTGCCGAGATAGACGTAGTGAAGCTTCTCCTTGGCGATGGCGAGCGCCCGCTGCAGGGTCGAGGGCGGCGTCGGCGGCGCGTCAAGCCGGTACGCCGGATGATAGCGCGAGAAGTGCAAGGGGATGGCCGCGTCAACTCCCGCGACCCAATCCACCAGCGCCCGCAGCTCGTCGTCAGAGTCGTTGCGGCCAGGGATGACGAGGTTGGTCAACTCCACCAGGCATCCGGCCGCGTGCGCGATCTCCACCGTCCGCCGCACCGGCGCCGCGCGGCCCTTGCACAGCGTGCGATAGAAATCATCGCCGAAGCTCTTGACATCAATGTTCATCGCATCCACCGCCGGCAGCAGCTGGCGCAGCGGCTCCTCGTTGATGTAGCCGTTAGTGACGAGGACGATCTTCAGCCCGCGCTCGCGCGCCAGCAAGGCGGTGTCATAGACATACTCGTACCAGATCAGCGGTTCGTTGTAGGTGAAGGCGAGGCCCAGGTTGTGCTGATCGCGCAGCGCCAGCTCCACCGCTTGGGGCGGCGTCAGCTCGCGCGTGGGCGCCGCGTCCTGAGAGATCTGCCAGTTCTGGCAGAAGTCGCAGGCCAGGTTGCACCCCAGCGTGCCCAGCGACAGGATCCACGACCCGGGATAGAAGTGGTAGAGCGGCTTCTTCTCGATGGGGTCGAGGTTGATCGAGGTGACGCGGGAGTAGGTGAGGGCATAGAGCCGGCCGCCGCGGTGTCGGCGCACGCGGCAGATGCCGGTCTGGCCATCGGCGATGCGGCACTGGTGGGGGCACAGCCGGCAGTGAACCCGGCCCTCCACCGCGGGGTCGTAGAACGCGCACTGCTTGTCGCTGTCGAGCGCATACTCGCTCACGGGCAGTCCTCCGGCGGGCATCGCAGCCGCGTCGCTGATTATACCTGGCCCCCTGGGGCGAGACAAGGCCGCGCGCGTGCCCCGTGGTGCTGTGCGCAGACAAACGGAGCCGCTGTCGTTGTGGGCGGCCAGGATACGGCGGTGCGCGTGAAGAACCAACCAATGGGCGGTCCGACCGGTCGGGGCGAGATAACCGCGACTTCGGCGAAGTCGCGTCCTTGAGTGACGAGGCGATGAAGGTATCCGAGTTCCAGCGGTTGATCGAACAGATATACCTCGAGCGAGACCGCCGACGCGGCCTCGGCGGCACCTTCATGTGGTTTTGCGAGGAGACGGGGGAGCTGGCGCAGGCGCTGCGCGTGGGTGATGCGGCCCAACTACGGGCGGAGTTCGCCGACGCGCTGGCGTGGCTGGCGACCCTCGCAAGCATCGCGGGAGTGGACCTCGAGGCGGCGGCGCGAGACAAGTACGCGTCGGGGTGCCCGAAGTGCGCCGCCATCCCCTGTCGCTGTGAGGAGGTGGCCGGGCCATGTCGCGGCGAGTCTTGAGGATCATCGTGGGGGCCCTGGTGCTGTGCGCGCTGGGGGCGGCGGCGGTGTACGCAAGACGGTGCAGCGACCGCGCCACATTGAAGATCGCCTATATGGACGCGGCCGCCGAAGCGGAGGGCAGGGGAGACTGGTCCGCTGCCGCCACCGCGTATCGCAAGGCGCTGGCGGTTGACCGGAGATACCTGCCGGCGCGCACCGGGCTCGCCGAGATGTACAGCCAGCAAGGGCGCGAGGACCTGGCGCTGCGCGAGTACCGCCGCGGCGTGGCGGCCGATCCACGCAACCCGGACGCGCACGTGGCGGTGGCGCACTGGTGTATCGAGCATCACCGCTACGCGGGCGCGGCAGCGGCGCTCAAGCAGGCCATCCGCTTGGCGCCGCGCGAGACCTTCCCGAGGGTGCTGCTGGTGCACGTATGCCGGTGGAACGGCCAGTTCGCACAAGCGCGGGATCAGCTCGCGGAGCTGGAGAAGCTGAGCCCCGGTTCGCCGGACCTGCGCCGGGCGCGGAGGGCCACGGAGCGCCAGGCGCAGCGGGCTCGGAATGAGGCGGCGTCGAAGAGAAACCAGGCCCAGCCTACCGCCGCGCGCTAGGCGCCGCGACGAGTCGGGGCCGAGACCGGTTCAGTCACCGCGCTCGGGCACCACCGGTTTTTCCATCACCCATCCCATGGGCTCGAGGGCCACCCGCTGGAAGCCCGCGGCTTCACAGACGGTGATCGCCGGGTGGTTGCTTTCCTGTAGGCAGATTCGCAGCGAGCGCAGGCCGCGTTGCGCGGCGGCCCGGCCGACCTCGTCCAAGAGCATGGTTGCGAACCCGCGGTTGCGGTAGTCCGGGCGCAGCACCAGCCAGTTGATGAAGAGGTGGTCCTCGTCCGGAGAGAAGGTAACATATCCCGCCAGCGCCTCGCGGTCCCACATCACCAGGGTGGTCGCCTGCTCGTCGCCGATCATGCCCTTGAAGAGCTCCTCATCGAACTCCTCAGCGGCACCGCGGCGCCCCGTCGTCACTATGCTCTCGCGGGTCAGCTCCAGCATTGCCGGGTAATCCGCATGCTTGTATGGCAGCAATTCGGGCATGGCCTACGTTCTGGGCCGCGCCGACCGGCCGCTAGGGCAGGCGGTTCTCCCCCCGTTCAGAGTGCGCCCTCGTGATCGCCTCCTGCACGCGGCGGCGAAAGCGGCGTGCCTGCTCGACGATGCATTCGAGTTGCGCCCTCAGCTCGTCATCCGCGGGGGCGGCCGCGAGCGCTGCCTGGAGGCGCGAAACCACCAGATCCGCTTCCGCCAGCAGCTTCGCCTCGACCGCGGCGCGCTTCGCCTGCTCTTCACGCGACGTCATCGGAACTCGCCACCCTTCGGTCTTCGCGGGCCCCGGAGGCTCGCTTCGGCCGCCGAAGCGGTCGGCGTCGGCCACGATGGACTTCCCCACCCGCCCGGCCATACCTGCCTGCTGAGGGCGCGACTTCGCCCGCAGCCGCGAAACCGCACGCGGTCAGGCGACCGGGCGCCCATGACTTCTAACAACGGACGCGCAGGTATGGAATAACCCATTGGCTTGCTCCAAGGTCGGCCGGCAATAGCGGCAGTTGCCGCCCCCCGGGGCAAGCCTTTTTCCCCTCTCAGCGCGGGCCGGCGGTCCGGTGCAGCAGGAGCCCTGCCCGCCGAAAGCCAATTATCACCGCGATCGCGTCAGAACGCGACCTCGCTGAAGTCGCGGCTATCTCGCCCCGACCGGTCGGGGCGCACGTGTGACCCATGGCCACGCGCAAGCTCCAGCTTCCGCTAATCATCCCCGGCGGCGCCGAGTGCGAGCGCTGCATAGAGCGGCTCGAAACCGAGGTCGCGGTCGCCAAGGGAGTGTTGTCGGCGACCGTGGATCGGCAGGCCTCGACCTTCCTGCTCGAGTATGACCAGGACCGCACCTCCTTCGACGCTCTGGAGCGTAAGGTGGTCGAGATCGGCGCCGGCATCGGCGCGCGCTTCCGGCATGAGACGATCATGCTCGGGGGATTGGATTGCCCGGACTGCGCGGCCACCCTCGACACGGTGGTCTCGAAGATGCCGGGCGTCGTCCACTCGACGACCAGCGTAGTCGGCTCCAACATGCGCGTGGAGTACCGGGCGCAGGAGGTGGACCTGGACGCCATCATCGCGCGGCTGCGCACGATGGGGTACGAGGCGCAGCCGGAGTCGG
>Ga0307380_10012375_pt1 | contig 10626 bp, 13 predicted proteins | sample UN3MG_FD_202239 | JGI IMG/M metagenome (GOLD analysis project Ga0307380, IMG submission 202239) | Soil microbial communities from Risofladan, Vaasa, Finland - UN-3 | ecosystem: Environmental > Terrestrial > Soil > Coastal area > Acid sulfate soil | place: Finland: Risofladan, Vaasa | collected... | reverse complement strand
ACTATTTCCGGGCGTCCCCAGATTATATGGTTGGCACCGAAATCCAGAGGCGTTTTGAAAGGGCCGAAGATGACAGTCCAGATCAGAATCTGTATCAGGAAGACGGGGATTGCAAACAAGCCGGCCAAGGCGTAGCGCCCGATCTGTTTTAGTAAACCGCTGCGGGACTTGATCATTTCCCAGAGGACGGGTATCTGCTCAATCAAAATCCAGATTACGATAACGGCGTTTTGCCAGCGGATTAGGGCGACCAAGCCCAGAATCAAGCCGAGTACGATCCACTGGCCCGTTTTCCGTGCCGAACCCGTCTTCAACGCATACCAGAGGAACAGGGCGACGCCGAAAGCACCGGCGGCATGCGAGTTGATCACGTTGTAGATGCCGTAGAAATAGAATGGTGTGCAGAAAAATGCTGCCAACGAAGCCAGCAGTGATGTGGGGCGGGAAAAGAAGTGAAGCAAAATGAAATAAATCAGAAAGAGTGTGAGCGCTGCGTATACTCTTGATCCGAACCTCGTGAAGCGCATGAGCAAGACCAGCTCTGCATCACGAGCTTCCACGCCTGTAGCAGCGACATACAGTTTGCCGGCAAGGTAAAACGGCGACCATAGCACGGGAGCGCCGACCGCGAAAATCTGCGGTGCATAGCCGGTGTGCAGCTTTTCGAAATGGCTTGGAGGAGTATCCGGATCGAGCTCAAGATAATCGTCGCTGAACCGAATGTCGCCGTCTTCGAAGACTGATTGGAGATAAGCGAAATATTCGGCCGGATCGCCCACCAGCTTTTCGTTACGCAGCCTCGAGTCAATAGCGGGATAGAGCAACATCCAAACTGCAGCAATCGACAAAACAAAAAGACACCATCTGTCGCTTGTAAACAGCCACTTTCTGATGTCTTCCAATTTGAGCATCAACCGATCTTACTCAAACTGAAACGAGCGTAGGCATAGCTCGTGCCGGCCTTCCTCGACACGTCCGGCAATGAACCAACGAAAGCGTCTGATTTATTCGCCAAATTTGTCCCTGAGGAATTTGATTATCTCGTTGGTATCGGAGCCTGGGAGAAAGATGGCCGCAACTCCCTGGTCCTTGAGCGTTTTTACGTCTTCCTCGGGAATGATGCCGCCGCCGAATACCAGGATGTCCTCGGCGTCGTTCTCTTTGAGAAGCTTCAGCACCTCAGGGAAGACGTACATGTGTGCCCCGGACAGGATCGAGAGACCGATTACATCGGCGTCCTCTTGAACCGCCGCCTTGACGATCATCTCCGGCGTCTGACGCAGACCTGTATAGATAACCTCCATGCCGGCATCGCGCAGAGCGCGCGCCACGACTTTGGCGCCTCTGTCATGTCCATCGAGCCCCGGCTTGGCGATTAGAATTCTCAGCTTTTTTGCCACTTGCAATACTCCATTGTAAAGTTTTCCGGCGGCGGCATTCTAGCAGAAATGAGTATCCATGACGAATGAAATGGGAGCGCCTCGAGTCAGGATTTGCCTTCGTAGAGTTCCTCAGAGCCCAGTTGAAAACCGAGTATCTTGAGGTAGATAAAGAGCTGCATTTTGTGGTGGATGCCATGATCGACCAGCAGCATTAAGAGGTTGCAGAGCTTGTCCTCGGCCCCCCAAAATGTCTTGGCGCGGGACTCCAGGTAGTCTTCGTCGCTGACTTTTGATAGAGCCTCGACTGCCCTGGCAAGCTCTCCGTCGAACACCTGTAAGGCCTCGCTGAGCGGCAGGGGATCCCAATTGAGATATTCTTCAGGGACTTTCTCGACCTTCTCCAGCTGGATCCAGATGATGGCCTGCGAACGCGCCAGGTGAGAGACCAGCTTTCCAAGGCTCATCATGTTGTCCGAAGGCGACCAATCGTATTTGTCTTCCGGTACCAGCGAAATCAGGTAGCGGATCGGCTTGGCCTCCTTCTTTACGTACTCAATGAAATCCAGCCTGCGCATTCGTCACCCCCAAGCTAATTAATTCCGGACGGCGCTAAAACATCGGCGGCTCGATGTACTCACCATACTCTTCCTTCATCGTGTCGATAATCTCGCCGAGAGTGGCGTAGTTTCGAGCTGCGTCGATGATGTGGGGCATCACATTCTCCTCGCCCGCTGCAGCATCCCGCAAGCTTTTGAGCGATGCCTTTACCGCCGCGTTGTTTCTGTTCTCCCTGAGATCTGTAAGCCGCTTTCGTTGCTCTTTCTCGGGTGTGTCGTCGATGTAGAGGATCTCGATCGGTTCTTCTTCGGAGATATACTCGTTAACGCCGACAATTATCTGTTCTCTGTTTTCCACTTCCTTCTGGAAACGATAAGCCGCATCGACAACTTCCTGCTGCGGATACCCTGCCTCGATGGCGGGTATCATGCCGCCGAGGTTTTCAATCTTTTCGAAGTAATCCCACACCCCCTCTTCCATCTCGTCCGTCAGCTTCTCGACGAAATAGCTGCCCCCGAGCGGATCGATCGTGTTAGTCACGCCGCTCTCGTGGGCGATGATCTGCTGCGTGCGCAGAGCCAGGAGCGCCGCTTCCTCTGTCGGCAGAGCCAACGTTTCGTCGAGGGAATTGGTATGCAGACTTTGAGTGCCTCCAAGGACCGCGGCAAGGGCCTGGATCGTCGTCCTGACCACGTTGTTGTAAGGCTGCTGGGCTTGTAGCGAGATACCCGCCGTCTGCGTGTGGAAGCGCAGCAGGAGCGAACGCTCGTCTTGCACATGGAAGCGCTCGCGCATGATCCTGGCCCAAATCCTGCGAGCGGCTCGGAATTTGGCAATTTCCTCGAAGAAATCGTTGTGGCAGTCGAAGAAGAAGCTCAGACGTGGCGCGAAAGCCTCTACTTTCAGCCCGGCCTCGATACCTGCCTTCACGTATTCATAGCCGTCGCGAAGGGTGAAGGCCAATTCCTGCAGAGCCGTCGAGCCGGCCTCACGAATGTGGTAGCCGCTGATACTGATTGTGTTCCAGCGCGGCACGTTTACGGTGCAATACTCGATGATATCGGTGATGATCCGCATCGACGGGCGCGGCGGATAGATGAAACTCTTCTGCGCGATGTATTCCTTGAGGATATCATTCTGGATCGTGCCGCCGATCTTGTTCAACGGCACTCCCTGTTTCTCCGCGACGCAGATGTAAAAGGCGAGCAGCACTGCGGCCGGAGCGTTGATAGTCATCGATGTGGTGACCTGATCTAGCGGGATGCCGTCGAAAAGCACTTCCATGTCGGCGAGCGAGCTAATTGCCACACCGCACTTGCCGACCTCGCCGCGCGCCATTGGCGCGTCGGAGTCATACCCGTTGATGGTCGGAAAATCGAAGGCGACGCTGAGGCCGGTCTGTCCCTCCTGCAACAGCTTCTTGTAACGTTTATTGGTCTCGCCGGCCGTGGCAAAGCCGCTGAAGAGCCTATATGTCCAGGTGCGGCCGCGGTACATGGTGGAGTGGATTCCGCGCGTATAGGGGTATTCTCCCGGGAAACCCAGCGATTCCTTGTAGGACCAGTTTTCGTCTAGGTCTTCGGGTATGTAGAGTCGCCTGACGGGCCTGCCGGATATTGTGGTGAATTCGTCTTTGAACTCGCCTGATTTGTCCAGCGCCTGCTTCAGCGTAGTCTTCTCCCATTTATCCCGCGCGGCTGACAGCTCTCCCTTGGATTTTTTACCGTCGGTCACCATTTATTCAAACCTCTTGTCTTTTGCGCTAAAACTCAATGCCTTTTCTCGATTGAATCCCTTTGCGGTAGTAATGCTTGACCTCCCGCATCTCGGTCACAAGATCTGCATGGTCAATAATTGCCTGATTTGCATAACGGCCGGTGATTATAATTTCCAGCTTACTCGGAAGGCCTTCGATGAGATTCAGGACGTCATCCAGGGGGATCAAATTAAAGTCGAGCGCAACACTGAGTTCGTCCAACACAACTATATCATAATTGCCGCTGCTGATTGCCTTAACGGCTTTCTCGAAGCCCTCTCTTGCCATTCGAACGTCAACAGGATCGGGATTGTCCTTGTCGACAAACGATGCTCGCCCGCACTGGACAACCTCGATCAGGCCGCCCATTTTCTCAGAAGCTCCCAATTCGCCGTATTCGATGAATCCCTTCATAAAAAAGAAAACTATTGAGCGTTTTCCATGTCCTGCCGCGCGGAAGCAAAGCCCGAGGGCGGCTGTCGTCTTGCCTTTACCATCGCCGGTGTATACCTGAATCATGAGCACCTCGCGGACTTTGCTCAATTAAAAAAGAAGTTCTTAACCTCGGACGGTTATTCCACCGCTTTCAGTACACCAAGCCTGCCCGGATAACGCGATTATGCCAAAGCTCGTTTCTGCGCGCTCCTACTTCAGCATATCGCGGGCGATGATGATCTTCTGGATTTCCGAGGATCCTTCATAGATTGTGGTAACTCGGACGTCGCGGAAATAGCGTTCGACAGCGTATTCCTTACTGTAGCCGTAGGAGCCGTGGATCTGGACCGCTCTGTCGCAGACACGCTTGGCAGCCTCGCTGGCGTAATATTTCGCCATTGAAGCTTCCCTGGTGAAGGGCAGTTTGTGATCAAGCATCCAGGCAGCCCGCATGGTCATCAATGTCGCCGATTCAATCTCCGTTGCCATATCGGCGAGCATGGAACCTATTGCCTGATGCTGCGCGATGGGCTTCCCGAATGTCTGCCGCTCCTTGGAATATCGGAGTGCCTCTGCGAAGGCGCCAGATGCAATCCCAATTGCCTGCGCCGCTACACTGATGCGCGATTGATCCAGCGTCGACAACGCGATCTTCAGACCGTCTCCTCTCTTCCCAAGCATCAGCTCTTTCGGCACCCGGCATCCCTCGAAGACAATCTGAACCGTGTTGGAGGAATGGAGGCCCATCTTTTGCTCTTCCTTGCCGACGCTGATTCCCGGCAGATCGGCCGGGATGACGAAAGCGCTGATCTCCTTGCGTTTCTCGCCCTCACCGGTGACAGCCATGACGATGAAGGCTCCAGCTACGGCTCCGTTCGTCACCCACGCCTTTGTTCCCTCAATGACGAAGAAATCGCCGTCTTCAACCGCCTTGACAGATAGGTTGGATACATCGGAGCCGGCATTGGGCTCGGTCAGGCAGAACGCACCGAGGAACTCGCCGCGCGCCGCCGGCTTGAGAAACCGCTCTTTCTGCTCGGAGTTACCAAAGGTTTGCAACGGCCAGCAGAACACGCAGTTGTTGACGCTCAATGTGATGGCTGTAGATGCGCAAACCGAGGCCAGTTCGATCACGGCCAGCTCTTCGCTCACGGTGTCGAATCCGGCGCCCCCCAACTCTTCGGGTACGGCTATGCCGCAGAGTCCAAGTTCGGCCGCCTTGCGGATAATTTCGGTCGGGAACTCACCGGTCCGGTCTCGTTCTTCGGCGCTGGGTGCAATCTCGTTTCGCGCAAAATCCCGCACCATGTCGCGGACCATCTGTTGCTCATCGCTGTATTCAAATTTCATGCGTTACTCCGATGCTTGCCTTTCCTTGATTTTGTAACGGTCCGTTTCCTCGAACACATCGATCGCATTGAATCCCGGCGAAAGAATTGCGCTGTGCACCGCTCCGGCGGGTATTGAGTATGAGTCGCCCGGTTTCAACTTCTGCGTCTCGCCTTCAATCGTCAGCTCGAGTGAACCCCTGAGGACAACGCCGAACTGGGCTCCATGAGAGTGATCGCCGACTCTGGTTTCCTGGTCGCATTCCATGAAGACGGCCTGACCGTCCTTTGAGATCAGTGCCCAGCCGCGAAGCCCGGGCCAGTTGATGTCTACTTCAGGCAAGCCCCTGATCAGCTCGGGATAAAACTGCTCGTCCATTGCGACACCCTCGTTAAAGTACCGGATTTAAGAAGACAGCAAGTAGCGTGCGATAACCAGCCTCTGAATCTCGTTCGTGCCCTCGTAGATCTCGGTGATTTTTGCATCGCGCATGTAGCGTTCCACCGGAAATTCTTTCGAATAGCCGTATGCGCCGTGAATCTGCACCGCTTTCAGCGCCACGTCGACGGCCGTTTCGCTGGCGAAGGTCTTACACATCGCCGCTTCGAGGCCGTAGCGCTGCCCCTGATCCTTCTTCCAGCTGGCTTCCCAGGTTAGGAGTCTGGCAGCGTCGACTTTGGTTTGCATGTCGGCAAGGTAGAACTGGATCGCCTGGAAATGAGAAATAGTCTTCCCGAAAGCCTCGCGTTCCTTGGCGAATTTTATGCTGGCATCGATCGATGCTTGCCCCACTCCGACCGCTTGTGCGGCGATCCCGATGCGGCCCGCATCCAGCGTTGACATGGCAACCTTGAATCCCTCTCCGGGCTTGCCGAGCAGGTTTGCCGCCGGAACCCTGCAATCCTCGAAGTTCAACTCGGTGGTGTCGGAAGAGCGGATTCCCAGTTTGTCCTCTTTCTTACCCACTTCAAAGCCCGGTGTGCCTTTCTCGACGATGAAGCAGTTGATACCCTTATGCCCTTTCTCCTTGTCAGTCATAGCGAACACGAGAACTACGTCGGACGCCGCGCCGTTGGTGATCCACAGCTTCTGCCCATTGAGGACGTAATCATCGCCGTCGGGAATCGCCATTGTCTTTACATTCGCTGCGTCGGAGCCGCTCTGAGCCTCGCTGAGGGCGTAGGCCCCGAGTTTCTGACCGGCGGCCAGAGGCTTGAGAAAGCGTTCAACCTGGTCTTCGTTGGCATAACGAACCAGTGGATCGCAGACAAGCGAGTTGTTGACGGAGACGATGACTCCCAACGCGGCATCCGCTTTCGAGATCTCCTCGATAGCGATCGAATAGCTGATGTAATCCATGCCCGCGCCGCCCATCTCTTCAGGTATGGCGACACCCATCAGACCAAGTTCAGCAACTTTCTCGACGAGATCCTTGGGATATTCGCACTTTGCGTCGCGATCAGCTGCGCCCGGCAGAACCTCATTCTGAGCAAACTCACGGACCATGTCCTGCATCATCAGTTGCTCTTCGTTTAACTGGAAATCCATATCATTCCCTCTCGGCCTTTTTACGATTAGATAAATATTCCGCTATCTCAGCAGCCGCTCCCTCTCGGAAACAGCGCTGAAACTCTATTCTTTCAGCCGCCATAGCCTCCTCGATTGATCTTCCCTCGCTCGCGAGCCATGTACGCTTCAGCCTGACTGCCGCTGCGGTTGTATTTTCGGAAAACAAATCATCGATAAGCTGTTCAGGCCGGGCGATTTCGCCTATCTGAACAAGTTTACTAACAATACCATAACTTTGAAGACGCTCTGCTGTGATCCCACCATCGGCCAGAATTTGCATCGCTCTGGCCTTGCCTATCGAATGAGCAAGCCTTACTGCGGTCAGCCCTGCGGTTTTCTCACCGATATTGTCCAGAGTGAATGAGGAATTCGTCGCAGCAATCACGATATCCACGCACGCTGCAAGGCCGAGCGTCCAGCTTTCACCGCACCCCTTACATAAGAGTAATGTAAGGCCCTCGTAAGACCCTATGCTGCTTAACAGCCCGTACGACTCTTCATCTTCACATCCCGAGACAGACGAAACGTCGATTAATATAGCAACGGGTTTGGTTTCATCTGCTTGAAAGTGAGGAAACAGGTCGCTCGGATGGACGGCCTTATTATTAAAAAGGTCAACTTGCTTCCATTTCACTTTTAACTCCGGGAATTCCTGGTCGGCATGAACATGTTAACAAAACGGCTGGAAATGGAGCAAGAGCGCCGGCATTTTTTCTCGCATTTTGCACTTATTTTGATTTTATAGTGGGTTGGATTCTAGAATGGTGCCGTTCAGGTCGGCTTATCGTGAGAAAGGCAGATGAACAATAAAACTGTGGTGGTCTTTGTCGTCGCCGCTCTACTGGCTTACATTTCATTCAAGGTGATATGGTCTCTATTCATTATCCCCCTATACAAGCCGATCATTGAGTTTGAAGGTGTGGAGGGCATTCAGCTTTACAAGAATGTGATTGTCGACGGAGAGTTATGGATCAGTTTGGTTTTCGCATTGATTGTCGGCGCTGGAGCAGCTATCGCAACACAATTTAGGAAGTAGCGGAATTTACCTTATCAGAAATCCCAATAGTACCAACCGGTTACAGGGTCCATATTAAGGCTCATTCTCGGAAGGGCAAAACCATCCAGGCCGGGCGATCCATAAATTGTCGGGCGTATGTAAAACGAGAAGCTAACTTTGTCGACAAACGATTTCAACCTGATATTCAAATCCAGGGCTGAAGTCCCACCCGGCCCTTCCCTGACAGATCCCCGCAATGAGCCGAAATCGAACAAGTTTGTCCTGTTCGGCGAGAAAGTGTAGACGGGGATCGCCTGTTCCCAAACGCGGTCATTATCCCGGTACTTCGTTTTTTCTTCTTTCTCTGCCTGGTCTTTTTCCTGCGCAACCAAACATACGGAGAACATCAGAACCAGGATAATTGCCAGCTTCTTGCGGGGCCGGTTTAACATCGCTCTATACCATTGAGACTAATATTGTTCCGCCAGTTTACCAGCGATTTATTAAATGTCTACTTCAACAGAATCTCGATGTCCGCTTTGTCGCGCAGGCCGTTGAAGTAATCCGACAAAGCAGCGTTGAGCTTAACGCCGCGTAAGCGTTGGCCGATCGATTCCCTGACTTCAGCCAACGGCACTACCCTCTTGCTGAGACATTTAAGTATCTGAAAGCCGCTGTTGATGAACTCTATTGGTTTCTTCGTATGCTCGCCTACTTCCAGCTTGAGAGCCGGTAGTCGAAGTATGTCGGACACCTGATCGGTTTCTTCGAATTTGCCTTTGCTTACTCTCAAGCCTTCAATCTGCTGTTGATCGGCAACGATTGCATCAAACGAGGCACCTTCAGCTAATTTCGCCAGGATTTCCTGGGCTACTTCGAACGCCCTGGCTTTAAGTTCTTCGCTCGTCTCGCGGATTTCGACGTAAATGTATGCTATCTCCATCTTTGTGTATCTGTTGTCGAGGTTCTCCTTGTAGAACGCATCTATTTCGCTTTCGTCCACTTTGATCGACCCACCCAACTCGGGTTCCACGGACATCCGTACTTTTTCGAAAAGCATCCTGAGGCGTACATCCTCACGAAGATCATCCATCGTTTGATTACTCTGCTTCAACTGCTCCGAGACGAGTTCTTCGCCACCGCTCATTTCCAAATACTGCTGCAATTGCTCATCCAGTTCGGCACTGCCAATCTCAATGCCTCTCCGCTTTCCATCGTTGATGATCAGCTGGCGAAAGATGAGTTGATCCAGTGCTTGATTCTGCAGACGGCGTTGCTCAGCACGATCCGGGATCTCAACCTGATTGCCGAGGTTGACCCTTTTGTTGACCTGTTCCGCAAGAATCTCGATGCCGTCAACTCTGGCGACCACCATTGACGGGTAAAGATTCTCCCCTCCGGAATCGATATTCCTCTGAGCGTTGAGTATTACCCAGGCAAAGATCGCTCCAAGAATCAGAAGCGCTGCAGCATAAAATATGAATGCCTTTACTTTCATTCCTGAACCATAATCCTGCGAGGGAAGAGATTTGCTTGATCAATCAGAATCGCCCACCGCATGGACGTTTATACCATACTATGGAAGTGCAGTCAAGCCATGCTTCCCTAAGTTACAGATTACAAAGGTGGAACCGCTGTTGCAAAGCGGCTTACACGTTTTTTTGCAAAGAATCCTTCAGCCGTTTGTATGTCTTATCCAGCGCTTCAGGAATAATCCGTGCGCCACCGGTAATCGTCACAAAACTGGTATCCCCAGTCCAACGTGGCAGCACGTGCATATGGTAGTGCTTATCGACTCCGGCTCCCGCTGATCTGCCAATGTTCATGCCTATATTGATGCCTTCCGGATGGTATTGTTCCCGCAGCGCGGCACACGCTCTTGCCGAAAGCATCATCAATTCGGCCAACTCCTCGGATTTCGCTTCACTTAGATCGGCCAGATGCGCCAACGGCGCTATCATCAGGTGTCCTGTCGTGTACGGATACCTGTTGAGCAGGACTATATGATAAGACGTTCGAGCAAGAACCAGGTTGACGTCATCATTTTCTTCGCCGATTATCCTGCAAAAGACACAGTCTTCCTCATCACCGCTGCTCACATACCTGTAACGCCAAGGGGCGAAGATAATTTCCATTTGATTGAGCTTGGCGAAAAGTAATCAGCTGTTGATCAGTTCCTTAAGCTCTTTGCCGGCTTTGAAGTAGGGTACTTTTTTAGTCGGCACGTGCACAGTCTCGCCGGTCTTAGGGTTGCGGCCGATACGAGCTTTCCTCTCGCGTAGTCTGAAACTGCCGAATCCGCGCAGTTCGATCTTTTCTCCGTCGTGCAGCGCATCGATAATGCTGTCGAATACCATGTTGACGATTTTCTCAGCATCTTTTTTCGACAGTTCAACCGACTTGGCAACCTCTTCGACTAGCTCAGCCTTGGTCATTGCTCAACTCCCTCACTTCTATTCGTCTTTCGATTCAGGAGCGTCTTCCGCTATGGCTTCCGCCTGCTCGGAAGCATCATCGCCGGCGTCCTCAGCCTTTGCGGATTTCTTTTTCACGGGTTTCTCTTCCACAGCTTCGCTTTCGCCCTGGCTCTCGCTCTCCTC
>Ga0307380_10012372_pt1 | contig 10627 bp, 17 predicted proteins | sample UN3MG_FD_202239 | JGI IMG/M metagenome (GOLD analysis project Ga0307380, IMG submission 202239) | Soil microbial communities from Risofladan, Vaasa, Finland - UN-3 | ecosystem: Environmental > Terrestrial > Soil > Coastal area > Acid sulfate soil | place: Finland: Risofladan, Vaasa | collected... | reverse complement strand
GGCCGGCGACATGGCCGCGCCTGAGGGCGTCTTTGTACTGCTCGAACAGCGCGTCCGTCATTGCCCGATCAGGCCACGAACTCGGAGCCGAGGATCGGCGCGGTCTCGAAGGCCTGTGCGACACCGACCGTCGGCATGTCGGCGAGACTCAGCCGTTCGCGCCCCGGCAAGGCCGTCGTCGTCATACCACTGCCGTGTTCCGAGGCCGTCGTCTCTCGCACCGGCGCTGGTGGCTAGCGCTTCGTGTACTGCGGTGCCTTGCGGGCCCGCTTGAGGCCGTACTTCTTGCGCTCCTTCATGCGCGGATCGCGCGTGAGGAAACCCGCCTGGCGCAGCGGCAACCGGTGACTCTCCGGATCGAGCTCCAGGATCGCCCGGGCGATCCCGTGGCGGATGGCGCCGGCCTGGCCGGTCACGCCGCCACCCTCGACCTTGATCATCACGTTGAAACGGCCTTCCGTACCGGTTACTCGAAATGGCATTCGGAGATCAGATTCGTTTACCGCGTTGCCGAAGTGCTCTTCGAGGGTTCGGCCGTTGACGACGATCTCACCGTCGCCAGGCAACAGCCGGACGCGGGCGATGGCCGTCTTTCGGCGACCGGTGCCGGAGTAGAACGCAGGTATGGTCATGGTCGACAGGCTCCTGATCAGGCGAGCGGCTCAGGCCGCTGGGCCTGATGCGGATGATCCAACCCAGGGTAGACCTTCAGCTTGCGGAGCTGCTGGGTCCCGAGTCGATTGTGTGGCAGCATGCCTTTGACGGCTCGTCGAATGACCTCCTCCGGGCGCCGCTCGAGCAGGTGACCGAGCGTCTCCTGCTTGAGGCCGTGGGGGTAGCCGCTGTGGCGAAAATACAGCTTGGTCTCGAGCTTGCCGCTGGTGACCGTGATCCGCCTCGCGTTGAGGACGATCACGTGATCCCCGGAATCCAGGCTCGGTTGGTAGGTCGGCTTGTGCTTTCCCTCGAGGACGTGCGCGATGCGCGAGGCGAGGCGGCCGAGCGTCTCGTCCGTCGCGTCGACGACGTACCAGCGTCGCTCGATCTCGCCCTCTCGGACCGAATAGGTCTTCGCGTTCATCGTTCCTCGTCATCTCCGTTCGATCGTCCAGACGGCCGCCCCAAGGCGACTCGTCTGAGACACAGCCCCTTGGCCGGGGCCGCTGCCCCGTCGAGGGCCGGTCCACTGGCGGCGAGTGCCGCTCGGACCGCTGTCTCATCCATCTTGCCGCGGCCGACCTCAAGGAGGGCGGCCACCATCCGGCGGACCATCCCGCGCAGGAAGGCGTCGGCTCGGACGTCGATCGTCACGAGCCGGCCCTCCCGCCTGACCCGGACCGAGAACACGGTCCGGACCGACGTTCGGTCCGCCACCCCGAAAGCGCTGAAGTCGTGTCGACCGATGAAGGCCGACCCGGCCCGCGCCATCGCGGCGGTATCGAGTGGGATCCGCACCCCAAGCGCGCTGCGCTCGCGAAGCGGACTGCGCGGCCCGTTCCAGACGGTATAGCGGTACTCCCGGTACCGCGCCGCATAGCGGGGATCGAAGCCCTTGGCTGCCGCTCGTACGTCACGCACTGCGACGTCCGGCGGGAGGAGCGCATCAAACGCTCGACCCAACTCCGGCGCAGTGAGCCGCCCGCAGTAGGTGAATGCGATCACCTGCCCGCTGGCGTGGACGCCGGCATCCGTCCGGCCTGCCCCGTCGACCGGCTGTGCCACCCCACCATCGAGGCGGGCCAGCGCGGCTTCGAGGGCCCCCTGGACTGTCCGCTTCCCAGGGTTGACCTGGAAGCCGGAGAAGTCCGTTCCATCGTATTCGACCCTGGCGCGGTAACGCCTGGGGACGCCCTCTCGAGCGCCTGCGTTAGACAAGCTCGATCTGGACCATCTCCGCGGCGTCGCCGCGTCGTTGTCCGAGTCGGACGATCCGGGTGAACCCCGAGGTCCGGTCCGCATACTTTGGTGCGATCTCGTCGAACAGCTTGGCCACGACGAGTGGCTCGTTCGGGAATTGGGAGACGACCGCGCGGCGCGCGGACAGATCGCCGCGCTTGGCGAGCGTGATCACTTTCTCCACCCGGCCACTGATCTCCTTGGCTTTCGCCTCGGTCGTCTTGACCCGCTCATATCGGATGACCGATACGGTCAGATTCTTGAAAAGGCTGAGGCGCGGCCCCTGCTTGCGGCTGAGCTTGCGACCACCGATCCGATGGGCCATCGGTCAGGCCTCCGCCCCGTCGTCGAAGGGCTGATCGACGTCGATGCCGTCGATGCTATCGATCCCGTCATCCTCGGTCTCCGGGATGATGAACCCGCGCATACGCAGTCGTTCCTTCATCTCGTCGAGCGACTTCTTGCCGAAGTTGCGCATCCGCAACAAGTCTTCGTCCTTCAACTGCAGCAGTTGGCCGACCTTGACGATGTTGTTGCGCTTGAGTGAGTTGTAGGCACGCATCGGGAGATCCAGCTCCTCGATGGGCATGTCGAGCATGTTGGCCGGCAGCGCCGCGATACCGGTCACCGGCGCTGTCGGAGCGGGGGCCATGCCCACGGTCACGAACGGACGGAACTGGTTGACGAGGATCTCCGCCGATCGACTCAGCGCCTCTTCCGGGCCGACCGTCCCGTCGGTCTCGATCTCGATGGTGAGCTTGTCGTAGTTGGTCATCTGACCGACCCGCATGCTCTCCACCCAGTAGTTGATCTTGCGGACCGGGGTGAAGATCGCGTCGACCGCGATGACCCCGATGGGCAGCGCCTCGGCGCGCTCCGCGCCCAGGTAGCCAACGCCGCGTTCGACCGTCATGTCGACCTCGATCGTCACGTCATCCGTGTCGAGGGTCATCAGGACCAGTTCCGGATTGACGATCTCGACATCGGCCGACTCGGCGATGTCGGCAGCGGTGACGGCTCCCGCGCCACTCTTGATCAGGCGCAGCTGGACCGGGTGCCCAGCGTAGCTCTTGAGTCGGAGCTTCTTGACGTTCAAGACGATCTGGGTGACGTCTTCCTTGACGCCCGGGATGGTCGAGAATTCCTGGTAGATGTCCCGGATCTGGATGCTGGTGACCGCCGCTCCTTCGAGCGACGACAGCAGGACTCGGCGGAGGGCATTGCCGAGGGTGACGCCGTATCCGGCCTGGAGTGGCCCGGCTTCGTACTTGGCGTACGTGCCGACTTCCTCTACGGGCTCGATCTGTGGGCTCTCGAGTTCGATCATGAGTGCGGGTTACCTCGAGTAGTACTCGACCACGAGCTGCTCGTTGAGATCGAGCGGCATCTGGTCGCGGGATGGCGGCGCAACGACGGCCCCGGACAGGCTGGCGGCGTCGATCGTCAGCCACTCCGGCGCCTGATGCGAACGGAGGGTCTCCTTGGCGATCTTGAACGGCTCGCGGGCGCGATGCGACTCGCGGACCTCGATCCGATCACCGGGTCTGAGCTGATAGGACGAGATATTGGTCGGCCGACCGTTGACAGCAAGGTGGCCGTGACCGACGAAATGACGGGCCTGGGCCCTCGAGGAAGCGATGCCCAACCGATACACGACGTTGTCCAGGCGCAACTCAAGCGAACGGAGCAGGTTCTCGCCGGTCACGCCAGGCTGGTTCTCAGCATCGATGAAGTAATTGCGGAACTGGCGCTCGAGCACGCCATACGTGCGTCGGACCTTCTGCTTTTCACGCAGCTGCAGACCGTACTCGCCGACCTTGCGACGGCGGACGCCATGCTGGCCGGGTGGCGTCGGCCGACGCTCGAATGAGCACTTCTTGGAATAGCAGCGGCTGCCCTTCAGAAAGAGCTTGGCGCCCTCCCGGCGGCAGAGGCGGCAGACGGATCCGGTGTAACGGGCCATGAGTCCTCGAGCTGTTAGACGCGGCGCCGCTTGGGCGGGCGGCAACCGTTGTGTGGGATAGGGGTGACGTCCGTGATGGCACTGACTTCGAGGCCAGCTGCCTGGAGCGACCGGATCGCTTGCTCGCGCCCGGCGCCCGGTCCCTTCACGTAGACCTCGACCTGGCGCATGCCGTGCTCCATCGCGCGTTTGGCTGCACCGTCAGCGGAGAGCGCCGCCGCGTACGGGGTGCTCTTGCGCGATCCCTTGAACCCGGCCACGCCGGCCGAGCCCCAACTGATGACCGCGCCGTTGAGGTCCGTGATGGTGATGATCGTGTTATTGAACGTGGCCTGGATGTGGACGTGCCCTTGTGGGACGTTCTTCTTCTCACGCCGACGTACCTTGACCGCTCGCTTGCGTTCTGCCATGCCTGGTCAGTCCTTCGTCACTTCTTGCGCCGGACGCCGACCGTCTTCTTCGGTCCACGACGCTGGCGAGCGTTGGTCTTCGTGTTTTGGCCACGCACCGGAAGATTGCGCCGATGGCGCACGCCTCGATACGAGCCGATCTCGATGAGTCGTTTGATGTTGAGGGCGACCTCCCGGCGCAGGTCGCCTTCGACCTTGTAGCGCCGGTCGATCAGCTCTCGCAGGCGGTTGGTCTGCTCCTCGGTCAGGTCGCGGACCCGGGTATCCGGGTTGATGTTGGTCTGGGCAAGGATCTTCTGGCTGGTGGGCAAGCCGATCCCGAAGACATAGGTAAGGGCGACCTCGACGCGCTTTTCGCGCGGGATATCGACGCCGGCGATACGTGCCATCGGTTACCCCTGCCGCTGCTTGTGTTTCGGGTTGGTGCAAATGACCATCACGGTGCCGTGGCGACGGATGACCTTGCAGTTGTCGCAGCGCGCCTTGACGGAAGCTCTGACTTTCAACGGATCCTCGGCGTTCTTTGTGGTGACACTACTTGAGGCGGTAAGTGATCCGGCCGCGAGTCAGGTCGTACGGAGACAACTCGACGCGAACACGGTCACCGGGCAGGATGCGGATGAAGTTCATCCGCAGTTTGCCGCTGATGTGGGCGAGCACCCGGTGGCCATTCTCCAACTCGACCGCGAACATGGTATTCGGGAGCGGTTCGATGACCGTCCCCTCGACCTCGATCGCATCGCGTTTGGCCACAGGCTTGTGTGCTTCCCTTTCTCACAGGCAGTGTCGGCCCAGTCGGGCCGACACACGAACGCGTAGCGTACCAAAGATGACCGATCCAGGCAACCATTCCGTCATGCGACGGTCAGGATCTGGGGACCGTCGTCGGTGACCGCGATCGAATGCTCGAAATGGGCCGCCATCGAGCCGTCGGCGGTGACGACCGTCCAGTCGTCGGGGAGGATCCTCGTGTCGTAGCCGCCCAGCGTGAACATCGGCTCGATGGCGAGGCACAGGCCCGCTTCCAGCTTGCGCCCGGGGCGACCGGTACGGTAGTTCGGGACCTGCGGCTCCTCGTGCATGGCAGTCCCGATGCCGTGCCCCACGAACTGGCGGATGACCCCCAGGCCGACTCGGGCCGCCACCGCTTCCACGGCAGCCGAGATGTCCTCGATGTGATTGCCTGGGACGGCCGCCGCGATGCCGGCGAGCATCGCCTCGCGGGTCAGGTCGATGAGCTCCGCGACTCGGGCCGGCGGGTCTCCGACGTAGAACGTGCGGGCGGCATCACCGTGCCAGCCGTCAACGATGGCCCCCGCGTCTATCGACACGATCTGGCCGGCATGGATGGTCCGTTCGCCGGGGATCCCGTGGACGATCTCGTTGTCGATCGAGATACACACGCTGGCCGGGAAGGGGCGTTGCGGGTTGATCCCCGGATAGCCTTTGAAGGACGGTGTCCCGCCGCCGGCCCGGATGTGATCCTCGGCAAGGGCATCGAGCCGGGCTGTCGAGACCCCAGGTCGGAGTTCAGAGGCCAGGAGATCCAGGACTTCGCCAACGAGCCGACCAGCGCGGCGCATGCGCTCGATCTCCGCGCGCGACTTGCGGGTGACCATTTCAGGCCGGCCCGGGCTGGATCGCCGACACGAGGGCGCCGGCCACGGATTCGATGTCCTCGCGGCCATCCACCGTCTTGAGCACTCCGAGTGACCGGTAGTAATCGACGACCTCGAGCAAGGGAGGGACCTGCTCGACCATCCGCGCACGAACGGTGGCGCCCTCGTCGTCCACCCGTTGCTCGAGCTTGGAGCCATCCAGATCGCAGATGCCGACGATGGCGGGTGGGTTCGACACGAGGTTATAGACATGGCCATTCGCGCTACAGATCCGCCGGTTGGCCATTCGGGTGACGAGGTCTTCCAGTGGGACATCGATATAGCCGGCGAGGGCCACTCGTCGGCCGGCCGCGGCAAGTGCTCGGTCAAGCGCTTCGGCCTGGATCCTGGTCCGGGGGAATCCGTCGAGGATCGCGCCGCCAAGCGCGTCGGGAGCGTCGAGCCGCTTGAGAAAGACGCGAACGATGGTCTCGTCCGGGACGAGCTGGCCGCGGCTCATGTACCGGTTCGCCTCGCGACCCAGTTCGGTCCCCTCGGCTACGGCCGTGCGCAGGAGGTCACCGGATGCCAGGATGGGGACCCCAAGGCGGGCGGCGAGCGCCGGTGCCTGGGTGCCCTTCCCGGCCCCTGGGGCGCCGAGCAGGACGAGGACGGTCATGCGTTCGTGACGGCGCCGGCCTGGATCATCGAATGAAGCCCTCGTAGTTGCGCATCATCAGCTGCGCCTCGATCTGCTTCATGGTCTCGACGACGACGGATACGACGATCAGCAGGCTCGTGCCGCCGAGACCCAGGGTCGCCAGATCCGGCACCGCAAGCGCAAGGGCAGCCGGAGAAACCGCGACGATGGCCAAGAAGAGAGCTCCTCCGAAGGTGATCCTGCTCACGACCCGAGCCAGGTAATCCTGGGTCGGACGACCCGGTCTGATCCCGGGGATGAACCCGCCGTTCTTGCGCAGTTGCTCAGCCGTCTCGTCCGGTTTGAAGGTGAACGCGGTGTAGAAGTAGGTGAAACCCATGGTCAGCAAGAAGAAGGTCACGATGTAGAGCGGCGACGAAGAGCTGAAGACGGTCACGATCAGTTCCGAGATCTGCTTGATGATCGGGATATCCGACGTCGAGAAGTAACTCGCCACCTGCTGCGGGAAGAGGAGGATGCTGACCGCGAAGATGATCGGGATCACGCCAGCCTGGTTGACGCGCAGGGGCAGGAAGGTCTGCCCGCCCGAATACATCCGGCGCCCACGGACACGACTGGCGTACTGGATCGGGATCCGGCGTTGGCCTTCCTGGATGTAGATGATCACACCAACCGCGGCGATGGCCACGATCGCGAAGCCGACGGCCAAGCTGATATTGGGATTGAGGCGGAATGAGTTGATGGCGCCCGGGGCACGACTGACGATGCCGGCGAAGATGATGAAGCTGATCCCGTTGCCGATGCCCCGCTCGGTGATCAGCTCGCCGATCCACATCAGGACGATCGCCCCCGCGGTCAGGGTCGCGATCTGGGTCAACGTCTCAAAGCTCGACAGATCGAATGATCCGGTCAGCGCACTCTGGGCGTTGAGCAAAGCCAGCACGCCGTAGGACTGCAGGATCGCCATCGGAACCGTCAGGTAGCGGGTGTACTGATTGATCTTGTTGCGACCGAACTCACCCTCGCGGCTCAGCGCCTGGAGCGACGGCACGACGCCGGTCATCAACTGCATGATGATCGAGGAGTTGATGTACGGGTTCATGCCCAAGGCCACAACAGAGAAGTTCGACAGCCCGCCGCCCGAGAACAGATCGAGCAGGCCAGCCAGCGCGTTACCCTCGACGAATACCCGCAACTGATCCTTGTCCACGCCCGGGATCGGCACCGCAGCCAGGAAGCGGAAGACGATCAGCAGTCCGAGGACATACAGGATCCTGCGCCGGATATCCGGCGCGCGAAAGGCGTTGAGGAGCGATTCGAACACGGCTCAGGCGTCGTCGCCGGTCGGCTGCGCCGCCTGATCGTCCGGCGACGGTGCATCGTCGGCCACCGACGCTGCCTCCTCATCCTTCGGCGCACTCGCCTTTGTCCTGGGCTTCGCTCTGGCCTTCAAGGGCTTGGAAGCGGCCCGCGCTTCGGCGGCGGCGGCAGGAGCGTCGGCCGGAGCGGCCTCAGTCGCATCAGCTTGGGCGACGTCGGTTTGAGCGGTCACGCCCAGCGCGACAAGTGGAGTCGATGGGACCTCGAGGACGTTGACGCTTCCGCCTGCAGCCTCGATCTTCGCTCGGGCCGACGCCGTGAAGGCATCGGCGACGACGAACAACGGGACCGAAAGCTCGCCAGCACCGAGGATCTTGAGCGGCTTGTTGAGGGTGCGAACCAGACCCACTGCGCGAAGGATGTCCTGGTTCACGGTGATCGGTGCGGACTTCTTCGAGCTCTTCTTGTCGCCCTCGAACTCGAAGGCACCGCCGTCAGCCAGGGCGCCGATCGCGCCGACATTGACGACCTCGTATTCGACCTTGAAGCGGTTCTTGAACCCGCGCAGCTTCGGGATGCGAATGTGGAGCGGCGTCTGCCCACCCTCGAACCAGGCCGGGATGGAGCCGCCCGCACGCGCCTTCTGACCCTTGGTCCCACGGCCGGCGGTCTTGCCCTTGCCGGCGGCGATCCCGCGACCGACGCGCGTGCGCGCCTTGTTCGATCCTTCGGGTGGGCGCAGATCGTGGAGTTTCATGATTTCTCTCCGGTTTCAGATCCTGAGGCATCCGCGATCTCTTCGACGCTGACCAGGAACCGGACCTGGCGGACCATGCCCCGGGTCGCGGGATTGTCGGTCACGGTGCTCGTGCTCCCGATCCCGCGCAGCCCGAGCGCGCGGACCGTGGCCCGGTTTCGCGCGATATGGCTGATCGTGCTCTTGACCTGGGTTACCTTGAGCTTAGCGGCCACCGGATACCTCCGCGGCAGTCGGAGCCGGCTGCCCCGCGATGCGACTGACCAGCTTCACGCCGCGTCGAGCACCGAGTTCCTCGGCCGAATGAAGACTGCGCAAGGCTTCGATGGTCGCCCGAGTCACGTTGACCGGGTTCGTCGAGCCATGAATCTTGGACAGGATATCGCGCACGCCGGCCGCCTCGAGGACCGCCCGAACAGAGCCGCCGGCGATGACACCGGTTCCCTGCGAGGCGGGCTTCAAGAGGACGCTGCTCGCTCCGTACACGACCTGCACCTCGTGCGGGATCGTCGTCCCGACCATCGGGATCCGGATGAGGTTCTTCTTGGCATCCTCGACGCCCTTCCGGATCGATTCCGGGACCTCGCCGGCCTTGCCCAATCCGACTCCAACGTGGCCCGCGCCGTCACCGACGACGATGACCGCGCTGAAGCTGAACCGCCGGCCGCCCTTGACGACCTTCGCGACTCGATTGATCTGGACGACGCGCTCCTCGAGCGCGAGCTTATTTGGGTCGATGCGTGCCACTGGGGCTCCTTCCGATCAGAACTCGAGGCCGGCTTCGCGGGCGGCATCGGCGAGCGACTTGATCCGCCCGTGGTACCGGAACCCGGCGCGATCGAAGACAACGCGCTCTACCCCGGCGGCCTTGGCCCGCTGGGCAACCAGTTTCCCGACGGCCGCCGCCTCCTCCGACTTGGTCTGCTTGGAGCCCTTGAGCTCCTTCTCGACCGTCGAGGCTGCAGCGAGCGTCGTTCCCGACGCATCGTCGATGACCTGCGCGTAGATATGGTTGAGACTGCGGAAGACCGCTAGGCGCGGTCGCGCTTCGGAGCCCGCCAGGTGAAGACGGATCCGTTCGTGACGCTTGCGCCGGGCGGCGCCGCGGGTGGCGACCTGGGTCATCGTGTTCGTTCCTTGTTGCTCACGGGTTAGGCCTTGCCGCCGATCTTGCCGGCCTTGCCGGCCTTCCGGCGGATGTACTCACCGGAATAGCGCACGCCCTTGCCCTTGTAGGGTTCCGGCTTGCGTGTCGAGCGGACCTTGGCCGCGATCTCGCCGACGAGCTCCTTGTCGATGCCGATGACCGCAAGGCGGGTCGGGTTCTCGACTTCGAAGGTGATTCCCTCCGGGGGGTCGATCTCGATGGGGTGGCTGTAGCCCAGGTTGAGCGTCAGCTTGCGCCCGTTGAGTGCAGCACGATAGCCGACACCGCTGATCTCCAGGCCCTTGCGGTAGCCATCCGTCACGCCCACGACCATATTGTTGACCAGGGTCCGGGTCAGGCCGTGGAGCTGGCGGTGCATCTTCTGTTCGGTCGGGCGGGTGACGACCAGTGTCCCCTCTTCATGGCTGACGGTCATGTCCGGGTGCAAGGCACGGCTGAGGCTACCCTTCGGGCCGCTGACCGTGACGTTGCGACCGTCGATCGTGACGTCGACGCCCGACGGGACGGGGATAGGGAGGCGTCCGATACGCGACATGTCGTCCTGCCTACCAGACGAACGCGAGGACTTCGCCGCCCAGCTGCGCCTGACGCGCCTGCTGGCCGGTCATGATCCCGTGGCTCGTACTGACGATGACAATGCCCAGACCGCCGAGCACCCGCGGGATATCCGTCTTGCGAGCATAGACCCGGAGACCGGGCTTGCTGATGCGCTTGAGGCCGGACACGACCGGGACCTTGCCGTCGACGTACTTGAGGGTGATGCGCAGGACCGCCGTCGGGCCGTCCTGTTCCTCGGAGACATCGGCGATGAAGCCTTCGGTCTTTAGGATGCGGGCGATCTCACGCTTCGTTCG
>Ga0307380_10012369_pt1 | contig 10629 bp, 10 predicted proteins | sample UN3MG_FD_202239 | JGI IMG/M metagenome (GOLD analysis project Ga0307380, IMG submission 202239) | Soil microbial communities from Risofladan, Vaasa, Finland - UN-3 | ecosystem: Environmental > Terrestrial > Soil > Coastal area > Acid sulfate soil | place: Finland: Risofladan, Vaasa | collected... | reverse complement strand
ATGCTACAGTCAGAAGCGCCTTATTAAATGAATATGGTATTGAAATCGGAGGCGGTTTAGGAAAGTTCAAAGGGAAGGTCTGGCGGATCGGCCTCATGGGGTATACCAGCAGAAAAGAAAATGTCATATTATTTTTGGCTGCCCTAGAGTCAATTTTAAGGTCTTTGGATTATAAAACTTCCGAAAGCGGGATCATGGCAGCTGCTGATGTTTATGAAAAAGAAAAGTGAAAAATTGAATTAAAGAATTGAATTTTATTGATTATTTTGTAGGAGGTATAGTTTATGAAGGCAGGAGACAGAAGAAATATCGTCAAAGTTGGAATAACTGGAGCGGCAGGGATTATTGGTAAAGTAATAACAGAGGGCTTGTCTGATTCCTTCGATCTTACTTTGTTTTATCATCATACTGAAATAAAAAACCAGAACCTAAAGAAGGTTAAGATAGACTTATCTCGAGCAGAGGAAATCAAAGGTGCTTTTGAGGGACTGGATGCGGTTATTCACCTGGCGGGTGCTTCACATCCCAGGGTTTCCTGGGAAAGTATCCTTAATAAAAATATTGTAGCCACCTATAATGTTTTTGAAGAAGCTCACCATGCTGGTGTTGTAAAAGTTGTTTATGCCAGTTCCAATCATGTCCAATATGGAGGAATCATGTTGGGCCCACCAAACCCGCTATATTTATTATCTCCCTTTTACAAAAAACATAAGGGATATGTGAGGATTGATGATCCCGTAACTCCAGATTCATATTATGCCGTCTCCAAACTTTTTGGTGAAAATTTGGGCTGGTACTACTCGAGAATGCACAATATACAGTGTGTTGTCTTGCGCATTGGTGACATTAGTGAACAGGACGATCGGTCTTCCGAGAAAGGAACAGACCGTGAAGACTATGTTCGTGCTATGTTCTTAAGCAGAAGAGATTGTATTGAGGCATTCAGAAGGTCAATTCAGATAGACACCGAATATTTGGTAGCTTACGCGATAAGTGATAATGACCGGCGCGTATTCGATATGAAAGAAACGATGGAGAAACTGGGAACTAACCCGCAAGATAATTCAGAGGACTACTTTACAGAGGCATAAAATGAGGGATAAAGAGTAATATATTTCATAAAAGGAACTGAGCCAAAAAAATAATAGGCAATCATATCCGAACAATATTGGAAAGGAGGATAAAATGAAAGAAAGAAAAACAACTATGAGTATAGATGGTAATCAGTTTATGATTAATGGTAAATATACTTATCCAGGCAGACATTATAATGGGTCGAAAATTGAAGGTTTGTTACTTTTTTCCAGGATGGTAAATGGAATCATTGATGATAGAAATCCTGAAACCCGAGGTTGCTGGGCTTATCCTGATGGACCATGGGATCCTGAAAGAAACACCAATGAATTTATTCAAGCGATGCCAACCTGGAGAAAATACGGGTTGTTAAGTTTTAGTCTTTTTATACAGGGGTGTAGTCCCCAAGGGTATAGCTGGTCTCACCCCTGGTTAACCTCCGGATTTAACGAAGATGGCACATTAAGACCTGAATATTTAAGTCGTTTGGAGCGTATCCTTGACAAGGCTGATGAACTCGGGATGGTAGTTGATTTAGGACTTTTCTATTTTGGCCAATCAAGACGTATTAAGAATGAAGAAGCTGTAAAAACCGCTGTGAGAGAAACTATAAACTGGATTATTGAAAAAGGTTATAAGAATGTAATAGTTGAAATAGCGAATGAGATAGATATTCCCTTGTATACTCATGACATTATTGAACCCCCACGTTGCCATGAACTAATAAATTTAGTAAAAAAAATATCGAGTAATAAAATAAAAACTGAACTTGGGAGACTTATTGTTGGTACTAGTTTTGGAGGAGGGACTATACCGCCTGATAATGTTATGGAAGTATCAGATGTAATATTAGTCCATGGTAATCGTCAGGACCCGGATTCAATAAGAAAAATGATTAGAACAATAAGGGAAAAAGCATCTTACAAAGGGCAGCCAATTATGTTTAACGAAGATGATCATTATGATTTTGAAAAAGAAGATAATAATATGATGGCTGCTATAACAAATTATGCCAGCTGGGGATTTTTTGATTTTCGTTATCCGGGAGATGGTTTTGAGGATGGTTTTCAATCTATCCCGGTTGATTGGGAGGTGAATTCTATAAGAAAAAAACAGTTCTTTTCTTTGGTAGCCAAGTTGAGTGCTGCTAATAATTTTTAATTGGATGTAAAGATGTTATAAAAATAAAAAAGGAGAGAGAAAAATGAAAAAAATATTAATAATTGTTATGTTATTGCTTTTAAGTGCAACAGTTAGTTTCGCTGCAGAAAGTGATGTGACAAAACTTACTGCTGCTTGTGTTCAAGTGCCTACAGACGTATATGCCGTTGGATTGCATGCATTTGCTGATAGAGTAAAATATTTATCAGGTGGAAAGTTAATCATCGATGTATATGATAGTGCTCAATTATATGCACAAGATGCAGAGCTGAATGCACTTCGTCAGGGATTAACTGACATTGGAATGATAAGTATGGAGGCATATCCTGAAATACGTTATGCTGGTATGTTCAAATCTGCTTTTCTATTTTCTGATTGGGACCATGCAAAAAGATTTTATAGTAGCGAATTTGGACAAGCGCTATATAAAGATTTTTCAGATAAAATGGGAGTTTTATCTTTAGGAGCTATGCTGAAAGGTCACGATCTTGTAAATCTAAGAGATATAGGAAGGAGCGTAACTACACCTCAAGATTTAAAAGGGGTTAAACTTAGAATGCCTGATCACCCAGATTGGTTGGCACTAGGCGAAGCTTTAGGAGCAAATGCGACACCTCTTGGGTTTAATGAGGTATATATGGGTTTAAAGACCGGGACCATTGATGGTCAATGTAATGGTTTTGCAACTACTTACCACATGAAATTTTACGAAGTGACTAAAAGCTTTGTGAAGACTGGTCATTTCCTGTTAATTTTCCATCCAGCTATAAATACTAAAAGATGGGAAAGTCTTTCAGATGAACAAAGAGGATGGATACAAACCGCCTCTGACGAGATGTGTGATTTTGTTAGCAATGAAACAGTAAAACAGGAAAATGAATACGAGAAGCTTTTTAAAGAACTCGGAAAAGAGATTATCGAGCCCGATAAGCAAGCATTTATAGAATACGCAGCAAATTATTATAAGAATAATAAAAAGTTAACAAAATATTGGGACTGGGATCTCTATAAAAAGGTAAAAGATATGGCTGATTAATGGTGTATTGTAATTTTAGTGGTGTAGATTTACACATTACATTGTGTTGGCGGAAAAACATCAATTATAAATGCTCCGAAAATTTCAAAATTTGCCATGATTTTGCGATCATGGCAAATTTTGAAAAGGTGGAGAGGGAGTCTCTAATAATGAAAAAATTCTTAAATCATATAGCTAATATTATAGAAATTTATACTCCTGTGATCTGTTTTATAGTAATGTACCTTACTTTTTTATTAGCCATATTTTACCGTTATATATTGAATAACCCTATCGCATGGTCCTTAGAGTTGGTAAGGATATCATTTTTGTGGGCAGCTTTATTAAGTATTTCATTCACATTTAAAACAGATTCGCATGTAAAGTTTGATTTAATTTATAATTTATTAGATGAGAGAAAAAAGATTTACTTGAGATTGGTAGGGAACATAATTATGTTAATTGCCTTTATTCTTTTAATTGAACCTACCATATCTTATTTTATGTTTGTAAAAAGGACCACTACTTCAATTTTTAGATTAAGATATGATTTTGTATATTTCCCATTTTTAGTAATGATATTCATGATGATTGTAAGATTATTTAAAAAAATAACCAAAGAATTTATAATGTTAATGCGCGAAAATAAAAAAAACAAAATAGTGTCATAGTGTATATTCAAGATTTATTTAAAAAAATAAATTGATTTTATTTGCATATCTAATTTTCAGGACAGGAGTTTAATTCTATGAATTTGTTTATATTTTTTTCTTTATTTTTTTTATTGTTTAGTATCCGCGTACCAGTTTCTTTTAGTATGATTTGCGCCTCTCTCGTCTATATGATTATTACACCAGGGCCTCTAACGCCAGTTTATGTCATTCCTATGCAAATCCTATCCAATATGGAAAATCAATTTACCCTTATAGCTATTCCGCTTTTTATTTTTATGGCAAACATAATGAATACTGGTAGAGTAACAGATATAATTTTTAAGTTTGCAAATGTTTTGGTTGGGCATAAAAAGGGGGGGCTTGCTCTTGTTAATGTGGTCGCCTCATTAATATTTTCAGGTATGACTGGGTCTGCTATAGCCGATGCTTCCGGTCTAGGGGTTTTGGAAATTGCCGAAATGAAAAAGGCTGGCTATAGTGACGGTTTTAGTTGTGCAGTAACTGGAGCATCTGCAACCATAGGTCCAATCTTTCCACCTTCAATGCCTATGATATTCTATTCTTTAATTTCAGGAGCATCAATAGGGGCACTATTTATGGGCGGTGTTATCCCAGGAATTTTAATGGCAATCATGCTAATGATATATGTTACCTATATTTCAAAGAAAAGAAATTATCCTACATCTAAAAAAATTTTTTTAAGAGATGGGATCATTGTTTTTATTAAATCTTTTCCTGCTTTGTTCACTATGGTAATTATCTTAGGAGGCATATATTCAGGAGTGGTCACAACAGTTGAAGCAGGTGCCGTTGGAAGTCTATATGCTTTAATTATCTCGTTTGTTTTTTATAAAAGTCTCACAAAAGAAGGATTAATAAAATGCCTAATTGAGACAGTAAAGATGACTGCTTCAATATCGTTAATAATTTGTAGCGCTTTTGCTTTTTCTTATATTTTGGCTTCAGAAGGAATACCTAAATTATTTGCTAATTTTATACTTAATTTTACAACGAATAGTTTTGTCTTATTAGCAGCAATAAATATTATATTTTTATTGCTAGGCATGTTTCTTGATGTAAATACGATTTTGGTTGTTTTTCTTCCCATTGTTTTACCATTAATAAAGATGTTAGGTATAGATTTAGTTCATTTTGGAGTATTAATTATCGTAAATATAATGATTGGTATGTCAACGCCACCTTATGGGATTTTACTGTTTATTACATCAGAGATAGCCAAAACACCTATACATAAAATTATCAAAGAAATTTATCCAATGGTTATTATGATGATTATAGAGTTAATATTAATAACATATATTCCTCAATTAGTTCTTTTCATCCCAAGTCATTTATAAACTATTTTATTATTGTCAAATTATAGTAACCAGTTTTTTTATGTAATATAAATAAAACAATAAGTACTTATATGAATGAAAAAATAAAAGAAAATATAAAAAAGTGCTTCCTGGATTGAACTCAATAAAGAATATAGAGCTAAGAAATAAAGCAGTTAAAGCACGGAGTAAATCCTTTAATTAATATTTATTTTATTTAGACAAATTTGTAAATAATCTTGGAGGATATATGAAATGAGCAAAGAATTTGATAACAAGGAATCGATGATTTTAGAAGATCCAGAGTGGCCAAAAGCCTCATCATGGTTAAAAGGTGATTTAGCAAAAAATGTGCATATTAAAGGGCATGGGAAATTTTCTGTTTTAGGGGTACCGCTATCACAAGCTTCTCCTCCGCCCCACGGTTCACATTTTACTCCTATTGCTATTAGGGATGCATTGGATGGATACTCACCTTTTGCTGCTGGTGTTGGCTGGCCGGAACCAATGAATATTGATTTAACAGAAATAGTCCCCATTGATTTAGGAAACCTTGGTTCAATAGTTTACTTGGACAATATTAAAGCACAGGAGGAGATTGAAAAACTTGTATCTGAAAAGGTCAGAAAAAGTGGTTTAAGCAACTTTCCCAATTTGACTGTTTATTTAGGGGGGGATGATGGAATTATAAGGCCTGTATTAAAGGGCTGTTGTAAAGATTTATCAAAGATTGGATTGTTAACTTTAGATGCTCATCATGATGTCCGAGTTTATTATAGAAACCTTGGACCTCATAATGGTAGCCCAGTCAGAGGATTAATAGACGATGGTTTAAAAGGAGAGAATATTATTCAGGTTGGTATCTCAACTTTTACAAATTCTATTCACTATAGAAGATATTGTGAAAAAAAAGGAATAAAAATAATTGGCGTAAATGAAGCAAGAAGAAAGGAGGTGGGAATTTGCGTCGAAAATGCCTTGGAAGAATTATCAGAAAAATGTGATGCTATTTTTGTAGATTTTGATCTTGATGTTACTGAATTGGGATTCGGACCAGCTTGCGGAGGAGCAAAACCAGGAGGTCTGTCTCCCTGGGAAGTTCATGAAGCAGCCTTTGCTGTCGGAAAAAATCCAAAAGTCATGGGTTTATGTATTGTAGAGGTCGATTCAACTAAAGATATTACGGGAAATGGAGTATTGCATGCGGCTTTGACCATGTTACACGCTGCAGCGGGTTTTGTAACAAGAAGAACTAAAATAATTTAATTGAATGATGTGCATATATATTATTACATGTACAAATACTAAAAAAGGAAAGGGGAATTTTTTTATGAAAAAGCTTTTAATGGTTGTTTTTGTAGTATTTATCTTGCTAACAATTAATTTTACGGGTTATGCAAGTGGTGAAAAAGTTTTGGATCTGATAGCAGCTACTATCTTCATGCCGAATCAGGTAGATGCACAAGCCTTGCATTTAATTGCAAAAAGAGTTGACGAGCTTTCAAACGGACAGATAAAAATGACTGTATATGATAGTGCTTCACTTTATGATCAGGGTGCTGAAAACGATGCTCTGGCAAATGGTTTGTTTGATATGAGTATCGGCGCCTTGGACGATAGGCCAAATTTGCATTATCCTGCCATGTTTAAATCAGCCTACCTGTTTTCAGGACGAGAGCACGCCATGAGTTTTTACCAGGGCGAAATGGGTCAAAGAGTTTTTGAGGATTACGCTAAATACAATGGGTTAAGGCCACTGGGAACAATATATCTGGGCGTAAGAGAGATGATATTAAATAGAACAGATGAAATAAAAACTCCTCAGGATTTAAAGGGTGTTAAATTAAGGATGCCTGGTGGACCGGATTGGACGGCTCTTGGGGAAGCTATCGGAGTTACTCCAACTCCCATACCTTTTAATGATGTTTATATGGCTTTGAAAACAGGCCTGGTTGATGGAGCTGAAAACGAGTTGGATATATTTGAGGAGATGAAATGGTCCGAAGCAGGAAAACAAATTGTTTTGACAGAACATATCATATGGGTTCTCCAACCAACGTTTAACGAGGCGAAATGGCAGAGCCTGACAGACCAGCAGCGGGAATGGATTCAGCAGGCAACAGATGAAGCATGTGAGTGGGCATCAAATCAACATATAGAAGCTGAAGCTAAGATGATTGATATATTTAAAAGTAGGGGGCTCATAATTACTGTGCCTGACAAGCAGGCTTTTGTAGAGTATGCTTCCAATTACTATAAAACAAACAAGGAAATAACTAAAAACTGGAACTGGGAAATTTATGATTACTGCCTAAGTGGAAAAAAGTAGAAATAAAAGGTTAGTTCTTTCATGTCAAAATCTGTGTAGCGTGTAACCTGGTCAAAGCTGCATGCAGCACACTTTAGCACACTCGCCTTTTAAAAAAATATTTTGTTTAAAGGTGAAACAAACATGAAAAGAGTAATAAAAATTGTTCTAAGTATAATTGACATATATTTACCAGGAATCTGCTTTTTGATTATGTTTATTGTTTTTATCACTAGTATATTTTTCAGGTACGTCCTTAATGACCCCATAATGTGGTCAGAAGAAGTTTCCACAATGTGTTATATCTATATAGCCTTGCTTATGGCTCCTTATGTCTACGAAAATGACAAATTTGTCAGTTTTGCTATGGTATACGATAAATTAAATGAAAAAGGGCAAACGATTTTAAGATTGGTGGGTAATACGATTGTACTCTTAACTTTTATATTACTAATTAGACCAACATACATATTTTTAACTACTTTTAAGACTGTTACGCTAGTTTTAAGGCAACCATGGGTATTAATGTTTTGGCCATTTTCAGTTATGGTAATTCTGATGTTATGCCGATCTTTCTACAAAATATATCAAGATGCTGAATTAATTTTAAAGCAAAAGTCTAGTGCATTATGTAAAAACACCGAGGAGACGAAATTATGAGTTTTAATTTGATTATATTTTTAATGGTGTTTATTATATCATTTATAATAAAACTACCTATTTGTTTCGGAATGCTCGCTGCAACTGTTACCTACATGGTTATTAATCCAGGACCTTTAGCCATTCTAAGGCAAATTCCTTTACAAATATGTTTTAAGATGTCTGTCAACTTCACTCTTATTGCTATGCCGCTGTTTCTTTTTATGGCAAACATAATGAATACAGCGAAAATAACAGATAACATATTCAAATTTGCAGATGTTCTGGTGGGAAGAGCCAAAGGTGGGATAGCTCATGTAAACGTGTTGGCATCTCTGATCTTTTCGGGGATGTCCGGCTCCGCCATTGTTGATGCTATGGCACTTGGCACAATGGAGATACAAGAGATGAGAAAGCAGGGTTACCCTGATGAGTTTAGCTGTGCAATAACTGCCTCTTCTGCGGTAATTGGTCCAATTTTTCCTCCATCAATGCCAATGATTTATTATGCTATGATTTCAGGTACTTCTCTCGGCATGCTCTTCATTGCTGGAGTCATCCCTGGCATCTTAATGGCTGTGCTATTAATGATGTATATTTGGATTATATCAAAAAGAAGGCACTATCCCTCATCCAAGAGATACTTACTAAGGGATGGAATAGTTATCGCTATAAAAGCATTTCCCGCTTTATTTACGGTGGTAATTCTTCTTTTTGGAATTTATTCAGGTGTTGTTACAACTACCGAAGCAGGAGCTATAGCGTCGCTGTATGCGATTATTGTAGCTCTTCTATTCTATGGGGGGCTTACATGGAAGGAATTTTGGAATTGCATAGTGCAGACCTGTATAGGTGCTTCATCTTTGATTTTTATATTAGTCTGTTCTTTTGCATTTTCCTACGTAATCTCTGCGGAAAGACTCGGAATAAGTCTTGCCAACTTAGTAATGGGTTTAACGTCAAATAAGTATATGTTAATGTTGTTAATAAATGTTGTTTTCCTTATTATGGGAATGTTCATTGATGTTACGGTAATTCAGATTGTTTTTGTACCGATGATTCTTCCTCTCGTAACCATGGCCGGCATTGATCTAGTGACCTTGGGAGTAGCTTTAATGGTCAATATTATGATAGGCGATTGTTCACCCCCGTATGGATTTTTGTTGTTTATTGTATCCGATATTGCCGACTGTAAATTGGAAAAAGTGATAAAAGAAATGTGGCCGTTGCTAGTAGTGATGATCATAGAGTTGTTGCTTGTATCGTTTGTACCGGCTCTAACATTGTGGCTACCTTCATTGATGATGAGATAGCAACGAAAACGGATAAGTGACAACAGTTGTTGAGAAAGAATACAAATTGGGGAAAATGAATAGGTTGTATGTGAATAGTTGTTATTGTAAGAAATTAAAAAGTGCTAGTCCGTTTCAATAAAAGTTTGATAGCTGTCAGAATTACTATTTTTCATGTTTATTAGTCTATAAGTTTATTAAGGAGGAGATGTTATAAAATGAATGAAAAAATAAAAGATAATATAAAAAAAGAACTTCCTGAACTAAAGTTAATCAAGGATGTAGAATTAAGAAATAAAGTAGTTGAAGCATGGAGTAGATCATTAAATGATTATGGCTTTACATCAATCAGCGAGCTGCAAGGGTCGGGTGGTATAGGTTTATTGGTATTAAAAAAAGGTACACAGGTAGATCATCTAAGGAGTGTTGCTCGGATTTCTTATGCTTTTGCCAAAGAATTTCAAAGCATATATCCCGGTATTCAAATAAATTTGGACACATTGTTAGCCGGGGCTTTATTGCACGATGTTGGAAAACCATTGAATTACAATAAAGAAAATAGAGATAGATGGAAAAAATTCCCTTATCTGGAAGGCAACCCTCCGGCACGGCACTCAGTTCATGGTTATCACATTTGTTTAAGCGTAGGATTACCCATGGAAATTGCTCATATAGTCGGTGCACATTCCAAAGAGGGAGAATTTATTCAAAGGAGCGTGGAAGGAACAATAGTTCATTATGCTGATCAAGAATATTGGGATATATTAACAGTGTGTGGTTATGTAAAAGATGGTACATATTAATAACCTAAGATTTAAAATAGAGCATACAGGGCTAAAGCAAACTTTTGATCTTAGGCCTCTTGGCAGGCTAGAAGATTGAGCACTGATCAATGCTGAACTGCCCGAAAAAAATGCACATTTATTATATTGGCATTAGCTATTCAAATTATTAGCTAAGTCACGTTAAGAAAATAATTGGTTGGAGAGAAATATGTTTATAAATAAAAAACCGTTGATATCACTTGAAAATATTCGTTTTGTAGGGTACAATCTAAATCGACCGGAATGTGTTATTACTACAAATAAAGGGAATATTTATGTGCCGGACTGGAATGGCGGAATAACCC
>Ga0307380_10012368_pt1 | contig 10630 bp, 10 predicted proteins | sample UN3MG_FD_202239 | JGI IMG/M metagenome (GOLD analysis project Ga0307380, IMG submission 202239) | Soil microbial communities from Risofladan, Vaasa, Finland - UN-3 | ecosystem: Environmental > Terrestrial > Soil > Coastal area > Acid sulfate soil | place: Finland: Risofladan, Vaasa | collected... | reverse complement strand
ACAAGACGCTGCCGGGGCTTTCGGTTCGCTATCTGATGTTCCCGGACAACGCTCAAAAAACAACGCCGATGCTCGACCAGATAAATCCTGAAGTTGCGGCGCAGGTGATTTCCCTGCACGACGGGTATGCGGCGATGCTGGATATCCGCGAGGCATTGGCCGCTTGGAGTTTCGTTGGCTTTCTCGGCGACCGGATGCCGGTGGAAAATGCCCGCGCCGAGGTGGCGGTGCCGTTTTTTGGCAAACCGATGCGCGTGCCGATTTCACCCTACCTCAGCGCAATTCTGGCGGGCGTGCCGCTGATCATGTGCTTTGCCCCTCGCGTCGGGAGTAAAACCTATGAGATTGAGATGTTCGAGATCTATGACGGCGCGCCGGTTGCGCGCGGGGAACGCGATGCGAAGTGCCGTGAGCTGGCTGAAGCCTATGCCGCCAAACTGGAAGAGATGTGCCGTCGGTATCCTTATAACTGGTTCAATTTCTTCGATATCTGGGACTGATAGCCCAGCTGGCACATGCACCGCCGAGCGGCCCGGGGATGCCCTGTCGGTGATTGCCAACCTCAAAATTGGCCCCACCGATACCGTGGACTACCGCGAGGAGGTTCACCATGCCGCCCTGCCACGGCCCGAGACCGCGCGCGGGGTGCTCGGGGTCACGACCGGCGGGCACCTGCTCAGGGATCAGCGCATCCCGCGCCGCGAGATCAGCGAGATCGGCGATGCGTTCGTCTCGGTCCGGCAGACCCCGGAGGGGCCGGTCAACCTGCTGCCGATCCCGGTCGCGTTACGCCCGATGCTTGATGCAATGCGACTGGTGATGACCGGAGACGCCGGGGCAATTGCCGATCAGTTCACCGTTGAACCGCTGGGCGAGGGACCCGGCTGGCATATCCGGCTGGTCCCCAAGGACCCGGTGGCGTCCGGGATGCAGATCGGGTTGCTCGGATGCGGGGCTGTCCTGACGGTGATCGAGATCGAGCAGGCGGGCGGGGTGCGCCGCGTCCTGACGCTTGAACGCCAACAATGACACCGGCCCGCGCAGCCCTCGGACTGGCCGTCTTGCTGGGCTTGCTGGCCTTCGCCGCCCTCAAGGTCGATACCGACGTGCGCGGGTTGCTGGGCGAGGATGACCAGGTAACTTCAGCGCTCGATACGCCGGAGGGCCGCGCGCTGACGTTGGCGATCATCGATCCTGACCCGGACAAGCGGTCCCTGTTGGCGGCGGAGATAGCCGAGACACTGGCGACGCGTCCGCTGGTTCGCCGCGTGACGACAGCGCCCGAGGCGCCAACAACCGAATTTCTGGACTGGATCTGGCAGCACCGCTTTGTACTGGCGCCGCCACCGCAAGCCGCGTTCACACCGCAGAGCCTGGTGTCGGAGATGCGCCGTGCCCGCGCCGCGTTGCTTAGTGCATCGGACGCCGCACTCGCTGATCGGTATTTGCGCGACCCGACGGGTAGTTTCCGGCGCGCGATCACTGCGTTGACAGCAGCATCGGCGAAGGCGCTGCCGGTCCATCGCGGCATCCCGCAGGCACGAGACAACAGCGCCGCGCTGATTTTCATCGAGTTGGCGGACGAGCCCTTCGATGTTGCCGTCGAGGCCGCCTTTGACGCCGATTTGATCAGCCAAGTCCGCGCCGGGGGCGCCGATGCGCTGCTGATCGGACCGCGCGCGATCAGCGCCGAGATCAGCAATGATATCGCCACACGATCCACGCTGGCGGCGGCGGTCGCGAGCGCGCTGTTGCTGCTGTGGCTGGTCTGCGTTCTGCGCCCGGCCTCGGCTATGCTGGTGTGCGTTCTGCCCCCGGCGATGGGGTTCGCGGCGGCGGCGCTGGTGGTGCAGGTTTCCTTCGGCAGCGTCCATGTCATAGCGCTCGGCTTTGGCGGCGCGTTGCTGGGGTTGGCGCTGGACTATCCGTTGCACCTGCTGGCCCATCGGGCGGGGCCGGGGCAGAACCACCGCGCCCGGCGCTTTGTCGCGGTGGGTGCAGCGACCACCGCGATTGCGTTCCTCGCCCTGCTTGGGTCGGGCATTCCGGCAATCGGACAGGTTGGGCTGTTCGTAGCTTCGGGTCTGACGGTTGCGGCTGCTTGTGCCATTTGGTTGGCTGACCGCGGGCAACCCGCCAGCCTGCGGTCCTTTGCGCCGGTGATGCTGCCGTTTGTGGTTCCGCTTAAGCTGCCGGCTCTGGCCGCGTTTGCGCTAGTCTGTGCCGCCACCCTCTGGCAGTTGCCGGAGCGGACGTCGCAACGTTTGGTCGAGGTGCCGCCCCGGATCACCGATGCGATCAAGCGGCTGTCGACGATGATCGATCTGCCATCGGGCCGGTACCGCATCGATGTCACCGGCAAAACGCTGGAGGAAGTTCTCGTGCGTCAGGCGCGCCTCGCGCAGATTTTGCAGATTGTATCGTCTGCTGAGTCCTTTCCCCGATCCGAAATGCTGGGCAATTACCTGCCCAAGCGGCTGGCCAAGCCCAAGTTCCCAAGTCCCGAGGCGTTCTCTGAAACACTGTCCGGGCTTTTGGCTGAAGCCGGTCTCGATCCCGATTTTCTGGGCGACATCACCGCCTCCTATAAGGCCGCCCACGACATTCCGCCAAGCGGCCCGCAGGCGCTTGGGCCGTTCGAGCACCTTGCCGCGATCCCCGGCCTGATCCGGGTCGATGGGGACATTCTGCGGGCGCCCGTGCGGCTGTGGAGTGTCGCGGCGCCGGATCGGGTCGCTCAGATTGTCGGGGGCCTCCGCGACGAAGGCATCGTTTTCGTCGACCAGGAACGGTCGATCGCGTCGGGCCTCGACGCACTGACCGCGCGGGTGTCACTGTGGCTGGGCTTGGGCGTGTTGGCGGGCGTCCTGTTTCTGCTCCTTGCCATTCGCCGGCCAATGGTTGTCGCCGAGATTGCCCTCGGCTGCCTGGCGGCGGGGCTGCTGACCGCCCTGCTGGTTGGCATCCCGACCGGCGGTGTCGGGGTGTTTCACATCATGGCCCTGACGCTTGTGATCGGCATAGGGATCGACTATGGAATTTTTCTGACGCTGAGCGAAGACGATAAACAATACCAGGACGCTACGCGGTCCGTGCTATTATGCGCCGCGACGACGCTGATCGCCTTTCTCACAATGGCGTTCTCCGGAGTGAGTGTGCTTGAGGAAATCGGAGCAACCGTATCCATCGGCGTGATCGCGATGGTGGTCGTACACGGCGCGCGGCAAAAAATTACCTGGCCCGCGGAGGAAAGATGACCGGCACCCCCCCGATTGCACTCGACCGGATCGCCATCACCCGCCTGAGTGCGGTGACCTGTCTGGGCCGGGGCCAAAATGCACACACCGATGCCATGACTGCGGGCCGATCCGGCCTGACCCGATGTGATTTCCCCAATGTCGATATCGCCTGCTATATCGGCCGGGTCGACGGCGTCGAGGGTGATGCGTTCCCAGCCGAACACCTGGCTTTCGAGAACCGGGCGACGCGGCTGGCGGTGGCCGCATTGCGGGCCGATGGCTTCGAGCGGTACGTTGCCGTGGCGATCGGGCGGTGGGGAGCCGGTCGGGTGGGGATTGTGCTTGGCACGGCAACGTCAGGCGTCGAGCGCCTTGAGCAGGCTTTTCGGGCGCGCGTTGAAGCGGGGCCTTTGGCGGCGGAATATTCGTTCCGCCACCACAGCGATCATCACGCGGTGGCCAGTTTTATGATTGACTACCTCGGGTTGGGTGGCCCGGGATACACCATCTCGACTGCCTGTTCGTCATCGGCAAAGTCGATTGTTGACGGGGCGCAGCTGATCCAGATGGGGATCTGCGACGCCGTTCTGGCGGGGGGCGTCGATAGCCTGTGCATGACGTCGCTGTATGGCTTCGATACCCTGGAACTGGTGTCGCAGGGGCCCTGCCGACCCTGCGATGCGGCCCGCGACGGAGTGTCTATCGGCGAAGGCGCCGGGTTCGTTCTGCTGGAGCGCGACCGTGATGGCGCGCGGTTGGCGGGGTATGGCGAGACCTCGGACGCCATCAGCATGTCAACCCCGCCGGCCGACGGGGCCGGTGCCGCCACCGCCATGCGCCGGGCCTTGCGGAGCGCCGGAATTTCGGCCGACGAGATTGGTTTCATTAAGCTTCACGGCACCGCGACGCGGTCGAATGATGCCGCTGAGAGCACGGCGGTCGCCCAGGTTTTCGGCACCTCGGTTCCTACGGCATCCCTTAAGGGTCTGGTTGGGCATACCCTTGGTGCCGCCGGCGCGGTCGAGGCGGTGATGGGCCTTTTCGCCATGGAAGCGGGGATTGTGCCGGGAACCGTGGGCCTCGAAACCAGGGATCGCGAAATCACGATCCAGGTTCGGAAACACGCCGAACCAGGGGCCTGCCGCCACATGGTCAGCAACGCTTTTGGCTTTGGCGGCAGCAACAACACTCTCATCCTTAGCCAAGCATGACCGGGCGCCTCTATGCCAACGCAATCGGCTTTGCGGCTCCGGGAATCGAGTCCGCCGCCACGCTGTTCGCCCATTTCGATGGGGCCGATTGGTCCGGTGCCGAGGACTGGACGCCGATTTCGCAGCGCCTGCCCCGGCGTCAGGCGCTGCGGCTGAGCGAAAGCACCCAGCTTGCGATCATGGTCGCCGAGCAGATTGCCGGGGCTGTCCCGCAGGACGCCGCATGGGTCTTTGCCAGCTCGGTCGGCGAGGGCCAGACACTGGCCGAAATCCTGACGGCACTCAGCCAGCCTGAGATCATGGTCCAGCCGCTGCGCTTCCAGAACTCGGTTCACAACGCCGCGCAGGGCCAATGGTCGATCGTCGCCCAGGCGACCGGGCCGGCCACCAGCATCGCCGCCTATGACCACTCGGTCGGTGCCGGGCTTCTCAAGGCGATGATGCAGGCCGCAATCGAGAATGTCGCCGTCGGCCTGGTCGTCTTCGATGCGCCGATGCCGCCGCCGCTGCACGAGAAGCGGCGCTTCGATCTGCCAATGGCGGCGGCAATGGCGCTCAGCCCGGAGCCGAGGCCGGAAAGCCGCTGGGCTCTCGATATCGAGGTGATTGCACGAGCCGCGCCCTCGGATCTGGGCAGGATAAACGCTGCCCCCGGGCTTCTCGATTGCGGCAATCCGGTGCGATATATCCTGCCGCTGCTGGAGCGGATGCGCCGCAGTGACGGCCAAGCGGTGGTTCTGGGGCTGCCCGGCGGCGGCGGCCTCAAGGTCACCATCAACGAGGTCTCCCATGCTGATTGAGGCGTTCGAGCGGATGCCCCATGCCGGGCCGATGCGGCTGATCGATGAGATCGTGTCCGCGGATGCCAGTGAAATCCTGTGCATCGCCCGGGATCACCATGCGGCGTCCTATCCGCTGCGCCTCGACGGCGTGCTCCATGCCTGCGCCCTGGTCGAGCTCGGCGCGCAGGCGGCGGCGGCGCATACGTCGCTGTTCGGGGTCGGCACGGCGCATACGGGTCTTGTGCTGACGCTCAGCAACGTAGAGATTTTCCGGGATCGGGTCGCCGGTGACGGGCCGCTGACTGTACGGGGCGAGCAGCGCCAATCGCTCGGCGATGCCGCAAGCTATCACTTTGAGGTCATCGACGGCGCTGGGACGGTGATCGCTGGCGATGTTCTTCTCAGCCTGCAACGGAGGGCCGAATGAAACGCGCGCTTGTCACCGGTGGCTCGAGCCCGATCGGCGCCGCGATTGCCCGCCAGCTTGCCGGGCAGGGCCTGCATGTGATCGTTCACGCCAACAGCAAGCTCGCCGAGGCGGAGGCAACGGCGGCGGACATTGGCGCGCGGGGTGGCAGTGCCGAGGCGTTCAGCCTGGACCTAACCGACCTGGAGCATGCGCAATCCGTGCTGGGCGCCATGGCCGAGGATGCGCCGATCCAGGTGCTGATCCACAATGCCGGGCTGCGCCGCGACGTGCCGTTCGCCGCGATGACGCCGGACCAGTGGCGCGCGGTGATCGACGTGAATTTGAATGGCTTTTACGCCGCCCTGCGCCCGCTGATCATGGCGATGATGCGTGCCCGCTGGGGGCGGATCGTCGCGATCTCCTCACTGACAGCGATCATGGGAAACCGCGGGCAGACGAATTATGCGGCGGCGAAGGGCGGCCTGCTGGCGCTGGCCAAATCCCTCACCCGCGAATACGCCAGCCGGGGGATAACCGCGAATGTCGTGGCACCCGGACTGATCGCGACGCCCGAGACCGAGCAACTTGAGAACTTCGACGCGCTGCGGCAACTTTGCCCGACCGGCCGGGCCGGGACACCCGAAGATGTCGCCGCGACTGTGGGCTTTCTCGCCTCTGATGCCGCGAGTTATATTTCAGGTCAGTTGATTGCGGTCGACGGGGGTGTCAGCTGAATGGAGGCGACGCGCACAACAGCCCCCGCCGCGCCTGGCGAGACCCGGACCTGCGATGTCCTGGTGATCGGTGGCGGTCCTGGCGGCGCGGCGACGGCGACCTTCCTGGCCCGTCACGGGCTTGCCGTCGTCATTGTCGAGAAGGACGCCCATCCGCGCTTCCACATCGGCGAATCCCTGCTGCCCCATAGCCTGCCGATCCTCGGCGCGCTCGGGGTTCTGGATCAGGTCCGCGAGATCGGAGTCTGGAAAGCTGGCGCCGAGTTCATCAGCGAGGACGGTCAAAAGGAAACGATCTTCGAGTTCAGCCGCGCATTGCTGGGCGGGCCGCCGCATGCCTTTCAGGTGCTTCGCTCGGAATTCGACAAGTTGTTGTTCGATCATGCCGTCGCGGCGGGTGCGCTCGCCCTTGAGAACACTACCGCCACGATCCTGTCGCTTGATGACCACGGCGCCATCGTGCAAACGCGGAGCGGCGACAATCAGCTCATTGACTGGCGAGCCCGCTTCCTTGTCGATGCCTCGGGCCGCTCGACCGTTACCGCCAATATGCTCGACCAAAAGCGCCCGGATGCCGGAAATACTTCGGCTGCCATCTTTGGCCACTTCCACGGCGTTCCGCGGGCCGACGGACAGCGCAGCGGCAATATTCGCATCTATCTGACCGATCCTGGGTGGATGTGGCAGATACCGCTTCGCGACGGTATAACCTCGATCGGCCTTGTGGCCCCGCGCGAGCATCTCGAGCAGCGAAGCGGTGGGATCGAAGCGTTCTTCGCCGCGCATTGCCTGCGCCATCCGCATATCGAGAAAATCATCGCCGGTGCCGAGCGGGCCGGCCCGCTGCGCTCGACCGGGAACTTTTCCTATCGTGCGGCCAGTGCCGCTGGCACTGCTCATATCAAGGTCGGCGACGCCTATGGTTTTATCGATCCGATTTTCTCAACTGGCGTTCATCTTGCGCTGACCAGCGCCCAGGAAGCGGCACAGGCCATTGCGGCGATTCTGGCGAAGCCTCAGATCAGGGCCGCACGCCTTGGCGCCTATCATCGCAAGACCGAGCGGCGCCTCAACTATGTGTCGTGGATGATCTACAAGATTCATGACCCGGCCTTCAGAAATTTGATGATCTACCCGCGAAATGTCCTCGGCATTGAACAGGCCATCATATCGTTACTGGCCGGGGATTTCCGCTGGGACCCGCGGATCAGGATGCGCGTTGCGCTTTTCAAGCTGATCCACTACATGGTCAGGCCGTCAACTCCGGCACGAGAACCGGTAATTGTCGGGTGAAGCGGGGGCGCGGGTGAACGATCAGATGTTCTACACCGAGGTCGCGAAGATGATCATCGAGACGCTGGTGCTCGAGGATCTCGCGGTGGCAGATATCGACCCCCAGGCGCCGCTATTCGGCGACGGGCTGGGGCTGGATTCCATCGACGCGCTCGAGCTGTCGTTCGCCATCGCCCAACGCTATGGCGTGAAGCTGCGTTCGGACGACGAGCGCAATCTGAATATCTTCTCGTCGCTCGACGCGCTTAGCCAGCATATCAGCCAGCACAGGACAAAGTGAGCCTGCGCCGGCCTGCAAAAAGCCTGGTGATGCTGACCGCATTGATTGTCGCGGCCGTTCTGGCGGCGATGGGGACGATCTCGCGGCAATCTCTCGATTTCCTTTTCCTCGGTTTGGTCGCTTGGGCGTTGTTCAAATTGATCCGAAGGGCGGTGCGCCCATTTCCATCGGCAATGCTGGGAGCTGGGATAGCCGGGTGTCTCGCCATTCTACAAATCTGGCAACCATCGCTGCAATACATGCCCTATCTGGTGGTCTTCCCGGCCAATCTGGCATTGGCCTATATTTTTGGGCGCGGACTTTTCCGGGGGCGTCAGCCGGTTCTGTTGCAGCTGATCCAGGCAATGGGACAAGGTCCGGTCGATGACCCAAGGTTTCGGCATTTTGTGATCTCGCAATGCGCGCTTTGGAGCCTGATGACCTTCACCACGGCGTGTCTTGCCTTCGCGGCCATGATCTCGGTGACTGCCCGATCGTCGGTATCCATCGTCCTGATGGACCTGATGATTTTCCAGATTTTATGGTTTGTGCTGTCGCACTACTACGCCGCACTGCGCTACAATAGGCCCGAGACGTGGCTGAACACCTTGCAGACCATGACCCGACCAGACGTTTGGTCAACATTGCGCCCGCGATGATCGGAAAGCACGGGTTCAGTTCGAGCGCTGACCGGTTCTGTATCACCTCGACGACGACCAAAAGCAGGTCTGATTTCCTGGCGGATGTCGCCGCGGCGCGCATCGCGCTCGCGGCGCATGATGCGATCTGCAACATGGCTCTGCGGCGCTATGATTTCATGGTGCTGCTGGCAGCGGCGCTGCTGAACGGCCAGACAACTGTCCTGCCGTCATCGCGCGCGCGCCGTGCCATCGCGGCGGCGGTCGAGGGGTGGGCTTCGGTCCTGTTCGCTGAGAGCCTGGGCGATGTTGCGATGCCTGATGCCGCCGCCGTTGTGGCTGATGACATCGATGCTCTGGCCGACCAGTTGCCGTTTGCACCGGGGGAGGTGCATGTTTTCACTTCCGGTTCGACCGGGGAGCCGGTTCGTCATGTGAAGACCTGGGATATTCTGGCCGGTGGGGCGAGGTTGGCCGCCGAAGTGATCGGGCGGGCCGGCCTGAGGCCTGACCAATGCGTGATCGTTGGGACCACCCCGCATCAGCATATGTTTGGGCTGGAAGCGGCGGTGTTCACCGGCCTCGCGCATGGATTTTGCCTGTATGATGCGCCGGTTTTCTATCCGGCCGACCTGGAGAGCCTCGTTGCCCGGGTCGAGGCGTTGGACATCAACGAGCTGGTGCTGATCACCAGCCCGCCGCATCTGAAGTTCCTGCAGGAGGCGTTGCGCCAGACACCGCAGGTGCGTTGCATCATCTCGGCCACCGCGCCGCTGCACCGTGACGTCGCCGCCCGTCTCGAAGCCGATGGTGCGCGGCGGGTGTTCGAGATTTATGGCAGCACGGAAACCGGGTCGCTCGCCTGGCGGCGCACCGCAACCAACGAACTCTGGACCCCGCTGGAGGGCTTTCGGCTGACACCCGGCGAAGATGGCTGGTTCGCTGATGCGCAGCATCTGGCGCATGGTGCTATCCTCGGCGATGATATTGAGCTCTCCGTGGGCAGCCGGTTCCGTCTGCTTGGCCGCCATGGTGACATGGTGCGCATTGCCGGCAAACGCCAGAGCCTCGGCGCGCTCAACGCGGCGCTAACCGCGATGCCGGATATTCGCGATGGCGTGGTGATCCGCGAGACGGTCGGCGATGAGGACCGTCTGAGTGTTTTTGTCGTCCCCGATCCGGCAAGCACAATGGATACCGGGGCGCTGCGTCAAGCCGTTCGGATGCATATGAGATCCCATTTCGACCTGGTCTTTGTGCCGCGCCGGGTCCAGATCATTGATCAGATTCCGCGCGGTGAGACCGGAAAGATTGCAGCGGGCGATCTCGCCGCCCTGGCCGCCAGCGGCTCGAAACTTGCCGCCAAACCTGCGACCCGCAGAACCTCTCGGCGCAACTGAACGCGCTTAAAGGCCCGCATTCACCTGCTGCTGCTCCATATCGGCAATCAGCTTATCCACATCGCCGCCGCGAGCGTCGAGCATCGCACCGATGATTTCGCGCTGTGTGATCGCCAGCGAAATACCTTCAACGATCAAATCCGAAATCGCGGTCTTCCCGGAACGGTCCGAGATGAGCCAGTCAATGGAAACCTCTGACTGTTGTGACGGGCGCATCTGGCTATGCACAAGAACGCCTTTGGCGCCGGCGTCCTCGACGCCAGTGACGGATATCGCGGCGCGAAGATCTTCAATATCGCCCTTGAACTCGCGGAAATGGCCCGCGTAGACGAACGCTACATAGTTCGAGAAGGTTTCGGTGAATTGCGCCTGCTGGTCGTCTGACATCCGAAGCCAGTTGCGACCTGCCGTGAACCGCGCGATCTGTGGCAGCGCCGTCCTCTCCTCGAAGATCATTCGAAGTTCCTTGGCCGTCTCGGCGCGGGTTTTGTTGGAGTGGACCAGCTGAAGTATCTGCTCGATCGTCGCATCAACATGCGCCCTCGCCACGCCAACGTCGAAAGCTTTGGCAGGCCAAGCGCCAGCCAAACCAATCGTCGCGAGAAGAGAAAGAATCGCCGCCCTGCGGCAAAGAATTTGTATGAAAGCCATCGAACTCACACCAA
>Ga0307380_10012365_pt1 | contig 10632 bp, 23 predicted proteins | sample UN3MG_FD_202239 | JGI IMG/M metagenome (GOLD analysis project Ga0307380, IMG submission 202239) | Soil microbial communities from Risofladan, Vaasa, Finland - UN-3 | ecosystem: Environmental > Terrestrial > Soil > Coastal area > Acid sulfate soil | place: Finland: Risofladan, Vaasa | collected... | reverse complement strand
CAGGCCGTCCTTGCCCAGATCGAGACTGTGATCGCAGACGGCGCGGGACCGATGCTCGTGGGGCCACCTGGCATCGGCAAGACCATGATCGCCAGGCGGTTGCCAACGATCCTACCAGAGCCGAGCGAGCACGAGCTGCGCTGGCTCACGATCGAGTACCAGGCCATCGGGTTGCTCGAGCAATCTGCCCGCGCCACCCGGCGACCGTTTCGCGCGCCCCATCATACGGTCAGCGGACTCTCGCTCGTCGGGTCGGTAGGCCGCGGACAATCCGTGCGGCACACGCAATCTCTCCAGCACGCCGGCGAGCTACGCCTGGCGCGCTTTGGCGTGCTGTTTCTGGACGAGCTCGTCGAGTTCCGGCGCGGCGCGATCGAGGTGCTCAAAGAAGGGCTGGCCCGCATGGGCAAGACGGCGCCCCTGATCTGCGCCAGCTCCAACGCGTGCCCGTGTGGCTGGTTTGGTATGACGACCCGGCAGTGCGTCTGCACCGAGCAATCTCTACGTCGCTACAACGCTCGCATGTATGCCGCGATGACGATGCTCAATCTGCGCTACGTCAACGTGCCCGAGGTCTCGCTGCAATCGATCAGGACCGCCCACGAGGAGCCCTGCGAGAGCAGCGCTGTGATCCGCTCGCGCCTGACCGCGCTCGATGCGGTCATGGGGGTTCTGCGATGAGACAGCGTGAGACGATCACGATCCTGGTTGGCGACGATGACGAAGAAGTCGAGATCCCTTCGCGCTTCGAGGTGTGCGATCGCTGCGCCGGCCGCGGGACTCATGTCAACCCCAACATCGACGGCCACGGAATCACCGCCGACGAGTGGTGGGGTCCCGATTGGGACGACGAGTCGCGGGAGATGTACTTGTCGGGCGGCTACGACGTGACGTGCCAGGAATGCGACGGCGCCCGCGTCGTGCTCGTTCCCGATCTCGAGCGGCTCGAGCGAGAGGATCCCGAGCTGCTCAAGCAGTACCTGACCTACGCGCGCAGCATCGCCGACCTGCGCCGCGATGAGGCTTTCGAGCGCAAGCACGGCTGCTAGAATCACAAAACAAGGAGGACGAACCCTATGGTTGCGATTCGCAAATCGCTCCCGCTTGCCATGAGCTTGCCCCTGGCGCGCCAGATCATCGGTGGCGATCTGGGCAGCACGTCAAAGATGCCTGGCCACAGCTGGGGCATCGCGGCCAGCGCGTGCGCGCGTGGTTCCGTGCTGGCAATGCAGCCTGACACTGTGTGTAGCCGCTGCTATGCCATGCGTGGGCATTACGCGTGCCCATCGGTTGTCAACGCGCACGAGCGGCGCGCGGCCGGACTTGCCGATCCGCGCTGGGTACAAGCAATGGCGTACCTGTTGCGCGCCTATGACGAGCGTCACTTTCGGTGGTTTGACTCCGGAGATCTGCAATCGGTGGATCACCTGGCCAAGATCTGTCAAGTTGCGAGTCGCACGGCGCACACGCGTCACTGGCTACCCACGCATGAGCCGTTTATCGTCGGCCAATACCTGGCCGGCGGCGGGATCGTGCCGCCCAACCTCGTGATCCGCATCTCGGCCGACCACATCGAGGACCGTCCGACCACCGACACGTACGGAATGTGCACGGCGACAGTGCACAAACACCGGGGAGAGCCCGTGCCGGCACCGGGCGGCAACCGGAAACACTCCATCGAATGCCGGGCCCACGTCCGGGAACACCGCTGTGGCCCTTGCCGAGCGTGCTGGGATCCCCGGGTGAAAAACGTGAGCTACCCGCTCACCTAGGAGAAATCATGATTGAACTGGACGACAAGCGGCATCCCGCCGTCAAAAAGGCGCACGATCTGTACGACGACGGCGAGAATGTGCGGGTTGATGACGATGCCGAAATCAGCGAGTGCGACGACGGCTCGTGTTGGGTGCAAGCCTGGGTGCATGTTGACACGCTGGGGGCGCCATGAGCTCCACTGACGTGCGGCTGTGGCTCGAGGATACGCTGGTGTACGTGGTTCCGGCGATCCTGGCCTGGGAACCTGACGCCGACGTGCTGGCCAGCTACGACGGCGACAAGGTGCTCACCTGGTTCGGCGAGCTGGACTGGACGATCACGAACAGCATGACGCATGACGAGTGCGAAGACTTTGCCTTCAATGCGGGCTTGCTACTGGGAGCGTGCGGCATGGTCGATCTCACGTTTTCTCAACTGATCCAGGAGTACGAGGTCGACATCGAAGGGCTCGCCGCGTATTGCTCGCCGCAACCACCAGGAGCTGCCAATGACCAGAGTGTTTGACACCGACCCCGAGCGAGCCACGCTTGACGTCTGGCGTGCCTTCGCGGCATTGCAGGCGTCAATCGCACAAGCGAGTGACCGCATGGAGCTTGGGTTCGTCATCGAGCCGATGCGCCAGGTCGAGATCGCTTGCCGCAACTACATCGCGGTCGTCGATGCGTCCTATGGCCCGGGCGGCTGCGACGATCCGGCGTGTCGCGGCTGGGCCCACTTCAACCTGGGCGACGCGCGCGAAGGCATCCAGCGCTGCGACCAGTGCGACGCCTTCGCCGGCGACGACGACGCCCTCATCGCGCACGACCAGCACTGTCGCTGCGGCATGGGCGTCGACAAGGTGGCCGAGCGCTGTCACCTCTGCGCCGGGCCAGCCAAGGACGTCACGGGCTGGCTTGCGATCAACGAACAACTTTTGTGTCCCGACTGCCAACCAAAGGAACCCACATGACCGCATGGAAAACGAAGCTGGGCAAGATGAACGCCGAATGGCGCGAAAGCCTGAACATCTACATCGAAGGGCTCGCCGACTACTGCGATAAGTACAAGCTCTCGGTCCAGGGCATGTTCGATGCCGCCGAGCACCGCACGATCGACGACGATAGCCCGATCGATGATCTGGATGACGTCGAGGAGATCCAGTTCCAGATCGGCTACATCACCTGCGCGGCCGAGATGTTGGGCATCTTGCCCGAGGTGCTGATGCGCGGGCTCGGCAAGGACAAACACCCGCCCAAGCTCAAGACGATGGCCGGCGGCAAGTCGTGAGTCGCTACTACGATTCGCTCACCGCGGATGTGGTCTTGTCATGCGCGGGGCCCGAACTCGGCGCCCGCAAGGATCTCCAAGCCGACTTCGAACACGGCCAGTGGTGGGTGACAAATCGGTACACCGGCGCCCAGTGGTCGGTGGTGGAAGTCACAGGGCCAGAAGCGCTGGCGTACGAGCAAGTCACCCAAGGTGACGACTCGTGACGGCTGCGATGGTTTACCACTTCAGCTGCCCGTCGTGCGGCGGGAGTAACGTGCAGCTTTCCTTCCCTGTCTGGGTCAACGCCAACGACATCGACGATATGACCAAGTGGGACGTTGACGAGGGCGCCGAACCCGAGGACGACTCAGACAAAAGCTGGTGCATCGATTGCGAGTCGCACGTGCTGCTGCGCAAAACGGAACGGGCGATCAGCGCATGACACGTGTAGCGCTGGTCGCGTGCAGCAAGACCAAGGCTGCCGCCGCGTGCGAGGCGCAACACCTCTACACGTCGCCGCTCTTTCGGCTTGCGCGGAACTGGGCAATCGCGCACAGCGACGTCTGGTACATCGTGAGCGCGCGGCACTTTTTGGTTGCGCCCGAGACGTGGCTCGAGCCCTACGACTACACGCTGCCACCGCACAAAGATTATGCGTTCCAGTTCGGCGTGCATGTCACGACGCGCCTACGTCTCGCGCACCTGGGCAAGCCTTTGGACATTTCGATCCTGGCGGGCGCGCGTTACGCCGATGCAATTGTCGAGCGCGGGCAACGCAATCACGCGTGGCAGATCCATCAACCTCTGCGCGGGCTACAGATCGGCCAACGGCTGGCGTGGCTCCAAGAAAGGACAAACCCATGAGCTGGCAAAACTTTCGCAAGGGCATGCTGTCGTGCCCTCACTGTAGCTACGACGGCACGCGCTGTCCGCACGAAGTCAGCGGCCACGCCGACGAGTACCACGACGGGGACTGCGACTGCGCGCCGTTTTTGGTCAAGGCGGTCTCGCCGACCTACTGGAAGGTCACCGGCGTGTTTGGCTCTGCGATCGAGGGAGGCACGATCTGTCTTGACGACGAAAGCTCGTCATCGGACGATGACCTCGACTGCCGAGAACTGGTGTGCCAGGCATGCAACGGCGCCTTCGAGATTCCCTGGCAGGCAGACGTTAGCTTCACCGAGTCGGCGGCGTCGCTCGAGCTGATGCATGCATACAAGCGCGCCCAAGAGCTTGATGGCCAGCGCGTGGTCTTTGCGCGATCATACGAGCTGTCCAGGCGCTGCACTGTCGAGATCGGCACCACCGGCGTATTGCGCTACGAGGTGCGACCCGACCAGGTGCTCGTCGAGCTCGACGAGCATGTCCCGTGGCTCGATGAGTGGAACAACTGCATCGAGTTTCACCTCAGCGGCGAGGATCTGACGCGGGAGTTCCTGCGCTGCGTGGCCAAACAGTCATGACCCGGTCGTTTTGTGCCTCGTGCCTGGCCGAGGGTGGAGTACTCGCCCTGGCCGAGCACGACGGCAAGCAGGTGACGATGTGCGCCAAGTGCCTGCGCGGCGATCTGCGCACCGGGCGGTGGTCGTTTGACGAGGACGAGCACGCCGCGGCGACGTCGCGCGGCGGGCGCCACTCGTCACCGGCGGCCGGCGCCTCGCCGACAGCGTCGCCCGGGCGCAAGATCCGCAAATGATCTTGACGGGCCCTTGTGACCCGGGCAATAAACCCACAACCGGAGGACGAACGAATGGGACGACCAGCACTACGCGTGGTGGACGACGACTGGCTCGCGTGGCGCGCCGCCGATCGCCAGCACGAGGCGGGCGCGCTGCAATTTGGGCGGCACCCGTTTGAGGATCCGACGATCTGGCAGGACTTGGCCGACGAGTACCTGTTTTCCTGTATTGGGTCGCTGTTTGCGACCATGGCCAAGTGCGGAGGACGAATCATGACGAGCAAAAACAACACCAAGAAGCGCGGGAGACAGAGCACGAGCGTGCAACAGCAGGCGCTGCTCGAGCTGTTGGCCACCGACGAGATGACCACAAGACAAATCGCGCTGCACTTCGGGTTCGACCTGTCCCGCGCGAGCCAGATACTCAAGCCGCTGATTGCGGACGGACGCGTATCTCGGCGCAAGCCAGGCAAGGGCTACGGGTATCTGTACCACCGCACGAGAGCTGCCGCTCCGACGCCTGTAGTCGAGCCCGCGGCGACGAACGGTGCCGCCGAACCGACCACGTGGCAGCACAAGATCGCGTTTCTGGCGCAATGGGAGGGCTTCAAGGACGAGGCGGTGTTTGTCGACGAGCTGCTCCGCGTGTATCGGGAGAACCGATGAGCCGGATACCTGAACACGAAAAGCGTCATCGCGCCTGGACCAAGAAATATCTGGGCGCCCTGGTCGGCATGACGATCACTGCGGTCGGCACTGGGCGCGATGGGTTTCCCTACTTCAAGGCTCGCGACAGGGCAGGCAACGAGGTGACGTGCGAAATCTCGTGCGACCCCGAGGGCAACGGCCCTGGCTTTTTGTTCGGACTGCCCGCCGCGTTCAGGGATGTGTCCTAATGACTGCCAACGATCACAAACATCGCGCGAAGGTGGGAATGGTCGCGCCATTCCGCGGCCAGATCGCCACCGCGAAGGAAAACCGGGCAGCACACGGCAACATCTGCGAAATCGCCGTGTGTCTATGCGGCGCGACGCGATTCACGAACATCAACCAGCAGCACCGCGAGCGTGGGCGATGGACGCCACCGGACAAAGCGCAGTAAAGGAGGAACCAGTGAATCATGGAGACATCGTCACGGGGCTGGTGTGGCCCCAGGGACGAGCACGCAACCAGCCACACCAGCGCACCGAGGCGCGGTTTGACACGTCCCTCGGAATGGCGATCAAGCACCTGCTGGGCGAGCTGCGCCGCCTGGGCGCGCGCTACATCACGATCTCGACCGAGCTCGAGGGTTACGAGAAGGACGGCCGCTGGCGACCCTATGCCCACGCGCGCGAACCCGACGACCCCGGCGTGGCTGTTTACTTTGACTGGGACGGCGAGCAGATGTGTTTGTCGTGCGACCGCTGGCTCAAGGTCAAGGACAACATTCGCTCGATCGGAAAAACGATCGAGGCCATGCGCGGCATCGAGCGCTGGGGAAGCTCTGAGACCATGAAGCGTGCCTTCGTTGGTTTCCGGCACGCGCTGCCCGCCGCCGGCGAGGACTGGCGCTCGGTGCTCGGGCTCAGAAATCAGGTCACGTTCGACGAGGTACGCCGGCGGCACCGTGAGCTGGCGCTCGGCGCACATCCCGATCACGGCGGCAACCAGCACGAGATGGTGCGCCTCAACCAGGCCCTGGAGGCCGCCAAGGGCGAGCTCGACCCGTGAGGTGGTCCGAGTTTCATAAGCGGGACCACTCGCGGCGGACGTCTCGCACGCCGCCCTCGCGGCGCTGGTCTGCGCGGCTCAATGCTCATATCGAGATGCCTACGCGGTTCTTTATCGTGCAGACAGGCTCCATCTTCCACATCTTTTACGATGGCGCCTATATCACCAGCGAGCTGAACCCGAACACCGGCTTGGGCGCCGGCGACGACGCGCGCGCCAAGCTCAGCGCGATGGGCGTCATCTGATAGCAGTACCGCAGCACACCAGGGCCACGCTTGGAGTGCGTTTGCGGTTGAATAATCCATCTCCGTGGCATAGGAGGACGAACATGACAACAAGCACCATTCCGTACAAAGACCTGATCCTGGCCGGCAACGGCTATGAGAACCCACGCCTGTCGGTCGACAAGGTCTCGATCGGCGAGCTGGCCCAGACGATCCTGGACCACGGGCTACTCCAGCCGCTGATCGTGTGGAAAACGCTCGATCCGGAGACGAAGGCGACGATCTATGTCGTCGTCGACGGCAGCCGGCGCTACCGCGCGATCGGCGAGCTCACCAGCAAGAAGCACGCGGCGCCGCTGTTGGCGGCGGTGCCGGTCCACATGGTGGAGGCGCCCTCGGCCACCGAGGCGCGCATCACAGGGCTGACCGCACATGTGCAGCGCGAGGAGCTCACCAGCTTCGAGCTGGCCAAGGCGGTCACCGACCTGGTTGGCGCCGGCGTCAAGCAAAAGGACATGGCCAAAAAGCTGCGCAAGTCGCCCACGTGGGTATCGCGCCAGCTCTCGGCCTACCGGTATGCGTCCGAGCCCGTGCGCAAGGCCTGGCAGGCCGGCAAGCTACCGGACGACGACGTGCAGCATCTGGCGTCGATCAAAGTTGTGAGTGACAAGACGGGCAAGCCGACCAAGGCGCCCGACCACGAGGCCCAGGACAAGCAGCTCGAAAAGATCCTGGCCAAGCGGCAAAACGGCTCGCGCAACGAGCGCGCCGAGGCGCGCCAGATCGCCAAGGGCTCCAAGGGTAGCACCAAGAAATCATCGGGAGCCAACGGCGCGCCGGCCGAACGAACGCTGCGACCGTCCCCCGAGGTGCTGGCTCGCTACTACGACGTGGCGGTCAAGGCCAAGCAGACCAACATGTATGCCCGCGGCATGCGTGATGCCCTGGCGTTCTGTCTGGGCAAGCTGGGGCCTGGTGAGTTTCACGAGGACTGGGCGACGCACGCCAAGCAAAACGGCATGTACACCACCGATAAGCCCAAGCTGCCCAAGGCCAAGAACCCCTCGCGCGCCAAAGAGATCGTCAAGGCCGCGGCGCGGCGACAGGCCTAGATGCCAGACATCACGGTGTGCCCGCGGTGCAAAGAGCCGGTACATGCCAGCGAGTCGACCGACGCTGGCCTGTGCCTTTCGTGCGCCGACATCAAGATCGCCTACCGCGTACTGGTGCCCGAATTGGGCACCGGGCGCGGGCGCGTTCACTCCGGTGTCGGGCGCTGGGTCATGCTCGAGCCGCTGTTCTTCGAGGCGGCCGATGCGTTTGCGTTCATTGACGCCGGCGGCGCCGGCGCGACCGGCCCGCACCACGTGGTCAGCGTGCGGCAGGTCTATCGAAAGGATGTGTGCTGATGGGAGCTAAGCCCCGTTTCAAACCAACCAACATCGTCCGCAAGGCGGTGCTCGATGTACGCCCCTTGCGCCGACTGAACCCAAACCAGGTGCCGATCCACAGCACCAAGATGCTCGGGCGCGCTGATCCGCGCTGCGGCACCATGGGCAACGGCACCAGCAACTGGGAATCGGTGACCTGCCCCTTCTGTCTGCTGGCGGCTCCGCCTGAGCACCAGATGCACAAGTCTGGGACGGGTGACCCGTTCCGCAAGTTTTTGTGCGGCGTCAAGTACGACTCGTTTAACTCCGGTTGGGAGTGGGAGGAGGTGACGTGCGCCGATTGTCTGCGCGCATTCTACGCCGCCGAGCTCTCGGCAGAGCTAGTGGACGCCATGCGTGTGGTCGTCGGCAACGCCCTGGTCGAGGCGGTCAATAGCAATATCCGCCCGGTGAGCCACAACGACTGCGTTTCTTGTTACCCGGTGGCTGGTCGTGGTGAGGATCGATGTCTGAACTGCATCATCGCGCGCGGCAAGCCGCACAAGGGAGGAACTCCGGACGGCGAGGGGCTCCTGGCAAAATTCGCCCAGGTCCCCCTCGGTGCGGCCGAGGAGTTTTTCGACGGCTTTGACAACATCGCCCCCAGGGGCGCCCACATGTACCGCCAGGCCTACCGATTGGGCCAGAAACTGAGAGCACGCTATGGCCACAAATAACGGCACCGACGAAGACATCATCGCCGACCAGGTGCATCTGATCACGAAACACGCCTTCAAGATCGCCGAGGCTATCCGGGAGGTAAAGCTCGAGCTTCGGGCCACCGCCGTCATGATGGCGCTGCTGCACGTCGAAACCCGGGACGAACCGCTGATCGATGTCACCATTGCAACCATTCACACCGTCCGGGACGCCCGAATGACCGCGTTTCTGCTAGGGAACCGCCCCGACTCGAAAACGGTCCCGGAGGCGTGATAGACTTGGCCTCATGAAACGCACCCTTGCTCGGCTCCTCACCCCCATCCTGGCCGGTCTCCTGGCGCTGCTGGCCGTGCTGTCGATCTCCTCGGTAGCGTTTGCAGCTGACCCGGTGCCCGAAACACCGGCGGCCACGCGCCTAATGGGCATCGCCTTTGATGTGCTCGCCCTGGTCGTGGGCGCGTTCGTCATGTGGGGCATGCACCGCCTGCTGGCGCTGTTTGAGAAAAAGTCGGGCATCGATATTCCTGACAAGCAGGAAGCGTTGCTCGACGCCTGGGTAAAAAAGGGCATTGTGTATGCCGAAGAAAAGTCGCGCGGCAAGATCAAGTCGTTGGGCGAAAAACTCAAGGGACCCGAGAAACTCGAGATCGCCGCCAAGTTTGCGCTCGACATGGCCGAGTCGCGCGGCCTGGTCAAATGGACCAAGGACAAGATCGCCGCCAAGGTCGAAGCGTCACTGGGCGAGCACCGTCTCAACGGCGGCAAGCCGAGCCTGGACAAAGACTCGTCGCCCGACGCGCCTGCCGTCACCAATTAACCCATGACGGGCATCCTTGTCGGCGCGGTGATCGCCCTGGTCGGTCTGAGCGCGCTGCTCGGCGGCGCCACGGTGTGGCTGGCCAAAAAAGCGCTGAGCAACGGCGACGGCTGGCGAACTCAGGTGGAACAGGTCGGCGAGCACCGGTTGGCCAATGAGAAGTTCCAGCGGAGCGTCGAGAGCTTGGACAAGGATCTGGCCCAGGCGCAAAAGGACCGAGACAATGAACATGCGGCTCGCAAGTTGGTCGAAGGGCAACGCGATAGGGCGATCGCGTCGCTGGTGTCATCGGGCGACCCTGCTGGCATTGCTGCTAGCATCAATGCTGATCTCGAGCGGCTGTCGAAGCTGTCCGAAGCCGGTGGTGCCGCCGGTCCTGCCCCCGGTTAGGGTCGAGGTTGTCAAGCGGTGTATGGCGCCGCTGTCCAAAGACCTGGTCGCGGTGCTCGCCACGACGCGCTGGCCCGATCCAGCGCCCGATGGCACCACGATCATCAGTCGGCCGCTGCTGGGTCAGTTCAAGCTCGTGATTGGCGCGCTGGTCAACTACATTGAGACGCAGCTGGCGGCGTGCCGGGTCGACGCAGGTGACACGCCGTAGCTGGCAGTGCAGCTGGGAACACGCCAACGGTTCTCGCTGCACGCGCGTCGGGGTCGGCCAACCGCCCTACTGCCGCGATCACTTTCACCAGCTCTATTACGCAGACGGAGCGGCCGACGAGATCAACGACGATCTGATTGAATCCTTTTTGGGCCATCCGATCGTGGCTGACCTGTTCGGCCGGTTCGCCTCCGGCCTGGCGTCCGAGCTCCCATTCGATCTGCCGCGCCCCGTGCAGCCGCCGCGGCGCCAGGGCGGCGCCTATTACGCTGAATGGCCCCCGCGGCCGGACAACCCGTTCGCGGGCGCGCCGCCGCCGCGCAACAATCCGGGCCCGACGCCGCGGCAGCCACCACCGCCGCCGGCCCCAAGTGCCGAAGATCCGCGGGTTGTGCTGGGTTTTGGGCCCACCGAGGCGCTCGATGTGCGCAAGATAAAGGCCCGCCAGCGCGCCCTGGCGGCGGTGCTGCACCCGGACCACGGGG
>Ga0307380_10012363_pt1 | contig 10633 bp, 8 predicted proteins | sample UN3MG_FD_202239 | JGI IMG/M metagenome (GOLD analysis project Ga0307380, IMG submission 202239) | Soil microbial communities from Risofladan, Vaasa, Finland - UN-3 | ecosystem: Environmental > Terrestrial > Soil > Coastal area > Acid sulfate soil | place: Finland: Risofladan, Vaasa | collected... | reverse complement strand
AAAAATTTCTTTCCAACTTTAGGATTTTCAAATCCTGCTGAAGTTAGTAATAGTTTCATTTTGTATCTACCTCTCATTATAAAGATAAAAGATATTATTTATAAATTTAGCTTTAAAGAGACCCTGCCATAAATTACTTTTCAGTCAAATCAACCTTTTATGAGGCGCCCGAGGGAATTACAGATAACGATTTGAGCGTATCTGAAGTTCCAAGTGAAGCGAGGAATTTGGGTGAGGACATAATTCAAGCCAGATATACTCTGTTATATGCTCCCGATAGAGACGAGGAGCGAATCGACGAAGCGTTGTGATCGAGGGGTCAGATATTTTATTGTTTTATGGCATATATATCGCCATTTCCCCAATCACTACCAACTCCGTTGCATGTCTACGGTTAAGCTCTCCCTCCTTCTGCTCAGAACATCTAAGGATAAGGTAAGGATGACTTTTTTATCATGTCTATTGACATCTTAATATCACTAATTATTGGAGGAAAATCGTAATCATCATCAGGGAGATCACTAATATCTATTCTTTTTTTATGGTCATAAAATTGACCTTTCAGATATATGTAGTATTTAGCTTCTTTTTTGAGGAATGTTGTAATACTATCTGCCATTATTACCTTAATATGAGGTAAAATACCAAACTTGGAAAGTGGTTTAACAGAAATCTGTTTATTTGCCCATTTATTCATCTCATTCCTAATTCCCGAGTTACCATTGCTTAAAACTATTGTCACTGAAAGAAATTCATCGGTACGCCCGCTGTTCGATTCCAAAACGATCAGCTTAAATTTGTTTCTTCCAAATTTATCAATCGCTTTTTTTAATACTATCTTTCCAAACTTTAACTTTCGCAATGAAATGATGGACCTTTTTAACTCTTCTTGTTGTCCTTTTATTTTACTCAGTTCTTTTGTCCTTTCGGTCCATAATTTTTCTATCTCAGGAAGCACTTTAGAATAGAATCTTCCTACATATCCTTTATTGATATCGCATCCGATGAATCTGCGATTCATACATTTTGCTTGAGCTAATACAATCCCAGAACCTGCAAATGGATCTAGCACTATGTCTTTCTCATCAGTTGACAGTAAAATCATTCTCTCAACCAATTTTGGGGGAAACGGGCATACATGCTGAATGTTTCCATTACCCCAAGAACCTTGATTTGGAATCGGCATCCTCCAAATGTTCTCAGGAACCTTTCCTTTAGGATTATATCTCTCCGGATATTTTACCCACCATTTTTTAAGAGTATCTATCTCTCTTATCCTATCGATATAATATTTAAAGTTGTTCATTTTAGAGAATAGAAGGACGTATTCAAAATTGTTTCTAAATTGACCTTTTCGTGAATAAGGAAGATTTTTTACCTTGTCCCAAATTACAATGTCTTGTGGTATCCAGCCATCTTCTTCGATAGCTCTCATTATTTCCAAAGGGAGTAATTTTAACCGCCCACCTCTCCTATAGGTATCTATGACAAGCCATAACATCCCAGTATCTGTAGTTGCCTTGAGGCATTTCTGAAAAACGTTCTTAATATCTGACAGGTAATCCTCGAAATCTTGGTTCCATCCTATCTGAGAAGAGTTTTTATCATAGTTTTTGACATCAAAATAGGGAGGGGATGTAATTATGACTTGTACAGAGTTTGGTTTTATAATCTTGTCGATTTTTCTAGCATCTATACAAAAATAATTATTGAGCTTGCCCAAGAGAACCCCCTCAAGTATATTTTATATAATTTCTTACATCTTTCTTTATAAGTCCTAACTGATCTGCGATGTCACAAGTATCACCATCTAAGTGATTTCGTATATAATTTTCCTCTAAAAATGTCAGAACAGGCAAAGCAAATTCTTCCTCTTGTATAATCTCAAGTGGGGCACCTTCCTCTTTTCTGTCTTTTATAAGATAACCAAAAACCACCATATTTGCCGTATCACGATAGAACACCTTAAGGACCTCCTGTAAAACTTTTTTATATCCATATTTTCTTTGGACTTGATGTAATATTAGATTAGAAAATTGTTCAGAGAGCCAGGTCTTAAAAGCTTCTGGTGTCTTTATATTATTAGGTATGATTTCTGAGACCTTGGGAGTCAATTTATTTCTGTCAAAACCTCGATTAAATGTAATAAACAATAAGGAGTCTTTGTCAAAAAATCCTGAAGAAAAAAGAGCTTCCAGATCGAATATGATGATATCGTTGAATATAGATTCATAATCGAGATATATGATTTTTTTTGTTCCAATTACATTTTTATATTTTTCATCTATGAAATCTACGATTCGTCCATTTATGATATCAATAAACTCATATGGCCTATTAAATTTGGCTCGCCTGTACAGCCTCTTGTTATTCTCTATTGAATATATATTTCTAATATTAAAACGCTTATAAAATTCTATTGAATCTATGAATCTATATCCAGAGAAGGTTATGTATGAAAGTTTTTCAGACGGAACATGTTGTGGATGAAAAGTTTCCTCTGTAATGTTAAAAATTCGGGAACGAACCAAGCTCTTATTTGGTCGGCTTGAATAGTCTACATCAATCTTCGTCAATGCCCCTAACCTCCTTTAGAGCCCTATTAAAAACAAATAAACCCACAGCTTTTTTGGGTTTGCCTCTGAGTCCAAAACATTCAACTAATTCATTGTAGTCTTCCTCAAGAACTTTAAAGGAAATAGTTACCTCCTTTTTTGGCTCACGATACTCTTTCACAACTTTACGAAATTCCCTACCGTAATTGAAAATTATCTCTTCAATGTCTGTTTCATCTGCTCTAACCCTAAACAGCTTAGATGTCACATCATAATTTTTTCTCAAAAATGAAACATATTGTCTTGATACTTGAAAAACCAGATCAGCTATATTGACATAAATTGGATGATTAGGATGTATGTCACTTTTAGCCGAATTCCAGGGTATATCTCGGCTATCACCACTAACTCGAACAACTGCTTTGAACCTATTTATTGTTGGATGGGCTAGACCCAATCTTTCTTTCTTAAAGCCCATCCTCCAATCAAGATTATTCTGCAAAATAATTCTCCCATTTCCAATAAAATCAATACCATATGAATACTCCTCACCGGCCTGAGCCATCACCCCGAGTGTAATTTCTACATGGACTTTTCTATCAGAAGGGGGAACAGGAATATCTGTGATATATCTTGAAGGTGGTGCATAATCACTTTTTGACCATGGGATTTCTGGAACAATTTCAATAATCTTATCGTTAAATATTATCCGGAGCGTTTCCTCTTTAATTTCATCCCGATATGTGTGAGTAATGGACTTTCTAATTTCCCTTATTGAAAACGGATTCAATATAATCTTTAAGTTCTCAATAATGATTTTAGTAACTTCCTCTGGTATCGAATTGTCTATATTGTATTCAATTTCCCATTTGTCACGACCTTCATCTTTGGTGAACCAGTCCTCATCTACATCGATTTTTAGCCCATCCTCATTTTTTTTACGAGTAAGAATTGTAATTTTTTCCCCAAGAAAGAATAAGGCTCTTTTTGCTCCAACACCCCATATTCCCTTAATTCCCTCACCACCAGTTCTATTGGTACCCCCTGGCATAAGTAATAGGGGAAGTGTTTCTAAATCAATACCACCGGCATTATCTTTTATTTCAATCTTACTCTCTGATATTGAAATATTTACCTCAAGTAGTCCAGTTTTTTTGAGAATTTTCCAATTATCAATTGAATTATCTATGAGATCACAAATCGCTTTGTCGTCTGAGATGTCTTGAATTAATGCATCATAAATCCGCTTCGATGGCGTTATGTCAATTTTTGGCATTCGATTTTTCCTCCTATAATTGTTTCTCCTAATTAACTAGGTGTACATTATAGTTAATGTCTCTAGGCTTCTCTATCTATTGGCCGTCAACTTTTTGCCTAGCGGGCTGTTTTTATCGTGCATATACTTCATTTTCTTAATATCATTCTATGCCTTAAATTCTTTGCTCACGATTGTGTATAACTCGTTTTCATACGTAATATTATAGCCTTAACAATACATATTAGTTGAATTATAAATATAAATATACGCTTTTCAAGTATCATTTCAAACACTTTTTAATGTGATGTATTATATAAGCTGCTTTATGGGATAAAGTTAATTTAATATTTGCTTCACTGTTACTCATTTTTATCTACTTCTTTCTTTAAACATATTTGAAAAAAGGGCACAGTTTTATATAACGTCTTGCAAATAAAAGAAGCTACCGAAGGCAATTTGGGGAAATCTCTGCTTTCCCTTTTATCCGCTGTTAGGTAATACGGCTGGCTTATCTTATTAGAAATAACATTACTTCCCATATCACTTTTTACCTTTCCATACCGAGCTTTGAATTACTGAAAACCTATCTTTAACCCCAAAATTCTTATACAAACTCTCAGTTACAGTTCCTGTTGGATAATTTGTCTTTTCCTGTATTGCCACAAGTTCTACTGCAATAAGCAAGAATTCAACTGTGAATTCTCCAACTTTATCTAATTCCTTGAAAGGTTCGACATGTTCAGGTTTAAAAAACTGGAGAGTTGGCGGGAATGAGGTTACAGGTTTAATCTGACTTAGCATTTTCAGAATGTAGTCTCTTAGTTTTAGAGTCAACAATGGATTGAAAGCATGCTTAACATACATCTCTACAATCAAGTGAACATGAGCTGGAGTTCTCTCTCGCTTATCTGGTTCTCTAAATTTTACAATGAAATCATAAGGTGATTGTTGCTTGCTCCCAGGATAAACTTCAAAACGAACATTTTCACTAGTTGTATAAACAAGGTCGTCCTCTTGTAGTTGCCTAACCTTCCACATTTTGTAGGAGGACTGCAAATAGTAATAAATGGTTTTTAACAAGCTGAACAATTTCTTCATTTTTTCACCTCATAAACGAGTAGATATTGATGGTCTATTTTTAAATAATCTCTTAAATTTTGTGTTTTTGAATTTGACCCTTCTTGAGTAACAGCTATAATTTCCTTTAGCCATAAATTATCAAGTGTCAACACATCTACCAATCTTTTAGCAAGAGGCTCCACATATCCTTCTACTCTTACATCTTGTGTTTGGATTACAATAAATCCATCATTGGTTATTGTAGCTAGCTCTCGATTTACAATTTCTTTTGTTTTCTGCAAGTAGAACTCGATGTTTGAGTGAGAAGGATTATTATTCAAAAATGGTGACTTGATAAAAAGTAATCCCTTTTTCTTTTCCCCTCTCTTCTCAAAAAAGTATGCCTCATTTTCAGAATAAGAGATGAAAGTTATAGTTAAATATCCGTCTCCATTTGAATATCTATCAATCACATTTTTATTTAAAAGTTCTTCAAAATCTTTCTCTGGCATGATCCATACTGTTGTAGTTTCAAGTTCATCTAACTTCCTCTTTAGCAGTGGCTTCTCTAAGGTTGGAACAAGCAAACCATAATCTATTCCTCTTTCTCTTAGACTTAAAGAGGAAGGTGCTTTAGGTTTTTCAAAAATTGGTAGATACTCATGAGCCAAAAGTAGAAAATTGTATTTTATGCTATTAGCATACCAAAATCCTGTAGTCTTACAATTATGTTGCCGTTTGATAATAAGATCTCTCAATTTGAAGCCTGCATCCAGATAAACATTTATAAGTTTAAATCCTAAAGGAATTACATGTTTTTTCCGCCGTGTGTCTCCTATTAAAATGGCACATTGTTTACCCGGCTTTAGCACTCTAAAGCTTTCTTTTGCAACTTTGGACATCTCTTTTAAGAATTCATTAATATCGTAAAACGATAAATCAGCTTCTTTATAATCCGTATAATGAATAATGTTTGAATAGGGAGGATGAGCACAGATTAAATCTATAGAGTTATCTTTTAGGAATGATAAATCTCTAGCATCGCCAACTGACAGTTCTGGTTCGTAAACCTTTAAATGGTTTTTTTCGTCAGTAAAAGTTAATTGTTGATGTTCTAATATGAAATTCACATTCTTCTTTGCTAGTTCAATAGCTTTATCGTTAATATCAAAGGCTATGCATTTTCTTCCTAAAAGTCTACATTCTACAGCGGTTGTTCCTGCTCCGCAAAAATAATCCAGGATCAATTCACCAGGTTTTGAATATTTGAGAATCACATTTCTTGGGATATAAGGGGACCAATTACCTCTATATTCGCCACTATGAGTTGCCCAATTACCCCTTTGTTTGAAGCTCCAGATCGTGGCTTGTTCCTCTTTAAAATCTTTTGGATGAAGTGTTTTTATTTTTTTAGAAACTTTTAAGGCACTAATATTAAGCCCTTGAGAGCGAGTAATAAGCCGTTCAATGTACCTAAAAGTAACTCCGTACTTTTGACCAATCTCTAAATCGGGGGTTCCTTTTATTTTCTCCTGCAAGATTGCTTCTTGGAGTTCCCCTTCGGTTTTAAAATTTATCTTTTGATTAGCCATCGTACCCTCTTTCTATTAAGTCCACCGTTTCGCCTAACGTATTGCGGTTATCTGAGTCTCGGCGAAGCCGATACCGAGCCACGAAGTGGCGAAGAGTTGCGAGCACATCATCATTATTATTTTCATCTTCTAATAAAAACCTACACAACCATATTCTTTAATGATATTTATCATCTCCACTAGAGTATCTTCATATATTGAATTTGGGAATTTACTTAAATAGCCTGATATCAGCCGAATACATCTATCTGGAGAATCTATCTGAGTATAATAAACCAATAACATCAAGGAGTCGCATCTAATTTTTTCATTTATGTACTTGTCAAAAGCAATAGATTTCAAAATACTGTTTCGGTTCGGAACAACATCTATGATAGCATGAATAGACTGACCAATAGAACCTCTGTTAAAACCATCTTCTTCATCGACAAGTTCTAATAGTAATTCTACTTCTTTTCTTCCAAATTTTTCTTCGATTAGAGAAAGAGCATGTTTTCTAGTATCTTCATCTATTATGTTATCTTTATGCCACCAAATATCCATATGACCCGGTATATACGTTAAGCAAATAGCCAATTGAGTACGAAGAAATTCATTTCCTATATTTGGGAAAGAAGTAACAAAATAGTACCAAGTTGCTTTACGATTTCTATGATAAAAGAAAAGTGATTTAATACCTTCAAAACATTTTTGGATATTTTTTATATCCGCAAAATATTCTAAAGAAAGACCGAAATTATCTCCTTTTTTATACTTTTTTTGGTATCTCAAAAAATGTTTGATAAAGCCATAAAATGTGTTTTTGCTAAATTCGTTACTCACAGAAATAGAAATTTGATAGGGGCCTTTTTCAATCACTTCCGAATTATTTTCTAAATATTCTGTTATATCACACCAAACAGCTTTCTTTTCTAAGGGATTAAATACGATTCCTGTAATGGGAAGAATATGAGAATTCCAATATTCAAAATGATCCTTATCTGACCTAATGTAATATGTTTTTTGGTCATTGCTAACATAAGATTTTCCTGACTTAATTTGCACTCCAATGCAACAACCAGTTGCTTCTTCTCCCAAAATAAATTCTATATAGCCATCATTTCCTATATCGTTGCCCAAATCAATTTCTCTAAAAGCGCTATTACAACTTTCTACAACATCCCTTACATAATTTACACCTTGCCACTCGATGGCTTTAGATCTTTTTCTTTTTGTTGTCATAGCCCATCTTCATAATATTGTGCTCACAATTTCCGATAAAGGCTGGTGTGTATCTGAAGTTTTGCGGAACGAAGGTGAGCAAAATTTTGGTGGAGCGAGGGCGAGGGAGCAATAGCGACCGAAGTGTCTTGAGCAAAAGGTCCCAAACACATGCACCCCCTACTATCTCTTTTCATTCTATGTTTAAATATGGCATTCATCGATTTAAATAACTTCTAAATTTTTCTTTATCAATTTTTCCATTCGAAACTAAATCTGTTAAATCAAAATATCTAGCAATATCTTCGCTAATCTGCTCACCGTTCCATATTATTATTCCATAATTCGCAGCTGTGTTTATGGTATCTCCTCGATAGTATCCATTAGTAATTAAGATTGGAATCAATGGAAATGGAGACTCAACAAATTCATGAGGTAACACGAATAAAGAAAAACCTTGTTTTTTCCTTAACTTATCAATGTCTGTGACAAATTCACTAATATCAGTATTGGTTACCTCACCACCGTTACTTCTGTGTTTTCCCTGACCCACAACTCTGAGATTAATATCATGAAAGATTCTTTTGGTATTATGGTACTTCAACCAACCATAAACATCAACCCCGCCATCTTTACTGCCTCTTGTGACATTACAGTCCTGAATACCATTTATTTCAAGGATCAAACCACATATTTTTTCAAATTCTTGCCAACTAATTGTTTTTAGGAATTCTGAAATTTGGTCTTTCCATTCAAGAATCCTATGTATATCTTTTTCTTCATGGGTGCTAACAACTAGATCTGTTCGAATTAAAACATCGTCATTTGACTCGTCAAATAGATATTGAGGAGTTATACCTTGATGCTTGCATTCTCTAATCTTTTTGTTAACAGCTCTCTTAATTCTTTTAATCAAGTCGTCACTTTTTTCTAACGCCTCTAAATCAGACATTCCGTCTTCCTGAAGAAATTTGACTACCTCTTCAGAGAGATTAATTCTTGTATCACGCTTTCTAAATAGCTGAGTAACAAAGTCCTTTATCTGAATTTTAATCACTCCTCTGGGGATCTCATCGTACTTATGACCCTTTTTTGAGTTTTCGCTGCATTTTCAACATTCCCTAATTTATCTATGAAAAGATCTATTTTCTCTTCCTTCTCAATTATTCTAGGAATCGGGAGAGTATTAATGGTTGATGTTATACGATCTAATTCATTCAATTTCGAATCAATATCTATTTTAATTTCCTGTGCCTCTTTTTGATATCTTGCTTCTTCCATTTTATATCTAGCTTCGTCTATTGATAAATCACAATTCTCAAATTTTTCGAAGACCGATTTATTTTCCTCAAGAAGTAATTTTGAGAGTATATCCCTCACATCTGGATTAACCCTTGGCAATCGTGGCTCGTCATTATTTATACCCTCTTCTCCCAAATACCACCCAAGTAATTTTTTAATATTTTCATTATTTTTAAACTTCTTATCGCTGTCGTCCCACTCTAACCAATCCTTTAATATGGGTTTTCTAAATATTGCTTCATTAAAGAGGCTAAAATGATCAGCAGTTATTTTGTCACCATAATCTCCGTCTTTTTTTGCTTGTTTCCAAGCATTATAAGAACGAATAAGTTGTGCAACAGTAGTTCTTCCGATTCCTGTCATCGCTGCTAAATCTGTAGGTCTAAGATTTCTCTGATCTTGCATCATATCTGAAAAATATCTCCCTTGTTGTAAAGGTCCCCATTCTTTGATTCCTTTAATATGCCTCATTCCTTGTAATAGCCACACAACATCTTTATTGTTTCCATGATATACTAAAACTTTAAACTTCATCAGAGATTCTATTACTTTTTCATCTAGACTAATACGTCCCCTTGAATGGTCTTCTTGTAACACTTTTAATGAACTTATCCTTCTATTTCCTTCCACAACAACGTATTTGCCATCAGATAGAGGGCGAACAACAACCTTATCTACACTTAAAAATCCAAATTTTTTTACCTTCTCAATGATGTCTTTCAATCCTTCCTTTTTCATGTTGGTAAGTGCTTCCTGTTGCACTCTTTCCTCAATGATTCTTTTGTCAGGTACCTCCTCAAAACCCATTTCTAACAACCGTGGGTTATTTGGATCTACCATGACATTCTCTAGCTCTACTTCTTCTTCTGTAAGATCTAGCAACTCCAAATTAATCTCATTTCCTATTGGCATTTATATCACCCCTTTTTATATGTGTATATGCTTCATATTTATAATATCCTCCGTTTTCTTAAACCTTTTGCTCACGATTGCTTATAAAATAAACGAAGTATTTCGTTTATGCACCCAGATTGTCATGTATTGCGAAGTACTTTGTCCATATTTAAATATTATAACTTTTATGTCACATATTAAACATAAAAATAAGGATTTTTTATTTTTTAACCTTAAAATCCAGCACTCTCCCTTCCGGGCCGATCACGTCAACAGTCACTTTGTCTTCTTCTTTTATTTCACCATTTAATAGCTTCATTGCCAGTACATTCTGCACTTCATTCTGTATAACCCTCTTTAGTGGCCTTGCTCCATAAACAGGATCAAACCCCTCTTTTGCCAGAATCTTTTTAGCCTTATCTGTTATATCAAGACTTAGCTTCTTGCCTTTTAGAATCTCCTTTAAGCTTTCGATCTGAATTTCAACAATTTTAGTTATCTCATTCATTCCCAGCCTGTGAAATATAACAATGTCATCTACTCTATTTAAAAATTCCGGTTTAAAGTTATTTTTCATTGCTTCCGTAATTCTTCTTCTCATTTCTTCTTCATCTTTATCCCCAAGCTCAGTTATCCACTGGCTGCCGATATTGGAAGTCATAATAATGACCGTATTTTTAAAATCAACCGTTCTTCCGTGCCCATCGGTAAGTCTGCCGTCGTCCATTATCTGAAGCAATATGTTAAAGACATCGCTGTGAGCCTTCTCAATT
>Ga0307380_10012360_pt1 | contig 10634 bp, 8 predicted proteins | sample UN3MG_FD_202239 | JGI IMG/M metagenome (GOLD analysis project Ga0307380, IMG submission 202239) | Soil microbial communities from Risofladan, Vaasa, Finland - UN-3 | ecosystem: Environmental > Terrestrial > Soil > Coastal area > Acid sulfate soil | place: Finland: Risofladan, Vaasa | collected... | reverse complement strand
CCACAAGGAAGTAGCGCAACAGTTATTTTTCTTTTTGCTAAAGTTTTCATTTCAGGAATTCTTTCGGTATCTCCCGCATGATAAATACTCTTACCTGCTGATTCTATAATTGTGCCCGTCCAAGCATTACTTTTAGGATGAGTTGGTTTCTTTATTGTATATGCTGGAAATAATTCAATCGAGAAATCTTTATAGTTAAAGACTTCCCCAATCTTTAAAGATTGTCCTTTAAAATCTTTTAAACTACTTGCGATACTTTCTGGACCTAATAAAATTGTTTCTTCTTTCCATAATTTTTTAATATCCGATTTTGAGAAATGATCCCCATGGGTATGAGATGAAACAATGATATCGGCCTTCTCTTCATCTTTACTAACTTTATATGGGTCTAAATATATGATTCGACCACTATACGTCACAATCTTAAAACAAGCATGACCCAACCATACCAATTTAAATTGACCTTCCATTTAAATCACTTTTTCATAATTAATATAAAACATATCTCAAAATATGATTCTAACCTTTTTAAGACTATCTTGAGAAATTATTATCTAGGAAAAAGATAAATCTATTCTTCTTCCAAATTTAATTCTGGATTTTCCAATAAGATTTTCTTAGATATCCCTAAATCATTGGGTTTTTCAATACTCAAATTATTAATCCTTTCAAGAAAAAGGTTATTTTCGAAATTGGGGATGGAATTTATTAATTTAGGTTTAGGAAAATCATTAATTAAATTAGGTCGGATATTGCGTTTAATTAATGAAATATCATATTCAAAATCCATGTTTCCAGAGAGTTTATTGTTGAATAAATGATTAAATGAATTTAAAGCGTTTTTATTCAAACTTGCTTTATTAATGGGATTTATCGGGAAGGTTGAACTAGACAGTCGACATATTGGACAATTACTATCATCAAGACCATGCATGCAAGGCATTTTATTTTCTCTAATAATATTCTTATTCTGTGTTCTTTAAATTAATTTTATCTTTTATTTCTTTTTATAATAATTTATGAATGAAGCAAATAATGTCTTTCTCTCGGAGATTTATTCGCAACCAGATGCTCTTAAAAACACTTTTGAACACATACTATCTGAAAGCAAACCTCAATTCTTGCAAGTGAAAGATTTTATTAAAAGAGGAGGTATTTCAAAGTTAATTTTCACTGGAATGGGGTCTAGCTACATAGCATCTTATCTACCATATTATCTATTAAATCAATACGGAATAACCATTGAAATCCGTGAGGCTGGAGAATTTTTATTTAATACATTCCCAAAGACGAGACAAGATTCTTTTAAAGATACTGGAATTGTTATAATCTCTCAATCAGGAGAATCTGGAGAAATTAGGGAATTATTGAAAAATATCAATGATATTGAGGTAAAACCATTAACAATAGGAATTACAAATAATCCAGATAGCTATTTAGCATACATGACAGAATTGCAAATCTTTATGAATATAGAAAAAGAAGCCACAGTTACTTCTAAAACATACCTTTGTACATTATTGATATTGTACGTCTTGTCAAAAACAATCATAGGAGAATTCTTTACTAAGGAAGAATACATTCAAGAAGTTCGAACTTTAATTAAAGAAATCGAAGATTTACTAAGTGATAAGCAGAAAATCAAATATATCTGGGAGGAAATGCTCCCTAAATTCGGTAAAAAGATAGAGTTTTTAGAGATACTTGCAAGAGGTTCCTCGATGGTCACAGCTCATCAAGCTGCATTGAATTTTAAAGAAATCGTAAGATCATATTCAGAAGCGACTTCAATCTCAACCTTTCGACATGGGGGTATTGAATGTTTGAATGACAAATCAAAGCTCATCATACTCACTTCAGATGATAAAAATCTTGAATTTAATGGAAATTTTATTAAGAAATTAACCTCTGAATGGACATTTGGCACATTATTACATATCACCAATCAAAAATTCAATGATGAATTAGAGAAAATTCATGAAAACCCAAATATAATCCTCTATAAACACGATATAAAAGACCCTTTTTTAGCCCCATTATATGAGATAGTTATTCTACAGTTATTGTTCTACAAGATGGCAGAGGATAAAGGAATTGTTCCTGGGACATTTTTGTATTCACAAAAAATAACTCGAGACTTATAACTATCCCAATATATCTCATTTTTATCAAAATCCTAGTACTTCAAGCTCGAAAACTAGAAATATTAAAACCAATTTTTAAACTTATTATTTAAAATTTAAATAATTCTCATGGATTCTATAGCATCAGATAAGACATTTATCGGTTATTTGATTTTTTGGATAGGTCAATTATTTTCTATTCTTGGGTCATCCATCATTCATTTTGTTATAGTATGGTGGATAACAGTAATTACAGGAAATGCCGTCTTACTTGGTGTTGCGAATTTCTTAGGGATGTTACCCTTAATTGTATTGAGCCCTATTTTTGGTGTATTTATAGATAAGTGGAATAGAAAGGTTATTATAGCTATTGCCGATTTTTTTCAAGCTCTTATAACTTTCTGGATTATAATGCTATTTTTCCTGGGAATAGAAGCTGTTATTCCGATCATTTTAATTAATAGCCTTCGAGGTGTCTGTCAAGCTTTTCATTTTCCAACGGTTAAAGCAATCATTCCAATAATGGTACCTAAGGATAAATTAAGTAGAATGAATGCCATTGATTATTTATTTAATGGGATTGTACATATTGCTGGACCTGTTATTGCTGCCATTTTATATGCTTTTTTACCAATTATAACAATTTTATGGATTGATATTGTAACCTTCGTAATCGCCATTATTCCCCTCTTTATTATAAAAATTCCTTCAATAATCCAAGATAAAGTGGAAGAAAAACAATTTTCCTTTTTAAAGGACTTCAAATTGGGATTAGATGGACTCAAACAAGTTCCTGGACTGGTAATTTTATTAATATTAATATCCGTGATAAACTTTCTCGGACAACCATTTGGAACTCTTCTACCATTATTTGTATCATCCAATCATTCTGGAGAAGCCAGTGATCTAGCTGTTGTTATGGTATTAATGCAAATTGGTATGATTATTGGAGCAGTAATAGCATCTTCTAAAAAAGATTGGAAAAATAGAGTAATGGTGATATCAAGCTGTATTTCGATTTCTGTAATAGGTTATGTTATTTCTGCACTTTCTCCTACCGGCAATTTCATTTTGATTGGTATAGGAGGGATGATCAGGGCTGGAATGGTTCCGTTGATTAATACCAATTTTTTGACAATAGTACAATTAAACGTACCACCAGAAAAACAAGGAAAAGTAATGTCAATAGTTGTATCACTAGCTTGGGCTGTAATACCTTTGGGTAGTTTAGTATCAGGTCCCATCGCAGAAACTATAGGAATAGTACCTCTTTATTTAACATTCGCGTTTTTAGAAATACTCACTGTGATAACCATATTATTAGCTACAAATGTTCGTAAAGTAAGATATGAAACAATATATGCACCTAAAATTAATGATAAAAACATAGAGTTAGAGCCTAATGAGTGAAATAGCAAATAATAAAACGTTTACAAGTTATATTGCATTTTGGACGGGTCAAATGTTCTCGTTATTAGGTTCTTCAGTAGTCCAATTTGTAATTATCTTCTGGATTCTTAAGATTACTGAAAGCGCAGTTTACTTATCACTTGCCACTTTTTTTGCTTTCCTTCCACAGTGGATATTAGGACCTTTGATTGGAGTTTATGTAGACCGTTGGAATAGGAAATTGATTATAGCTTTATCTGATTTCTTTCAAGCATTTACAACATTTATCATAATATTACTTTTTTTTTTCAATGCAGAAATTGTTTGGGTCATCATCATTATAAATAGTATTCGAGGATTATGTCAAGCGTTTCATTGGCCCGCAACGAACGCAATCATACCTATAATGGTACCTAAGGAACACTTGAGTAGATTAAATGGATTAAACTTTTTTTTCACAGGTATAGTTAATACAATTGGCCCCGTGATTGCAGCAACCCTTTTGGCTATTCTCACAATCGAACAAATCCTATGGATAGATGTAATTACCTTTCTAATAGCTATTGCTCCATTATTGATAATAAAAATCCCAAATGTAGTGAAAACCACAGTAGACAAAGTTAAAAAACCATTTTTTAAAGATTTAACAGAAGGTATTAAAGTAATCAGAAGTATTCCAGGACTTCTGTTTTTATTATATATAGCTACTATGATCAATTTTTTTGGTCAACCATTCAATACTTTAATGCAATATTTCGTTTTATTTACCCACCATGGAAATGCATTAGATTTGGGGTTTGTATTAGCTCTAATACAAGGAGGAATGTTTGTAGGTGCTATAATTGTAACAATAAAAAAAAATTGGAAACATAAAGCTATAATTATCTTTTTGGGATTACTTATTGGAGATATGGGGCACTTGCTTTTATCTTTTGCTCCTACAGGACAATTTGTAATAATCGGAATGGGGGGATTTATTTTTGCTTTTATAGTTCCATTCGTGAACACGATGTTTTTGACAATTTTACAGAGTACGATTCCTCCTGATAAACAAGGAAGAGTAATGTCAATTGTCATAACTATTGCAACTGCGGTTTCCCCGATTGCGATGATAATTTCTGGACCTTTAGCAGTTATTATGGGAATCGTTCCTTTATTTGTTAGTGCCGCGGCTATTGATATGATCATTGTCATATTAATTTGGGTTTTTTCCAATGTTGCAAAAATAGATTATGATGAATTAGCGATCTCAAATACTGAAGAAATCAATTAATATTTTTTTTTCTATAGAATTAAAGATAATAGAAGTTTATATTACAATTGTAGATCAAGTTTTAATTATTGATTAGATTCTTTTTATAAAATAATTGATTATTAAATTCCTTTCTAATGAGAGAAACTGATTATGACTAAAGCTGTAATATTATCAGGGGGTTTTGGTGTAAGACTTAGACCATTAACATGCACCATCCCCAAAACTTTGATACCTGTCGTAAATAAACCTGTAATGGAACGTCAGATCTTATTACTTAAAGCTGCAGGTGTAAATGAAATCGTACTAGCTGTAAGTGTTATGGCTGACGTAATTAAAGAATATTTTAAAAATGGTGAAAAACTAGGAATAAAGATCTCTTATACTGACGAAAATTTCCCTGCAGGAACAGCTGGTGCTATAAAATTAGCAGAATCTTTCTTGAAGGATGAAAATTTTTTTATGCTTAATGGTGATGTCATTTTAAATTTTGATTTTAGTAAGATGCTTCAATTTCATAACAAGTCAAAAGCATTTGCGACGATTGCGAGTAAAGTTGTAAAAGATCCTTCTCGATACGGTGTCATTATCACAAATCAAAACTCTAATAAGATAGAGAAATTTTTAGAAAAAGAAGAATATAAACCCCCAGCAGGAGGGCCTGTACCAATGCCAATAAACTCCGGAGTATACTTACTTGAACCAGAAATTTTTTCCTATATTCCCTCAAATAAAAAAGTTTCCATTGAAAGAGAAGTCTTCCCTAGAATCTCTAAAGAGCATGAGATTTATCACTATCCAATTGAAGGAATTTGGAAAGATATTGGAAAACCTAATGATTTATTGCAAGGAAATATTTCTCTGATGAATGATCTTATTCAAAATCTTAATGATGAGCATAAAAGTCTTATTGATTATAGTGCTCAAATCAGTCCAACATCCAAAATTATTCATCCGTGTGTTATTGGAGAACAGACTGTAATTAGGCAAAATTGCATTATTGGTCCAAATGCGATTATTGGAGATAATGTGTTCATTGATAATAATACTGTGTTAAAAAATTCTATCATCTATGCTGAAACTTACATTTCAAACCATGTAGAAATTGAAAACGCAATAATATCCGATAATTGTACTATAGGAGATAATGCTCATTTGAAAGGTATCGAAGATAAATTAATTCTCTTATCGTCTCATGTCAAAGTAATGAAAAATATTGAAATTGTCAACATTTCTAAAGATTATTTTTCAGTCTGTCATCATGAAATAGTTAGTGAGAGTGTAAAATAAAACTCGGATCTATTGATGTAATTATGAGTAAAATTTTTCTTTTAGAACTTAATAAGATCCAAACAAGTCGACTATATTTAAGATATGATGAATTGTGTTGAATAGATGTAAAAATATGCATGAGCGTATTAGTAAGGGGGAAATTTAAAGGGCTCTAATAAAATGAGGAAAGTAATCACTCCAAATAAAATATGCATTGATTTCAACAATGGACTTATAACCAAAGAAGAAGCAATAAATCTTTTAGAATCAATCATTAGTGAAAGTGAGGATACCGACGAAAGAATCAGTGCAATTGAAGCATTAGGGCATCTAAATCTTATAACAAGCAAATCGTATGAATTACTTGAAAAAAGTTTAATTTCAGATGAGTCTCCATTAGTTAGAGTCTCAGCAGCTCAAATATTGATGCAAAAATTCTCAAATCTAGGAATAAATCCTCTTCTTTGGGCAATAGAAAATGAAAACTCAGTTCTTTTTTTTAAACCTTTACTTGATTTATTTGAGACTGATACTCAACTTTCCTTGAATGATTTAAAAGATAAAGCTATTAAAAAATTAACTCAGATATATAATCTTCAATATGCTGATATGAAATTTATTATAGATGTAGATTTTTTAGAAGCCCATAAATTTTTGAGTGAACTGGATGAATTTACGAAAAAATTTGGTATCAAAGAAGATTATCGATTAGAACTAATAAAGGAAAATACCAGCATTAGCAATAAAGGATTGTCTCGAGTAAATGCTAGTTCCAATGGCCATATTACTAAATTAATCTTGAAAGAGTTAAATCATATTCCCCTCTCAATTAATTCTTTACCAAATCTTAAAACTCTCACTATCGATCATTGTACGCTAAAAACCAAACTTATTCATGAACTTAATTTCCTAAATATTAGTCAGTTAACATTCACAAACAATATTGTAGATAAATTACCCGATTGGGTCTGGAAGATTGCAAATATTAAGAATACATTCAATCAATTTATTAAGAATGGAGTAGTTCTTTCAGAAGCACCAATATTAGCATTAATAGAAATATTGTCTGGTATGACACTAGACATAATTAAGAAATTTGAAAAACCTCATTTAAAAAAAGCCTATTGTTACAAAATTGATGAATTAGGTCATGTTATAGGATTTTATATTATAAATGAGAAGATTAAGATAGGTCTAATTCCCGACCAATTATGTAATTTAAAAAGTCTTGAAGAATTACACTTAGTCAGACAAAATATCACCCATATTCCTAAATGTATTATAAGACTAAACAATCTGAAAATTTTGAACTTATCCTTTAACAAAATAGAATTTATTCCTGAGAATATCGAATTTTTAACCAATCTTGAACATTTTGATTTACGAAGCGATAATAACAACGTTATTAAAATTCTACCTCAATCAATTAGGCAACTTTCCAATCTAAAAGTATTTAATCTTTCAGGAAATATCGTTGAGAATTTACCAGAGGGATTAAAAGGTTTTAAACCATTGAAACTCTAAACTAAGCCTATTTTATAGTAAATCTCTATAGACGGATATTTTAAATTATTCTGAATAATAATACTTATCATAGAAATACATGAAATTTTTATAATCATGTCAAGAAGACAAAAAAATTTGGATGATTTATTAAATCCCAAACAGAATAAATCCAGCGAATCAAAAGAAAAACAATTGGGAAAACAAATAAATAAGGAAAAGATTGATTTCCTTGTTCAAGAGATAAAAAAGCATAGAGATTTATATTATAATTCAACGCCAGAAATTACGGATGCAAAATATGATGAATTAGAAGATGAACTAAGAATACTTGACCCCAATAACCCAATTTTATTTACTGTAGGAGCAGATGCTTCCGAAATATTTACTAAAAAGGAGCACGTGATTCCGATGGGTTCCCAAGATAAAGTTTCAACTCCAAATGAATTTAAAAAATGGGCAGAAGATCGTGGCTATAGAACATTTTTAATTCAGTATAAGCTTGATGGGATAAGTCTTGAACTTCAATATAAGAGTGGTGTATTTCAATGTGGAGTAACTCGAGGTAACGGAATTGTAGGGGATGACGTGTCAGTTAATGTAATGAAAATGAAAGGATATATCCCAAAATTATCCACAAGATTTACAGGGGGAATTCGTGCTGAAGTAATGCTTTTTCATGATATTTTCGAGAAAAAATACAGGGATACACAAAATTGTAGGAATACTGCAGCGGGTATAGTTAGACGTAAAGATGGAAAAGGATCTGATGATCTTAATTTAATATTTTATGATGCGACTAGTTTGACTGAAGATGTAAGTTTTATTAGCGAGATAGAGAAATTGAAATGGATGAAAAATGAAAATTTACCTACAATTAAAACTAGAACTGTTAAAACAATACAAGAAGTAATTGATTTTCGAGAAGATGTAATGAACAACATTCGTGATTCATTAGATTATGATATTGATGGGCTTGTTATAAAAGGAAAAGAAATTGATCTAGAAGATATGAAACGCTCTAAACCAATGAAACAGATAGCATTCAAATTTCAGGCAGAAGAAACTGAAAGTACTTTAATTAACGTCGAGTGGACCATAAGTGGTCATAATTATACTCCTGTTGCTATTATTGAACCAGTTCGGTTGATGGGTACCACAGTAAGTAGAGCTAGTTTAGCTAATCCTAACCTCATGAAAAATATGGGGATTAAAATTGGTGCTGAAGTAATTGTATCAAAACGAGGAGATATAATTCCTAAAATTGAACGAGTTGTGAACATTCCTCAAGATGCAAAGGATATAGTTATTCCCGACACATGTGAGGAATGCCATACTGATCTAATAAATGAGGGAACTCGATTATACTGTCCTAATGAAGCATGCCCTAAAAGAAATTATCAACGCTTAGTAAGATGGATTCATGCTCTTGGTATCAAACATTTCAGTGAGAAATTGATGCTAGAACCGCTTTTTAAATCGGGGAAAGTTAAACAAATTGCTGACTTATATCACCTTATTATTTCAGATTTAACCCAATTTGAAGGTGTTAAGGAAACTTCTGCTAAAAAGGCGTTGAATAACTTATTTGCAGTAAAAGAAATATCATTAGCAAAATTTATTGGGGGATTTAATATTGAAAATATAGCTGAATTACTTGTAAAGAAAGTGATAGATGCGGGATATGATACACTTGAAAAAATCAAAAACACGAACATAGAACAATTAGCAATGGTAGATGGATATGCTGAAATAACTGCTGAAAATCTCTTGAAAGGGATCGATAAATTATATCCACAAATGCTTGAAGTGCTGGAGGTCAATAAAATCTCTATAACCAAATCAGAACAAGATGGAAAGTTAAACGGTTTAACTTTCTGTTTTACGGGCAAACTCAACGAAATTACACGTTCCGAAGCGGAAGATCTTGTTTTAAAACATGGTGGTGAGCCAAAAAAAAGTGTTATAACAAACCTAAGTTATTTAGTCACCAACGAAACCACACCTACAGCCAAGTATTTAAAAGCTCAAGAACAAGGCACAAAAATTATTACAGAAACTGAATTCCTCCAAATGATCTCAGAGTAACAAATTTAAAAATTTTGGAATAACATATTTAATCTATTATAAACATTTGGGAATTCGATTGAATGAATTTAAATTAGATGATATAAAATCTAATGGTCTGAAAATATATGAAGCGATCTTCAATAAGAAGAAAAATGTAAACATTAATGAAAATGAATATCCTGTTCAGAAATTCTCCAGCGGTATCAAATTTGTTGATTTCTCTGGATACAGATTCATCCAACAGAATCATAATAAGAAGTCAGAATGGGGAAAAAAAGCAAGGGAAGGGCACCAAATCATGTGGATTCTAAAAGGACGACGATACCTCGCACGTATCATGGATGGTGAATTTACAGATTTGAAAAAAGAATAAGAGTGAAAAATTTACTCGCTTTTCCAAGTAAAAATATAATCTAAATTTTCGGGTAATGGAATATCTGGATTAGTAAAATGCCATCCTCCTTTTATTCCAAATTCTTTAGCAGTTAAATCAAAATGACATGCTGCTATTCCCATATCAAGTTTAACAAATGGTCTATAACTCGCTGCTAACTTTCCTCCCGGATATTTAACATAAAAATGAAAAACATTTCTGTTTTCTTCTTTTATTATTCTCCACGGCTGTTTATTTCCAGCAGAGGGTCCTAAGCGAACCATTTCTAGAATTGTAGAATATTCATCAAGATTTTCTCTAGATAGAGGATTTTGAATATTTGTATTGAAAAATATTTCCTCCCATGGTTTTCTTTTCTTGGCTTGAATCACCCTGCGGATAATTTTTTCTCGAGATCTTCTTTTAGCAGGTTGTCCAATTGGCGTGATTGCAGGAATAACCTCTTCTGCTTTGCAATTAATTTTTTTGGAAAAAATTGTTCGATTGAACGTTCCACCAAGCCAGCAAGTACCTAGACCTAAATCTGTTGCTTTAAGGATGATCAATTCCATTAAATATCCAAAATTTATTTTGCTATATTCCGATTTTTCTGATGCGCCAACAATAAATTCTTGTGCTCCTGATATCATTC
>Ga0307380_10012359_pt1 | contig 10634 bp, 4 predicted proteins | sample UN3MG_FD_202239 | JGI IMG/M metagenome (GOLD analysis project Ga0307380, IMG submission 202239) | Soil microbial communities from Risofladan, Vaasa, Finland - UN-3 | ecosystem: Environmental > Terrestrial > Soil > Coastal area > Acid sulfate soil | place: Finland: Risofladan, Vaasa | collected... | reverse complement strand
GGGGTGACGGGGTGACGGGGTGACGGGGTGACGGGGTGACGGGGTGACGGGGTGACAGGGGTCAGTGAGAAGGACCGCTCGCTCCCAAGCTCCGGCTTGGGAACGCCGTGGAGCCCCGACGCTTCCCGGAGGACGAAGCAGACCTTTGCGCTGGGAGGTTTCCAAAGTTGAGGTTCCCGAGCTGGAGCTTGGGAACCAGTAATGCGCTGCTCTCAACTCTCAACCCTCAACCATCAACTCTCAACCGGACGTCCGGCATACAACCGCAGCCTGTGCGATTGAACGGAAGGACGCGTCATGCTCGACTGGCTTCGCAAAGACGTGAGCTGTGCCGGATCGGTCTTGTTTCGCGGGTCGATCCCGCCGCGCCGGGAGCGGCTGGAGTCGCTGCGGAACGAGGGGATGGAGGTGATGGCCCAGGAGGCCGGGGCCGACTGCCACTGGATGCTCCAGATGAAGCATCCGGAGTGGGGCGAGGCGTCGGTCGTCTGCTTTCGGGATCTCGGGCCGCCGCCCCGCGTGCTGGCCGAGATGGACATCAACCTCACGCCCGAGGAGCGCGAGCAAGTCGCCCTGGCCGGCTCGGTCGTCTCCCTGAAGATGACCGGCCGGCGCAAGAACATCCTCCGCGACCGCAAGATGATGCTCCGGTTTTTGCACGCGATCATGGGCGAGTACGGGCTGGCCGTGATGGATCACGTGGCCCAGCGGTTCTGGTCCCGCGCGGCCCTGGAGGACGAGCTCTCGCACGACGCCGACCTGGACGTCGACGGCATCTTCACGCTGCACGCGGTCACCGGCGACGTCGAGGAGGAACGGGAGGAGGAGCAAGACGAGGAAGAGCCGCGGGTCGAGTGGCTCCACTCGCACGGCCTGGCGGAGATCGGGTTCTTCGACTTCGACGTCCTCAACGCCTCGCCCGGCCTGACCGGGCACGGCTACGACGGCCTGCGGGCGATCGCCTTCATGATCCTGGAAGGCCGGCTGGGTCGCAACACCGCCCGGGCCACCGTGGTCATCCCCGGCGGGGACGTGCGAAGCGTGCCCGTGCCCGACTTCGAGCGGAAAGCGGCGGCCAAGTACGTGGCGCTGCGTCACGATCCCGATCGCGATCACGAGCGCGACCGCGTGGTGCTCTGCGATCCGGCGGGGCGCCTGCTCGGCCGTTGGCTCGACAAGGTCCGGCCGTCGCGCTTCCTTTCCCGCGACTTGCCCGAGCACGGGATGTTTACGTTCTCCACGGCGGCCTCCGATCTGATGGCCGAGCGGGGGCGGAAGACGTACTCCCTGTTCCGCAAGATCCGCGAGGAGCTGGAGGAGTTCGAGCTCCCGGTGATCGTGAAGCTCGGCTACGAGGTGGACGGCAGCACGACGGAGTTCGAATACCTCTGGTTCGAGGTCCACGAGCTGATGGACGACGAGATCGACGCCACCCTCGGCAACGAGCCCTTCCGGATCGCCCGCATGCAAGCCGGCCAACGCGACCGCCACCCGGTGAGCCGCCTCTCGGACTGGCAGATCCTCACGCCGCTGGGGATGATCAACCCGCGTCAGACCACGCCGCTGCGAACGATCCGGGCGCACCGGGAGGAGATTCTCGGGGCGATGCGGGAGGGGAGGGAGGAGGAGCAAGGTTGAGCCGCCTTCCATCCGAATGTGTCAGTTGAGTGCCACTGCTGGCTTGTCCAGCAGTGCGGCATGCACGGTTGGGCAAGCCAACCGTGGCACCCATAAATCCGACTGCAATGGCGTACTGGGCACGAGGCGGAGTCAAGTGCGGTCCCCTTGACACGGCAATCACTCAGGCCGAGCGTTCGCGGCCACTTCCGACGCCCTCAGGGCGCGGTGGTAGATCTTCAGCCCCTTGATCGCCCCCTGCACCTGGTACGACGCGGCCTGGTGCGCGTACTGCCCCACGACCAGCGGGCCGGTCCACGGCGCGCGGTTGGGATAGCAGTCGACCTGGGCGACGAGCTTGCCGTCCTGATACAACGAGGCCTTTTTGCCGTCGAACGTGCCCACCAGGTGGGTCCAGCGGCCGACGACCGGGCGGCCGCCGTCGCAGCTTACCGGGGCGAGGTGCCATCGCCAGCCGCCGCCGTAGCGCTGGAGGAACCAGCCGGTTGAATTGAACGCCCCGCAGGCCGCGATCACCGGCATCTGGCTCTCCTGGTCGATACGCACCCACAGCTCCAGCGAGAACGCCTTGCGCAGATCGAATTCCGGGCGGTGCTTGAACGTGGCGAAGCCGGTCGAGCCGGGCTCCAGGGAGCCGTCGGCCACGCGCGCCCCGGCGTGCAGTTGGCCTTTCACGGCGGTGCCGTCGAGCAGCTTGGCCTGGGCACCCCGGCTGAAGTCGACCACGAACACCGGCTCCTTGATCTCCGCAAGCGGCGTGGCTTCGACCGGCTTGGACGCCGGGCTCTGTTGGCCCCGCCGGTCGAGCGTGCGGACCACGTAGGCGTACTTCGTGCCCGGCTCGACCTCCAGGTCCGCGTAGCTCGGCGCTTCGAGCGGCGCTTCGTTCCGCTTGGCGAAGTCGGACGAGCCGGCCGCCGCGCGATAGACGTCGTAGCGAATCCCCTCGCCCGGCGGGCCTTCCCAGGCGAGCGTGACTTCGCCGGGGAGCGATTGGGCGGTGAGGTTGGCGGCCGCCTCGGGCGGCGGCGGTTGCGGCACGTCGAGCGTCGTCCAAACCGGCTTGCTCCGGCGCGCGCCCGACGTCACCAGCAAGGCATAGTGCTGAAACCCTACCGGCGGAATCAGGTCGAGGAACCGGCCCGCGGTGGTCAGCCCGAGCCGCGTCGACTCGTCGGGCTTGAATTCAGGTGCCGGGCCGCGGTGCAGCTCGTACTCCAGCCCGATCGTGTCGGCCCTCTGCGGCCAGGTCAGCTCCACGGCATGGTCGGATCGCAGCCGGACGGCCAGCGCCGGGGGCGCGTCGGGCACCGGCATCGGCACTTGCATCCGGCACATGCCCGGATCGATCGCCGCGCCGGGCATGTCGATCCGCGGCCGCGAGAGCGCCTCGCTCCGCGCGTGGCGGATGATCCCGAGCATCGCCCGGTAGTGCGGATCGTCGGTCGAGGCAATCGAAACGAGCACCTCGCCGCTCGGGTCCCACTCCGGCTGGCGGCTTTCGAGCACAAGGTCGGGCGGCTGGACGCTCTGATCCACGAGCGGATAGCCGGTTTGGGCCTTGCGCTTGCGGCACATGGCCAGCCCCGGCCCGCCTTCCGACTCGGCCATCGGGGCCCGCAGGATCCGGCTCCACTCGGGCGTTTGCAGGTTGACCCAGTCGTTGCCCACGTGGCCCGGGGCGTGGCACTCCGCGCAGCCGGCCTCGAGCATCACGGCGGCAAGCGGCCCGCGCGTGGCGAGGATCGCGCCCACGGTGGCGTGCGGCGTGTAGTCCCAGGTGCCGTGGTAGTTCGAGTTGGTGTCCATCCAGGCGAGCACCAGGTCGCGCTCGGCGCGGGACACCTCGGGATGCTTCTCGATGAGGATTTCGGCCAGCGGGGCCGCGCCGGAGCCGATCGTCCGCGGCGCGAGGATCTCGGAGGTGTGCACGCTCGAGTTGTGGCAGTTGAGGAAGCCGGTGAGCCGGTGCTTGATGAGCGTTTCGTAGCTGATGTTGAACGCCCAGGTCCAGCCGCCGGAGAAATCGAGCCCCTTGCCCATGCCCTCCTCGCCGCCGTGACAGCGGACGCAGTGCTTGTCGAGGATCGGCTGGACCATGGTCGGGTAGTCGACGAAGCCGCTGCCCCACGACTCGGGCTCCGGCCTGGCGGGCCGGCCGAGCATGGCCAAGGGCGGACGGGCGCCCACGGCGGCCGACTTCTTGTACTCGTGGCAACCGATGCACGACCGCGTCACGCCGGGCACGGCCTGCGCGTACGTCCGCATCCGCTGGATCTCGCGCCCCTGGTCGTCCAGCACCTCGAAGTAGATCGCCCGGCCCGGCGGCACCTCGAAATAGGCCGAGCCGTCTTCCCGGACCGGCACCGTGCCGAGGATGTTCTTGACGATGTACGCCCCCTGCCAGCTCACCAGAAAGGCTTGATTCCACCAGCGACCTCCGGGCGGAATGCCGCTGGTGCGGGCGGTCTCTTCCACGATGCGGAGCCGCTTGATCGTTCCCCGCTCCACGCCCGGGAGGCCCTGATATACGTCGGTGAGCAGGAACCGGCCCGGCTCGTCCGGTTCGGTCTGCGGGCTGACCACGGGCGGTCGCTTCTGCGGCTTGACGAGCATCGGGGCGTAGCAGGAGATCTCCGGATCGCCGTGCACCAGCTCCCGGTTCCCAAAGCGATCCACCAGCTCGATGATCCCCAGGGCCCCGATCGCGTTGTTGCTCACCAGCACGTCGTCCGCCGAGAGCGCCCACGGGTCGCACGGCCCCGAGCGCAAACCCTGATCCATTTCCACCGGGTACTCCGGCGTGAAGTTGAACACGGCCGCCAGGTCGTTCTTGTCCATGGTCGTGTCGATCATGCCGATGGCCCCCACGGCCTGGCCGTTGTGCGGCGTCAGCGAGGCGACGACCATCGGGGCCCCCGGCACGGGCCGGGCGTCGAGAATCGCCGTCGGCCTGGCCAGGTTGTTGCCGAACAGGGCTTCCTCCATGCGCCCGTCCGGCGACATCGTCCACAGGCTCTGCATGTAGAGCGCCGTCTTGTCGACGTACTCCCAGCGGCCGTAGAGGATCCGGCCGTCGGGCAGGATCGCCGGGTCGAACTCGGTGACGATGTTCGACGAAATGCTTTGGATCCCGCTCCCGTCGGCGCTCATCGCGTGCAGCGTGTCCACGCCCGAGTTGAAGCACGGAACCAACGCCTTCGGACGCGTCGACGTGAACACGATGCGGTCGTCGGGCAGGTAGGCCGGCGTGATGTCGCAGTACTCGTCGCTGGCCGTCAGACGCTTCAGGCCCCGCCCGTCGATCCCGATCTCGTAGATGCTCGTCGTCGCCTCCGCGGCGGGCTTGTGGGCGAACACCAGGCGTCCCGCGTCCCACGACAGCTCCGGATCGCGGTAGACGCCCTCGCCGAGCGTCTCGTTGGTCGACGGGTCGATGATCGCGCGGACGTCGCGGTCCGCCCCCTGCCGGTGCGGCTCGCGGAGCACGTAGATCCCGCCGCCGGGATACCAGGTATAGTAGTCGTCGTAGATGTGAGCGGCAAAGTACGGATGCTGCTTGACGAACACGAGCGGCGCGTCGAGCATGCTCAGGTGCGCTTGCGCCCGAAGCTCCCGGGCGCGGCAGTACAGGTCGCGCCATGCCTTGCGATCCTGCGGCGAGACGGCTTTCGCCTCGGATTCCAACGCGGCGATCGCCCCTTCCGACGGGGCCTCGCTCAGCTTGGCCGACCCCAGCGCCGCGCAGCGCTCGGTCATCTTCCGCGCGCCGGACAGGATCGCCGAAACCGACTCCCCATACAAGAAGCCTTGGGCGGAAAACTCCTTGCCCTCGCTCGTCGTCTCCCAGGAATAAGGATAGACGGAACCGCCCTGCGCGGCGGTCAACGGCGTCTCACCCGCGACCGGCTCCTTGCCGGGCTCGGCGACCTGCCAGGCGAGCCGCATCTCGGTCGGGCCGACGACCGTGGGCGAGAGCCGTGCGGTCGCTTCGGCGGGGATCAAGCGGACGGAAATCGGCGCAAGCCACAGCGTCGGCTTGCGGAAGTCGCGGCTGTCGCCCGGCGCGGCCAACCGATCGAGGCCCAGCGAGGCCAGCTCGGGCGGTAGCTTCCCCTCGACGCGACGAACCGTCTCCACGGCGAACGTCATCGCCACCTCGCCCGTGTTGGACAAGGCCGGATCCTCGATCGGCAAGGCCAGCTCGATCACTTGGCCTTCGCCGGCCTGCCCCACGGCCTGCTGCGGAAGCCCGCCGCCCGGGCCGACGTGGTACGCTTGCTTGCCGACGGTAAACAGCGCGGCGTCCGGGGTGAGTCCCCCAAGCCCCGCCAGGTCGCGAGGCGACCGGATGGCCAGGTAGACGTTCGCGTCGTCGCGGCAGGCGCTCACTTCGAGCATGAACGGGCCGGCCCGCCACGCGTCGAACACCGGGCCGACCGGAAAGCGGGTCGCGTGTTGCCAGGCTTCTTCCTCCAGGCGCCCGTCCGCCTCGATGGGCCCGGTCGCCCGGCCCAAGGGCAGCGTCGCCGCGCCGGCCGGCACGCTCATTTGCGGCCACTGCGCCGCTCGACCGGTCTGCGCCTTGCTCACCGCGAAACTCGCCTCGCGGATCTCGTCCTGCCACCAGTAGAACGCCTGTTCGACCGTGGGCTCGGCCGGGGCACGCTGCGCAAGACAGACCGCCAGCGTGCCGATCGCCAAGAGCGTCGTCCCCAGAGGGACCACGGCCGTCGTACGCAGCCTCGCCATGCACTTCTCCTTGCAGCACGCTCGCCCTGCCGAGCGGACGGTTCCGCTGAGCAACCGGGCGGGATTGTCAGGCTACGTTCTAGCTGCGATCCCTCGGCGGTTCAAGCCAAAACCGCGCCGACGCACGCCCCCCGGGCAAGCCGCCCGTTCGATTCAGGCCCATGTCGATCGAGAAACGCAGGAAATGCCCCGGCAGCGGATCGCTCTGCTCGTGGCCGGGCGCGTGCTCTGCGTTGCACGGCGAGGGGGAAGGAGGCGTAGCCGCGTCCGGCCGTGGTCACTCGCAGGCCGCCGCCTTGTCAACCGCCTTCCGCACCTCGTAGAGGAGCCGGCACGCCTCGGCCCGCGTGGGCGCTGCCGAGTCGCGAAGCGCAAGCCGCTTTGCCACCGCTTCGAGAGATTCAAGCGCCGCCGCCCGCGCGGCCAAACGCTCGCGGAGGATCGAGCGGAACCCGGCCCAGGTCGCGGCGGGTGAGCGGTCGCCGGCCGCCTCCCGGCACAACGACGACGCCAGCTCGTTGGGCTCGGCCGTGCCGGCCAGGATCGCGGCCAGACCCGACGACCAGCATCGGGCAACCGTTTCGGTCAACGGCTCGCTCGGCGTCGCGTCGTACGATGCGAAGAAGCCCTTCGTGCCCAGGTACTCGACGGCCGGCACCCAGGGCTCGTCGCCCGCTACGTCCACGTCGTTGAACAGCGCGATCATCACGCGGCCGTCGGCCAGCCTTCGCAGCAGGCGATCCACGTCGATCCGGGCCGGCGGCGTGCTCGTCTCGACCGCCAGGGCCGCCGCGTACCCGGCCGACTCCGCGACGTTCATCCACGTCGGCTCCAGTCGAATCGTCCCCCACGCCACGTGGCTCGACGAGAGACACACCGGCACGAGCAGATTGTCCAGCCCCCGCGGCAGCAGGCAGCGATAGGGCACCTGGCCGGGCCACGTCTCCTCGTGCAGCATCATCTTTCCCTCGTGCAGGCTGCCGCGCACCCGATCCGCGTGGCACGCGTGCGTGTCCAGGTACCACTCCGTGACGCCGATGCTGTCGCCATGCACGGGCGTCCGGGCGAGCCCCGGGGCCAGCATCGCGTCGTGCTCGGTGAACACGTAGCGGCCCACGATCCGGCGGGCCTCGCGCACGTAGATCTCGTACGGCCGGTGACCGTGGTCGGCGAACTCGTCTCGGGCCAGCCCGTACCGCCCCCAGAACTCCCGCTTCTCCGCCGGCACGGAAGGATCGTTCTGGAGGAAGTAGAGCAGCGCCAGCGTGGCCTCCCAGTGTTGGTCCATCGCCCGCCGGCGCGTCGCCCAGCTTCCTTCCACGTACGGCTGGTGCGGGCCGACCAGTTGCGGGCGATTCCAGCCGATCTTCCGGTTGGGGATGGGGCGAACGATGGAACCGTACTCGAGGGTGCGAAGGTAGGCCGGGTCGTAATCGTCCGGCTTCTCGGGCAGGATCCGGTTGGCGGGATCGGAGGAGAGGATCGTCCGGTAGTTGTACGCCTGGACCGCGCCGTCCCCCTCGCCCGTGCTCTCCGGCAAAAGCACCTCCTGCCGTCCGACGAACCGCCGCAACGTCAACCCGGCCCGCAGCGTTGCGGCTCGTGACGACGCCTCCGACTCGGGGCCCCGGCCTTTGGCGGGGCGCAGGAAGACTCGCCCGGCGTGCGGCTCGCCGTGCTCCTCGCGGGACTCGCGTCCCACGCGATACGGCGCCTTGCAGACGGCGGCCAGGTCGCCCTCGTAGGTGCAATCGGCGAACACCTTGGCCCTCACGCGGAGCGTCTTCGTTCCGTCCGTCTCGCGGAGCGTGACGGCGCGGACCAGGGCCCCTTCGCGCTCTGCCTCCGCCGGATAGAACCCCTTGAGCACGGCGACGTTGGCCTCCCGGTCGACCATCGCCGTGGCAACTCGCTCGAACACGTGCGCCTCGAACTTGCCGTTGGTGTGCCCGCTCGGCCCCGGGAGGCATTCGCGATACTGGGCTGAATCCTCCCCATAGCGGCGGCGGTAGTCGTCAAAAATGCCCCACCGCAGCTCGTCGTAGACCGGGGCGCGGCGGCCCTCGTAGAGCGTGTCCCACACGCCCAACCCGCTGGCCGGCAGGCCGCCGAGATGCTGCGTGTGGCTGACCAGCAGGACGTCCAGCCCCTCCCGCGCCGCCCGGACCGCGCAGGCGATCCCGCCCGGCGTGGCCCCCACGACGACCAGGTCGTATTCCGTTTCGACCGCGCCCGTCGCCGCGGGAGCGTGAACGGCAAGCATCAAGCCGATGACAATCGCGATGGCACGCATGGTCTCGTTTCTCCTTCCCGGCAGGGGGCCCAAAGGGCCGCGGCACCGGACGGTGTTGACCCCGGAGCCCCGGGAGATACGATGGACCACGTCCCACGCCGCGTCAAGGACCTTGCCACAAGGCTGCGACCGATGGTCGCGCCGGCAACCGCGAGGGACGACCAACGGCTATCCCGCGATCCTGGCGAACCGAACCCCGAGGAACCTCCCGGCGGAGAACGACGATGAGCCATCCCGTTCGAGTGAGCAGCGTTCTGGTGATGGGGTTTTTGTACGGACTCGCCGCCGCGCCGCCGGCCGCCTGGGCCCAGGAGCCCGTGCGCTGGAGGCATCTCAGCAGCCAGCAGGGCGAGATCCCCAAGCCCGAGGTCGGCCGGCAGTCGGCCGCGCTGGTGTTCGATATCGACAGGGACGGGGCCGACGACTTCGTCATCGCCGGCTGGAGCACCCCGAGCATGGTCTGGTTCCGCCGCGCCGGCAACTCCTGGCAGCGATACCTCGTCGACGACCGCGAGAGCCACATCGAGGCGGGCGGCGACTTCTGCGATATCGACGGCGACGGCGACTTGGATATCGTCCACGGCGGAAGCTGGGCGACCAACGAGGTGTGGTGGTGGGAGAACCCCTACCCCCGGCTCGACCCCCGCGTCCCCTGGCCCCGGCACACGATCAAGGACTCCGGCCAGAAACAGCACCACGACCAGATCTTCGGCGACTTCGACGGCGACGGCCGGCCCGAGCTCGTCTTCTGGAACCAGCGTGCCCGCAAGCTCCTCCTCGCCGACGTCCCCGACGACCCCCGGCGCAAAGAGAGCTGGTCGCTCCACGAGATCTGGTCGTGGCCCAAGGAGCTCAAGTACGAGGGCCTGGCCCAGGGCGACGTCGACGGCGACGGCCCCGTCGACCTGATCGGCGGCGGCATGTGGTTCAAACACACGGGCGACAAGAAGTTCAAGCCCGAGGTGATCGACGCCCGGTACGGCACGTCGCGATCGGCCGTCGCCGATTTTGTGGAGGGCGGGCGCCCCGAGATCGTCTTGAACTCCGGCGACGGCGTCGGCCCGCTCAACCTCTACGAGTGGAAAGAGGGCGCCTGGGGGAAGCACACGCTCGTCGACCGCGTCGACCACGGCCACACCCTCCAGGCCGCCGACCTCAACGGCGACGGCCACCCGGACGTCTACGCCGCCGAGATGTTCGACCCGGGCGCGGGCGAGAAGTGCCGCCAGATGGTCCTCTACGGCGACGGCCGCGGCCGCTTCGTCACCCAGATCGTCTCCACCGGCATCGGCACCCACGAAGGCAAGCTCGGCGACCTCGACGGCGACGGCGACCTCGACGTCCTCCAAAAAGACTTCCAAAAGCACCAGCGCGTCGACGTCTGGCTCAACGAGTCGGGCCCGGGCAAATAGTCGAGCCCGCCAACACGCGTAGGGTGCGTGAAACGCACCATTATTTTCGGGCAGGGCAAATATGGTGCGTTTCACGCACCCTACGCCTGCTCGACGACGGCGATCTCCTCGTCCGAAAGCCCGCACCGCTCGTACACCAGCCGGCCGATCTCCCGGTCCGTGGCGTAGCCGGGCCTGTGCGATCGCCCGTGCAGCCCATGCCCCGACGTGAACGATTCTAGTTTGACTCATTGCCGAGCGAAAGTCCCTGCCACCCGCCCCGGCCCGGCAGATCGACCCCCGAGTGACCGACCACCACGCCGTGACCGTCCACGCTGCTGCGGCGGGTGGCACTGCCAGCTTGTCTGGCAGTGCTTCGTCTCCACAGTGTTCATACGTGGGGCACTGCTGGACAAGCCAGCAGTGGCACCCGGCGAACGCGAACGATTGTAGCTCGGCTTGGTGGCGAGCGAAAGGCCGTGCGGGTGGCACTGCCAGCTTGTCTGGCAGTGCTTCGTCTCCACAGTGTTCATACGTGGGGCACTGCTGGACAAGCCAGC